>ERZ746981.171-NODE-171-length-47784-cov-29.178276_pt1 | contig 47784 bp, 42 predicted proteins | sample MGYA00374948_ERZ746981 | MGnify/ENA primary metagenome ERZ746981 (study PRJEB28757, sample SAMN06711160) | food metagenome | host: microorganism | place: China:Harbin | collected 2017-01-30 | study: EMG produced TPA metagenomics assembly of the Analysis of...
ACACGCCGGTCATCCACGCGTGCCACTCCGTGTGCCAGAGGGAAAAATGGCTCAATCCGCTCCATCTGGCTCTCAGATAGCAAAAACATGTCACTCACAGACTTACCTCTATCGGTAAGCCTGTGAATCACAGCGTCTCGCCCAGTTCAATAAATTAACAGGTCCTGAGCCTAGATTTGTCGAACATGTTGTGGGGTGTGTGGTGTTTCCCGAACTGTATTTCGGCATCCAGTGGCTCGATCACCACGGGATCGAAATATTATTCCCTGTTTTTATGGACGCATGTTTCTGCATAGCGACCCTTTTGTGTGGAGGCGTACGCGTAGTGACATCACCTGTGCAGGTAATGTTTTAGCAATCGCTAAAACCCGACGCTATGAGCAAAAAATGGCATGAACTATTAAAAAAATCGCATGAATTGGCTTCGTGTCTCGGTAAGCTAGCTGACTTCGTCGGCCGTGTGGTGACTCAATGGCTGCGAGAGTGGTAGCCCTATACTTTGTGAAATCAGTAATTTCTGCCGAATTATGGTTTTTGTTGTTATTGAGCGCATCGGCCCATTGGCGGTCTCGAAAAAGACCGTCCCGATATTGCTCTCATTGCAGATGGAAATACGTTTCAAATAATCCTCGCCCCGAGCTCGTGCTTCCATGGTATGTGAGAATACGCCTCCAGATCTCAGGGCTTGCCGCTCCGGATCGCCTTTTTGCCCCCAGGCTCGAAGCTGTGAGGCGTGCCTTGCGACGGGGAAGCGTCAATCACGGTAGTCTTGGGTTTTGTCTTGCCGGACGCCAGGCCACCCATTATCTGCCTGCTCGTATCGCGCACTGTATGGTAGACATTCAGAAGGTCGCCATACCCCGTATCGCCATCGGCGATCAGGAGTTTGGCCACCGCCTGGGCGATCGCGGTCGCCCGGGACAGCATGTCCGTATAGGTCGCAAGTCCGGCATCGGGATAACCGAGATAGGATGCGACTGTTCCGAACCCGGTCATATAGAGGGCCTTTGCGTCCGTCAGTCCCGCAATTTTCGCCGAGACCAGGTCGAAGACCCTTGGCGCAGCAATGAATTCGCCGGCTTCCAGCAGGGCTTTAAGTGTGTTCTTGGCCATTTTGCTTCACCGGGCCACGACATTGCAGCGGACGTATCTGCGGCATACTGAGCATGTCACGGCCGACGTGATGGCTCTCTTCCCGGCCTATCTGGCATATATTTACCTGTATGTAGATAGAACGATGATCTTTGCTCGCTTAACCCGTTGGAGTGGCCACGAGGTGGCCAACTAATCCGGAGTGGTTCTTGTCGGAGCGGTATTTGATCTTACCGCTCCCAGTCGGGTGATGTGCCGCAAGAAAGCTTTCCGCGAAGGAGGAGAACTGGGCGGCCATAACTGGCTTGCCGCACTTTGCTCGGAAAGGCTCTATCGTCGCAAGGATAACCGCCGTCCAGCGTCGCAGACGGCGCGCCAGCAATGATGCCGGAATTCACGTGCCTATGTAAACACAGGATGGCCGGCATGCCGCGTCGCAGGCTCCCCAAATTGGTACCTTTCGAAAGCTATGTTATCGGAGAGGAATGCCATGTCGACCAAGTCCGAGCGATATCACTGCCTTTCGCACGCAATTCATGAATCTCGCCCGGCGGCTGCGTCGCGAGGCGCAGAGCGACGATCGTTCGTGGACACGGTTGCAGTTGCTGGGTTCCATTGAGCGGGCTGGCGGTGTCGCGACACCTACGATGCTTTGCGAGTCTGAAAGTATGCGATCCTCTAATCTCGCTGCGGCCCTGCGAGATCTGGAAAACGGTGGATTGATCGTACGCTACCCTGACGCAGAGGACGGTCGCAAGGTCCGCATCCGGCTCACACCTCGGGGCTTTGAAACCCTTCACCAGAATATCGCGCATCGTGAGCGTTGGCTAAGTGAAACGATACGGGACAGCCTTACGCCCGAAGAATACGCTTTGCTTCTTGCGACCGGCCAGCTGCTCGACCGACTTGCGCACCACGACGACGCGTGTAGCGTTGCGAAGTAAGAAATATCGATGTCTGCCGCGATGGTCGTGTCTTATAAACAGTTACGGCTTATTTGGTGATGATTGCTGCTGTCCATGACCTCAATACAGGTGGCACACATTGGACTTTCTTGACCGGATTGAGCACGAGCACACGGGGCCACCAATTCTTCTTTTCTGACAGGCTATAAGTTATCTTGATATTCGCGATACACTTAGGTGCGCGTATTGTGTGATAGGGCCGGTCGGTCCGTTCAGGATCGCATTAATAAGTGCTCCGTGTTCTGCCAGGTGGCTCAAGAAGCGATTGCGGTAGTCCTTATTGACTGCCCTTTGCACACTTTTGCGTTCGTTCAGGGCCTCGCGCCAGGCGCTAGCCTTTGGTAATGAGTCAAAGAGCGGTGCACTGACGGACCCAGGCAGCACATTGAAAAATCGAAAGGTCGGCGCGAACACTGCGTCCACCAGTCCAAACTCTGCCCCGCTGAAATATGGGCCCTCTGCCAATACCCGCTCCAGGTGGATCAGGCGGCTTCGAAATGCGGCACTTTTCGCTTCTGACGTTTCAAGATCCGTGGCGTTCAGGAACTGCTAGGCGTCGCTCAGGGTCGCAGTCCCATATTCGATCCACACCCGATGCTGCGCCCGCACAATCGGGTCGCCCGGCAGTAGACGGGGAAAGGGCTGGATTTCATCAAGATACTCGCAGATCACAACACTCTCAAAAAGTACGACATCGCTGCCGTCGGTTTGTCGCACTTTTAAAAAGGGGTAATTTCCCGGTCGGAGAGATGGCGAGAAACCAGTCCGGCTTGGCTTTCAGATCGACATTGATCCGTTCGAACGATACTATTTTTTCAAGACGTGCAATGGCGGAGCGCTGCACGAATGGACACAATACGTGGCTAACAAGGGTTCGGTCGAAGCGCAGTAACATCTCGCCCGCGAAATTAGTGCACGCTTCGGGGGACTCGACATTGCTTTTCTCAATGCTGGCATTTCGGTATGGGCACCGATTGAGGAGTGGACTGAGGGCATGTTCGATTGCTCATTCGCGTTAACGTAAAGGGGCCCTCTTTCCTGATTCAGGCGTTCCTGCCGGTCCTTGCGAAGCAAGCCTCAGTCATCCTGAATACCTCGGTCAATGCTCATGTGGGTGCCGCGCGGTCGAGCGTGTATGCCGCGACCAAGGCCGCTTTTCTGAACCTGTCCAAGACTCTATCCAGCGAACTTCTATCGCGGGGTGTCCGGTTCAATGCGGTCAGTCCCGGGCCCGTCGAGACGCCGCTTTATGACAAGCTTGGTATCCCGGATGCCTACCGTGCGCAGGTCAACGAGGACATCGTCAGCACGATACCGGCCGGCCGTTTCGGCACCCCGGCCGAGATTGCCAAGGCAGTAATCTATCTCGCGTCCGAGGAGTCCGCCTGGACCATCGGGTCCGAGATCATCGTTGACGGGGGGCGCACGCTGAATGGCTGACCAGCCAGGATCATGACATCCGCAATTCTGAAAGAGGATCAGAGCCACGGCTCCGGTCTTTGCGATTTTGAGAAAATCAGTGCCATGAAGAGATGACGCAAACCTGTCCCGACAGCTCTTGCCCTGGCGGGTTCATTGCGGCTTCCCTATGTGGCGCACGCCGGTAAGGGGCAAAAAATCCTCCAACTTCTATGGACATGTGGAGCATGTGGAGAAAGACACGCGCGTTTCTGGAAGCCGATCCCGATCGCTGAAATCTCGCTAAACAGCGAAGGCGGGTCCGGCGTCTATTTGCCCGTATAACCGGAAGCTTTCGCCATCTGTTTCACAATCAGATCGGGGGTGACGCGGCTCAAAATCTTGAGGATATTTGCAAGGCCGGGACGAATTTCGTTCCTGTCGTTTGCAAATCCCTTGAGCGCCTTGTCCACCAGCACCTGCAGGGTCATGGGCGTAACGTTCGCAACTTCCTTGTCGAATTCTCCATGGAAGAGCTTCGTGTCCGTGCCTGGGGGAGCCAGTTCGACAACGCGCACGCGTGTCCCTGCGAGCTGTGCCCGCAACGCGATCGTATAGGCATGGAGCCCCGCTTTTGCCGCGCTGTAGACGGGGGCAGCCGGGAAGGGGACAAAGGCCAGCCCGGAGGACACGTTGATGATCGCCGCATCCGGGCGTCCGAGAAGATGGGGCAGAAACTGTTGTACCATCCGGATCGGGGCACTTAGATTCACGTCAACTTCCCGTGTCACGTCGATCAGATCACGCGGTTCGCGTAGCTTCAGATTGCGCATGATACCAGCGTTGTTAATCAAGACGTCGAGTGTCGGAAAATCACGGACCATCTGGTCATGCAGTGCTTTGATGGCATCAGGATCGCTGAGATCCCCCGCAATGCCTTTCAGCCCCGGAAACTCGGTCTGTAGTTCGGCGAGTCGACTGGGGTCTCTGCCGGTGATGATAACGGTGTTGCTGTACTTCAGCAGCCGCTTTGCGAGTTCCAGCCCGATTCCGCTCGTGCCGCCCGTAATGAGGATCGTTCGTTCCTTGAGTTTCATATCGTGCTCCTTGTGGCGAAGACCATAAGGACTGATACTCTCTTATGGAAAGAAGGCACCTGAAAGTATGATAGGCACCTGAAGGAGAGTAATGCGATGAGTCCCTTTGAGCCAACGGGGGAACAACTGGCGCGTTATGCTGCCATCCGCGCGGCTGAGGCCGAAGCGGATCCACGGATTGAAGGGCTCGTGAATGATCTGATTGGTCGCATCGCCGACAAATGGACCATGATTATTCTTGAGATCCTGGCCGAGCATGGTGCACTGCGCTTTACCCAGATCGGCCGAAAGGCGGACGGTATCAGTCAGAAAATGCTGACCCAGACATTGCGGGCGATGGAACGGGACGGGCTTCTCACCAGGACGGTCTATGCTGAGGTCCCTCCACGCGTCGATTACAGGCTCACGACGCTGGGGATGGGATTGGGCATGGCGTTCTGCGGCGTCTGGACCTGGGCCGACAAGCACATTGAGCAGATCGAAGCGGCACGTCAGGAGTTTGATCGAAAAAAAGGCGTCAGCGGCGAGGCGAAATAAAGCTGTCTATTGCAGTTCGCCTGGACAAAGCTTCAGTCTGTCGATCAGCCAGCGGCCAGCAGGCCCAGGCGGCTCGGCTGTTGGATAAACCACCGTCATGGGCATGTCTGCTCCGCCCTGGGAGATGTTGTCGACGCGGAGTTCGACCAGCCGACCGCTTTCGATATCGGCCCGCACGGTGTGGAATGGCATCCCGCCCCAGCCCAGGCCACCAAGAAGGAAATGGTGCTTGGCGTAGAGATCGGCGAGCCGCCATGTCAGCGGCGACATGACGCCACGTTCCTTGCCAGCGGACAGCTCGGTCCGGTCGGTCAGCACGAGCTGGACATGGCGTGCCAGCTCCTCTCTGGGAATGACCCCTTCGATCTGGGCCAGCGGATGGTCATGGGACGCAACCATCAGAAAACGGATATCCCCCAGCGCCTCGCTGGACATGGACGGCAGAAGGTCGGGCAGGGGGCCTGCAATCCCAATACCGGCACGCCCATCGAGCAATGGCTGAAACACGCCACCAAGGGCCTCGACATACAGCCGCAGGGGCGTATGCGGAAACGTCTCGCGGAATTTCGCAGCCACGGCGGTCATGCGGTCCATTGGGAAAAATACGTCAACCACAACCGATAGTTCGGGCTCCAGCCCAGATGACATGCCTCTGGCCCGCGCCTTCATGAAGTCCACATTGGCGACCACGCCGCGCGCGTCGGCCAGCAGCACCCGACCGGCGGCAGTCAGTTGCGGGTAGCGGCCCGCCCGGTCGAAAAGCATGACCCCCATCTGCATCTCCAGTGTTGCGATCATTTCACTGACTGCCGATTGCGACCGGTGCAGCAGTCTGGCTGCCGCCGAGAAGCTGCCTTCATCACTGGCGGCAATGAAGGTACGCAACTGATCCAGTGATACGCCGTCCAGCATGGAACCTCCCTGATCCATCGTTCCTGCCGGTATTATATATCGGAATATACCGACTTTATAGATGGCTCTCTTCATGGGACATGCTGAATCATGTTCAGGGCAATCCGAAACCTGTTTTCAGCGCGCAACAAAGGCGCCCTGTCCCTTTCCTTTGCGGAGACGACCACAATGAAGATCCTGCATATCGATTCCAGTATTCTCGGAGACCATTCGGTCAGCCGTCAGCTTTCGGCCGAAACCGTTGCGCGGGAGAAGGCCGCGCATCCGGGCGCCACCGTCACCTATCGGGATCTTGCTGCAAATCCCGTGCCCTACCTGACCGGCGAGCATATGGCGGCATTCCAGGGTGCGCCGGTAACGAATGCTGCTCTCGCCGATGATCTGGCGACCGGCAATGGGTATATCGATGACCTTCTGGCGGCCGACATCATCGTCATTGGTGCGCCGATGTACAATTTCTCTGTTCCCGCCCAGCTCAAATCCTGGATCGATCGCGTGGTGGTCGCGGGCAGGACGTTCCGGTATGGCGCGGCCGGCCCCGAAGGCCTGCTTCCCAAGGACAAGAAGGCGTTCATCATCTCGACGCGCGGCGGGGTCTATACCGGAGACAGTCCGGCCGCCGCTCTGGATTATCAGGAAAAGTATCTCGGCGCCGTCCTGGCGTTCATCGGCCTGACGGATGTCACCTGGATCCGCGCTGAAGGACTGGCGCTGGGGCAGGACGCAAAAGATGCCGCCATTGTCCAGGCCCAGGGCGAGATCGCTCACCTGTCTGCCTGAAAATCACTGAATTCATCGGGAAGAAACTCTTCATGATCAAACGTCGTTTCGCCACGTCCGCCCTTATGGCGGCGGTCCTCTTCGGTGCGGTTTCACAGGCTTCCGCCCAGCAGGTCGCCAGCCCCGATCCGTCAGCGGTGAAGGCTGGCACTTACAAGGTTGAGCCGTATCACACGCAGGTCGGCTTCACTCTGTCGCATATGGGCTTCAGCAATTTCTCCGGTTTTTTCACGGGAGCATCCGGTTCGCTCACGATTGATCCTGCCCATCTTACGGCTTCCAGCCTTGATGTAACGATTCCGGTGCAGTCGGTTGATACCACCGTGCCGAAGCTGGATGCCGAGCTGAAAAGCGCGCAGTGGTTCGATGCCGACAAGTTTCCCAACGCGACGTTCAGATCCACCCGGATTGTCCAGACCGGCGCCGGCACCGCGAATATCACCGGCGACCTGACCCTGCACGGCGTGACGCGGCCGGTCACGCTCAGGGCCCGTCTGATCGGCAGCGGAACCAATCCGCTCGACAAGATGTTTACCGTCGGGTTTGAAGCGACCGGGACGATCGTCCGCAGCCAGTTTGGCGTCAAACAGTATGTGCCGCTCGTGGGTGACGATGTGACGCTGACGATCGCCGGCGCGTTCGAGCTTCAGCAGTAAACCGATGCCGGCGCCATGGTCTGTTGAGCGATATACGCGTCTGGCGATCTTCCTTCACTGGATCATGGCAGCTGGTATCGCCGCCCTGGTTATCATCGGCCTGCTGATGGTTCATGGCGGTCTCACGCCAGATGCGATGTTCCGGCTCTATCAGCTTCACAAATCGATCGGGGTGACAGTTCTTCTGGCGGCAGTGGTGCGAGTGGCATGGCGTATGGGCCATCGTCCGCCACCGCTGCCGCAGACGATGCCACCAGGTGAAAAGACCGCGGCGCATGCCGGGCACATCATGCTTTATGCCGCACTGTTCATCATCCCCGTAACGGGCTGGGCGCTGGTATCAAGTTCCGTGTTCGGTATCCCGACCGCCCTGTATGGACTGGTGCCGTGGCCGGACCTTCCGGTCTTTTCGACCCTGACCGACAAGGCCCCTGTCGAAGCTGTGCTGAAGACCGTCCATGCCTACGGGGCCTATGCGCTTATCGCGCGCTGGTCGCCCTTCACATCCTTGCCGCTCTGCGCCACCAGCTTCTTCTCAGGGACAATATCATGGCGCGGATGCTGCCCCGCTGGGGGAAATCACGACCATGAACCATTTTCCGTCCTGGCCGACCGCGGCCTTCATGATTGCCTTTGTCTCCATCGGGACACAGGCGGAGGCCGCGGATTGGCAGATCGACACCGCAAAAAGCAGCCTCGGTTTTTCCGGCATCCAGACGGGCAAGACGTTCGAAGGACATTTCGCGCGTTATAATGCCATCATTTCCCTCGATCCGGACCACCTTGAAGCGGCACATGTCGTCGTCGATATCGATCTTGACAGTGCAGAGACCGGCGACAGGCAACGCGATACGGCACTGCCGGGCCATGACTGGTTCGACGTTGCACAGTATCCGCGTGCCACCTTCTCTTCCACCGACATCCACAGAAAGGATGGAAATGCCTACGAGGCCGTGGGCACTCTGAATCTGCGCGGCGTTTCCAGGCCTGTGACGCTCTCGTTTACGCTCAGTGTCGAGGGAACGAAAATGCATGTCCAAGGGCACACGAGACTGCTCCGGTCTGTCTTCGGCATTGGTCAGGGCCCATGGACGACAGGGCAGTGGGTTGCGCTGGAAGTTGACGTCAACTTCGACATTACCGGTAATAATGCCAGATAGTTTCTGGCGGATAGTCGATGGTAACCGATCCGGTTGAGCACCGCATCGCCAGAGCACGAGGCTACGAAACGTGCCATCCGGTTCTTAGGAGCGCGCCCACGATCCGATAGACGTGACCTGCCCCAGACCGGGTCCTGTGGCGTGGCAGGCTCGCTTGACGGGGCATGATGCCGGCGGCCTTCGATCCGCCGCTTCCGGCGTTTCACCTGACAACTGAATTGTTGCAGGCGAGCCGTTTGTAGCTGAGCCGCGATACCGACAAGGCGACTGATATCGCACGGGCCTTATCTGGATAGCATTCATCTCTGATAGTAGAGATTTATGGAGCCATCAATTTGCAAACCTTGCCAATCGAGGGGGCGAAGAGGGTTGCCGGAGTTCAGGCAAGATGCGATGATGACAGAGGAAAAATTCCATGAAATCTCACGTCAGATGCGCGGTTCCCTCGCAGGCCATAGTTGGTTGCAACACCATCGCAACCTCCCGGTTCTTCCGGAGCGTTGTCTCCTCCCATGAAAACGGTCGGCTAACTTGCTATTTATATATAGGTATCTATTGTATCTGTGCGGCTTCAAAAACGCGCCAGCGCGTCGCGTGTGACATGTTCAGAGCACCGCAGACATGTCGGTTGCAATGCCGTGGCTCGGTGGAGCGACACAGGAGATCAAAATGGCTAAGAACACACTTAAAGCCCTGTTGGAAGCCGGCGAATTCATTGCTGCGCCAGGGGTCTTCGACCTGGTCTCGGCGAAAATTGCGGGACTGACGGACGCAAAGGCCCTCTATATGACCGGGTTCGGAACAGTCGCATCCTATCTCGGTTATCCCGATGCCGGACTTGCGACCTATACGGACATGCTGTCCCGGGCGACCGCGATTGCCCAGGCGGTGGACAAACCTCTGATCGCCGATGGCGATACGGGGGTATGGCGGCCTTCTGAACGTCCACCATACGGTGCGCGGATACGAGCAGGCGGGCATTGCCATGATCCAGCTCGAAGACCAGCAGATCCCCAAAAAATGCGGCCACACTCCGGACCGACACGTGGTGTCCATGCAAAAGATGGTTAATAAGATCAAGGTCGCGTCTGACGCCGGTCGTCGGAGGATTTCCTTGTCACGCCTCGCAACCACTTGCGATTATCCGCATTGACGTGAGCCGCTGTTACAATCAGGCTCAGAAGCGAATGTAATTTTAGTTTCCGGATTGATGACCGACCTTATTCGAGACCTTATCCTTCGCTGGCGGGACGATCCGACAGGGACTTATCAGAGCTGGTTTCTGTGGGACGAGCGTATCAAGAATTTCCGGTCTATCCGCCGTGGTCTGCAGCAGGTCGTTGCCGAGATTACCGATGGCACATTTGGGGTCTCCTATCGTGGCTCCTCCTTGGAAACGGTTGTTCATTCGATTGCGGAGCAGCGCCAGATTTTCAAGGGTGCGGATCACGCCTTTCTGTGGAAGCCGAAGCTTCGAATTCCCGATATCTACGAAAATTCTGCCAATCAGAAAGCATTCGGGCAGCTTCTTGATACCTGTCTGTGCTGCAATACCCAAGAGCATGTGGTTTCGGCCATTCATGCAATCGATGCCCGGAAGATAAAAGGACTGGGACCAGCCGTCGCCAATCTGCTGTATTTCCTGCATCCCACGATTATGCCGCCTTTCAATACGGCGATCGTGAAGGGCTATAACGCCTTGACCGGATCAAAGGTGAAGCTGGGGCGATGGGAGGAATATCTTGCCATGCGGCAGGGTATCCTGAAGCTGAATGCGACCTATCGTTCGCTGCTTTCCAATGACCTGGGCGCCATCGGAGGACTGCTGTTTGATCTTGGAAGCGGACGCTATACAGCGCCGCCTCTCGAGGATGACGAAACAGCGCGAAGACTATGGGAAGCCGATCTTCATCAGGTGAGGGAGCAGAGTGCGAAAGAGACCCGGATTCTCGCCGCAGAGCGGGAAACGGATCATACTCATACCGAAATCCAGGGATGGCTTCGCGATCTGGGGCTTTCCCTGGGTTACGATGTCTGGATTGCGGCCAATGATCGCAATCGTCAGTGGCAGGACGGCAAGCTAGGAGATGGCTGCCTGTCGGTGTTGCCTGGGTTTACGACGGAAACGCAAGGGGCGGAATCCGTGCGTCTGATCGATGTTCTGTGGCTGGACCGGGAAAGCCATAGGATTGTGGCAGCATTCGAGGTCGAGCATTCGACGACCATCTATTCCGGCATCGTGCGGATGCTGGATCTTGCTCTCGGATCAGAGGCGCAGGCTCTGGAGGGCCTGTTTCTTGTCGCGCCGGACAAGCGTGAAGCCGATGTGCGGGAACAGTTGCGGCGGCCGGCCTTCAGTAGGATCGCCGATCTGAAAGTCCGGTATCTGCCTTATGGGGCGCTTGAAAAGGATCGCGAGGCAATCAGGCGCTTTGGTCATGGACTGAAGCCTATCCAGACTATATCCCATCTGCTTACACCCACATGATGTTAATGGAAGCCCCAGCAGTAATACGCTCGGTGTGTTAGTTTCTGATCTATGGAGTGAGGTAGTGGCAAAATTAAAGTCTTGGTGCAAACAGACCACGACCAAGATCAATTCACACGACCTAATCTATCTGGAGCCGAAAAGCGCAGCGCTTTCGACCGGCATTTCTGCTGTGGCTGCGGTCGTGCCCGGCCATTATGCTGCGGCCGATCGTATCGCGGGCATATTGCGACGCTTAGGAAAGTCGGCTGTTGCTGATTATGTCCAGACCAAGCTTCCGCAGGGCGCCAAGGCACGTTCGGGTGATCTTGGCGAGATTCTCGCAACCAGCTACGTCACCGAGTTTACCAGCTACGGAATCGGGATCTACAAGTTACGCTGGTCAGATCATCGTGAAATGGCGATGCGTGGTGACGACATATTGGGCATTTGTATCGATCCGACAGTTAAGGTCAAATTTCTCAAGGGTGAGGTCAAGAGCCGAGCGGCATTAAACAAGAAAACCGTCGATGAAGCCCGCGCCGCGTTGGCGTCGAACCATGGTCGACCGACACCACATGCATTGGCGTTCGTTGCCGACCGTTTGTTCGAGACCGGTGAGACGGCGCTCGCTGAGATCATCGACGAGTACCAACTCAAAACCCGCATTAAGGTTAAACAGCTATCGCACCTGCTGTTCGTGTTCACCGGCAATAATCCGAGCGCGATCCTGACTACAAATCTTAATGCTTATAGTGGCCGAATCCCGCAAGTCGCGGTCGGTCTCCGAGTATCCACACATCAAGCTTTCATCAAGCAGGTTTTCGAGAAGGTAATTGCTGATGGCAACAACCCCTGAGGCTATTGCCCAATTAATTGCCGAAGCGACGGCGCCGGGCTTTCGCGATGATCTACTTGCAAAGGGTCAGGCACGCTCAATGGTGTGGCGCGATGGCGTCCTGCCTCCAGGCGCTCCGCAATTTTCGAATCTGCTCACCTATGACCTGCTCTCCTATGCGTAATCATTAACGAACCAAGGACTGCGGCTGCTCGACAAGGGCGTCGAACTCTCTGCTACACGTTCGGCCTTTGAACACGCGGCCTCGGCGATCGAAGCTGCGATCACACACGGGCCAGCAAGTGGCGAACGTGATTTTCATAGGCTCCTGGCGGCCGCCTGCTATCATCTCGCCAGCTATGCTGCGCGCGCCTTTTCTCTGCTGCATGAAGGACTTGCGAAGGCCAATCTCACCTTGTCGGAGCGTGCGATCGCGCTCCTGATGCTGCGTGATCTCGATGCCCTAATCGCCGAGCAACGTCTAACAGAATCGGCGTCAGAAGATACGATAATCTCGAGCATCGATGCCAGCGGTGCGCTTGAAGATAACGACGGCGACGATGCCGAAGACATTTTGCTTACGGTCGTGGATCAAGCGTTGACCGACAACTTCCTCGGTGCTCTAGCAACCGCGTTGCTGGCATTCGAGCACGGTACGCGAGACCTGATCGAGATTGCTATTCAACGATTAAATATCGGCCTAGTCTCGACCGCAGAGCTTAATCTGGTCCCAAGCTGGTGGTGCCACCGTCTTGCAGTGTATTTGCTTGGCGATCTGTGGTCGTCGAGTTTCCACGTCCGATTACCCAAAGCGCCGACCGACGACGCTAATGACTGGACAGCTTATCGCGAATTATTCATCGCGACGCTCTTGCGCCGCAGTCGTGCAGAAATCGATCTATGGCCCTCGCAGATCGATGCCGCGACCCGCGCGCTCGATCTTGCCGACAATATGGTGGTGTCGCTGCCGACCAGCGCAGGTAAGACACGGGTCGCTGAGTTGTGTATTCTCGCCTGTCTCGCTGCAGGCCGCCGTGTGGTATTCGTAACTCCGTTGCGGGCATTGTCAGCGCAGACGGAGGTCTCCCTCCAGCGCACATTTCAGCCGCTCGGCAAAACCGTCTCGAGCCTTTACGGCGCAATCGGAGTCAGCGAGGTCGATGAGGACTTTCTGCGCGAGAGCGACATCATCGTCGCCACCCCAGAAAAGCTCGATTTCGCGTTGCGCAACGATCCTAATCTACTCGACACGGTAGGCCTCGTCGTACTTGACGAAGGCCATATGATCGGTCTCACCGAGCGCGAGGTCCGCTATGAGGTCCAAATCCAGCGACTGCTCCGCCGCAGCGACGCCAAGACCCGGCGAATCGTCTGTCTATCGGCGATTCTGCCCGATGGCGATCAGTTGCAGGACTTTACTGCTTGGCTGACGGGCGATCAGGATAACGGACTGATCAAGCTGGACTGGCGTCCCACCCGGCTGCGCTATGGTGAGGTCGAATGGCGCGGCGACCATGCGCGCCTTGAGATATCGATCGGTGCAGAAAAGCCGTTCATCCCAAAATTCCTGTCAGCGAGTTTGCCCAAGGGGCGCAAGACCCGTCTCTTTCCCTGTGATCAGCGCGAACTGTGCATTGCCACCGCTTGGGCGTTGCTCGCCGACAAGCATTCAGTGCTGATCTTTTGTCCACAACGCCGTTCGGTCGAACCGTTCGCCCAGGCGATAGTCGATCTGGCAGCGCGCGGTTCGATCATCTCGGTGCTCGAGCATGATCCCGCCATACTAGACAATGCAATCGCGATAGGTACCGAATGGTTGGGGACCGATAGCCCTGTAATCGCCTGTCTCAAACTCGGAGTTGCGATTCATCACGGTGCTCTGCCGACGCCCTATCGCAAAGAGGTCGAGCGGCTTTTGCGCGAAGGCTTTCTCCGGGTGACAATCTCTTCGCCGACCTTGGCGCAGGGCCTTAATCTCTCGGCGACCACATTAATCTTCTATGGATTGATGCGGGCAGGGGAGCCGATAAACATTGCCGAGTTCCGCAATGTCGTCGGCCGCGCAGGACGTGCCTATGTCGATGTCGAAGGTTTGGTGCTGATGCCGATGTTCGACAGCGTGTCGAAGCGGCGCGCCGACTGGAACGAGATGGTCAATAACGTCAAAGGCAAGGAGATGGAAAGTGGCCTGCTGCGGCTGCTCATGTTTCTTGTGCAGCGTATGGTAAAGAAGATCCAGGCTAAGGATGTCGCGAGGATGGTTACTTATCTGGCGGGTATTAGCGCCTGGGATTTTCCTGTAATCACCACTGAGGGCCCTCGCGTCACTGAGGTCGAACGTGTTCGTTGGGCAGATTACCTGACGACGCTAGATACGGCGCTACTCAGCATGCTCGGTGAGCAGGTAGTACCCGACGATCAAATTGAGACAATGCTTGACGATGTTTTAACATCATCTTTATGGACGCGCCGCCTCAACCACCGCAGCGCACAGGCACAGAAATTGCTTAAGGCCGGTCTTGTCGCGCGCGCCAAATTTATCTGGGGGCGTACCACCGCGATCCAGCGTCGTGGCTATTTCCTCGCCGGTGTCGGGCTTGCTACCGGCGAGGCGCTCGATTCTGCTGCCGTCGAACTCAACGAACTGCTCGTGACTGCTAACAATGCCATTCTGCTCGAGGAACCCGATCGGGCGACCACAGCGATCACCAGATTCGCCGAATGCGTGTTTGCTATTCCACCATTTGCGCCCGAAGGTCTTCCTGATAATTGGAAGCAGATTCTCGATGTTTGGCTGTCCGGGAAGCCGCTAGCGGCGTTGGCGGTGGATCATGAGAACGAGCTCCTGAAGTTCGTCGAGCAGACGTTAGTCTACCGACTACCTTGGGCAATGGAAGCTGTTAGGGTCCGGGCACTTGCGAATGATGACAAACTGGAAAACGGCTGCGCAGTGAAGGATATGGAGCTGGGCGTCGCGGTAGCGGCGGTCGAGACAGGCTCGCTCAATATTTCGGCGACGATACTGATGCGTGCGGGTTTCAATTCACGGCTAGCTGCAATTGGTGCAGTGGCGCAGACCAATGCCGACTTCACGACGATGACCGGACTGCGTCGCTGGTTGCGGAAAGATGGCGTAGCAGCAAGGGTTGACGATCCTATGTGGCCTTCGCCTGAATCGCATGGTCTGTGGCTCCAATTCATGGACAGCATGGTACCAGCACGACGGAAGGCTTGGACCAGTAGCAATCATGACCTCGCTGTGTTGTGGGACGATCATGTTCCTGAGATCGAGGTACCAGTCCACTTGATCGATAAAGATAACAGGACACTGGTGTGTGCATCCGACGGGACTCCGCTCGGACGCCTAGCAAAACGGATCAATTCCAAGCGGATTGGACTCGCGACCGCTACGACTACGTGGGACCAGGATGTCCTACATGTCCGTTATCTTGGACCCGACGATCTTTTCTCGAACTGATCAACAATGCTGGCATACTTGGGAAGAAATCTGACAATATCGCCGTGTATATTCTAGGCAGCCGCTAGTGCTGCAGCCAAATCGTTCATCTCGGTGTTTGTGAAGATCACCTTATTCGAGGTGGAGGCAAGGCCCTTGATACTTGTTCAGTTTCAGCCACTTCTGACCGTTCCAAGTCTGTTACCAACCTCGAAATGCAGAGCGCTTGGATAGTAGACGCTCTGCATTTTGCGATCAAAATTCGACAGCTGAACGTGCGACACGAGGCGGAAGCTGACATAGTTCTGGATGCATACACTCCACGTTTTATCGGAGCTGATGGCACTTACTCTCAGTAAGAGATCATGCATGTGCAGAAAAAAGTGCATTGAAACAGTCTGTTAATGCCGATTGGTTCTCAACTTGCGATTTTTGCAAGCTGAGAACCAATCCTGCCCCCGCAACCACTTCCATCATAATTCGCTCACAATCAACGTCTGATCACCATGAAACACTGGCACATCAGACAGTTAGGCGTCTCCCGTCCTTCGAAAAAGAGCCGGACGGTCTTCCTTACTTACTATTCTCCCTGTTTCTGGAGCGGGGGCGGATAAAGGATCTTCTCCCGGGTCGCGAAGGCCATGCCGGCGGCACAGCCGCGGATAATCGCCTGTTTGTGGAAGCGGCTCTGTATCGTTACCGCGCCGGTATTCCCTGGCGTGATCTGCCTGCCCGCTTTGGCGACTGGAAGAACGTGCACCGGCGGCTGTGTCGCTGGGGCGAACTGACCACAAAGATCACGTCATTGTCGATGCTGTGGGAAAGGCTGTGGCTCTTTCCCTGACGCCTGGGCAGAGAGCGGATATCACTGAAGCAGAACCGCTGCCGGATGAAGTCGATCCCGAATCCTTTATCGCTGACAAGGCGTATGACGCTGATCCGCTCATCGAAAAGCTCGAAGAACGAGGAATCACACCGGTTATCCCGTCGAAGGCAAATCGCATCTGTTCGCGAAAAACCCCATTTTTGATTTATAAAAGACGAAACATCATCGAACGGCTCTTTCCAGACTGAAGCAGTTCAGAGGCATTGCAGCACGCTGTGATAAGCTGAAATCAACCTTCCTCGCGGCCGTTCAACTCGTCGCCGCAATTCTCGGACTTAACTGACGATACGCTCTGGAGGGTGTTATGTACTTTCTGTTGTGAATGGTGCAGAGCAGATGATGAATACTGCACGCAAACCGTATCCGTCTGATATCAGCGACGAAGAGTGTGGTCGCTGGTGATTCCGTATCTTCTTCTGATGAAGGAAGACGCGGAACAACGCCATCATGATCTGCGGGAGCTGTTCAACGGTCTTCGGTATGTGATCCGTTACGGCATTGCATGGCGGACGATGCCGAACGATCTTCCGCCGTGGACTGCGGTTTACCAGCAATCCCGGCGCTGGATGGATGCGGGATATTTCGAAGCTGTTGTCCACGATCTTCGGGCTGTGCTGCGTCTGGCCGCAGGCAGGAAGGCTGAACTGACAACGGCGATCATCGACAGCAGGACACTGCGTCCAACCCCGGAAAGCAGGTCACGGTTTGGCTATGATGGCGCGAAAAGAAAGAAGGGATCGAAGCTGCACATGGCGGTCGACACCCTGGGTCATCTTCTGGCCCTGCACGTCACCCCGGCAGACAGGGACGGTTGGGCAGAAATCGGTCCATTGACCGAGGCCATTCAGCAGGCAACAGATGGCAGCGTGGAACTGGCATGGGCCGATCAGGGCTATACCGGATCAAAAGCGGCGAAAGCTGCTGAAGAGCAGGATATCACCCTCGAAATCGTCAGGCTGCATCAGGCAAAGCGGGGTTTTGTTTTGCTGCCCCGGCGATGGATCGTGGAAAGATCGTTCGCATGGGCTACGCGTTGCAGAAGGCTCGTAAAAGACTACGAGCGCTGTGCTTCAACCCTCGCCGCAATGCACACCATCACCTTCGCAGGTTTCATGCCTTGGGTGACGGCGAAGATCGTCCTGTCCGTCTTCACCTCACAGCCGGACAGTCCGTCTCCTGGTCAGAACAGGGCGAAAAAGCGGAACTGCATTTTGAACTCCGGTGGCATGGCCGCCGTCGCACTCTGTGGGCGCCGGCCTTCCTTTCGGAACTGGCGCTGCGCCCCGGCGTCGCCGCCTTACAGCGGAAGCCGGCCGGTTTCATCGGGATGTAGCTCCGGTCCGCCGTCACCGGTCATGTGATACGACGCAAAACTCCACAGCATCGCCGGCCCGGATCGGCTGATCCGCCAGAGCATGTCATAACAGTCAGACGGCCACTCCTGAAGAGAGGAAAACTGCTGTGGCAACACAACAGCTTTCGCCAGATCCGTAAGGCCCTGATGCTGCCAGCAGACCAGAGACGTACCTTCCAGCCTGGAAAGAACAGCCCCGAATTCCCGCTCCTGATGCAGCGCCCAGGTCAGATCGACAGGGCAGTGCAGGGCTTCGGACAAAGGCAGGACAGTCTGTTCCGGTCTCCGGCTGTGACCACCGTCAGGACGGAACGCAGAGGCAAAAAGACGATCCGGGACCGGCAGGAAACTTTCTCCGCCAGTAAAAAAACCAGCAAGCCTCTCCGCCCGCCGCCAGCCCTTCCGGCTCAGTGAATAAGGATCATCCTGTCCATGACTGTCGATCCCGGTTTCATGCAGAGCTTCATCCGGTTTTTCCGCATGGCGTATCAGAAGAATAGTGGTGGACATGACACAATATCCTGATCAATCTGCTCGCCTCAGTCAGCCTCAAAAAGCACTCTGTGATAAGTCTTTGATAAAAAGATAAAAGTTTTTGGGTACGGCATTTTTTCAAAAAGGCAGCAGCTTCTGAAGCTTTTTGAAAAAATCTTCACCAAAAACTTCTTTATAATTTAAGCCGAATTCCATAAGAAGGATTCTGAAACAGTCTTTTATGCGCCGTTTGCTGAAACCCGGTCGTTAAACTCTTTCGTGGAGAGCGTCAGAAGCTGGTTCGTAAATCGCGTCGTATAAAAGTCCAGTATAGAATCATGCATTTCATCCATAGAACTGTAAATGGCATCAGAAATAATAACAGTCCTGTAGCCCCGGTCTATAGCCTCCAGAGCCGTGAACAGAACACAGATATCCGTCTCGCCCCCCGTCAGTACAATGGCTGTCGGATCATACCGCCTGACATAATGGCGAAACTCTCCCGATCGCCACGCGGAATAACTGTTCTTTTCAAACACATTATCAGAAGACGCAAAGCCGCCTAATTCCGGAACCAGCTCAAGAAGATGCGGATCGATCTCCGCCCGCGTCATCTCATGCCAGTGCTCGTAATACTCCTTCCACGCTCCGGGCGCCTCTTCGGCGGATTGCGGAGGAATAAAGCGTGTAAAAACCGTTTTTTCTCTGTTTCGTTTTACAATATCGACAACATTGGGAAGAATATGAGGCATCCATGGCGCACGCCACGGTGTCTTCTCACGAAACATGTTCTGCATGTCAACGCAGACATGAAGCCATCTGTCATTCTGAAGAAAAGTCTGGCGACTCATAATGGCTTTTCCATGCTTTAAGTCAGGCACCGGGTATGATCGGAAGAGTGCGATACCGTTTCCCGGTCGCATGGAAAATGGCGTTGGCAATGGCCGCCGCCGTACCGCACATGCCGATCTCACCCACACCCTTGATCCCCAGCGGGCTGACTTCCTCGTCCTTTTCATCGACAAACAGAACATCCATCTCCGGAATGTCGGCATGAGACGGAATGTGATATTCTGAGAAATTATGGTTCATGAACCGCCCGTAGCGCTCATCCATCAGAGATTCTTCATGCAGCGCCATCCCGGTCGCCATCACCATTGCGCCGCGCACCTGACTGGCTGCCGTTTTCGGATTCATGATGCGCCCCGCAGCCACAGCGTTCACAAGACGCGTCACGCGGACAATGCCCAGCTCCTCATCGACGCGCACCTCACAAAAGACCGCGCTGTGGGTAAACCGGGCCTTCCGCATCTCGCTGATCTTGTCCCGCAGCCCCGGTTTCGCGGTTTCTTCCGCTTCGATGGAGGCCTCCCCGATGAAAGATAAAGCTTCCTGAAGGGAAAAAACCTCGCGGCTGCCATCCCTGACCCCGTGCAGCTCACCCTCCGTCAGTGTGACTTCACTCTGCTTTATCCGCTCAGGCGTATTTTCACTTTTTGCCAGTGCTTTCAGGAATTTTTCACGCAGGCTCTGACACGCAAGCCAGACCGCCGCTCCGGCCGAGGCCGCCGTCCATGAGCCGCCTTCCGTCGGGCATTCCGGCAGAGTGGAATCTCCCAGCTCAATATCGATCCGGTCGATCGGAATACCGAACGCCTCCGACGCCGTCTGAGCCAGGATCGTATAGGTGCCGGTGCCGATATCCGAGGCGGCGGTCGCGATATGGAGCCGCCCGTCAGATGTGAGCCTGGCCCGCGCGGCCGTGGGAGAAAACATCGCATCCCATATGCCGGTCGCCATCCCGTGACCGATAAGCTCCCTGCCGTCGCGCAGACTGCCCGGCGCAGGCGGGTGTCCGTTCCAGCCAAACCGTTCCGCACCCTGCAGCAGCGCTTCCCGCAAAGCGTTGCTGGTGAGCGGCATGTTATGCATGGCGTCGATTTCTGAATAATTGTGCAGCCGGAACGCCAGTGGGTCCATTCCGCAGGCCCAGGCCAGTTCATCGACCGCCATCTCGAAAAGATTGACGCCGGTCGCCGCACCCGGCGCACGCATGTCGCTGGACGTGTAGGTGTCGCGCGGCGCTATTTTGTAATCCGCCGTCGCATTCGGACATTTATACCCGATCAGCCCCCAGACAACGACATTTTCCATATTGTGCTCAAAGCGCGACGTATCGGTGACACCCTCGACAATGATTGACTGCAGGGTGCCGTCTCTGTCAGCGCCCAGCGCAATATCCATGACCGCTTCCGGCCTGAAAACATGCGTGAACATCTGCGGCCGCGTCAGGGTCACGCGGACGGGACGCTTCAGCATCTCTGCCCCAAGTGCTGCAAGAAAAACATTGTGCTGCGCCCGCAGCCCGGAACCAAACGCGCCCCCCACATAAGGATTACGCACACGCACCTTCTTTCCGGAAAGTGACAGAGCACTCGCCAGATAAGCCTGAACCGCCTGAGGCCCCTGCGTTTTGTCCCACACCGTCAGCGCGCCGTCCTCTTCGATAATGACGGTCGTGGCGTGCATTTCCATCGGATTGTGATGTTCGGGCGCAAGATGAAAGCGCCCTTCGATCTTTACCGGACTCAGAGCATACGCTTCAGAGGCGTTGCCCCGGGACTTCGGCGGAACATAATTGCTGCGCGTTTTGGACGGCATGTATTTCTGATGCAGGGCAGCGTCGAAATCAGCATTATGAGGCCAGCGCTCGTAATCCACCTGGATCAGCATCGCCGCCTCACGCGCCGCCTCGAATGTCTCCGCAAAGACCACGGCGACCGGCTGCCCGTTGAAGCGAATTTCCGCGTCATGCAGAGGCCTATACGGCGATCCCGGCACGCCCAGCCCGTCCACATAGGATTTTTCAAACAACGCCGTGTGCGGGCGATTATGATGCGTCATCACCTCCGTCACACCGGGAACCGCGCGCACCGCCTCATCGTGGATGGCCTCGATCCGCCCCCGCGCGATCAGACTGTTGACGATAACCCCATACAGCAGACCCGGCGGATGAGGCTCAGCCGCATAGGTCGCCTGCCCGGTCACCTTGGCAAAACCATCGATCCGCGGGACAGACTGCCCGATATTCGCTGATACAACGTTCATATTCCGTCTCCTTCAGCAGATAGTCTTGCAGGTCTGGGACTGAGGCGTTCCCTCAGCGGCCTGCCACAGCGCCCGTTCGATGACACGCGGCGCAAGCTTCAGCTTGGCGGCATTGTCGCGATCCGCCATAGCACCCTCCAGAATACATTCAGCCACGTCCCGGAAAAGCGAGTGCGAAGGCGGCCTGTCCCGCATCAGTGCCTCCGCTTCCGGCACACACCAGGGTTTCGTTCCTACCCCCCCCAGCGCAAGACAGCCGCGCCGGATAACGCCACTCTCCATGTCCAGACCGACAGCAACGGAAACGATTGCAAAAGCAAAGGACAGCCGGTCGCGGATTTTGAGATAGGTGTAATGCTCGCCAAAGGAAACGGATGGCAGATCAATGGACGTTACGATTTCGCCCGGCTGCAGGACGTTGTCGATCCAGGGTGTCTCACCCGGCAGACGATGATAGTCACGCAGAGCCACCGCCCGTTCACCGTCCGGACCGCGCAGACGGACCACCGCGTTCAGCGCCGCGAGAGCGACACACATATCCGACGGAAATGTCGCAATACACGACTCACTCGTTCCCAGAACGGCCATGATCCGGTTGCGGCCACCCCGGGCGGAACAGCCGCTGCCGGGCGAGCGCTTGTTGCACACCATATCCGGGTCATAGAAGTAATGGCACCGTGTCCGCTGGTTCAGATTACCACCATTGGTCGCCACATTCCGGATCTGGGGACTGGCCCCCGCGAGAATGGCGGAAGCCAGCAGGGGAAAACGCCCCGTTACAAGAGGATGCTCAGCCGTACCGGCGTTGGTCGCCAGAGCACCGAGACGCAGGCCACCGTCAGGCAGTTCCTCAATCTGATCCATGGACAGGGATTTGAGATCCACTACATGAGCAGGCCGCTCGACATCCGATTTCATCAGATCGATCAGATTGGTTCCCCCCGCGAGAAAGCGGGTGCGTTTAGGAACGCGGCATGCCTCGTCAAAGGATGCCGGACGGGAATACGAAAAACTCCTCATGCCGCTTCGCCCGCCTCGTCCCGCTGCCTCTGCGCCACCACATGCTCAACAGCATCGATAATTCCGTTATAGGCGCCGCACCGGCACAGATTACCGCTCATGAATTCACGGATTTCCTCGCGTGACCGGATATGGCCTTCCTCCAGAAGCGCCACCGCCGACAGGATCTGCCCCGGTGTGCAGTATCCGCACTGAAAAGCGTCGAAATCGATAAAAGCCTGCTGCATCGGATGCAGCCTGCCCTTCCGGCTCAGCCCCTCAATGGTTGTCACCTGAGCGTCAGGAAGGGAAACCGCGAGCATAAGGCAGCTTTTGACGCGCCTGCCATCGACCAGCACCGTGCAGGCGCCGCATTGCCCATGATCGCATCCCTTCTTGGTGCCCGTAAGACCGAGTCTTTCTCTCAGAAGATCCAGCAATGTGACGGAGGGAGGCAGATCAGCGTCGTACTCCTCTCCGTTGATCTGAAGGCGACAGGGAGCTGTGGGGGGGGGCTGGGTCATGAAAAAACACCTCTGCAGACGTCAGGGTCCTGGCGGTCAATGCAATGTTAAGGCCCGGGGACACCACCGGTTGCGTTTTCATGACCAAAAAGAGCCGAATAAAATTCATGCAGAGGTTTTTTACGTGCGCATCGGAAAATCCTGATGAAATTCCAGGAGAGATACAGCTTAAATGCCGCTGATACCCGCCATGTGATGACCTGAGCGCATATCTCCGGGAAAAGAAAAATCACCCCCGCTCCATTTTCCCCCGGATTCCGGCAGGCATCAGACACAGGCGCCCGTATCTGAGGTTACGGTTCAGTCCCGCCGCATCGTCCGTTTCTCAAGATTCTTTAATTTTAAGAGAAGTTTCCGGAACCTCTTTCGGGATGGAAGGTTTGGTCTGTGACGGCTGCTCTCCGCAACCGTCGCATATCATTTAAAAGGAAAATAAAAATGGCAAATCAGGGCGGCAGCCATGAACAGCATGTCAAAGCTGGTGAGCAGAGCCACAAGAATGCCGGCACATCTCACAGCGAAAAAAGTGAGGGCGAACATACCGGCACCCGCGGCGGCACGCATGAACAGCATGTCAAAGCCGGTGAGCAGAGCCACAAGAACGCCGGCACATCTCACAGTGAAAAAAGCGAGGGTGAGCACAGCTCAGGCACCCGCGGCGGCACGCACGAACAGCATGTCAAGGCGGGCCAGCAGAGTCACAAGAACAGCTGAGTTCGTACAACAGACCGGGAGCGCTGGTAAAAGGCCGGCGCTCCCGGTCTGAACATACCAGTTTATTAGCGGTCATCCCTTCCGAAATGGAGAAGGATAATGAGCCTGTTTTCCAAACCAATCAAAAATCTCGATGATCTGTTCGTGCATACTTTGCAGGATATCTATTATGCCGAAAATCAGATCGTCAAAAATCTTCCTACAATGGCGGAAAAAGCTGAGGAGCCCGACCTGAAAGCGGCATTTCAGCATCATCTGACCGAAACGGAAGGCCATGTGCAGAGACTGGAGCGGGTGTTCCAGATGCATGGTCAGCCCGTCAAAGGCGTCACATGCCAGGCAATGGACGGAATCCTCGCCGAAGCCAAAGAGATTATCAGCGACTGCGATGATCCTGAAGTCCGTGACGCCGCCATGCTTTCAGCGGCCCAGGCCGTCGAGCATTACGAAATCACCCGTTACGGCAGCCTTATCGCCTATGCCATCCAGCTTGGCCGCCCCGATTGCGCCGCGGTCCTGAAGCAGACACTCGACGAAGAAAAATCCGCCGATCAGAAACTGACCCGTATCGCCCAAAAAGAAGTGAATCAGCATGCCGCATGAAGCCGGCTGATTTTTCTCCGATACGGGCGGACTCTTTTTCTGATGGTTATATATTTTGCAGACAGGGGACAGAGCAGAACTCTGTCCTGCTTCCGGAAGGGGTCAAGGGTCCTTTACCCTTTCTGATTTCATAAACCGGGATCAAAAGAACTGCGTTACTGTGTGGAACCCGGGGCAAAGCCCTGAAAAGCCGCAGTAACTCTGTTTGCAAAATGACCGTCAGACCAGAGCCCCCCTCTGAATTTCCGGCAGTGCCCGAACGACTCCACGGGAGACTCTCCAATGAATGTCAGCGAATTCTTATGGAAACGCCTGCAGGAATGGGGACTTAAGCGCGCATACGGCTATCCCGGTGACGGTGCGGGCGGCATCGATGTCGCTCTGCAAAAAGAAATCGATGCCGGAAATATCGACTACGTTCAGGTACGACATGAGGAAATGGCTGCTTTCATGGCGACCCCCATGCCAAATTCACCGGCCAGGTGGGACTTTGTTTTGCCACATCCGGCCCCGGCGCCATCCATCTTCTGAACGGACTGTACGACGCAAAACTCGATCATGTCGGCGTGGTGGCCATCATGGGCCAGCAGGCCCGCACCGCAATCGGCTCGAATTATCAGCAGGAAGTCGATCTGCAGTCCCTCTGTAAGGATGTCGCATCGGAATACATCGTCACGGTCACGGAGCCCTCCCAGATGCGGCATGCCATCGACCGTGCCGTACGGATCGCGCGGGACAAACGCTCCCCCACCGTCATCATCGTTCCCAATGACCTGCAGGAACTGAGCTATTCAGAACCGCCAATGGCGCATGGATCAACCCATACAGGCATCGGCACGACGATCGGCAGCAAAGTACCGGAAGAGACAGGCCTTCGTGCAGCAGCGGATATTCTGAATTCAGGAAAAAGAGTCGCGATCCTGGCAGGCGCTGGCGCTCTTGAGGCAACGGACGAACTGCTGGAAACGGCGGAAATCCTCGGCGCAGGCATCGCCAAGGCGCTTCTGGGAAAAGCCGCCGTCCCGGACGAACTGCCCTTCGTCACAGGATCAATCGGCCTTCTGGGCACGAAACCTTCATGGGATCTCATGAAGGAATGTGATACGTTCCTGATGGTAGGCTCGTCCTTTCCCTACAGTGAATTTCTGCCAGAACCGGGTCAGGCCCGCGGTGTGCAGATCGACATCGACAGCGCCAGACTCTCTTTGCGCTATCCCATGGAAGTCAGTCTCCAGGGCGACTGCGCCGCGACATTGCGGGCGCTGATTCCACTGCTTCAGCACAATACCGACCGCTCCTGGCGCACACGGATCGAAAAAGAAGTGGCTGACTGGTGGAAGGTGCTTGAGGCGCGCGCGATGAACAGCGCGGATCCGCTCAACCCTCAGCGTGTCTTCCGGGAACTCTCGAAGCAACTGCCCGACAACGCCATCATCACCGCTGATTCGGGGTCCGTCGCCAACTGGTATGCCCGCGATCTCAGAATGCGCCGGGGTATGAAAGCCTCCCTCTCGGGCGGCCTGGCCTCTCTCGGCGCCGGCACGCCCTACGCCATGGCCGGCAAGATGGCCTTTCCGGAACGCACCGTCATCGCCTGCATGGGCGACGGAGCCATGCAGATGAATGGCCTGAACGTCATGATCACCATTTCTAAATACTGGAGACAGTGGTCGAATCCGAAACTGATCGTTCTTGTTCTGAACAATCAGGATCTCAGTCAGGTGACATGGGAAGAGCGTATCCAGCCTGGGAAAGGAAAGACGGAATCCACACAGGCCATTCCGGATTTTCCCTACCACAAATACGCGGAACTGCTTGGTCTTAAAGGCATCTGCGTCGATGACCCGGAAAAAGTGGCAGCCACCTGGGACGAGGCCCTGAGCGCCGACCGTCCGGTCATTCTCGAAGCGCGCACCGACCCCAACGTGCCGCCGCTCCCGCCGCATATCACCCCGCAGCAGGCAAAAGCTTTCCTGTCCTCACTGATTTCCGAACCCGAGCGCAGCAGCGTCATTCTCGATTCAGCAAAAGAAATCCTGACCTCCATCATGCCATCGCACAAATCGTGAGCTGTTCCGATATCTCTGCAGATGGCGTAACGGCGGAAGCCTTTATCCTTCCAACCCAGTTCCCGACAGGATAACGACAAGTGCATGATTCAGCAGGATCTATTCTAAATTCAACGTAGTTCTCGAACTGATCGGAGCAAAGGGAGCCGGCAACAGGAAAACGATACCAATCGTCTGGCGACCACTGCGCGGCATGGAGGATGACCGCAAGAGCAGCAGGACGAACGTCTGTTACCAAAGTTGGAATATTTACAATTTCTGATTCTGGAGCAGATACTTGTTCCCGACAAGAGATGGTGTCAGTCCATCGCTAACCATCACTACCATTGCGTTGCAAACGGCAGACCAGATTCAAGTGCTGCAACAGACAGGGCAATTGCGCTTCTGATATTTGATAGTGCCGAGAAAGGAAGAGAAATTTTCTACTGAAATACATCATATAAATCATGAAAATAACCGATTTTATCGATAATTACTTTACAGAAAATAAAATCATAAAGCAACTTCAGAAGACAAGAAGCTTTATGATGGAGAGCATGGCTTACTGTCTGAAAGGGCATACTATGTCGTTTCTTCATAACTTTACCTGTCGGCGCTGTTTTAACCGCACTCTTGCTACAGGCCTTGTTGCTACCCAGGTTTCGGCATTCCTCGGACACAAAGCCGCTGCAGCAGATAAGAATGTGACGCCCGTTCCGGGAAGCCCGAAAACTGTAAGAAGTCATGTCCTCGATACAGTCGCTGATACTTTGCAGGTTAAAAAACCGATCAATGCGATGAGCGAGTATCTGAATGGATTTCATTTTTATGCTGACGATATGGGCCGGCAGGTTGAAGCTAATCATTTCTGCACACATCTGACAGAAGACTTTCATCAATGCGTCATTTATGAAGCCAACCAGACAAATGCCAGGCTCATTGGTATTGAATATATTGTAAGCGAAAGAATATTTAAAACTCTTTCCGAGGATGAAAAGAAATTATGGCATAGTCATCACTATGAGGTAAAATCAGGAATGCTTGTCGCTCCCGGTGTTCCCAGGCCGGGTGAGCACGCTTTCATGAAGGATCTCGTGACAACTTATGGGAAGACCTGGCATACATGGCAGATTGATCGCGATCATGATCTCCCTCTTGGAATCCCTCAGTTGATGATGGGATTTACCAGAGACGGTCAGATCCGGCAGACTTTCCTGGACGACCGGGACAGAAGTTTCGGGATTTCTACCCGGAGTGAGAGAGAAAACCGCGCCGATATACCAATGCCGGATGTCGCAGCGGGAGCGAATTCATGGCAGAGTGGGACGGCAATGCAGTTGCAGCTTGTGGAAATGCCATTGAAAAATCTCAAAAGATGATGCCGGCATGTTCCGCCACAGATACCGGGATAGTATCTTTGTCGGCTCTGTAAACAAATCGTTTTCGGAAGCTTCATCTGCTGCGTCATTCCGGCGATCAAAGCGTTGGTCTGCCTCCTGTTACAGGAAGAACAGCCCCTGTCGTGTAATTGCTTTCATCTGATGCGAACATTACATAGGAAGTCGCCGGCTGGGCGGCCCGGCCAGGAGGGATATTTTCACCAAATCCGGTAATAGCTTCTTCAGGCATTGTGGACGGAATAAGCGGCGTCCAGACAGGTCCCGGTGCGACAGTATTAACGCGGATATTCCGCTTTCCAGGCATTTACGCAGGACATGCTGTGAAATTGAAAATAGTTGCTTTTGCCGCGGCATAAGCGGGCAGATAAGAGGATGGTTGTACGGCGTTAATCGAACTTATGTTGATAACAGAGGCTCCGTTGTTCAGGTGCGGCAAAGCTGCCTGACATAAAAAGAACGTACCATTAAAATTCGTGCGAAATGTTGTATCGGGTTCTTCTTCGTTAATTTCGGAAAATTCCGTTACTGATTTCTGGCATGCAGCATTATTGACAAGAATATCAGGCTGACCGAATTCGTCGACTGTACGTTTTATTATCTCATTGTAATGCGATTGTAGTCGATAACTCCTGGGAAACCGGATAGCGCGGCGGCCTGTCTTTTGCGCCCATTCAACCGTAGTCTCAGAATCTTTGTCTTCTGTATAATAAGCGATTGCAATATCGGCGTCTTCGCGGGCAAAAGCGATCGCGACTGGCCGGCCTATTCCGGAATCAGTTTCTGTTATCAAAGAAATTTTCCCAAAAAGTTTTCCTGATTTCTGGCAACTTTCTTCTCCATGATGGGAGGTGGATTCATTTTCCTGCCTCACCAGAAATAGTCTGGCTCTGGTACAGGAATTTTTCTTCAGATAACATGGTATTTTTCCTTAAAAAGGTATTTCCAAAGATCATCAGAAAAGAAATTTTCCCGGTTGCAAAAAACGTCTTGTGGGTGATCTGAGGCGATAAGGACTACGAAACTTTCAGCTAATGGTATCGTTCGACATTTTACTCTCTATGCAGAGTCATTTTTTACAAGCTTATGCATCGCCATCTCTGGCAAACAAACCGTGTACCTAACTGTGAATCCTGGAACAAATATATGAACAGGTGGTCTGCTGATCACCGCTCCGTTTTTCAGCAGCCTGCAAACACGGTCCGCATTTTGAAAAAGGAAAACGTCAATGAGAAAATCCTGCCTTCTTATCGCAGCATTATGTCTTTCAACACCGGCTCTGGCTCAGTCTCTTCCGGAGAAAACAGGCATGAATTCCATGATGGGAATTGCGCCGAAAACAGATGATTTCATCAACAGCGCTGCTGTAAGCGATCTCTTTGAAATCCAGTCCAGTCAGATGGCGCGTGCAAATCCTTCACTTCAAACATTTGCGTCCAGAATGATCACCGACCATCAGAAAACCACATCAGAGCTGAAACAGCTTCTCAGCAGCAGTAATCTGGCAACCACGCCTCCGTCTGTCGTCGATGACACACATAAAAGGAAGCTGGATACGCTGAATGGTCTGCATGGCGACAGCTTCGTCAGGCAGTATCGTGAAGATCAGATTTCAGCACACCAGGACGCGCTGTCGCTTTTCCGTCGTTATGCGAAAAGCGGTGAAAATGCAGCACTGAAAAAATGGGCCGGTGACACCATACCGACACTTGAGGAACATCTGAAAATGGCACAAAGCCTGCCGGAATAACGCCCCGTATTTTTACGAAACTCCGACCTGTGAGAAATCAGGTGAGAAGCAGGGATTTATGATCCTGATTTTCCTGTCTGAATCGTAAAATCCCTGCTGACACAGACCAGAACCTGACATTGGACAGATCACGCACGACCGGAACATTTGTCTGTCCTGATGCGTTTACCCGATGCTCACGACGGAAAGGTGTCGCCATGGCCACCCGGGCAAGCTGGAAAGGCGGTCTCACGATCGGGGAACTGACATGCCCCGTTGCCCTTTATGCGGCCGTATCGGCCTCTGAACGGGTTGCTCTGCATCTGATCAGCCGTCCGACGGGACATCGCGTGCATCGCCATTATATCGACAGCGAAACCGGTGATGAAGTCGGACGGGACGATCAGGTCAAAGGCTATAAGACGAAAAACGGCGAGATCGTTCTGCTCGAACCGGAGGAAGTCGCGGCCGCCGTGCCCGACAGCGACAAAACGCTTATCCTCTCTTCTTTTATCCACTGCAACGAAATCGACGACGTCTATCTGGACCGTCCGTACTATCTCTGTCCTGCGAAACCGGCAGCGGGAGAGGCCTTCGCCCTGATCCGCGACAGTCTCATCCGGCAAAACGTTGCGGCACTGACTCAGATAATTCTGTTTCGTCGGGTGCGCCCTCTGCTCATCAGAGCTTATGAGGACATCCTGCTCGCAACGACTCTGAATTTCGATGATGAGGTACGGTCATCCCGGGACGCTTTCAAAGATATTCCCGGCCACAGACTTCCGCGAGAAATGCTGGATCTGGCAGCTCATATCATCGAAACAAAGAAAGGGCATTTCGATCCGTCGGTTTTCGGAGACCGCTACGAGGCGGCTCTGGCTGATCTCGTGCAGGCGAAACTGGCAGGAAAAAAACCACGCCCCCCTCGTCGTCCGGCTGAAAGCAAGGTCGTCAGTCTCATGGATGCCCTGCGGGAGAGCGCTGACACCACAAAAAGCGGAACACCGGATACTCCTTCCCGCAGAACAAAAACCGGCTCCCGTTCCCGGCCATCACATGGCCGCCGTAAAGCGAGCTGAACCGTGGCTCTGGAAACCTATCGCGGGAAGCGAGATTTCAGAAAAACACCAGAGCCATCAGGAGAGGGTTCGCAGGCAGAAGGACATCACTTTGTCATTCAGAAGCACGATGCGCGACGGCTGCATTACGATTTCCGTCTAGAACTGGATGGCGTTCTGAAAAGCTGGGCGGTCACAAAAGGCCCAAGCCTTGTTCCCGGGGAGAAGCGTCTAGCCGTTCATGTCGAAGATCATCCGCTGGACTACGGCGATTTCGAAGGCACGATCCCTGAAGGAGAATATGGCGGCGGCACGGTGGCCATCTGGGACCGCGGAACCTGGACTCCGCTCGAAGACGCGCAAAAAGGGCTGGCGAAAGGTCATCTCGATTTCGAGCTGCATGGAGAAAAGCTCACCGGCCGCTGGCATCTGATTCGGATGAAAGGCAAACCCCGCGACAAACGCGATAACTGGCTGCTGATCAAAGCTGATGATGACGCAGCCCGCAGTCCCGACGATCCGGACATTCTCGAAGAACAACCGGCCTCTGTCAGATCAGGCCGGACAATCACCGAAATCGCCGGAAATAAACCGTACCACGCAAATAAAATTCCAAAAATACCTTATAATGAAAAGAAAAAATCAGAACCGTCTTCCCGAGAAGCCGATAAGTCCGAACCCATAAAGAGCGCAAAACCTGGTGAACTTCCCGCCTTCGTCGCGCCCGCACTGGCCACGCTGGTCCCCAGACCACCTTCAGGTCCGCGCTGGATTCATGAAATCAAATTCGACGGTTATCGCCTTGAAGTCAGACTCGAACATGGTGCAGTGCAGCTTCTGACGCGGAGCGGACTGGACTGGACTTCGAAATTCGGTGGCGCCGTGCGCGACGCACTGGCGGCTCTGCCGGTTGAAACCGCTTTGATCGACGGCGAACTGGTCGTTGAAACCGGTGCGGGCGCCAGCGATTTTTCTGCCCTGCAGGCCGATCTCAGCGAAGGACGGACGGACCGCTTTATCTTCTATGCCTTTGATCTGCTTTACCTGAACGGAGAAGATTTCCGTACATCCCGGCTGAGCGACCGCAAAGCCGCGCTTCATCGTCTTATCCCGGAAACATCCGGTATCCTCAGGTTCAGCGACCATCTTGATGATGACGGAGCACTGGTTCTGCAGCATGCCTGCCGCCTCAGTCTGGAAGGCATCGTCTCGAAACAGGCGGACTCTCCCTATCGCTCCGGCCGTGGGAGAATCTGGGTCAAATCGAAATGTTCCGCGCGGCAGGAATTCGTCATTGGCGGTTACATGCCATCCACCACGGGCCGTAAAAGCGTGGGCGCGCTCGTGCTCGGCGTGCATGACGCGCAGGGACTCCGCTATGTCGGACGGGTCGGAACCGGGTTTTCGACCCATGTCGCCGCCGGCCTGTTCCATGATCTGGAGGCGATAAGAATATCCCACAGCCCCTTTGCGGACCGACTTTCTTCCCAGGAAGCCCGCGGCGTACGCTATGTTCGTCCCGAGCGCGTAGCGGAGGTGGAATTCCGGGCCTGGACGGCCGACGGGCGGCTACGGCATGCTTCCTTTCGCGGGGTCCGCGACGACAAACCGGCAGAGGAGATCATTCGCGAAATGCCCGCAGCGAACACATCGCCAGCCAGACCGGAAAAAGAACAGAAACGTACCGTCACGCTGACCCACCCGGACCGCATCTACTGGCCGGATGCCGGCGTCAGCAAGGAAGACCTCGCCGATTACTATGCCGCCGTATGGCCGCACATTGCCCCGTTCATCGTTGACCGGCCGCTGGCGCTGCTGCGATGCCCGGAAGGGATCGAAGGACCCCGCTTCTTCCAGAAAAATACCTGGAAAGGCATGAACGCCCATATCCTGGCGCTGGATGATCCGCAGGGCGATGCCGACGGTCACCTGATCGGCATCCATGATCTCGACGGTCTTATGGGACTGGTGCAGTCGGCGGCGCTGGAAATTCATCCCTGGGGTGCCTCGTGCCGCGACTGGGAAAAACCCGACGAACTGGTCATGGACCTCGATCCGGGCGACGACGTTCCCTGGAAGGCCGTCATCGCGGCAGCACGGGAAGTGCGCGAGCGTCTCGGCGCCTCCGGTCTGACGGCCTTCGTCAAAACCTCCGGTGGCAAGGGCCTGCATGTCGTAGTCCCCCTGAAACCAGAGGCTGGCTGGGATATAGTGAAAACCTTCTCCCGGACACTGGCGCAGGCTATGGCCTCCGACAGTCCGGACCGCTTTGTCGCGACAGTATCCAAAGCGAAGCGCCACGGAAAAATCCTGCTCGACTATCTGCGCAATCAGCGCGGTGCCACATCCGTAGCTCCCTATTCGACACGCGCCCGTCCCGGCGCACCGGTCTCCATGCCGGTAACCTGGGAAGAACTGGATTCAGTTACCGGACCAGCACAGTTCACGACAGGTAACACCCTGGAACGTCTCGCTGCGCTCCGCACGGACCCATGGGAGACTTTCCATGCGGCACGGCATCCGATCAAAACCGGCGCGCTTCGCAAACCTCGTGGCTAAGACCTGTTTTTTCCCGATGATTTCAGACTCGCCTTCAGAGCGTCCATAATATTCACAACATTTCCTTCCGCAGGAGACTCAACCGGTGGTGCAGCCGGTTTCCTTTTGCGGGTCCGCTTTCTGGCATCGATGATCCCTTTCAGACGCGTCTGCACAGGGTCCCGGATCACATCCGGATTCCAGGGGTGGGTGTGCCCGTCAATGATCTTCCGAAGCAGGGCGAGTTCCTCCCGTCCCGGTTCCGGCAAGTTTTCAGACGGAAGATAGTCCGCCGGATCACGCACCTCATTGCCGTAACGCAGCGTCCAGACCACAATCCCGTTGCCGCGTGGCTCCAGCAATACGGCATGCTCCCGCCGGTAGAGAACCAGTCGCGCAATTCCGACCGTATCGGTATGACGCATGGCATCACGGATGACGGCGAAAGCTTCCTCACCTATCCCATCATCCGGCATAAGATAATGCGGTGTATCGTACCAGATCCAGCTGATTTCACCGACATCGACAAAACATTCGATATCAATGGTATGCGTGCTTTCAAGAGCAACGGCATCCAGCTCCTCGTCCTCAAGCAGCACATAGCGGTCGCCGCCGCGCGGATAGCCTTTCACAAGATCATCATCCGCGACCGGTTTGCCCGTTACAGCATCGGCATACTGAACAACGACACGATGGCCGGTTCTCCGGTTCATCGTATGAAAATGGATGCGGTCCGCTTCGGTTGTGGCCGGACTCATCGATACGGCACAGGTCACAAGGGAAAGTTTCAGATGTCCCGCCCAGAATGGTCTGGTTGCCATAACCTGCTCCCGATCATGCAGAGTGCTGAACTCTGACGTCTGACCGGAAGACAGGTTGCCTGCCGTCTGACGCATCCGGTCCGTCGGGCAGGCGTTTCACAGCTGACATGCACTTTTCCCGCGCAACAAAAACCAGGGCCGGCTTTCAGTATGTCCCGTAAGGAGCCATTTCGATGACCGACAAAAAGAAACCGGAACGCTGGTCAGGAGACGTCACCCGTCACAGTGACGCACTGGACCTCGAACCCGATATTTTTACATCCGATGATCCGCACCACATCGCGGAATCCCTGAAACATTCAGCCGAGACCAGCACACGTCGAAAAGCGCAGCCCTTCCGCTCTGCAATGTCGATGCTGGTTTTCTATATCAACCGGGCGGGCCACTCGCTTTCCCCGCAAAGACGTCAGGTTCTGGACAGAGCCAAAAAAGAACTCCGCCGCGTATTCGGCCGTCCAGGCTGAGTCCCGGCATTCTTCTATTTCTTGTTTTTCCTTCGTGTTTCGGCAGCTTTTCGCGCTGAAGCAGAACGTTCCTCCGGCGTCCGGTGAGCCGAGGCCGCCCCGCCCGCTTTGCCACCCTTTCGTGACGGTTCGTGCGTCACGGCGTGACCTCTTCCCGATCCGCTTTTCTTGCCACCACCCGTTTCCTTGTTGACGGTGGCCCATGCGCGGCGTTCCGCTTCACCCTCGCTGATGCCACGCTTTTCATATCCTTCTTCGATATGTTCAGCCTGTCTCTTCTGCTTATCCGTATAGGCGGCTTTATCTCCACGCGGCATGATCCATGCTCCCGTTTTATGCGGTCCGGACAATCCATCGTACATACGATGTGCGGCCGGTTTCTCTGACAAAGCGGGAAAGCAGAAAAAGTTTTCCGATCCACGATTTTTCCGGAAATCCACGGAGAAACCTTGGCGGTGCGGATAGAAGTCGCTCCTTAGGCTGAGGACCTGTTAATTTATTGAACTGATCTGGCTGTTGTGATTCACAGTCTTACCGATAGAGGTAAGTCTGTGAGTGACGTGTTTTTGCTGTCCGGGCGCCAGATGGAGCGGATCAGGCCGTTTTTTCCTCTGGCGCATGGCGTGGCACGGGTGGACGACAGACGGATTCTGAGCGGGATCGTTTACGTGATCCGTAACGGACTTCAGTGGAAAGATGCTCCGAAAACCTATGATCCAGACAAAATCTTATGCAACCGTTTTATCCGGTGGAACCGTCTGGGTGTCTTTGACCGGATTTTCACCGTACTGACTGAGCAGGCAAATCGTCCGAAGCGTCTGATGATCGATGCGATACATCTCAAAGCACATCGGACATCGGCCTCCCTGCTTAAAAAGGGGCTTTCCCCTGTCATATCGGATGGACAAAGGCGGCCTGAACTCAAAGCTGCATGCCGTGTGCGATGGTCAGAGCAGGCCTGTCCGCCCTCATCTGACAGCAGGGCAGATCAGTGACTTCAGAGGCGCAGACGTGCTGCTGAACAATCTTCCGGATGAGACATCAGAAGTCATCGGTGCCCGGGGATACGACAGCAATAAAATCAGACAGTCTCTCGCAGACCGGAATATTATCGCCTGTATTCCACCGAAGAAGAACCGGACATCAAAGCCACCTTACGACTGGCATCTCTATAAAAAGCGTCACCTGATTGAAAATATGTTCGCAAAGCTGAAAGACTGGCGGCGCGTCGCCACCAGATATGACCGCTGTGCTCACACCTTCTGTCCGCAATCCATATCGCGGCAAGCTTCATCTTCTGGCTCAGAGAATGAGTCCTGAGCCTACGGAATATCGACTTTCGGGAAACTTCCCAGCCACTTGAACGGCCGATATGAGTCGACTGCTGCCTGTCTGCTGGTCATTCCAAAGAACGCGGCTCTTCGACACAGAGAGAACCATCAATCGACGGGTCTTCGGTCCCTGCACCTTACCCTTACTGTTGAAAGGCTTCCGTTAGCAGGCGATATCAGTGAACAGAATCGTCCTGCTTTTTCTCCAGAAAGCCGGGCACCAGCGGGTTGTCCTGTTGCAGGGAATCCTTGCCGGGCAGATTCCTCGCATCCCAGCCACCCCCAAGATCCGCAATGAGCTTAATGCTGGCGACAAGACGACTTTCCTGAATCTGGAGGGCCGTTTGCTGATCACTGAGAGCCGTTTGCTGACTGGTGATGACAGTAGTATAAATTGCCGTCCCGAAACGATATTCATCCATAGCGATGTCGGCTGCCTTCAAAGCCGATATGACCGCCGCCTGCTGCTGGCCGGCCTGCCGCTCAAGAATGCGAAGGCTGGAAAGCTGATCTTCGGTGTCCTGAAGAGCCGTGAGAACAACCTGCCGATAGTTGGCGACGGCACTGTCATAATCCGCATTGGCCTCCTGCACGGCCGCTGTCCGCGCTCCGCCTTCGAACAGGGTCTCACTCGCAGAGGCGCCAAGCGACCATATCCGGTTCGCCACCTGAATCAGTGACTGTACAGGAGCGCCGCTGTAGCCATAAGCGGCGGAAAGAGACACATCCGGATAGAACGTCGCGATCGCCGCGCCAATTTCCGCATTATATTCCTCCATCTGCCGTTCAGCAGCCGCAATATCGGGGCGACGCTGAAGAAGTGTCGCGGGAAGCGTAACAGGAACCGGAGGTATCGCCGACGGCATTTTTGACCGCGGCAGGGAGAAATCGCCCGGCGCCTTTCCGATCAGCACCGCAATGGCATGCTCATATTCCGCACGGTTTACGTCTGTGGCGGTGGCGGAGGCCTGCGCCTGCTGAAGAGTCGTTCTGGACTGATATTCATCGATGCCGCTGACTGTACCCCCACTATGCTGGCTCCGCACTATGGCCAGAGAATGCTCATAAAGACCTATGGACTGTTCAAGAAGAGTTTTCAGAGACTCTTCATAGCGCAGGGCAAAATAATCCTGCGCCAGTTCGGACTGATAGGAAAGACGCGCATTGGCCACATCAGCGGCACTGATCTGGGCGGCAGCGACCTGTTCCTGAATCTGGCGTCTGATCTTGCCCCACAGATCAAGATCCCAGTCTGCCGTAACCTGCGCCGCATAGGTGTTCGAAGTCGAGCCCGTGCTGTATCTGGTACCACTTGTGGACGTCGCATTACCTCCCTGGCTGTTCCGCGCAAAACTCAGACTGCCGGCAAGCGTGGGATACAGGCTGGCGCGCGCGGCCGTCACCATGGCGCGGGCCTTGCGATAACTGGCTTCATATTCCATGACGTTCTGATTGCTGAGCACAATCTGCTCTTCCAGCCCGTTCAGAACCGGATCGTCATAAACACGCCACCATTCACCTTTGGGCCACGCCGCCATCTGCGGACTGGCCTGCATCCATCCCCCGGCCGGCTTCAGTTCTTTAAAACGCGCAGAAACAATGGCCTGAGGACGCTTGTAATCCGGCCCCACCATCAGACAGCCGGAAACGCTCAGCGCGGTCATTGCCATCATGCCGATGCGGATGCCGGGAAACAGGGTGCGGAAACGTCGTGTCATGGAAAGATCCTGAAACAGGGGCATCGCGATCAGGAGCGGGCCGGATAGAAAATTCGTGACAGGGCCTTGAAAAACGACCCAGACGTACGCCGCATGGTCCGCCCGAAACCATCAAGATAGAGATAGATGACCGGCGTGGTGTAGAGCGTCAGAATCTGACTGAAGAGCAGACCTCCGACGATAGAGATTCCAAGAGGACGCCGCAATTCCGAGCCATACCCGTCTCCCATCACCAGCGGGAGCGCCCCCATCGCGGCAGCAATCGTCGTCATGAGGATCGGCCGAAAACGAAGAAGGCAGGCTGTATGAATAGCCTCTTCGGACGACATGCTGTCGTGCCGCTCCGCATTGATGGCGAAATCCACCAGCATGATGGCGTTCTTCTTGACGATGCCAATGAGCAGAATCAACCCGATCAGTGCGATAACATCGAATTCCTGCCCGAACAGATACAGAGCAAGAAGCGCCCCCACACCAGCAGACGGCAGCGTAGAAAGGATCGTGAGCGGATGGACGAAGCTCTCATAGAGAATGCCCAGAACCATATACACCGCGGCCAGTGCAGCAACGATAAGAAGAGGCTCGGAACTGGCCGAACTCTGAAACTGAGCGGCAGTACCAGCAAAACTGCCATGGATGGTGGCAGGCATATTCAGCTTCACCATCTCTTCATTGATGATGCGTACGGCGTCCGACATCGACGCACCCGAGGCAAGGTTGAACGAGAGGGTGGCGGCCAGGGCCTGCCCCTGATGGTTCACGGTCAGGGACGTGATCCCATCATGGATTTCCGAAACGACCGAGAGCGGAACAAGGGTTTCACTCGATGACGACACCGCGGAACCGCTGGAAGCACCGGTCCCGCCGGCAAGACTGTTCTTGATGGAATTGGTGAACGACTGGCTGCTGGCGGAAGACGTGGAAGAGTCGCTCGCACCGGAGGATGTGTCCGAAGCGGACATACGGATCGTATTGCTCTGCGTGCTCCCGCTCGCCGTGCCGCCGGACGCGCTGACCCAGACACGCCGGAGCATATCCGAATCTTCCCAGTAACGCGCCTGCACATTCATCACCACACGATACTGGTTGAGTGGATTGTAGATCACCGAAGCAGAGCGCTGACCGAAGGCGTCATAAAGAGCGTTGGTGACAAGCTGCGGCGTCAGTTCGGTGCGCCCCGCAAGATCGCGCCTGATGTCCACACTGGTGGCCAGACCGCCACGCTGCACATCGGTAGAAATGTCGGCCAGTTCGCGGTGCCGCGCCAGAGCCGCCTGAAGTCGTGGCATCCAGTCGTAAAGCGTAGTCGCGTCACTGCTCTGAAGGGAATACTGATAGGCGCCGTTACTCATGCGCGCGCCGGAAGGCAGCAGGCTGGGAAGCATGGCGATGAACTGAGCTCCGGCGACATCCCGGGTCCGCTGGCGCAGATCAGCCATGGTCGCCTGAACCGGAACATGGCGCCGGGTCTTGTCTTTCAGTTCGACAAACATGTTCGACTGGTTGGCCGCAGTCCGCCCCCCGACGAAACCCGTCACACTGACAACATCCCTGTTGGACAGCATGCTTTTCTCGACAACAGTGATCTTCTGCATCATCGCCTGAAACGAAATCCCCTGATCCGCCGTCAGATGAGCCATCATCGTTCCACTGTCCGTCGTGGGAAGCAGCCCTCTGGGCATCCGGACAAACAGAATCGCCATGATGACGATGGTCACAGGCAGAGACAGGATAACCAGCCGCCGATGCCGCAACGCCACAAGGAGGGATTTCTCATAAGCCTGCTGCAGTCGCCCGAAGACATGTTCAAGCCAGCCGGAAATCCGCGCCCACAGACCCCGTTTCGATGAACCGGCATGCAGGACATCCGATGTCCGGAGCACCCGCGCACACATCATGGGCGTCAGAGTCAGGGACAGTCCCATTGAGACAAGAACCGTCACCGAAATGGTGACGGCGAATTCATGCAGAACATTCCCGATCAGTCCTCCCAGCATCAGAATGGGAAAGAAGACCGCAATCAGGGAAATGGAAACCGACAGCACCGTAAAGGCGACTTCCTGTGCTCCGGCAAGCACGGCGACAGCCAGCGTCTCCCCTTTTTCCATGTGGCGGCTGATGTTCTCGATCACGACAATCGCATCATCAACCACGAAACCCGTCGAAATCGTCAGCGCCATCAGGGAAAGATTGTCGAGGGAATAATGAAGAAGTTCCATCACGCCGAATGTCGTGATCAGAGACGCCGGAATCACGACCGCAGGCACAAGCGTAGTACGCGGAGAACGCAGAAAGACCAGAACGACGGCAACGACAAGCAGGACGGAAAGGAAAAGCGTGTTCTTCGTGTCAGCCAGAGCGGCGCGGATCGTGAAGGAGCGATCCATCCCGACATGGAGTTCGACGTCTGCCGGCAGCGCTGCGGTCAGGAAGGGAAACTGCGCCTTGACCTGGTCGATCGTCTGAACGATGTTCGCGCCCGTCCGGGGAAAGATGATGACGAGAACGGCCCGCTCGCCGTTATAGAATCCCCCGTTTTCAACATCCTCAACCCCGTCACTGACAGTGGCGATATCTTCGAGCCTGACCGGCCGCATGTTGCGGTAGGCGACGATCAGTCCCCTGAGATCCCTGGCGCTCTGCACCTGATCGTTCGTGTGCAGAATGATCCGCTGACTGTCGCGGGTCAGAAAACCCTTGGGCGTGTTGGCGTTGGCCGCGGCAAGCGCCGCCCGTATATCCTCGAAGCCGATGCCATATTTGAAAATCCTGAGCGGATTCATCTCCACCCGAACCGCCGGAAGAGCGCCTCCGCCCAGTTCAACCTGCCCCACCCCGGCGATCTGGGAGAGATGCTGTTCCAGAACATTCGTCGCGGCATCATAGATTTTGGCCGGCGTACGCGTCTTCGACGTCAGGGCCAGAATGAGGATCGGCATGCCCGCAGTGTTGGCCTCGTGATAGGTCGGGTCCTGCCTGAGAGTGGCCGGAAGATCGGCGCGGGCCGCATGGATCGCCGCCTGAACATCGCGAGCGGCACTGTTGACATCGCGCGATGTGTCGAACTGGAGCGAGATGTTAACCTGCCCCGTGACAGACTGGGACGTCATTTCCGTCAGCCCGGAAATTGTACCAAGATGTCGCTCCAGGGGTTCGGCGATCGTGCTGGCAATCTCTTCAGGCGTACCACCGGCCTGCTGCGCCTGAACCTGAATAACCGGCAGATCCACATTAGGAAGATCGGCAATCGGCAACAGCCGATAGCCCAGTATTCCCGCCATTATGAGACCAAGAACAATGAGCGTCGTACCGATCGGACGACGAATACACAGAGCGACAAGGAACATCAGACTGTCCCTTCACCGGAAGGATGGCGACGCCACGAAGCAATACGCAGCCGGAAACGCTCCATGAAAAGATAGATGACAGGTGTCGTGAAAAGCGTGAGAAGCTGGCTAACCGTGAGTCCACCCACAATCGCATAACCCAGTGGACGCCTCAGTTCCGACCCCACGCCAGATCCTATGACCATGGGGATCGCACCGAACATGGCCGCCAGCGTGGTCATGAGAATAGGCCGGAACCGGAGATGAGCAGCCTTTGTGATGGAGGCGACCGGAGAAAGCCCCTCCTCGCGTTCAGCCTCAAGCGCAAAGTCGATCATCATGATCGCATTCTTCTTGACAATACCGATCAGAAGCACGATCCCGATCACACCCATAATGTCCAGACCGCTGCCCGTCACCCACAGGATGAGCAGTGCGCCGACAGCGGCTGAAGGCAGGGTGGACAGAATGGTGAGGGGATGGATGAAGCTCTCGTAAAGCACACCAAGCACGATATAAACGGCCACGAGCGCGGCGAGAATCAGCCATGCCTCGTTTCCCATACTGCTTTCGAAAACCGCGGCCGTGCCCGTAAAGGATGTCTGGGAGGTGGCCGGCACAGCAAGCGCCTTACGCGCCGCGTCGATCGCAGAGACCGCCGCTCCCAGCGAATATCCCAGGGCAACGTTGAACGAGATGGTCGCGGCCGGGAACTGCGCAACATGCGTGATCAGCAAAGGCGCGGAGGACGGCGTAATCTTCGTGACGGATGACAGCGGAACCAGGCCGGAAGTCGGCGCGCGTGTCGGGCCGGACGTACTGCTCCCCGTAGTCGCGCTGCCCGCCATGTAGAGTTTATCCAGTGAATCCGGAGACTGCTGAAGCTGAGGAACAGCCTCCAGAATGACCCGATACTGATTGGACTGCGTATAGATCGTTGAAATCTGACGCTGCCCGAAGGAATCATAAAGAATATTATCCACGGTCTGCGGCGTGATGGCGAAGCGTGCACCTGTCGCCCGGTCCAGAGTAACGTCTTCCGCCGCACCCTGCGCCTGAAGATCCGAGGCGACATCCACAAGCGCAGGCGATTTCCGCATCTCCGCCACAAGACGCGACGACCATGTCGCCAGTCTGTCAGCATCGGAATCCTCGATCAGAAACTGATACTGCGTGGCCGAGACACTGGTATTGAGCGTCAGATCCTGAACCGGCTGAAGATAGAGTTTCGTGCCGGGAATGGTACGGGTTTCCTCCAGAATACGCTGCGCGACCTTCGTTGCGGACAGACTCCGCCTGTTCTCACCGAGCAGATTGATCTGGAACCGCCCGCGATTCAGCGTGGTGTTGTCTCCATCCACGCCAATATAGGATGAGAGACTGGCAACATCAGGATCTTTGAGGATCGCGGCAGCCAGCTTCTTCTGAAGCACTTCCATCGCATCAAAGGAAATGGAGGCGTCCATAACCGAAACGCCCTGAAGGACACCCGTGTCCTGCTCCGGAAACAGTCCCTTCGGAATAACAACGACCAGAAGACCGGTCAGCGCAACCGTACCGAGAAAGACGAAAAGAGTAAGGGTCTGATGCCGCAGCACACGGACCAGACTGCGGTCATAAAAAGCGATCAGCGACAGGATCATCCGATCGGCTTTCTGGGCCCAGCGCGGCTTGGCGGACTGATGCGCCTCATCACGCAGCACGCGGGCGCAAAGCATCGGCACCAGAGTAAGAGACACCATGGCGGAGATCATGATCGTCACCGCCAGCGTCACCGCGAATTCATAGAACAGGCGACCAATCACATCGCTCATGAAAAGCAGCGGAATCAGAACCGCAATGAGAGAAACCGTCAGGGAAATGATGGTGAAACCAATCTCCCCCGCCCCCTCAAGCGCGGCCGTCATGCGGTCACGTCCCATTTCCACATACCGCGCGATGTTTTCAATCATGACGATGGCATCATCGACGACAAAACCCGTCGCGATCGTCAGCGACATCAGGGAAAGATTGTCGAGCGAAAACCCCATCAGCTGCATCACCGCCAGCGTGCCGATGATAGACAGCGGCACCGACAGGGCCGGAACCAGCGTCGCCGCCGGGTCATGCAGAAAGACGAAAATCACAGCAACAACAAGCGCCAGAGCCAGCGCCAGTTCGAATTCGACATCAGCCACCGAAGCCCGGATCGTGATCGTTCGGTCAGTCAGGGATGTGATGTGAATACCGGCTGGCATATCCTGCTCAAGTCGGGGAAGCGCCGCTTTGATAGCGTCAACCGTACTGAGAATGTTGGCCGAGGGCTGACGGCGAATGTTGACGATGATCGCAGGTCTGTCATTCGCCCATCCGGCAAGCTGGGTATCTTCCGGCCCTTCCACAACGGTTGCGATATCCTGCAACCGCACAGGGCCATTATTGGCGCCCGACCAGCCGATGACCTGCCGCATGAGCTGGTCCGTGCTGGAAATCTGGCTGTTGACGCGGATGGTGCGCGCCTGTTCGCTGCCGTTGAACGTGCCGCTGGGCGTATTCACATTCACGTTGCCGATCGTCGTCCGCAGCGTGTCGAGGTCAAGCCCGTACGTTGTCGCCTTCTGAACATTGACGCGGACACGATAGGCTTTCTTGTTTCCCCCCGAAAGGGAGACTTCACCCACACCGGAAATTTCGCTGATCTTCTGCTGCAGACGGGTCGCGACATAATCCTCGACTTCCGTCAGCGGCATCGTGTCCGAAGTGATACCAAGGATCAGCACAGGTGTGTCCGCCGGATTGACCTTGGAATAGATCGGCGGAGCGGGAAGCGCCGATGGCAGCAGGGAATTCGCGGCGTTGATGGCTTCCTGCACCTCCTGCTCCGCGACATCGAGAGAAGTCGTCAGGCCGAACCGCAGCGTAATGACGGAAGCACCTCCTGAGGATTGCGAGGTCATCTGCTCGAGCCCGGCCATCTCGCCCATCTGGTCTTCCAGCGGCGCCGTCACAGACGTCATCATCACATCCGCGCTGGCACCCGGATAGAAAGTGCGCACAACGATCGTCGGATAATCGACTTCGGGGAGCGCCGAAACCGGCAGAAAACGGTAGCCGATCATGCCCGCCAGCAGGAGAGCGAGCATCAGAAGTGTGGTGGCGACGGGTCGCTGAATGAACAGACGTGAGAAATTCATGGAGCGGCAGACGTATTGTCAGCGGGAATGGAGATTCTGGCGCCGTCATGAAGACGATCGACGCCCGAAATGACGACACGATCTCCCTCCCTGACGCCGGACATGATGACGACAGTGTTGCCCTGACTGATTCCGGTCTTCACAGGAACGGCATTCACCGTGCTGTCCGCCTGCACGACATAGACGAATGAACCGTCCGGCCCCGTCTGGATCGCACTGGCAGCGGTCAGCAGAACATTCTGCTCCGTCTCGACCAGCAGATGCGCGTTGACGAACTGGTTCGGAAACAGATCTTCATCGGGATTGTCGAAAATGGCCCTCAGACGCACCGTGCCCGTGGACGTGTCCACCTCGCTGTCCAGACTGCTGACTTTGCCCGTTGCGAGCTTTTCCGCATCTGCGCTGTCCCAGGCTTCCACGGGCAGTTCCCTGACCTGCCGCAGTCTCTTCCAGACCTGCCCGAGCCGGTCCTGCGGAACCGTGAAAATGACCGAGATCGGCTTCATCTGTGTCAGGATGGCAAGGCCGCCACTCTGCGCCGCAGTCACGTAATTGCCCCTGTCCACGGCGCGTATGCCAACTCGCCCGCTGACGGGAGCACGGATATGACAGTATTCAATGTCAAGTTTATAAGTATCGACCAGCCCCTGATCGGATTTGACGGTACCGATAAGCTGCTGGACCTTGTAATGCTGATCCTGCGCTGTCTGGGCATCGACGGCGTCACGCCTGAGAAGTTTCTGGTAGCGCGCATCATCCATCCGCGCTTCATCGAGCTGGGCGATGTCGGCGGCCAGTTGTCCTTCATACTGTTTGAGGAGCGCTTCATAAGGGCGCGGATCTATGACGGCCAGAAGGTCGTCCTTCTTCACCTCCTGTCCTTCCGTAAAAAGCACCTGCGTCAGATAACCGTCGAGACGCGTCTGAACCGTGACGGTGGCGATGGGAATGACCGTCCCAAGCTCGCTCAGCACAAAAGGCATATTCCCTTTCCGGACGCCCGCCACGCCCACAGGTGTGGCACTTTCCGCCGTCGTCGGTTCCGCCCGGGCGGAACCGACGGTACAGGGAAAAGACGTGAAGATCGTTCCGGTCAGAAACATCCCGGCGACAAGACAGGAATGACGAACAGCACGCACGAACCGGTCATTGCAGATAGAAAACGGAAAACAGACGGGAAATTCAGGTAAAAACATGAGTCATTGCTTCTGCTTGTTGCAACCGGAAAAGAGGAAACGCGATACCGGAGTGACGGCCCTACCGGAGACCTGATTCCCGGGAATGAGGCGCATGCGCAGGGAGCGTCAGCCGGACAATCAGCCCCCTCGGCGCCGCATCCCGAAAGGTGATGCTTCCCTGATGACGGGCCACAACATCCTGCACAATGGAAAGACCAAGACCGAGACTGCCATCTGCACTTCTGGCCCGATCCATGCGTGCAAAAGGCTGGAGCATCTCAAGACGCATATGGTCAGGAATTCCCGGACCGGAATCCGCCACTTCGATAATGACCTGATCATTTTCGGGCCACGCATCGACGTGCACGTTCTTTCCATATTTCAGCCCATTCTCTATGAGATTGTTCACTGCACGCGAAATAGAAACAGGCTGACAGAAACAGGCTGTTTCATGCACGCCTTCATAGGCGACCTGTTTTCCCGTCGATGAAAATTCTTCGCAGAGGCTTTCCAGAAGCGAACCAAGCTCTACGACCTCGAAAGGCTCCGCCTCTCTCTGACCATCGAGAAATGTCAGCGCGCCATTGAGCATCTGCTTCATAAGCGTAAGATCGTTACGCATGGCGCGCGGAGAAGCATCATCTCCCCCCAGTTCCACACGCATGGAAAGGCGCGTGAGAGGCGTCCGCAGGTCGTGACCAATCGACATGAGCATCCGCGTCCGCTCTTCTGCGGCCATCCGGATACGACTCTGCATCCTGTTAAAAGCCCGGATAACCCGTCGAACTTCGCGTGGCCCCTGCTCTTCGAGAAGAGGAGATGTCGTGTCATAGCCAAGCGTATCCGCCTTGCGGGCAAGGATCGACAGTGGACGGTTGACGCGCCACACGCTCCACACCGACAGAGCACCGGTCATGACCAGCAGAGACAGGAAAGGAACGGTGATGGGAAGAGTCATGTGAATGACGTCATGAAGATTGAAATTTGAAATAACCGCAATATGAATATTATCTTCCGGCAGAATAATGTTCGTGAATACTCTGTTTCCCGTTTCGCATTTCACAACACTCATGGACGCGGCATCACCCGGAAAATCGTGCCGCAGAATACGATGGACGAGCTCCGTTTCGTGGTCCGCAGGCAGCGGTGTGCAGGGAAAAGCCTTGTTCAGCTGGAAATGAATTCCGGCGGAAGACATTCCTTCCGCTGCCTGCTCACGGACGGAAAGGGGAATGGACCGGAGCGACCGGATGGCCGTCTCGATAGCGAGAGTATCGGGCCAGGGACCGACGGGAAGCGGAGGAATAGCCGGCCGTAGCGCCCGAAGCAGAAGAATGACCACACAGAGCGTCAGAAGAAGACTGGTCGCGAGGATAGCCACCATCTGACCAAAAAGTGTCTGAGGAAACAGACGCCGGAGCAGCAGGAAACGAGACCGGAAACTCATTGATTGCACGCCAGAGGATCGAAGATGTATCCATCTCCGCGAACGGTCCGGATCAGTTCAAGCTGACGCCCCCCTTCCGCAAGCTTCCGCCGTAACCGGCTGACAAGCAGATCGATGGTTCTTTCCTCCAGCGCAGTCGGGCTTCCATGAATCAGTCCGATAATCTCTGTTCTGGAGAGAAGAGTTTGCTGATGCTGCCAGAAGACAAGCATCAGATCCGTCTCGGCGCCACTCAGGGTCAGCCGGATGCCAGGCGCTCTGTAAAGCGCCCTTTTGGCCGGCACGAATTTCCAGGGTCCGAACACATATTCGTCTGGCAATGAAGAAGGCTGCCGGAGCTGCTTCCCACGCCTCAGGACCGCACGGACCCGGGCTTCAAGCTCAGCAAGATCGAAAGGTTTGCTGATATAATCATCAGCTCCCAGATTGAGCCCCGCGACCTTGTCCTGAATATCCGCCAGAGCCGTCACCATAATAATCGGAGCATCCGTGGTCTGACGAATATACTGACAGACCTCCTGCCCACTCTCCTGTGGAAGCATAAGATCAAGCAGGATCATATGAATATCACTACTCTCTAAACAAGATTTTACCTCCGCCAGATTAATGGCAGAACTGACGAAGTATCCACCACATGAAAAGAAGCGTAAAAGAAGATTCCGTATTTCAGGATCGTCTTCTACGATCAGAAGATGCGGTGAAGTCGCAACATGATCGGAAATATCGGACACTGCACGCAGGTATATTTACAGGATGTGGAGGGTATCGTGATTACAGTGGGGAGTATGTGCCTACCTCGACGGAGAAGAAAGGGCTAAACGCCCACCGAGATATTATTTTTCAAAACTGAAAAATAATATCCAGAATATTTAAACACCCCAAAAAAAACCATATCTTAGTGTATAAATGAAGAAAATGCGGTATTTATATATTTCTAGTTTGCGTCCAAAAGTTACTATATTGATCGGTCAGTTTCATACCGCAACTCGCGAGCACCCAACAGCACTGTCACAACAACCTTTATGCCTGCCCTTCTCGCCAGCATTCCACCTCGGAAGTTCTGCCTGGCGCAAAAACTATCGTAAGAGACGGGCAAACAGGGCCAGCAGCTACATAGTCGGAAGAATGTCGATATAGATCGCACGAAGGAAACTTTGAACCTGCCGATGCCACTCGAACGCACAGAGGCCAGAAATCCACATCTGCACGTTCTATCCCGGTCGGCGCGATTCTCTCAGAAAGACCAGCTACATTTCAGAAAATTATGGATGCCAGCAAAGATGCCTGAAGCGACAGACACGAGGAAAAAGTCTCAGTTCTACCAGCGCAACTTCCATATGGGTTTATTCTTAATGAGCTGCGGAAGGTGCGCCAGGCATGCCAGCCTCTGGTCCGGCGCCATTAACCAGATCCGGCGAAAGTCATGCCACGTAGGCGTGATCGCGCCAGGCTCAGGATTCCTGGCCAGAACATGACGGTTTCAGCGAGACAGATGGCTGAGAAGAAGACGGTCGGGCATCTGTCGTAGCGGGTTG
>ERZ746981.172-NODE-172-length-47677-cov-13.155819_pt1 | contig 47677 bp, 27 predicted proteins | sample MGYA00374948_ERZ746981 | MGnify/ENA primary metagenome ERZ746981 (study PRJEB28757, sample SAMN06711160) | food metagenome | host: microorganism | place: China:Harbin | collected 2017-01-30 | study: EMG produced TPA metagenomics assembly of the Analysis of...
TGAGCCTGCGTATATTTTTTTTTTATATTGTAATAATATTGTAATCAAAATATGTGAGAATATATATATATATATATATATATATGTAGATATTATCTTTGATAAATATATTAAAGGATCTTAAGTCGAATGGCTCATAAGAAGTTTAATTATCAAGGTTCATAAATGAAGAGGAAAAATATAAGCATCTGAAAAAAAAGAAGCACGCGACAAAGCTTTCTGGTATATTGAGGTATTAGTTAACAAATTATAAGTTATTACACGTCGGCATATATAATCATAGTGATATAATGCATTTGACAAATCTGCAAGCCACATTTTAGGCTATATATGATAGGATATTAAAAACGTTTAAAGATATAACCGATTTAGAATATAAAAGAGGCTATAGTTAAGATATTCCAGAATCATTTTATATATCGAAGTTTACTTCTGCTTTCAGAAATAATTTCCGTTTATAAGAATATACAAAGAGATATTAAAATACTTGTTTCACCGATCTTATTTTGAGGAATGAGAATTGAAGTTACATTATACTTCACACAATTCATCACATAATCCACCGCAGGATAGGATTGCACGTGTTTAAGCTGGCGGAATTTCTGTTTTATTTGCTCTTACTATCTTCAACTGCCTCTTTATCTCTTCCGTCTTCTTCTCAGGACCTAACTAGTTGATAAAATTTATTGCAAATGATTGACTTCACATTTCCAAACAATCATCAACAATATTGGAAAGGGGAAACATACAAATATCCATAATAATTTATATGCCTAATTATTTGATTACATATATATGTACACATACATGCAAGCAAAGGATGATAGTGGAAAACCAATATTTATTGGAAATCATCAGGTCTGTGAAAGGCAGTTTCTGTGCTCATACCCAAAGCTTCCCTTGCCACAAGCAACCAGGACTTCCAAGCCTCGGAATTTTCAACTTCATCAAGCCTTTGCTCTATATAATCGATCTCATTATAAAAAACCCATATAGGAAGATAATGAAGTCCTCTTGAAACTAAAACAACTATGTTGTATGCAATAATAATTAAAGCCCTAGGGTCTCCTTGGTCAATAAAATCGATGAACCGATCCGGAACTTCAACTGTGTACCTGGATAGTGTACCGTAAAAATCTGTTTCAAAAAACATTTCCCTGGAATCCCATGCAACTTCTTTATAAACCGGGAACTGCCGACCAGGGTACATCGGTGTTCTTGAATCATAAATAGGATCTGGGGTCACAGTAGTGTTTGCATAAGCTCGATATTCACGATCCAACCTGTCAAGCATTCTAATAAAAAGAGCTGTATCTTCATTATTAAGAGGTAAAATATGCTTTTTGTCTGGTTCAATCTTTGTCGAACTATAGGAAACTGTAAGTAAACCATACAAAAAGCAGGGCGTATAGGTGGACGGTCTTCGTGAATAATTATTAAGAACATATCGTGAACAGCCTTGCTTGAATAACGAAGAGGCTTTCAAAGCTTCAGCATAACGAACAAAAAGCACTCCCGAATTTTTTCCCAAATTGAAGTAAGCTCTTGTTGCTATTTTAGGATCTGGATGAAATGTAGCAAAAACAGTGTGCAGAAAAGAAGTTGAAACCAGTGCAACTGCCTTTTTCGTATCCTCTCTTATTTCGCTTTCCCTAGTAAGTTCACGAATTGACATTTTCATATGGTACTCAGCAACCATAAGATAAACACTTTTGTTTAGATCCAAAATTTCGTCGGTACCGTACGAAATCTGCTGGTAGTACAAATCAAGAGCGGAAAGAGCCATGAAAGCATGGTTCAAAAAATCGTATAGAGGTGAAATCTTAATAGCCCAGAATAGTAACTGCCTATTGGCTGGATCGCGGGTTAATTTTAAAGGGATCGTGTTCAAAGCATGATAGCTCAATTTCATGTATATGTGGGAATAAAATGTATAACCAGCTATACTTTTGGGAACATCCAATTCACGAAGATACGAAACATCAGTCCGCTTAGAAAAAAAACTAGGATGGGCTGAACTAAAGTCGAATTCTGAGTTCTGTTTATTTGAATGCTCATCCTTCGGTGATTTATTTTCAAAAACAGTTGAGGCCATTCTTCCCATCAGATTATCAAAACCATTATTCATTGATACATACTGCGTATTTATTCCTTCATTATGCTGAGGAATTGCTGAGGGTTGCCCATTCTGTCTAATTTGTTCGCTCGGTTTATGAACCTTTGAATCAGCTTCCAGACTTTCAAATGTTACGTGCTGTTGGGGTGTATCATCTACTATAAATGAAGAAGAAGGTAAAGAAGAGGATGGAATAAACTGATTTGAAGAAGCTTTTGCTGCTGATGACGATGATATATTCGGTACAGACTCAGAGAGTAAGAAATGTTTCATTTGAGCTTGCTGTGGAGTCAATGTACCTTCGTCGGTGGAAGGTGACAACGATGAATCAGATAACTTGAATAAGACTCGATCAGAATGAGTTTTAGATTTTCTTGATTTTCTGCGAGTCACAGGAAGATACACACACTTCAGACCTCGCTTTTGACATCGTAAACATATTGGTTTTGTTTCATCACACTAAATATAAACAATATTAGTTAGTAAAGGATAATTCTTTGGATAATATACTAACCAAAGTAACGGTAAAAATTCACAGATATTTGGAGAAGGGGAAAGATGAGCTTCTTTTCTTGTATACGAAACAAATGTTCACCGAGATCACAAACCTTGCAATGAATTGATAAGCGGGTGAAAACATACCTTTATTCTTCTTCTTTTACAGGAAGTACATCCAGTTTTAGTTTTCTTATGGTGCCTTCTAAGCATAGTCATTGCTTGGAAATGAAAAAACAATAATATTCATAAGCAAATCAAACATTAGAGAAGAAAAGAAAAAGACGCTTCTTCCGACGAACGTAAAGTCGTCTACGCTTTTTGCAAACTCGATATTTCGGTATCGTGTACGCTGTATAACTTCACAGTACGTATACATATATATATATTTATTGCTGATTTGGGAACGAAAGGAAATCTCTATGTAAGGCTGATAAAATAAATCATCTTCTTTATTGATTAATTCTACATGTACGCTTTTTGGTGCAGGATCAAAATAATTGGGAAATTTAAAATTCTTCTAACAGTGGAAAAACTAGCATTATAACTGTTGCGTATTGTTAAGGATCAAACGAAAGTACGTAATTGGACCAGGGGGGAAAATCTATTATGTGAAGAGATGAAGAAGAAACTGAGTTCGAAGGTTGAATAAAATGCACACTGCGCGCGTGCTAGAATGTACTTAACACTGAATTGATACAAAACAATCCAACTAAAATAACAGTGTGGTTAAAATCTTTAACAATTGTTCCAAGCAATTCTAAGAAAGAAAACAAAACATATTGAGATAGACACGACGCAGAAGTGCTGCAGCATGAGAATAGAAAAGGAAGAAAGGACGAAGGAAAGAAAGCAATAAGACAACAAATGATGCTCTCAACGGAAAAAAACTGAAACGCTTTTACATCGGTAAACAATAAAAATCAAAGCGCAAGGCAGTGAATGGTTAGCCCTTTTAAGTGACTACTTGCGTAATTTTTTCATATAGAATTCTTCCTAGACCCTATTGCTTGTCAACTAAAAAACAAGAAACAAATACGAACTAAAAACCTGTCAGAGTTCTATAAAGCTATGCGTGCATTTTTAATAACTTAAGATTAGTTCAATAAACATGATGTGGAAGCAGTATTTAATAGCAACAGAGCTTTTTCAAGTCTATTGGGATTGAAAAAAATTTTTCCCCTTAAACCTCTTTTCCGTCTTTTCAATTCAATCGCTGATCTGCAATTGCCTAAATCGCAACCTTTGGCATGAAAAAAAGGGAAATTCAAGGGAGGGAAGAGTCCCACTTAAAATAGAAGTTTATAGGCCCTCGCATATTCGGATCGTTCCTATTGTAATGGAAGAAACATATTTTCGGTGTTTTCTTTTTATTCAATTGTTACGTTTTTCTTAATTACCAAATTCGTTTAATTCCCCGTTCTACCATTACCTCTACCCATATTCCTCAAAAAGACAAAAAAAAAAAAAAAAATTGAAACAGGCGTATAGTTGGTCGCTACTACATGGACATATCCATACTATGCACTCAAATATACGTATTCGGCACACAGGCATGAATGATACCCATTGCCACTTCCTTGCTACTCTCGTTTATGTTTTGAATGATACTGCAATTATCATAAATAAATACCAAATTTTCCGAAATCAACCGCTGGGATCCTAAAAATTAGTCTTGAATATTTTTCTTTTGTGTGTGAACAATCTTCTCAACAACCTACAATGAAATCTCGGCAATATTGTGCAGAAAGACCAAAATGGCACTAGATTTAAACTAAAAGCCTCGGCTATAACTTTTTTTTATTAACATCGATTTTTCGTTTCCCGTATAGACCCACACAAACAGTTTTCGTAGAATTCTTCTAAGAAAGAAATGCATATTCGTTGAATTTTGAGCTTTTACTCATGCATAATGTTAACAATTAGGGACTTTTCTACCCAATTGCATTTTAAGTTAGAGACGGAGGGACCCAATATTTTTAAACCTGCTTCTATTAATATCAAATGGTTTCGTGCAATATGCATGCCATTTAGATGCTCATTAATGTGTCTGTGCAAACTTTCTGGAATGTACCCTTATTTGGGCGAAACAAAAATATCTGCCCACCGAGGGACAACACTATTATAATGAAATCGCGGACCGGGGATAAAAAACTAAAAAAACGAACGGCGTGAAATATTCATTGACTGGCATATTTCCCTTTAATCCAAGCGCATAAGGAGCAAAAAAAAAAGGAAATAAAATCGGGGGCTGATCGCATTAGGTAGCCATGCATTTAGCTGAAAATTCCTATTTTGCACAATTGCTATACACACTACTGCACGTTTCACCTACATTAGAAATTAATAATAGTCATGAACATTTACAATGACTGGCCGAGAAAAGACACAGATCATTGGTTGGTCAGCCAGTGCAAAAATAAACTCCGAAAAAAGACATAATTAAAGCAAAAAACAAATCTCTATTAGGGAGAGTAGAGAAACTAGGAACAACTGCAAACTCTTTAATCTCCAACACCGCCTGCATACTGACTTATAACCCCTAAGCTTGTGGCTTTCCCCCATACTTGTGTTTCCACTCCTCAACCTTCTCCGGGTCAATCCGGCTGAATAAGTATTGAGGCTTTCCAATGCAATGACCAGCTTGGATCCACATTTCGAACTTGTCAGGAATTCTCAAAGCAGGCACATTCAAAATCTTCTCAATGAGAGCAGACGTCTCTGGCATGTATGGAGAGATCAAAGCCGAAACAAGGTAGACGATATTCAAACCAATGGCAACGACAGCATCTGCCTTATCAGGATGGTCATTATACAAAGAGTTATCCATCTTGTTATCTTGCAAGAACTGATTTCCTCTTGCAGATGTCAACATAACTGTCTCGAGACCCTTCCTCTCGTGGACAGACTCAAGATCATTGTTGTAGGTCTCGATTAATTTAGTCAATTCGGAGCTAGCCTTTGGATAGTCGGAGCAGTTACTGATGTTGTATTTTGGAACGACACCATTGTACTTGGCGTTCACATACTTAACAATTCTGTTGACGAAGTTACCCAAGTTGGCAAGCAACTCACTGTTATTCTTTGTAACGAACTCGGCCCACGAGAATTGCGAATCTTGAGCTTCTGGCCTGATGGATGCAAGGTAGTATCTCCAGACTGCTGGGGAAACGCCGGTATCCTTAGCATTGTTTCCGAACACACCGATGTTTCTAGACTTGGAGAACTTACCGCCTTCATACTGCAAGTACTCCGTGGTGTTCAGATGATGAAGCATAGTCCAGTTTTCCTTGGTTCCGATTTCAGTGGCTGGGAACACAACCGTGTGGAATGGAACATTATCCTTACCCATAAACTGGTAAAGCTTGACGTTCTCAGGATTCTGCCACCATGCTCTCCAGTTGTCGGTGTAATTGGCAGTGATTGAAATATATCCAATGGTAGCATCAAACCACACGTACAAGACTTTGTCCTTATACTTCTCCAATGGCACTGGAGTACCCCAAACAAGATCCCTAGTGATGCATCTTGGCTTTAAACCTTCGCGAAGCCAGGAGTTAGTAATCGTTTTGGCATTCTTTGACCAATTTCCTTCGTTCGAGGCTTTTTCAATCCATTTTCTGAGATCCGGCTCAAGCTTATCCAATGAAAGGAAGACATGATTTGAGTGACGAGGCTCTGGTGTAGCGTTATCAAGCTTACAACGAGGCTTGATCAATTCAAATGGATCCAAAAGAGCACCACACTTATCACACTGATCACCTCTAGCATCTTCGTAGTGACATTTAGGACACTCACCCTCAACATAACGGTCTGCCAAGTAACCTTTGTGAACAGGGCAATAAAGCTGCTTCATGGACTGCTCTTCAAGGAATCCATTCTTTTGCAACTCCAGGAAGATGTGCTGAGAGATCTCAGTTTGCTTATCAGTTGTCGTTCTTCCAAAGTAGTCAAAACCGATTCCAAACCAGTCATAAACCTCCTTGTGAATCTTGTGGTACTTGTTACAAAGCTCTCTTGGGGTCACATGCTCCTCGAGTGCCTTAGTTTCAGTAGCTGTACCATACTCATCGGTACCACAGATGAACAATGTGTTGAAATTTCTTCTTTTGCAATATCTGGCGAAGATATCTGCAGAAAGCACGGATCCGACAATATTCCCGAGATGAGGAACATTGTTGACATATGGAAGTGCAGAGGTAATCAAAATGTTTCTTTGGCCAACTTTTGGTGCAAGCTTACCCTCTGGGTGAATAAATTCTATTCCACTTAAGACATTCCTCTTACCTGTATTCTTCTCTTTGACTCTCTCTAAACGTGACACAGACTTAGCAGTTGCAACCGCCTTTTCAATTTTAGAATTGGAACCGAACTCAGCGAACCAAGTCTGAACTGATTGTTGAATCTCGGAATTCTTTTTCAATCCCAACAATGGATATAACGATGAATATGCAAGAATTTGGATGACTGAGTTTGTATTTGCATTAGAAGTGAAATCAAACTTTTCAAAGTTGATTCCATCTAGGGCCTTTGAGCCCAAAGCGGCTATCTTATTCAAAGTGGCTTCTAACGGATCGGCTTTAAAAACATCCTTTGAGCCATTCTTAGAGGTAGCTGCCAAATATTTGACGATTGCATTAGGCTCAACCAACGTAAATCCTGATTTCTTGTCTGTAAGCTCAAGGAAATTCTCTTCTCTGTCTGAATCATCTGCAAACTTAAGCTTTGGTGCGAAAATCGTGGAAGCAAGTTCGACCTTCAAATTGTTCACGAAAGAGACACTTTTGGGTCCCTTATCCGCAAAAAGTTGTAACGTTGACATACTTGTCTGCGCTATTTAATATATTTTAATATTAAGTTTAATGTTCAAAAATGCAAGGGGTTTAATTCAACAAAATTCCCAATTCCCTCCGGGAACAAAGCTTTATCGATGAGTTTCTCAGTTCTTAGATATTGAATTTCGTATTTTTCTTCCTTATCCATTTCATTTTTCAGTCAATATGGACGAAAATTTTTTTCGCAGGAAGACTGACAGACAAACAAACAACGGAAGCGGGACAATACTGGAAATTGTAACGCCACACATTTTGCTGGGATTGAGAGAGTACAAGATTAATAATATATTTAAGTGTGGCGCAGTCACATTTAGAGAGATAGTGGATATTCTTACTTATCAATCAGTTTGAAGTTGCACAGGTATATACTACTTTTTTTTTAGTTTAAAGTTGGGAAGCCAATACTGGGCATTCAAACACCAATAAGAATAACTGACTGCATATATATGACCGCATAAAGTACATATTGATAAAAACAGCAACTATGAGCGAGAGTGCATCAAATCCAATTCTAGAGCAAATACCACTCATCACATCCCCAGGGCAATACAAAAAGAGAAAGACAGTGACTTTGCCATATGACTTAGAGAAATTACCACAGGAATTCCCAGATAATGAACAAAAATCGCTCAATGATATCAAAGAGCGATTTACAACCCTTCAAGAAAGGGAAAAAAGGATGATAGATAGAGTAGAAAAGCTATACAATGATTCATGCAAGCAACCATTTGAGGAATGGGAAAAAGAAGTGAGGAGAGCTGTTCCTGGATACATTAAAGAAGATGGATCAATTGGAATAATGACACCGACAAAGAAGGTGACTAACATTAAGGAGACGTCATGATATGGATAATGAATTCATACGTAGCCAAAAGATTTCTTTCCAGTTTATTTCACTTCATATAGAAAGCAATGTACACAAAATATATAAAATTTAGATTAAGCCCCTTTGTGTCTTTCTGGACTTGGCATGTGTCTTGGAAGTGGAAGCACCCGAGGCTTTCTGAGCCGCAGGTTTCGCTGTTTCAGATTTTGTTGGTTTAGGGTCGTCAAGTTTGCTATTCAACTCATTAAGATAAAAGTTAGCCTTAGCCTTATAGTCAGAATACTCAGCATAGAACAAACCGGATTGCAAGACGACAACACCAAGAAGGAAGAAGACGATCATGACCTCAGAGGCGGCAATAACACTAAGACCTGTGTTTTGATCAACATCTCCCCATTGACCCGCAACAGCAGAGAGCTCACCAGTTCTAATATTTGTAATATAAATACAAACGGCAGCAACAAGTGCAACCAACGATCCGTACTCGAAATACTTAGTATCCTCGGAAGGCTTGAAAATCTTGATGAAAGAACCGATAAAGGCAACACTCATAATTGCTATCATGGAATAATTGATAATATCTGGTTGGTTTGCCAAAATCTGATAATGAATCAATGCTTTTGTAAAACCGTCCTCTCCGTAGCTGGCATTCCAAAGAGTGTAATAGTCATATGGCCAATTAGAGAAACATATACCTAAAATTACGGAACATGATGCGATCATCATAAGAGATGCTGCAGGAAGTAATTCTTGATAGGAAACCATCTTGATATTAATTTGAAGACGCTGATCTTGCAAATAGATAGGAAGGAAGGTGTAGTAATGTAAGCAATGAGGGGATGAAAAAGGATAACAGATGAAATATAATCGAAATTAATCGCACTTCTGCACTTTTCATGAAGGTACCATGACGTTTTTTTTATATATATTTATATTTTTTTTTTTCTCATCCTTTAATTTGGTTGGCTTATCCAAGGCATTAGGGAAAAAAAATAGATGAAGCGAGCGATCTTTTCAGAAGGCGATAGTGAAACAATATACCTGAAATTCTAATGCCGTTTTGTCCTGTTTGATTTTATCAGATAGATGATAGATTCGCGACAAAAAGTCGAGAGAGAGAAAATATTCCGACCAGCGAAAGTCTTGACAGCTCCTGAAAAATGAATTAGCGTGTTCATCGACCGCTCAAAATTATACATCCTTACATTTATTTACTCTTCTTGCTTCAACTTTTTCCACTTTTCGCACCTTTTTTTTCGCGCACACTCCATACTTCGCAGGTAATCAAGAAGAGATAAATATACATATTTTACGCAAACCCATTAGATAATTCTAAATAGAGGTACAAAGATCGATCAATAACAGGCATATCTTCTGGCTTGATTTACATTAAATTGTGGGAACAACATACAAACTTGGGTTGAAAATACCGGCATTTTCATATACATAATTTTTTTTTTTCATTCGTAAGATTCACAACTATTTGCAAAAATGTCGTCACAGAAATCCGGCTCTGCTTCATCAGAAAAGCAGCACAAAAAAGAGCAACAGCAACAAAAGAAAAAAGAGCAACAACAGCAACAACAGCAGACCAAACAAATGCATGTCCAGCCGAGACAACCAAGAAAGTTCACACAAGCTGACCTGAATCGTCTGGTTTTGGAGTATTTAAATAAAAAAGGATACCATCAGACGGAGGCAACACTCAGAATTGAAAGCACAAAAATATCCGGACCTCAAACGATACAACTGACACCAGGAAATGCAAATTTCGAGAAGCCAAAGGTTGCAACATCGAGCAGGTCGAATCTGCAATATCAACAGCAACAATTTGTTGAGGAACAAAACGAGGCCAAACGGCATCAATATGCCGAGGACCCCAAAATGTTTGGGAGAGCATACTCGATTTTCAGGAACTGGTGTGAGAACTCGTTGGAGATGTATCGATACGAATTGGATAAGTTCTTGTATCCACTTTTCATGTATCTTTATCTTTCGTTGATTGAAAGAAACGAGCCCACCGAGGCTAGAAGCTTCTACGAAAAGTTTAAGGCCGACCACGTTTTACAGCACAGCCAGGAGGTTAAATCGGTTGGTGGAATTTCGTTACCGGAGCATATTGAGCAGAACCAGATAGCAAAACTTTTCAATATGAACAAATACAGACTACATGTTTCAGCAACGTCGATGAACCTTGTTTTGGGTTTTTTGAATGAGCATCAAGGAATCGGTGGAAGTCTATTAGTGAGAGAGATCAACGATCACATGGCAATTGTCACGCAGGTGGAAGTTTCTACCAGAGCTCAAGATGAGTTGGATGCGATTGAAAAGATGGAAGGAATTCCGGAGATATCTCAGTTGCTAAACAGCAGCAATGGATTTTCAACCGATGACAATGGCAAGAAGGAACACAACAGTACAAGTTTGGAATTGCTAAATAGCAAGACATTGAAACTTGGCAAACTTCCTAACGACCCGGAGTTTTCAAAGGAGCTTGAAGCTGAACTCAAACAGAGAGATGAAAATGAGAAGAAGAGCAATCCAGAGAGTCCGCAGAAAAAGACTTTGATGGATGAATACAAGGAAAATTTCAAAACAGAACTCACAGCTGATGGCTCCCCTAGCAAAGATGTGCTTCCATTACCACAGAAGACGGCTCTTGACTTGAAGAAAGAGCTGATCAAGATTCAGGATAGCCGCGCTAAGATTCATTTAAGCACGGTCCAGGCTCATCTTCCGAGTGTCTGCATGTACACTTTCCACAATACGAATGACGAGATGACGTGTGTCGAATTTAATGATGATTCAACAATGGTTGCAGGCGGATTTCAGGACTCATTTGTTAAGATATGGTCAATCGACGGCAAACCAATGAGATCAGTATTGAAACACGACAAGTATAACGATCCTCCTGATGGTGCTGGGTATGCAAATACACGCCGTCTTATTGGACATAGTGGGGCAGTCTACGGCTTGGATTTTTCACCTGATGGTCACTACTTGCTATCAGCATCCGAGGATAAAACAGTCAGGATGTGGTCCTTGGACACATACACGGCGTTAGTTTCGTACAAAGGACACAATGCACCAGTGTGGGATGTGAAGTTTTCTCCTCTCGGTCATTACTTTGCTACAGCTTCCCATGACCAAACTGCCAGACTCTGGTCATGTGACCACATCTATCCACTCCGTATTTTTGCAGGTCATCTCAATGATGTTGATGTGGTCGATTTTCATCCAAACTCAACGTACGTTTTTACGGGATCGAGCGATCGAACCGTGAGAATGTGGGATATTGCACGTGGAGAGTCTGTTCGTGTTTTTATCGGTCATACAATGCCGATTAACGCACTTGCATGCTCTCCAGACGGCCGTTGGCTTGCTACCGCGGGAGAAGACTCGATAATTAACGTTTTTGACATTGCCTCAGGAAGAAAATTGAAGTCTATGCGTGGACATGGCCGTAGTTCGATATACTCACTAGCATTCAGCCGTGATGGATCTGTTCTTCTTAGTGGTGGCTCTGATAACAGTATAAGGGTTTGGGATATAAAGCGTGGAACTCTTGACAGAGATAGTCCAAGACCCGAGAAATTCACGTACGAGTCAGTGATAAATGCGAAAAATGCTGATGAGACGACTCGGGTGGATAATACTGATTCAGGTTCCAAAAACGAAAGCAACACTTCAAGGGCAGCCGAAGAGTTGAGGAGGAGAAAAGAAAGCATGTCTACACCAGACCAACTAGCAGTGTACTTCACGAAAAAGACTCCTGTGTACAAGGTTCACTTTACAAGGAGGAATCTTTGCTTGGCCGCTGGTGTTTTCATGGGCTGATTATCTGTCTCTTTTACTACTGTTCAACATTTTGTACCATTAGAATATATAAGTTTGGGGAGGAGGATCCTATGTACTCGTTACTATCACAACAACTACTTCTTCAATGATAGTATTAGATTTTCATTTCAGTCATTACCTAAAAATTACGGATTAAAAGCTTTTTACCACCGGATGAGCAGTATCCCAAGGACCCTGAAGCTCATCCTTATATTTCTGCAATGCCAAGAAGTAGAACGGTCCTGCTACAACAATTAATAGCTGCAAGCACACCCAACAGGCCATCCATCCAAGGCCAAATATTCGATACATGGAGTAGTCTACTCCAAATACTATGGAAGCAAGTTGGATGGTGTGAAATTTCCAGAATTGGCATCTCCTCGTGAAATTGTTAAAGATAGGAAAGAGCCCACACACCTCGATAGAAAAAAGTATATAACAGAATGCACTCAAGTTAGAATTTAGACGGGAGGCAAGCACTATGGCATTTGACAAAGCAATGTTTTTCGATAGGTTTGAGCTTTTGTATTTTCGCTTGAGTAAATCCTGATCGTCAACTGAATTTAAACTGGAAACCCTTGATACACGGGGGAAATCAATAACGTAATCATTAAATAACATGTTGAGAAAGCAGAGCCAAGCACTAATAGCCCAAATTGAATCTGAGGCGGACGAATTGGTAAGCGACTTTAAGACAGGCGATAAAGTAAGGAGGTGGAGCAATATCAATAGACTCGATTTGAACGTGCCAAAATGATCAGGCGGGCTTGGTTCGGTAAGATATTTCTCAAGATTGAGATCATGACGTGAGACGTTTCTGTTATTGACATTATTCAAACTTCCGTCCAATGTATCTGTGGAAGACTGCGATAAGGGTGAATTTGGGCGTGAAAATGGGCTGACTGATCTGTGTTTAGAAAGCTGTTCGATTTTTCTCTTTTGGAGATTTATCAACTCTCTATTTCTTCTGATCTTGAGTGTCAAAGCATAAATCACAAAACCGACGAATGTAGTGATGGTGCTAACAATTGTTGGCCTGACGGGATCCCAGTTAAGGGCATAAATTCCATAAAACACCAAGATCACGCTCATTATGACGGAAAGATGCATCCCTATTAGCGAGAAATCTCTAAAAAGTCTCCAGTACGAATACGTGACAACTGTTGAATTCCTTTTCAGTTGCGAGAGGAATGAAGTGTCCGTATAATTATCTGCGTAATCTTGTTTCACCCATAGTAACTTCTTCCAGGGCCTCTTTTTATGCTTATGTGATTTTGCGCTCTGATTCGGATCGGGAAATTGCTTTTGTTGATGCCGTTCTGTTGTGGTAATGCTAACTGAAGTTTCCCTAGTCACGTATGAGTTTGTCTCACACGAAGAAAACCCAGAATGCTTTGAATCGATCATTTAAATGATCCAGGCTTTCCAGAAACGCAATCGGAATGCTTGATAATAGAGTATGTGTATACATATATATATGATAAGAAACTGACTGAAATATACGATGCGATTGTCATTCTTTCATTTTAATTTTTTATTTTATTTTAATTTTTCTTCTGTTTTCGTCACCATCATTATTATCATAATTTGAGGATTTCGATCCCGTTTCCGGTGACTTCAGCTCTCTCAATAATTAGACATATTGGCTTGTTTCATATATCAATGGAGAAACGTACTAACAAACTTGTGGGAAGCAGCAATCCACAGAACTTGAAGAATACAAATGGAGATGAAGGCTATTTGGATTCTCTAGAGCTTCGACCAATCACAACTTCCTCAACAACAGTTGTAAATGGCCAAAGGAATCCAGATTATGTTGAAACAGAGTCCAGTTCTATGGATTCATATGATACAGCTGATGCTGGTCAAAGGTGGGGCTCTCCTCGAAAAAAATTTGGTTCGCATGATAGATCGTTAGGGCTTACAAATTCTGGTACAAGTACCACCAATTCAAATAACACAGATTTAGATGCATTGGACGTGGAAAGCACAGATTCGGGCACGACAAAATCGTTTCGACCATTAGATGAATATGACAGAGCAGGATTTCTTGATGGATATGGTGAAGCAAGAAAAAATTCATACGACAGCTCTCATTCTAACATATGGAGGCCACTGTCTCCTATATCGAGTCCTGAATTTCACCCTGCAAGATCACAAGGAAGCAGAAACCGAATACATTCTAAACAAGACAGTGAGTATGGAAATTTTAATGTGGTAGAACAAGTGGAAGGTGATAGTTTAATTACTTCCGGTTCAACAGATAGTGAAAGCAGTTCTCCTACGTCTTATGGAGCAAACGATGCATCAAATGACACAAAGAATGCTGCACTTGTAAAAAATGCAAAGCCAAAGATTGGAGACAGCATTCCAAGCGTGTCGCAGAAAGTGGATAACCAGGATAAATTGTACAACAGCTTGAATATCCTTGAAGATGTGAAAAAACTCAAGAACATGAGCTTCTTTGACGCCAAATACAACGAGAAGCTGAACCAATTGAAAAAAAGCCAGCTTGATCTTTTGGTGGACATGTCACAACTAAACGAGAACTCGTTTACAGAATTCTACAACGTCTGGAACACTTTAGATGAAGAGGATGAGAAATCAGAAGGAAGCGAGGAGAAAAAAGGAGACAAAAAGAAAAATGACAAGTACGAACAGTCAGTGAAGTCACTGGCGATGCTAGACATCAACAATAGCAAGACATTTGAGCGGTTTGGTGAAAAAAGTAAAGTGGTTACCCAGGATATATCCAAAATTGAAGAATCGATTACCGGAATAGACGAATACACCAAGAAACTCTGGGAGAAAGTGTAAGGGGAAGGTGCAAGGGTTTATATGATCAAGAAATTCTCGGTTGAGTTTACTCTTCTTGTCAAAAATCAGTTAGATCCAGGTCGGTGAAAAAAGGGTGGAAAGAAAGAGATATCAGTACCAACGGGATAGTCCGTTAGCCCCTTCATTTTCCCATGGGAAAAACCTAAATTAACAATCAGAATAATTGTTTGGGCAAACGGAGCAAGGCAACGTTGGTGGAATCGGATGGAGTCGTTGTTCGGTCTTATAACGTGGGGTGAATAAAGTGAATAATGAGAAGTTGTTAGTAAGGAGAAAAAAAGACAGCGAAAAGAGGAAAAATGCAAAATGGTACGGGTGAGAGCTTGATTTCGGCAAATCGGTGTCCGAAAATGTCAATCGGCGAGGTTGTATGTTTTTCCGACACATTAATGGTTATTGATGAGTTTTGCAAAAAATGAATGAGAAATAATCGATTTAGAGTAAACTCCAGAATCACCACCGCTGGGTTTGTCAATCATTTTGAGGAAACGTTGCACAGCTGGCAAATAATTATCCGACCGGGGGAGGATTGTGAGCAGGTGTAAAAATACCCCGGGTTCTACCCTATCCGTTTAAAGCGTGGACATTTTTCAAACTTGACCTTTAATTTTCCTTCTGCTTCTTTTTTAATTTTCAATCGAAATTTTCTTAAATGAATTTTTTTTTTGGCTTGCGTAATACGTAACGTTGCTTGTGCGTGCAGTGCGGTACAATGCATGCTTACCCAATTTTTTTTTTCCTTCCTTCCTCCTTTTTCCGCATCATATAATTTACCACTATTTCCATAATTGCCGGCTTTTCTCCACACCCCAGTGTACACAACCCAGTCAGCCCATCTTCTTTTTTTCCTCCTTTGGTTCTGTTCCTTCTTTTCTTTTCCCTCGAAGCGAACTCGCAACCAGCTCAATTGATCAGCAAATCAAAGAAAGCACACAAATAATATAGAAATGACTTCACCAGTTAACCTAGCAGCCTGGAAAAAGCTTCAGGAGCTTTATGACACTTACGGAAAATCGTACTCCGTCAAGGATGCCTTCACCAAGGACCCAGAGAGATTCACCAAGTACTCTCGTACCTTCGACAACTATGATGGCTCGAAGATCCTGTTCGACTACTCGAAGAATCTCATTGATGACAAGATCTTGGCAGCATTGTTCGACCTAGCTCGTGAGGCTAAAGTTGAGCAGTTGAGAGATGACATGTTTGCTGGTAAGCACATCAACACGACCGAGGACAGAGCCGTGTACCATGTTGCACTCAGAAACAGATCCATGACCCCAATGTACGTTGATGGTGTTAATGTTGCACCAGAGGTTGATGCAGTGTTGAAGCACATGAAGGAGTTTTCCGAGGAGGTGAGATCTGGAGCCTGGAAAGGTTACACTGGCAAGGAGATCACAGATGTTGTGAACATCGGTATCGGTGGTTCGGATCTCGGACCAGTCATGGTCACGGAGGCTTTGAAGCCATATGCCCACCCAAGAATCAAGGTTCACTTTGTTTCCAACGTGGATGGTACCAACATTGCCGAGGTGTTGAAGCAGTGCAATGCAGAAACAACCCTGTTCCTCATTGCTTCCAAGACTTTCACCACTTTGGAGACGTGCGCCAACGCCAACAGTGCCAAGAACTGGTTCTTGGAGCATGCCAAGGAGAGAAAGTACATTGCCAAGCATTTCGTCGCTTTGAGTACCAATGCCACCGAGGTGGAGAAGTTTGGAATTGATCTCAAGAACATGTTCGGCTTCGAGAGCTGGGTTGGAGGAAGATACTCTGTCTGGTCGGCTATTGGATTGTCCGTGTGCCTATACGTCGGCTATGATAACTTCGAGAAGTTCTTGAAAGGTGCCGAGGCCGTTGACAAGCACTTCAAGAACACTCCACTCGAGAAGAACATTCCATTCCTCGGAGGTTTGCTCACCATCTGGTACAACAACTTCCACAAGGCCCAGACCAAGCTTGTGACACCTTTTGACCAGTACATGCACAGATTCCCAGCTTACTTGCAGCAGCTTTCCATGGAATCCAACGGTAAGTCGGTCACCAAGGACAACAAGTTCGTCAACTACCAAACTGGTGTTGTTCTCTTCGGTGAGCCAACCACCAACGCTCAGCACTCCTTCTTCCAGTTGGTCCACCAGGGTACCAAGTTGATTCCTGCAGACTTCATCATTGCTGCCAAGTCCCACAACCCTATCGAGAACAACAAGCACCAGAAGATGTTGGCTGCCAACTTCTTCGCCCAGGCCGAGTCCTTGATGCTTGGAAAGACTCCTGAGCAAGTTCGTGCCGAGGGAACCAATGAATCCTTGATTCCTCACAAGACTTTCTCTGGTAACAGACCAACAACCTCCATTTTGTGCCAGAAGATCACCCCTGCAGCTTTGGGTGCTTTGATCGCATACTACGAGATGGTTACCTTCGTTGAAGGTGCTATCTGGGGCATCAACTCCTTCGACCAGTGGGGTGTCGAGTTGGGTAAGAAGTTGGCAAAGGTTATCTTGGCTGAGTTGAAGGACGACTCCAAGGTTTCCACCCATGATGTTTCCACCAGAAGCTTGATCAACCAGTTCAAGGAATGGGAGTAAGCTTATGAACAATTATTCTTTTTTCCCTGTCTTTTTTTTTGTTGTTGTGGAGCTAGTTAGTTATGCTTTTCCTCTCTTCTTCTCCACACTTCGTACAGTGATGACATTTTCTTTATAATAAGCTTAAGTTAATTGCGGCTTCGTTTGATCTAGTTTAGAAAGTGCAATGCAGCGTAGTTAAGTGCGTTCATAATGCGTATCAGGGTTGCTAATGTATATTAAAGATGCGTATGGAAATAAGCAAAACCAAAATAAAAAGTATAATAAACAGTATATATGGACTAGCTTGCTGGCACTGATTGGGTAGCTGGAAAGATGAACGACTACACATGTATACATTATTAATCTCAACGCATTTTGGCCAGTCCTGTGCTCGGCACCATGAATAGCAAAGAATCCGCTTAGAAAAGATCATCGGGCAGTTGCCAATGCGAACATCCAACCTACATCATGTTCCGCTTCATGTTCAAACTGTCTCTTTTCCTCTGAGCCGTGATGTTGAACAACGAATCTGATGAAGCCATATCCGACTCATTCACACTGCTCATTGTGGCAAGAGGACTCGATAACGAACTTCTAGAACCGGATCTCCGGGCCCTCACCTTGTTTGGCGAGAAATTCTGCTTGAACGGACTTTGGAGTGGCTTGTAAGTCTCAAATGTGAAAACATCAGACTGGAATTCTTGCTCTGCACCGCCTTTACTCGTTGAACTGTGGCCATTAAGGCGAGGGGAGCCGTTACTGCACACATTAGGAAACAATGGTGCCAACGGTGAGCCACTGCTTAGTTTTCTGGACGAAGAAGGAGGTGTCATCATCTCGTGAGGCGAGTGCAGCTGCTTTCTGGTGTAAGGAGGTGCGAATGGCGACAAAGAGTGGCTTCGGTACTGCTGTGAGGACGATGGAGCAGAAATTTGCTGTTGATTGGTAGCAGCATCTGCTGGTAGCTGGACTGAGTCAACTAGAGAATCTGTGGAAGAGATTCGGGCGGCATTAAATGCCAAATTTTGATGCAACCACGAAGGTCTGTGGATCAGAGGCTGGAAAGGTGTAGTTGGAGTCGTTAGAGAAACTGACGAATCGTTTCTGGACGCAATCTGGATGGTCTGGTCCGCATTGGAGTTGCTGAGCTCCAAAAGTCTTCTTCGTATCACAGCTAGACAGTTTATTCTGTTTGCCTCCAGCATGAGGTCGTCACTTTTCTGTGCGGAAACGTCAATCTTGAGATCCCGGTTATGCAGAAGGGCAATATACATTTGCTTTGAGATCTTGGAGCACACACCAGAAGGTGGAAAATTCATATTAAACGGCGTGACACTTGGTGCGTTCGCATAAGCATGATAAAGCTCCATTAACGCCTCGTCAAAGGCTGGAGTGAAGTCATAACTGCTCATATTAACAGGGCTGGCGGTCTGACCACCTCCAATTGATGAAGCCATGGATCCAACACTATTGCACTGATAGATTGGAGACAGGTGCTGTGTTGGATCCGAACCAGTAGACTTGTTGAGATCATGCCCTAAGTCTGAAGTCGATGAGCACAGAGAACTGCTTCGTGAAATTCCTGGAAACGAGGGTCTTTCGAGTTGCAGAATGGATGGAAAGTTCGTGTTGACAGGCGTGCAATATCCAGATGGGGTAATTGGTGTAACACAACCGCCTGGTGCAGAAGGTGGCCCATTAGGGTCCAAGTAGGAGGAGCTCTTGTTCCGGTTGAGATTCAAGTGTAAATTCGGTTTCATGGTTTTCATTTCTGGAATTGGCAATTAAGCGAGAGATGAAAAAAAACGCGTGCGATGAAACACCAAATAGTATTTTGTTGATGATATTCTCACTGAAGCCACTTCGTAATATGGTGGCAAACGTGACAATGATAGGAAGCTGTGCAAGTGTAAAGGGGGATGAACAAGAAAAGAAAGGGTTGAATTGCAAAGACAAGAATTGTAAAACGGAATAACAGTAAATAATATGTAGAGAAGAAATAGGGGAATATTGACGCAACTGCTAAAAGCAATGTATTTTAACAGTGTGTGCTAATTCGGCGACTTCCTCGAAATCAGAAACTGCCTATGTTCGTTACGGCAATATCGAGCGATAAAAAGAAGTTTAAACGAAACAGAGGGGAAAAGAAGATGCAGACAAACAAAATAATTAACTGACATCTTGATAAGCAGGTGTAGCTTTCCTCAACGAGAAAAAAAAAATGAATTAACGTGTGTGACATATACATATATGCCGATAAATTATACCTATTTTTACATACTTGTTCCTGACGCGCGCGACTTTGTTTCTTGATTATTCTGCTTTATTGTTTTTTTCTTAATCTCCCCCTTTACAATGTTTCTTCAAATCTTGCTTCTCCTTGCGTTTTAGCACAGCGCCGTATACTAAGACAAAAACCGAAATCGCTTTAGCATTATATCGTGTCCAGCCACTTAAATCCGAATAATCATTTCCTTGTATCTCTTTAAAGCTTTAGAATTCACAAAACATAATCGCCACTTCTTTTTTATATTTCTATACACTTTCATAATTCTTGTGTCACAACACAGGTACGGTACATACGCAGACAAAATATGAACTCTGGTTTCAACACCATACACCTTTAACATGGATGTAATGACGTTGTATACTCGACAAGTAGCATTCGCCTTCTCGTTGTAAACTGTTGCAGATCCAAAAGCGGACGATAGAACTGGAACAAGTAATTATTGTGTGCGTCTAAATTTCCCACTTGGGACAAGAAACGCGAAAGATGATGCCCGATTTCAGCCTTCGCTACCCCTTTGGAAAAAAAGTTCGAAATTAAAAAGCAGCACTGCTGGGTATTTCGCACCGAATGCACTTTGTCAAAACAATTTCTTGTTGGTAACCCCTTTAAAAAAAGAAAATTTCCGCGGATCCACAGGTGTAGATGAAAATTCCCCACAATAAAGACCCGACATTTCCGATTGATCCGTTGACTAATTGGGGGATAATTAAGATAAATGCTCAGCATTGAGTTACGGGGCACGGATGAGTACCTGTTGCGACTCTCACAACTCGTCAAGTGTTCTTTTTTTTTCTTCTTGAATTTTTTCCCTGGAAAAAAGAGAAAAAATGTCAATGCCGATCTGCGGCAGGAAGAAAAAGAACAATTGACGCGAAAGCGTTCCTTCTTGCGTCGATAGTCGTCGGCCTCGAGGTCTGTATTAGTGAGAGCTACGCAAGAATATAATTCATTATCTTCAGACATTATTCTAGTTCAGACGTGCGACTAAATCCCTGAAATATAAATTTATTGAGGTAGGGCAATGCTTGCAATGAGATGAATATATAATTGTTTAACAATCAAACATGACTGATATAACTGAACACGTCAGGCATCAAACACATTCGGTATGTGGACGTGAATGTTGAAAAAAGTAAATAAACCCCTAAAATTAAAAAAATCAAAAGAAAAAAAATCTAAGACATAACTCAACGTCACTTTTTAATCTTATTAATGATCTTTTATACCTTCTAAAAACGTATTACATGGCCTGGTGCAACTACAGCAAGTTATTCGAGCCATTTCAATGATATTTGCAGTAAATAGGCTAATGGAATGAATCCTTTGCCCACAAGTGCCAGAGATACACCACCGTGCACCAGAATTTTGTTCTATGAGACCAGAATTTTGAGTTTTTCTACCTTTTTCCTTCTCATGTATTTTTTAATTTTTTTTTTTATTCTTATTATTCTTCTTTTTTATATCCTCCTTCTTACACCCATAGCTTTTTTTTTTTCGTTTGTGCAGTTTATCATATCTTTGGTGTAATTCAACTGAAATAGTTTGCTACAAGCAGATTGACTATTAGGAAGTTTCATTGATATAATTTCTTCGGTACCATTATAAATACATACATTGAAAGAAGCAACATAGGGCTTACAGCATCCCAATAGAAAAAATAGTGAAGCCGGATAAACATAATTATTAGCCAGGCTTTATTTTTCGACAAACATTGACACAAGAATAATAAGAGGTATAGTGAATCACACGACCAGCTCCCATAATATACAACAAACGACAATGCAAATTTCACCAAAATTGCTAGAATTCCAGGCCCCCTTTACGGAAGTCCAAACACAGGATGTCACTGTGACAAATGACACAAATGAATACATCGCGTTTAAAGTTAAGACTACAGCACCGAAACTTTACTGCGTGAGACCTAATGCATCCACAATTGCTCCAGAGGAAAGTGTCAAAGTTCATATTATTCTTCAAGGTCTGGAGCAGGAACCAGCTGTTGGAACAAAGTGCAAAGATAAATTCCTTTTCGTGTCTGTGCCTTGTGATGCTTCAGTGAGTCCAAGATCTGTTTCCAAGACATGGCCACAACTTCAGAAAGCTGCCGGTGGTACATCTAAAGGTATTAAGATGAAGGTTTCGTTCAATTATGATAACGCCATTAACCCTATTGAAGAAGAGAAAACATCCCAGATTAGTAATGGTGCTGCCGTTACCTCATCTGCTGTTAAAGGTGCCACTGAATCTACAACAACTGCTCGTAATGTTGGAAAAGTTGCCGATGATGAACCAAAATCGACAGGTTCGAAATTGGATGACACTGAAAAGTCGGAGGTTGCTGCGACCGAACCTCCTGTTGTTGCTCCAAAATCGGGAGGAAGTATTAATTCATACGTTGCTCTTCTTTTACTTGTGTTATTGGTGTATGTGGTTATTAAGTTTGCCCTATAATATTGACACGAGGTACGTTACACTAATTATCACATACTTATACTTGGCTTGATTAGCATTGCTGACTGCTTGATGAATATCTTATAAAACAGATATGGAGCTACTGAAGAGTTCGAGTTTGCTTTATTTGTTTTTTTGGACTGCACCGGTTAGTATATCAACTGTGTCCATTCTGTTTTTCTCTTATCATTGGCTAGCTCTCATCCAGGTTGCCATTCACCAACATCCATTTCCACTTTTTTATTTTATTAGCACTTTCTCTTTAGCTTGTTACTACTACAATTTTCTTTGTTTATTTTACCACACACGTTGCTTTTGCTGTCTTCCGTTTTTATCCTATCCCACTACATCCTTTTTTTTTATTTTTAAACTTTTTAGTTTATCGTTTTCCAACCAACCTACCATTCCTTTTTTTGCGTTCTCTTTGTTTTTAGCTAACATAGGTCAAGTTGTCCAATAGACACATGCCGTAATTGAAAATGAAGGGCAAATATCTTTTGTCAGATGTGTCCGCAAGTTCTTATCTTGGTACAAGATGGGGCGGAAGATACAGCACTAATGAGTAAGATGCTTTCGAAATTTGCCATTATTTATTTTATTTTATTTTGGCTCCGTGATTTTTTTTTTCGGAATTCGGAAATGTTTTAGATTACGGAATTACAGATATTAACTTTTAACCTTTCTTGGTACACTTTCTCCTTCTTAATATAAGCTTGAAGTGAATTTACAACACGCAAATTTGGTGGTTATAGGACAATATATCTGACTGGATCATTACATTTAACTTTTAAAGGAAGATCGTTCCGATTTCTGCCAATATACCAAAAAGAAGAAGAAGAAGCTAAAAAAAAAAATACATAACATTTAAATATGATACCAGGGGTGGACAAAAGTCCAGTAGATATCGAAGACATATCCACAGTTACTGAGGGAACAAGTTCTGATGGGTCTTATCAAGGCCGAAAACGAATGCATGAAGATAATAATGACGGTGCTTCTCACATGGAAAATAGAAATAGTGTATCTTTCAACAGTGATGATGATATCATAGTAGGAGAGGCGGTGCATCGGAACAAAAGAAGACGACAAAGCCAGTCAAATGCTGAACATTTAAATAGCGAGCATATAGGCTTGGCTATTGTATCGGATCCGGTTGAAATAGTATCCGATACAGATGGTGAAGATACAGAAGTTGATGAGGATGATGAAGATATTGAAGGTGAAGCCATTGGCAACCCCTTAAACAGTTTTCGCCATCGGAGAATCGCAAGAGTCGTTGACGAAACTGGGCTGAGTGGGACATCAGATGAAAGCACAGATGTTGATAGTAGTGATGAGGATGATGATATAGTAATCGTTGGAGCAGATGGCAAGGAAGAGAAAGTTAAAACTACAGATGATCTCTTGAAGGATTCCAGAAAGAATGATAATTCCAATCTTCACGAAGTTACATGTCCGATATGCATGGATCCAATCAAAGAATGCGTGGCAAGTCCATGTGGACACTTCTATTGCTCGGACTGTGTTTATAAGGCCATGGCTAGCTCAAAGGTAACTGGAACTACTAAGGGCAGATGTGCCTTATGTAGGAAAATTGTGCAGTACAAAGACCTGGTTTGGTTGAAATTTAGGTATCGGAAAAAGGTTTGATGTATCTATTTTCTGCATGTGTTTCTCATTTTACCGTAACTCAACATCTTTTCTACTCAATATAGCACATTATCTCGCATAGTAAAGTTTATTATACATCACTGCATACCGTGTATCATAGGTTTGTCCTTTCTTTGATATCATCAACTTGGGATGAGAGCTCAGGGAATTCACGCTTTATAGAGGCCCCTAGTGTATCTCTAAAGTTTTGGAAAGCCAGTGACTTGCCGTTTAGGTATTGATTAAGCTTGCGAACAACTTCAACAAACTCTTTAGTATATATATCTGGATTGCGTCCATCCTCGACGTAATTCACTATATCCAACGGTATTTGCACGTTATGTAAATCCTTTCTATCACTTATACCTCGTAATTGATCAATAATCTTATTTAAATTGTTGGCGAGACCCAACTTGGCAGTTTCTGTACCTTGAAAATCATGAATCTGAACTCCAAGATGAACTAACGTTTCTATAATATCAGCAAGATCTTTCTGTATGGATCCTAACGGAGTCCTTGGGTCTGAAATCCTCTCTGCCGTAGTCATTTTTTTGATTATATTGTGGGTTGAACGTCGCTTGTGATTAATATTGAACCGGGCAGTGGATAAATAAACAGATTGCAAACAGAGTACGCTTTCTATAATGTATGCTAGACCAAATAAATATTCGTCATCAAAGCGACGCGTCGATTTTAGACGCCTTGCCTGCTTGTGCGTATACCAGTTGCTTGTACAATTTCCATATTTTAGCAATACATCTGCAGCGTTATGGGCAAATATCTATGCTCAATTGCAGCGCTAGAACATTTATTGGGACTGCAATTAATAACTTTGAACACTTTAATTATCGTCTTGTCTTCTAACCTCTTCGTGCTGTAAACACCGCCCTGATCTAAGTTTCATTTTTCATTTTTTCATTTTTTTTTTTTTTTTCCAAATTGCACGTGAGCTCTCACCATAGTTAAGGTAGCAATGCATAATTTGGGAACACCACACAGAAACAACCAATTTGTCATCGTGAATAAAAGTAAATCGGTCTTCAGAGCTGGAGAGTGAAAAATTTCACTCTTGCATATTGTCCCCTTTTGTGCCATGTGAAGAAGCACTGCAATTCGTTTTCCCTTTGCCTTGCAGTGTAGATTTAACAGTGTTGCCAATAATGACAGAAATACAGCAAGAAAAAAAGGCAAGGAGAGAGCAGTTGAACATCACCAAGGTGCAACTAGATCAATGGAATAAAGCTCTAGGGGACCTGAAGCCAGCAAAGATTGTAGAATGGGCAATTCTGACCTTTCCGCATCTTTTCCAAACGACTGCTTTTGGACTTAGTGGGTTGTGCATTTTGGATATGATAAGCAAGATGGACTTACCAAAAAGCCTAAACAGCAACACGGGCAAGCTTCCCATTGAGCTTGTCTTTATAGATACACTATATCATTTTCCGCAGACGTTGGATCTTGTTGATCGTGTGAAAGAGAAGTATCCATCTTTTGCATTACATGTTTACAAGCCAGACGGATGTTCGAGTGAAAAAGAGTTCCGTGAGAGGTACGGCGACGAATTGTGGAAAAAAGACCAGTTGAAGTACGATTTTTTGACCAAGGTCGAGCCACTTGAAAGAGCATACAACGAGTTGAACATTATGGCTGTGTTTACAGGCAGAAGACGGTCACAAGGAGCAGCAAGATCAAGTCTGCCTGTTGTGGATATTGACGAGACTCTGGGTGTGATCAAGATCAATCCCCTCGTTAACTGGAGCTTTGACGATGTTCGGAGCTACATCAAGTCAAACGGAGTGCCTAGAAACGAGCTTCTAGACTTGGGATACAAATCAGTTGGAGACTGGCACTCAACAGTTCCAGTTAAGGATGGAGAAGATGAAAGGAGCGGTAGATGGAAGGGTCAAGTGAAGACAGAATGCGGAATTCACCAAACGTCGAAGTACAAGCAGTTTTTAGAGAATGCAGCCAAGAAGGGGAATGAGAAACGAGTCTGAGTGACGTGAGACATGCGGAATTAATAGAATAAGTGAGGCTTCAGGACTTCATATGCAGAGATGCTGATATTGCACTAGTGTACGGATACAGGTAATAATGTGCTTAAGAGGGAATTAGGGTGGGATAAAGAGCAGATACAGGAGGAATGATATATGAAGGAGTAGTGATTTATATACATTGAGCATATGCACTGAATATGTACTGGATATACACTAAATATACACTAAATATACACTAAATATACACTAAATATACACCGAATATACACCAAATATATGCACTGAATATACATCAAATATTTAGATTGTTGATACATACATCAGACCACATTCTTGACAAAAATAAACTTGTAGATATACGAGGAACAGCAGCAGTAAAGTGCGGTTTAAAAGAGGAGAAATATGATATTATTGAACTGTATGCAACTCGACATTTCAGTAGTCATCCATTTAATTGCATTTCACATTTATTCATGTACGAAATGATAAATCCCAAATGCTTCTAATCTAGTGCCTGGGAAAAATAATAATTCATTTAAAAAAGATCTAAGAATGTGATGACGTCGACTGAGGAAGCATCGCGGCTATTTCTAGCAAATACATCGCCTCTTTTCTTTCTGGCCATTTTCAAGCATTTGCCCCGTATCAAACGCAACATTTGAACAAAAAAGACTCTTGACTACAAGCAACATCTTGAGCAAAGCCTTTCAGTTCTTCGTTTCACCTTCTCGAGTTGTATTCGCACTTATCACAAAATGTTTCCAGGTAATTCACGAAACACATACTCGAACCAAAGCAGCCAGTATCAGAGGCCAAGTGCACCTCCCCCAGGTTATAATCAGCAATACCAGCGGCCAAGTGGCCCTCCACCGGGCTACAGCCAGAATTACCAAAGGCCTGCTGCCCCTGCACCAAATTCAGATTCGAGAAAAGTGTACCAGAACTGGAATGACTCGAATTCCAACACGGTTGGCGGTATCACGTACCAAAATCCATCTACAGCACCTCCTATGCCATCGAGTTCGATGATGACGTACGAGATGTCTGGGCAGACGACTCAGAACTTTGAGTATTCGCAGTGTGACGGTGTTAAAAAGGCCTTGATTATTGGCATCAACTACATTGGCACATCAAACGCACTCCGGGGCTGTATTAACGATGCACACAACATGTACCAGTTCTTGGTGTCCAAGGGGTACCCGGAGGAGAATATTGTGATGCTTACGGATGACCAGAGTGATTATGTGAGGGTTCCAACGAGGGAAAACATGATTCGTGCAATGCAATGGCTTGTCAAGGATGCCAGGTCCGGAGACTCGCTTTTCTTCCATTATTCCGGCCACGGAGGGCAGGAGGATGACCTAGATGGCGATGAGGCCGACGGAATGGACGATTGCATCTATCCTGTTGATTTTAAGCAGACGGGATCGCTTATTGACGACGTGATGCACGATATTATGGTCAAACCGCTTCCTGCTGGTTGCAGATTGACGGCACTTTTCGATTCCTGCCACAGTGGAACGGCCTTGGACTTGCCCTTCATCTACAGGGCTCAGGATGGTGGAATTAAGGAGTACAACATATGGAAAGAGAGTGGTGGAGATGCGCTGAATATCCTTATGGGTTATGCATCGAGAAACCCAATGGAGATGTTCAGCGGTGCCAAGAACATCTACAAGCGGTTTACTACAAACAGTTCGTCCAACAGAGACGAGATTGTCCGCAAGAAGATGTCTGCTGCAGATGTGATCATGTTTTCTGGTTGCAAGGACTCACAGACTTCGGCCGATGCTCAGGAGGCAGGAAATTTCACCGGTGCTTTGAGCTGGGCGTTTATCAAGGTTATTTCGCAAAATCCTGTCCAGAGTTACCTCACCATGTTGCAGAATTTGCGTACAGTGTTGGCCACCAAGTACACGCAGAAGCCGCAGCTCTCATCCTCACACCAGATCGACCCCAACCTCAGGTTTATTATATGATTGGGGCTGCATTGTGTATAGGCAGTAAGATTGATATATGGAGTGGAGTAGGGTGTAGCGAGTTTGGGTGGTTGGAGTAAGAAATTATCGCTTTTATATGTAGCTCTTTGGTTAGACGATATTCATGCTGTATGTGCACTTGCTTGCATTTACTATATTCGCATTTGCTTGCATCCAATGTATGTATTTGCTTGCATTCACTATGTTTGCATTTGCCGTATTCGTATTTCCATCCCACTCATCTCACTCTGTTTTTTCATTTTTCGTTTTCCGCGCGGCTGTCGAAATTTCGCCGGATCACTCATTAATTGACTCTTCCTCGTGTTGCATAGAACAGAGCGATATCTCCTGTTTTGTGCACATTACTCTTCCGATACTGTCATAACTCACCACCAGCAGACAGCAAGAGCAAAAAATAAAATGAACAGAGACAATTTCGACTTGTCGGTGTACCTAGTGACGGATTCCACAATGATTCCCGAAGGTTCGACATTTATGGACCAGGTGAAGAAAGCAATTGATAATGGTGCAACGTGCGTGCAATTGCGGGAGAAAAAGATCGAAACCAAGGACTTTATCGAGAGGGCAAGGGCAGTGAAGAAGTTGACGGATGCTGCGAAGATTCCTTTGATCATCAATGATCGATTAGATGTAGCATTGGCAGTTGGTGCCAGTCTCCACATAGGGCAAGACGATATGGACGCAAAGGAGGCAAGAAAGCTACTGGGAGAGGACAAAATCATCGGCGTGTCAGTTTCGACACCTGAGGAGACCAAGAAGGCGATTGCAGACGGTGCAGACTACGTTGGAATTGGACTATGCTTCAGCACACAAACCAAAGTGACACACAAGATTCCATGTGGTCCAAGAGGTGCCCAGCGGATACTCCGGGCGATCTGCGAGTGCGAGTCTGATCTGAAGACATGCTTGATTGGTGGAATCAACCAGTCCAACGTGTCGAGGGTCCGGTACCAGTCCGGAATCCCAGATCGCAAATTAGACGGTGTAGCAGTTGTTTCGTGCATTATGGCCCAGGAGGACGCAGCGAAAGCCACAATAGAGTTGGCCGGTGGCTGGAACGACACCCCAGCGTGGTGCCAGTCGATCCGGCGGCTTGATTTGGACCAGAAGGCACTTGTTGCTCGAGTCAGAGAGAAACACCCGATCATCCACCACATAACAAACAACGTGGTGAAAAACTTCAGTGCCAACGTCACTCTTGCTGTCGGGGGCTCTCCAATTATGAGCGAGAGCAGCCCTGAGTTCGACGAGCTTGCGTCGTTCGACGGTGGCCTTGTTCTAAATGCAGGCGAGGCAACACCCGAAAACTTCAGCATGTTTATCGATGCGGCCCGGGCCTACAACAAGAACAACAAGCCGATCGTCTACGACCCGGTCGGATGCCCGGCATCTGCTTACAGGGCGAACTTCACGCGGTCGATGCTTGTTGAGGGCTACTTTACTGTGATCAAGGGGAACCAGGATGAGATCATGACTGCTGCTGGAATGAGCCTCGGTGTTTCCGGTGGTTGCGACAGTGTCAGCAATGCGGAAACCAAGACTGTCCTTGGTATCGCCCAGAGGTTTGCACTTTCGACCCGGTCGGTTGTGGTCGTTACGGGGAAAACAGACATCATCGCAGACGGGATTTTCGACGGCCAGACGGATCTAGTTGACTGCGATGTGTCGAAGCAGAGAGTCGCTCTGATTGACGGTGGAAGTCCAATGATGGGATCCATAACGGGAACAGGTTGTTCTCTCGGCTCTGTTATCTGTTCGTTTGTGGCAGCCAATCGTGAAGATCCTTTCAAGGCTACTGTGGCAGCCTGTCGGTTTTACAAGGATGCTGGTTCTGTTGCTGCCGAGCTTGCTCAGCATAAGGGGCCGGGCACTTTCCAGTATTTGTTCTTGGATGCTTTGTATCAGTCGTCGATTGGCTCTGACTTGGCGTCTGAGTTTTAGTTTCACGTTTGGGGAGGTGAGGAGGAGAAGGGGGGAGGAGAAATGGAGGAGAAGAAAGGAGGAGGAGAGAAATTAAAAGCCCAAGTGATGGATAGTAAACGTATTAGAACAAGAATGAATATTGATTGATGATTCAAATGTATGGTATGTAAAATTTAGGTAGTCGTCTTCAATATCAAAAGTATGTAGATGCAGACATTAGGCCATTGCTTTTCGAGATAATGAAACCACAGCAAACTAATCAAACCTTGCTTCCAGAATACTCCACACAGGATAACGAGGATTACTAGAAGCTGGCTGCCATTGTAATAAGATAAAGCCTGCTTTCATATTCACCTGAAGCCAATTGGGATGGAAAAATAAACATTTTCTAATATTTGAAGTACTATATTTGAAGTACTATATTTCAAATACGTATAGATGCTAACTTCCAGATACTATTTCGAATTACTTTCATGTCGTGGATATAACTTCTGAAGGTATTTTCCTCCAAGCTTTTTAGAAATTATACCTAGTTTTAAAACTCATTTTTGTTAAAGTTAGTGTTACCAGATTTATATAGTATTTCGATATTTGTTGCAATATATAATAAAGAGTACGGATAATGATATACGAAAGGAAATATCTTTACTTTATAGATGTAGTTCTGGTATTAATAAGATGATATAACAATACCATCTTTTCTCACTTGAACTCTATTGTTTGAGAGCTTCATTGTCTTGAAAGTTTCAAGAAACTCCGCGACCCTGCTAAAGCAAATAACCACCAAAAAGCCACTTCTATACAATTTGCCACCAGCTACCATTTCTCTTCCACAACAAATACGATGTCGCAAGCTTGAACGATACGCGAAAATGGAACGAACCGTTGACAACTTACAGCGGCTGAATTTTCTCAGTTTTGAGTTTTTTTAATTTTTTTTTTTTTGGCCCAGCAACTTTTGAGAGGCTTTTCGGCTTTTCGCACTGGCTTTAAGATTTAATTTTTTTTCTCCTTCCTTTTTTTCCTCCTGGCACACGTTTAAGACAACACTGGATTATTGTTTGCGATCTTCAAAACCATCTGAAAAATATCCGATCTGTGAGCATTTACGTGAACGGACTGAGTGCACGGAGTTTTGATCTTTCAAGAAACAAGGCGGCGCTGGAACGAAAACACGAATTAACCAGCGGTTTTTACAAGGGCAGTTGAATTTGTGTATTTTTATTTTCTTTATCGTGAAAAAAAGCACGGAAAGTTAGAGCGATGTCTACAGACCAGGGGGTTGCAGGGAGTGTGATTACTTCAGGCAACGGAGTGGCAAGTGGAGTGGCAAGTGGAATAGCGAATGGAGTGGCAAATAGAGTGGCAAATGGTGTGGCAAATGGAGTGGGAGGAAATGAAATGGTTACTTCAGGAGTTATCTCTTCAGGAATGATTTCAGGAAATGGTACAACTACTTTGGGAAATGATACAACCACTGCAGGAAACAGCATAGCAGGTCTGAAAGCAAGCCACGTGCCTCCGAAAGTGGAACCGATGAAAGTGGCCATGCCGGAATCTCCAGAGGCGTTGTTTGAATTACTTCGCAGGTACAGGGAGCTCGAAATGACACAAACGCACGAAAGCGAGAAGTTGGGGATTCTCAAAATGTTGCGGCGGGTGAACAAGATGCAGGAGGAGTATGAGGCGGCGTTGGCCGAGGAGGAGAGGCTTTGGGAGAGTAACAATGAAGATGTGGATGTTGAATTGCTCCGGGACCAGATTATTGGGCTGCAGCTGATGTCGAAGGACCTGGACCTGCCGGTGGGGCTGCAGTTTGAGTTCGGTGAGGAGGAGGAGAAGGGGAAGGAGGAAGAGAAAGATGAAAAAAACAGGAAACTGCAAAATCAGATCGAAATTCCTCTGGACGACTACGAAGAAAAGGCAAAAAGACTGGGAATTGAGCCAAGAAGACCGCAGCCGGATCCGGCGGTAAATGCCGTCGGGACGAGCTTCTCGGAACAGCAGTTGTACACGAAGCTACAGGTGCGGTTAAACGAGTTGGAGCAGCTTCCTGGAAATATTGGATTTTACGATTCGGGAAACATCTCGAACGATTTGGAACATGCAAACGATGAAGTGGTGCAAGGAGTTGATGAGGCGAAAGTGCGTGCACTGGTGGAGTTGAAGGGTTTGCGGCTTCTCCCATTTCAGAAATATTTGAGAAACAAGCTGGTGGTGAAAAGTGCCAGTCGAATAATGTATGAGGATGGGGAGTTGAACAAGTACGGAATTTTCCGGATGTGGAAGCGCGGGTACTGTGTGCGTGCGAAGGAGAAGGTTGCGCAGACGGCGCTGCTTGCGGAGCGGCTCCATGCGGAGCAGCGCAAGGAGCAGCGGCGCGAGCAGCAGCGTAGCTGGCGGGCGCGAGTGCGCGAGATGGCGCAGGCGGTGTCCACGTGGCGCGCACAGGCGCAGCGGCGGCGGTCGGCGCGTGTTTCGCTTGGCAAGGCCGTGCACCACTTCCAGCAGCAGGCGGAGCGCGAGGAGGCACGGCGCAAGGAGCGCTTTGCCAAACAGCGTCTTCAGGCTTTGAAGTCGAACGATGAGGAGGCGTACATTAAGTTGTTGGACGAGACCAAGGACCAGCGCATTACGCATCTTTTGAAGCAGACGAACTCGTTTTTGGGGTCGCTTGCGACGGCAGTGCGGGTGCAGCAGCAGGAGTCACAGATGATGGAGAAGGAGGACAAGGGCGCAGCGGGCGCCGCGGGTGTGGATGGCGCAGTTGCGCAAGAGACGGGCGCTGGTGCGCATGGCGCTTCAGGCGCCTCTGGTGCTGCAGGCGCGCAGGACCCAGACACCATGGACTACTACGAGGTGGCACACCATATCAAGGAGGCCATTCTGCACCAGCCGTCGATTCTGGTCGGCGGCAAGCTCAAGGAGTACCAGCTGAGGGGTCTCGAGTGGATGGTTTCGCTTTATAACAACCACCTAAACGGAATTCTCGCAGATGAAATGGGTCTTGGCAAGACGATCCAGTCGATTGCACTCGTGACGTACCTCATAGAGGCGAAGCAGGAGCCCGGGAAGTTCCTGATCATCGTGCCGTTGTCGACGATCACGAATTGGACGCTGGAGTTCGAGCGGTGGGCACCAAGTGTGAAAAAGATCGTTTACAAGGGCAGCCAGCAGCAGAGAAAGGCATTATCGTACGGAATCCGGGCAGGGGACTTCACGGTGCTGTTGACGACGTACGAGTACGTGATCCGGGACCGGAACATGTTGGCGAAGTTCCGGTGGGCGTACATGATCATCGATGAGGGCCACCGGTTGAAAAACACGCAGTCGAAGCTATTTCAGACGCTCACGCAGTACTACCGGACGCGGAACCGGCTCATCTTGACGGGCACGCCGCTCCAGAACAGCCTCCCGGAGCTCTGGGCGTTGCTGAACTTCATCTTGCCCAAGGTGTTCAACTCGGTGAAGTCGTTTGACGAGTGGTTCAACACTCCGTTCGAGAACACGGGCCACCAGGAGCGGCTGGAGCTCTCGGAGGAGGAGAGCTTGTTGGTCATCCGGCGGTTGCACAAGGTGCTCCGGCCGTTTCTCTTGCGGCGGCTCAAGAAGGACGTCGAGAAGGATTTGCCGGACAAAGTGGAGAAGGTGGTCAAGTGCAAGCTCTCGGCCTTGCAGGCACGTGTGTACAAGCAGCTTCTCGAGCACAACGCGTTGTTCGTGGGTGCACGGGTGCAGGGCCACCACCGGGCGGGTCTCCGGGGGCTAAACAACAAGGTGATGCAGCTCCGCAAGATCTGCAACCACCCGTTTGTGTTTGAGGAGGTCGAGGATGCCGTCAACCCGGGCAGGCTGACCACGGACCTCATCTGGCGGAGCTCGGGCAAGTTCGAGTTGCTAGACCGCATCCTGCCCAAGCTCAAGGCCACCAACCACCGCACGTTGCTTTTCTTCCAGATGACGCAGGTCATGGACATCATGGAGGACTTCTTGCGGCTCCGCGGGATCAAGTACCTCCGGTTGGACGGCTCAACGAAGGCCGACGACCGCCAGGCGATGCTCAAGCTGTTCAATGCACCGGACTCGGAGTACTTCTGCTTCTTGCTCTCGACCAGGGCCGGTGGTTTGGGGCTCAACTTGCAGACTGCGGACACGGTTGTGATTTTCGACACGGACTGGAACCCGCACCAGGATCTACAGGCCCAGGACAGGGCCCACCGGATTGGCCAGAAGCACGAAGTGCGGATCTACAGGTTGATCACTGAGGACTCAGTTGAGGAGGTGATCCTCCAGAGAGCCCACCAGAAGTTGGACATCGACGGCAAGGTGATACAGGCGGGCCGGTTCGACAACAAGTCGAGTTCCGAGGAGCAGGAGGCGTTTTTACGCCGGATGATCGAGCAGGAGAAGAAAAAAGCCATGGAGCACGACACAGATGAGATGAACGACGACGAGATGAACGAGATCTTGGCCCGCAGCGACGCCGAGAAGGCACTATTCCGCAAGATGGACGACCAGAGGCACCAGGCCGAGAAGAACGACCCTCATCCGCGGCTCTTGGCGGACGACGAGCTTCCCGAGATATTCAAGAAGGACATGGCCAAGGAGCTCGAGCCCAAGCACGTCGAAGTTGGCCGCAGGCGGCACCTCAAGAAGGTCATTTACGATGATGGGCTTACCGAGGACCAGTGGCTCCAGGCTCTGGACGATGACAACGACACTGTTGAGGCCGCGGCGATGCGGAAAAGGGCCTCTCTGAGAAAGAGGCGGGCCAGAAGGGGGAGTGGGGATAAGAGAGGTAGTGAAAATGATGTAAGTGGTACTGAGAATGAGTCTGGGGAGTCTGATAATGATTCTGAACCTTCTGGGCATTCTGATTACGATTCAGACTCCAGCGAATACCACCCACCCTCAAAACGCAGAAGAACTGCAAGCAGGTCTCCATCCGTTCCCCAAGACCAGTTTGTCGACCTCGGCCTGCAACTCATCAAGCAGCTGCGTGAACTGACGGACGATTCCGGCCGCAAACTTGCCACGCTGTTCAACACTCTTCCCTCCAGGCGGCTCTATCCGGATTACTACCAGATAATCCACCATCCGGTGGCCTTCCGCCAGTTGAAACACAAATTGGCAGCCGACCAGTACGCCGACTACCACGATTTCCGCCACGACTTGCTCACCATGTTTGCCAACGCAAAGTTGTATAACCAGGAGGGCTCGCTGGTTTACCAGGATGCCCAAACGATGGAGAAATACTCCTTGGAGAAGTTGGCCAAGATCGAGTCCCGGCTTGGTGTGCACGCGGACTGAGGCTTTGTACTTTTAGTTGCTTTAATATGTATTATGCACACGGCTATAGCTGTTGTGGTTTTTGTGCTGCTTTAACTGCGTGGTACAGCTAAGATTTTGTTTGATATACACCTTTAAATGTTGTATTCATCTTTAATGTTTTTTTAATATTGTATACACCTTTACTGTTCTGTTTAAGTGTTGTGTCTACAAGTTACATCCATATACCTCACATCTCTTAAATCAGGGCCTTTCCCTCAAAACGGTATTCTCAACATATATCTGTACTTAAATCAAGTACCGTCAAGTATTGAACATACCTTCTATTTCCATTTAAAGCAGCCTTCCAACTGTTGTATCTACATTAAGTCTTGTATTTCATTTAACACAATTCTTTACATTGTATCAGTCTTACCATTAAAGTATGTATCTACATTTTTATCTTATATATAATTATGTGTCTACACTTAAATCATTAATCGTATATCTACATTCAAGCTGGATATATACACTGTAAGCAGCTATATACATACCTCCAAGTTGTTAAGCATATACCACTAGTAGCTAGTATTTACATTTCAACTAAATACAAGCCAAGTCCACTTATTTCAAAATAGTATGTGCTGACCAACACATTTTCAACCACACTTTTCATTTAATGTGTCTTCCAGGTAGCTACATTTGGAGAATACATCTCAAGCTTACTTACTTGAAGGTGATATATCTACCTAGGAAAGCTACATTAACCCTAATGTACCCATTTCAAGAAGTTAAATACACAATACCCATTTCAAATGGTTCTGCAACACTTTATTGTGAACCAGGACATCTCACACCATTTCAATATCAAAGTGTATATCTAATTGTATAGACATCATCAAATGAATTTACCCGACATCTCCTGGTGCTTTATACCATGGCATCATATCGTTACCATTAGTGCCTACCTTCAAATATTCCAAGTCAATGTTCAAAATGTACACTTATTTCAGTGCACAATGCAATAGATAAAACCAAAACTGCTATGCTAAGTCCTAGAAGTCTCACTCAAAGAATCGTTCAACAACATTCCCAATCTGCTAGTTAACAACACCAGCACCTCCAAACTCACCCTAAACGTGTCTACCACTATTTCAGCAATAGTACCAGCTGTTACTTCAAGATATTAAAATAATCCCTGAACCGAAAGTAAACAACATACGATGGAGCCAAACCACAGGCTAATCCAACTATCTTCTCCGGTACAGTGTGGTAAAATACAGCCGTTATGGAAAACATTGCCATCCATATCAAGACAACCGCACAAACCATAATTAAGATAACTTTGTAAGCAATAGACGAAACGTTATGCTGCGTGTTCAATACTCCCTCGAGTCTGTTTCTCAAATGAACTTTCCTCACTATGAGTAGTTCAAAGATCGAAACAGTGCTGAAGCAGCTCAAAATCAACGAATGCCCACTAAGCTTGACACCGCCAACCCAAGTGTTATCATCATCTGCCAAACATTGATGATAACTAAGCGATCCGTTTCCATTCGAACATTTACCGCCGGTAAATTTCAAAAACCATCCGAAAATCGAATCACCGAAAAACCAGACTATCAAGATGTTGATCCAGGCAAACACCAGTACAAGTTTCAGCACCTGCTTTGCCAAAACTTGCTTCTTAGTAGTTGTTGCTCGCAGATCACGTTCAGTCACAGGAAGTAATGAAGCCGAGTCTGAATACTTGATAGTCTCTGATTTAAAAAACAATAGGTATGCTGTGATGATACTGAATTCTAGTGCGAAAAGCTGAAACGAATGACCCGCAAAGTATCGATTTAACACACCCTTCCGGCTGATAAGTGGCATGTTGATGAGATTTAAATCCAATCCTACCACCCACAAAATGAATCGTACCACAAGACCAACTATTAGAATACATGGGAAAATAAGCATAATGCCCAGATCCCGGCGATCCTTGACAACATCGAACCATCTTGCAAAGGAGGCAAGTATGCCTCTAGCAGGAACAAACATTCAAAGGTACCTGACTATTGTTGAATGACGTGTTTACAGAAATTTATGAGTGATTACAACAAAGTTACTAGTGACATTCTCGCTGATTTTAAACAATCACATACATTTTTTTATATTACTATGCGCGACGTACTGAACACGTGACTCGAATTTGCCAGATAGATATGATTTGCCAGCTGGATAGGATAGGATAATACAGATACGGTAAATTCAGTTTTTAGTCATTTATTCCTCTCCGAAAACAAACCAGAATGTAATTAAGAGGGTATAGAATCTAGAGAGGGAAAAAAGGGAGATCCCACCAAAAAATAAGAATCCAGCTACTTAGTGGTAGGATAGTATGTCTTTACTCGAGACTTCTTCATGATTTTAAGAAATGTGCGGCAAAAATTATCATCCACTCTGCATCCCTTTAAGGAAAGCTCTAACTTTCGTTTTAACACGGCTGTAGAACGATTACTCGGCGAAATTGGACTGCATAGAACAATAGCACTATCAATTTTTGTTGGACCACATAGAAGTACTATTTCCAAATGTGTACTGTAGCAAATGCTGATCTTGGAAAAGCTCAAATCACTTTTCAAAGAAGATTTCGGCAGACTTTGGGCCAATTTGATGAATGCCGACCGGCGCAGCTGATACTCAATAAGGCGTTTTCTGATCGAAAACACAAACTTCTTCAAATCGCAATTTAGGTACTCTGCTGCTAAGTCGTCGACCGACACAAACTTTGGAACTGTCGACTTGAACACAAAATATTCGTTGTTTTTTGGATTCTTCTTCAATATTATGTAATGTGGCAACACGAACGTTTTTTTGCATGTATCAAAGGTATCAAATCTAATTCCAAGATATTCACCACTTTCTCCCGGTGGAACATTTACCGGAAACGCACTGACCCCTCCAAACCGATAACAGTTCTCCAGACGAATGGCTGGTGAGTACTTTTTTATTAATTGATCATAGTTAATGGAATTTTGTTGTGCGAGGTGATCCCGTTTTCTGGAATTATCTTGCTTGTCAGTCACAGATTCGTAGTCTTGCACTCCGCTCACCATTATTCCATTTATCAAAACGTCAAAATAGTCATGACCCTCCAATTTAGCGATGAGATCATTCTCATGTTTAAGAATGTCATGTTGTTTATCTTCTTCCTCTACTTTGGCCTTGTTATTCTTTTGAACTGCCAAAGTTTTCTCATATTCAGCAGAAAGAGCATCCACCTCTTCCTGTAGCGACTCGACCTCTCTTTTAAGATTTTCCAGTTTCATTGTATCTGCACGTTCTTGTGGTAGCAAAATAAATATTGAAGATAGTTCTGCTTACGCTAACGGGAAGATTAAGATAAACATGAATGTGCGCGATAAGCACGATCTTCAAAGTTGCAATTAAATTATTTTTCTTCTCAGGACAGACAAGAAATTTTTCTTCAGATCTATTTCATCAAGTGAGATGAACCCTTATCATAAAGCCAGCACTAAGCATTGCGGGAAACTATAGCAATGACAGATTGCACCTACAGCCATCATATAAAATGGATGAGGGAAGCAATCAAAGTTGCAGAATCGGCTCTTGAAGTTCCAGAGGTACCTGTTGGCTGTATTTATGTTCATGATGGAAAAATTATTGGCAAGGGCTTTAATGCCACCAACATCACATTGAATGGTACACGACATTCGGAATTAGTGGGATATGACATGATACGACAAACGTATGGGGAGAAAACCAAGCAAATATTTCGGGAAACAGATCTGTATGTGACAGTTGAGCCTTGCATAATGTGTGCAAGCTTTCTTCGACAAATGGGGATACGAAAAGTCTTTTTCGGGTGTGGAAATGAGCGATTCGGTGGGAATGGTTCTATTTTGAGTATCAACACTGACATGCCGAGCAGAGCGGATGAAAATATACATATAGACACTCCATATATTGCCTATCCTGGTATCCTTAACAGAGAAGCAATTATTCTCCTAAGAAAGTTCTACATCAAGGAGAATAAGAAATCACCCAATGCCAATAACAAAAAGCACCGCCGACTAGATCTGCAGAATTTCCCAATGATAGAATACAGCAAATACATCACCCGGAAACAGTTTACGAATTTGTTTGGTGAAGAAAATGGATGGATATACGATAATAACGAGTTTATGGATTTTGACGATAACAACAGGATAACCAATGTAAATACAGAAAGAGATTCGAAGAAGAGGAAACTGGATTCATGAGGCTACGCATTAATTAGGATGTATTTATAGAAAATAATGCATGCTTTGTAATTAAGTACTAACTACCAATTCCGTAATTGGAAATGTAGGAGAAACAAAAAGATATGTAAAAGTAAGATCTCGTCATTTAATCATTCGATTCATGTTCTTCCGAGTCACCTAGATTCTTTATTTTTTGAATATCAGCAGATATTCTTCCTTCGTTTTGCGCAACTTGGCTTTTGGAGAAAAATTCACCGTCAGCTGAAAGCTTATCTGGGAAAAGATCTTTTCCATCTTTGGCAAAATCCTCATCCAACTCTTTCATACTCCTTTGTGCATTTGTATAAAACTGCAAGTAAAGCTTCTCAAGATCAGATAACGAGGATGCAACTTCCTCATTCTTCATTTTTGTAAAGAACTCAGACTCCGTCAATATATCCTCTTCATATCTCTTATACACTTTTTCTGCATTCACTTTTTCTCTTTCCAGCATTTCAATACGCTTGTCGAGCTTCTGTATTCGTTCATTTGTCATATTTCCTGCCCTTGAACCGGAAATTCCAGCAAGTGACTCGAATTTTTTAGTCAAAAAGGTAATCGTACCCTCTGTGGTCGATGTTAATGAGCCACCATTGACCAAATTTTGCTTCTCAGCTTTAGCCTTCTCAAGATAATGGGCAAGCATTTCATAGTCGATTGCCTTATCGTTTTTCACCTTAATAAGCTTCTTCAGCTCCATTATATAGTGCTCCAGATCAACTAATGATGTAATATACCGATTGTCGATTCCCCTATTCAAATTCTGCAGGTCTTCCGATGTTTTTGTAAGAGAAGATGCGAACCGTTTTAACTGAATATCACATTGCCGAGTTTCCTGATCCATATCCTCAACTTTCTGATGAGTACCATCGATATCATTACCCAAAACCCTTGCAAGTTTACCAAATTCGGAGCCAAACTTCACCATATCCTCCGATATACTATTCTGGCGCTCAAGTACCCTCGAATAGATATTGTTTATCTGCCTCAAATTCTGTTGCAAATGCGTAATTCTGTTTTCAATCTCGACAAATTCCTTTTTGTTCACATTCTCCAAAGTAGGCTTTTTGAAGGAATTCATTATGAACTCCGTGACAGTTTCAAAGTTTTGAGATGCAGAGTTTGAAGTATCAAGACTGCCAACAGCTGAAACTTTCAAGTTTGCACGATACGCATTCCAGTGAACCGTATCAGCAAGAAAAACGCGTAGAACGTCGGATGTTTTCATGATTGGATGACTGCATACTCTGTGTAAGAATATAGATAGAGAAACAGCTCTTTTGGAAGTAAACTCTTCAGAAAATCGGCCTCCTTTAATATACTCCATTCTCTTCTTATCTGGTAAAGGGGGGACGAGAAGTGTTGGAAAGTCATTCACAAGACACTGATAGAGAAAGTAGAAGTCCGAGTACCGTCTTCGAACCTGAAATGTCTTCTTTGGAAATAATTCACTGTCCGTTTTAACTTGAATGCGGTAACTAACAAATGTGTTTGATCCCTCGTGTTCTGTTAAAGGAGAGTCAACAACTGTGTGAATCACATGTTCGGAGTCTGATGTATCAGAAGCCTTGTTATCTGAATGATCAGTTGTTCTATTGGTATTTCCGGATTCTGCTGATGAATTGGAAGAATTGCCGACTTTAGCACCCTGATCAACATCTAAATTGGATATTGAAGGGGGGTCCAATGCAATCGATTCAATTGGCTCCTTTGATCGCTCAGCAAACTTGTCCTGATTTCCTGGTGACGCATTTTGGTCTTTATCATTGCTCTTTAACGGACTCTTATTCTTATTCGTATCTCCGATATTAGAGTCACTCACATCAGCATGATTTTCTCCTGTTGAACTGCCCAATTCCTCCACATCCTCTGGAAAAAGCGTCTTTATACCAGCATTCCTCACCATTTTTGAAGTTACTAGCTCATCTGTTTCATTTGATGCCGGACTAAGATTATCATTAGTCAATTCCTGCTTACTGTTCTGCTGTTTATTGACATCAGCAGAAGAGTTCACAGTTGAACTTTCTGGATGCGATTGATCAAAAACAGCGACACTTTCAAATGGATTTTGAATTGTTTCGCTTGTTTCTTTTCCATCGAGACTCATGCTAACTAGAATTCCCTAAATCCAGTATGATGCAAGAAAATACAATTGTTAATGTTGATAAAAACTTGGATATGGTGCGTATTAATTGTTTTGCAATAAGCAAGTACCAGATATGATATGTGGAATTGAACCTATTTAATACAAAATGAAAATGTAGAAGTGAATATCAACCAATTACTTGGAGTAAGGAAAATAATGAAATTTCATTTGTGCTGTTGCCCTTTCAAGACGAGCAGCCGTTTCTGATAACAAGGCCCAGACAATCGGAAAGTAGGAAAAAAAAGCACATCCCTACATTACTGTAAGAGTGCACTAATGGGCAACGAAGAAAAAAAAAAGACCCTTTGGCTAATAAACATTCCATCCGTAAACGACACACAGAGGAATGATATAGACTACAGTTAGAATTCGTACTAGCTCATTTGTATATTTTGGTTTTGTAGATATTAACATGTAATTGTGCTATCTGTCGAACACAATCCAGATAATGCTGGCTTGTTAAAAAAAAAAAAAAAAAAAGTGTATAGATAGATGGGGAACAAAGGAAAGAGACATCATGAACAATTGTAAGCCTTGAATGTGATCAACATCGAGGTATGGGCAAGACAAGAGACAACTGTAATAGATAAGACAAACAAAATGCTTCACAAGGAGGTGAAATCGCGATGTAAAGCATGAAAAACAAAGAAAGATGGACGTAGCAGGCAGATTTTAAGACAAACAGGGAAAGAAAGAGCACCTAGAATGTCTGCATCCGGCACTGCTTTATGACAAGATGAGGTGTGACATTGCTGCGGCTCCAAGAAGGGAGACGCGAGCCTTTCTTCGAAACTGGAAACAGTTGTAGTTCAAGCCAACAGCAAAGTAGAGTCGTTTCGCATAAGATTAATGTGAGAAGTAAGCACGCAAAGATAAACAGGATGGCGGGAGCACCCGGTAAGGTAAAGTGGAGATAGTTTGGGGGGGAGGGGGAAAAAAAAGTTAAAAAAGGACGTCGCAGGGTTCGAACGGCGACACACCATGACATGGACAATTCATAATTCTATCGGAAAGTGTTAGTTGTCTTGAGCCACATTATTCTCGGGCTCGCCGGCGGCTATCTCAGGATTGGTGTTGTCCTTTCCAGCGGCAACACGCTGGTCGTCGGCCAAAATCCACTGCTTTGGATTCTTGATTGGTCTGAGCTTGTAAGATTTCTCCCCGCTGCTATTCTTGACAACGCCGTACTCGAGGTTCTTACATCTGCTCAAGCACTCGATGACCGTGTTCACGTTGTTGAACGACATCACAGACACCCTGTAGAAGCCGGCAACGACTTTCAACGGTAGGAAACCGTCATCGTTCATGTTTTTTCTCAGAAATATATCCTTGATGAGGTTCTGCGTGGAGAAGTAGTAGTCAATCTGTCTTGCCAAGCTCTCAAGCTGCGATTCCTTCGAGGCCTTGGAGTTGTTGGCGCCTGAAGCGAATTGGCCTGCAACCGGCATCATCGATCCGTATCTCTGGCCGTATGGGGAATATCCCATTGGTGCAAACATCGGCTGCATCATGTAAGGCTGGCCGTAGTTCATTCTGCGCCGGTGGCGTCTTCCCTCACTTTTTTCCTCGTTCTTCGTCCCTGCACTCTCACTTTTAGCCCCGTCCTTGCCCTCGGGCTTCTCCGCCTTCGACACATCCTTGCCCTCCTTCGAGCCGTTGCCATTCACGTTCACGTACATCATCGGCACGTAGTACTGCCTGTTGTATGGAATGTATGGGAGGTTCACGTTGTTGTAACGTCTGCCATGGCCCTGATTCGCACCATGTGACCTGTACTGCTTGCTCTGGAAGCCGTTGGCCGGGCCGTGGCTATGCTGCTGCTGCTGCTGTGTTTGTTGTTGTTGTTGTTGTTGTTGCTGCTGTTGCAGTTGCTGCTGTTGTGGTTGCTGCTGCTGCTTGCCATTTTTCTGCACACGTTGCTGCTGCTGGGCCTGAGGTAGCTGCTGCTGCTGCTCGGCGGTGTGGGCGGTAACATCCGGCTTCTGCTCGGCATGCTGTGTACTTTTCTGCACGGATTCAGTAGTTTTGGCCAGTGTTTTGGCCTCGGACTTCGCCGAAACGCCATTTCCGGCCTGCCGGGAGCCGCCGGCCTTCTTGGGGGACTGCTTACGCGAGCCACTGCGTCTCTCCTGGTCATTCCGGGTCTTTTTTCTGCTTCTCCGCTTGCCAGAGCCGGATTTTCCTCCATTACCCGTGTTTTTCCCACTTGCAATGACAACAGACGCTTTGAAGGGCAGCCACTTCTCCTTGCCGGATGGTGCCTTCAACACATTCGAGTCCCCGTGCTTTGTCTGCTGCGAGTGGCTCTCTTTCAGTATCGTCTCTGTAATGGGGTCTTTTCCAACTGGGATCACTTTTGGAGTTGTTCCCCATGCATTTGTCGATGGAACAGGTGCCGGTGCCAGCTTCACTTTCTTCTGGCTGGCCTTCTCTCCATTCTGGGAATTCGACCGCTCATTTTCCTTCTTTGTGGCCGAACCTGCCGTCTCACTTTCATCAACTGGCTTCACAGCCTCATAATCGGCTGAAGATCCTGCTTTTTCGACACTTGCTTCAACTTCGGAGGGTTTCGTTTTCATATTCTCCCCGGTGCTTTGATGAGCATCGCCCACACTCTCAGGTTTGCCCTCGGCACCTGTGGCTGCGGCATGTGCGTATGAAATAACTGTAGACATTCCTGTTTGGTTTTCGTTTCTAATTACTTGCGAGAAACTGAAATATTTTCAACTCAGGACTCAACACGAAATGCTCACGATGATCTAATACTGTGGTTCCTGGCAAACTCGACTGCTTTGAAGGAAGGTTCTGGAACTCTGTAAATACACCGCTCGGCAACTGAATATATGGGCACAAATCAAGCGTTCAAATGTGTAATGTCTAATGGCAAAAGAAGCTCAACTAGTAGATGGAGCAGATATTTTTTTTTGCTTTTTAATTTTTTTTTTGGTTAATTTTTTTTTTTCTTTCAACCGGACGATAGGTTGGTTGCAGTTTCAAGAAAGAAGAAGCAAAAAAAATGTGTTGAATCAGTCGATGTTATAGCTGGGTGTCTGATTGGATAATCTCAGTTACGCTCTACTCGAATGCCTCTGATATAAGCTATGTTGTGTGATAAATTGCGATGTGTATAGTCCTGGGTAATTACGCAGATTTAATCGTATCTCTTGCTGGAGGTGAAAAAAAATGCCACTTCTCGAAAAATATGTATTTTACAATTTTTTTTTTTTTTTTTTTTTCTCCTTTTCTTCGTTCCCGCACTGTTCGGCAAAAGCTGGAAATTTCAGTGGTGAAAAATTCGTGCTCCATCTATCGAATTTGTGGGATGGTTGGTATGCGAAGCGGAATAATTGCCGACTGGCACACTTAGGGCATTACGGGAGAATCAAGAACACGGAATTGGGGAAAATGCAAGTTGAATATTGAATCGGTTACAATAATTCATATGTTATACACGGCACAATCCGGAATTATAGGTTAGATTACTGTGCCCTTTTGCTTTTTAGTTGTATTTATAAAGTGTACTTGTACTTTTTTTTAGTGGTCCATTAGTATCATCTCGGTCTTCGGTATGCGAGAATAAAGGATAAGTTGAAATTTACAAGGGCCAAAAATCAAAGTCAGGTGAGTGATGTAATAACAAAGATATGCTTTGGGTGTGAATAAAACAAATTTGTACTATGCATTAATACGAAACAAGGATATCAAATATAAATATTTTGCATAGGGAAGATATATGCTTTTTAACTTAGTCCTTAGAAACGAACCAATCGGGAACGTTTTCCAGCCTAGGCAGCCCCGGGCTTGCAAAATGTTGGCAGCGGTGCGAGGTGTATTTGAAGCCGAAAAAGAGAAATCGGAAATTCGAGTCCGCGGGTGATAGGCATCAGGATTGGGATATTTGTGGGGTAAGGAAGAAGTTGGGAACTTGGAGCGTCGGAATGGGAGCGCGAGTGCGCAGACACGCGACTATCGGGCGCCGGCGCCGGGCGCTGTGGCGCCTGTGGGTGCGAAAGGGGAAGGTTGACCCTTGCCGAACAAAGGCCGACTTTTATTTCCGAATTGGAGCAGCTGATTAGTAAGGGGTGGCAGAGAACAATAGTGAGCGATAAGGGGAGGCATGAAGTATTTAAGCGGTGGAAATCCGGGGGATGTTTTGAGATAAAAAGAATGATTTTGGAGGGAGGAAGGAACTAGCTGGGGTTAGAGAAATACTTGATATTAGGAATATTAGGAAAGTGAATTGGTGTAGAACTATCAATTAATAGAGAATTCAATTAGAGGAAATTATAGTGTTAGAGAACTGATATTGGGTATTATTGGAAATTAACTAGAATTAGAGCACTGATATAATAGGAGTCCATTAAGAGAGGATTAATATTATAAGAAGGGCAACTGATATTAGGGATACTACTAATATTAAAGAATAGAAGGCAGCTTTTCAAATAAAGGACAACTTTTCAAATAAAAGACATCTTCTCAAATAAAGGCATCTTTTCAAATAAAGGCATCTTTAGAAAATAATTTACCCTTAAATATCTGAGGGGAAACTTGAAAGCATTTTAGCACAGAATCTCAATCAATGGCTTACCCAGACACTTTCGAGGGTTTCGCGGTTTTCGACCCGTCGCCTGCAACGTGGTCGACGGTGAAAAAATTTGAGTTTAAGCCGAAGCCGTTTGAGGCGCACGATGTGGACATCCGGATTAACACATGCTCGATCTGCGGGTCGGACGTGCACTCTGCGTCGAACGGGTGGCGCAAGCCGAATGCGCACTACCCGTTGGTGGTGGGCCACGAGATCGTGGGGCGCGTTGTGCGCGTGGGCGCTGCGGTGACCGATTTCAAGCCGGGCGACCGCGTCGGCGTCGGCGCGCAAGCGCAGGCCTGCCTCAAGTGCAAACTTTGCAAATCGCACAACGAGATTTACTGCCCAAAACTTGTGCACACATTCGGGGGTGTGTACCACAATGAGGACGGCAGTACGACATTTTCGAACGGCGGATACTCGAACTATGCGCGGATCAACGACTACTTTGTGTTTCACATTCCGCCGGAATTGACCGATGCGGAGGCTGCTCCGATGCTCTGTGCAGGCGTGACGACTTTCTCGCCGCTCGTGCGCAACATCCCAAAGGAGTTGCCGCAGGGACAGCTGCGCCCACGCGTCGGCATAGTGGGACTGGGTGGTTTGGGCATGATGGGCATCCAGTGGGCGCATGCGCTAGGCTGCGAGACGACCGTTTTCTCGCGCTCGAGCCGCAAGTGCGCAGATGCGCGGAAGCTCGGCGCAGACCACTTCATCGCCACCGCAGAGGACAAGGACTGGGTGCGCAAGGTGGAATTCTCGCTCGATCTCATCATCTGCACTGCCAACTCAACGCAGAATTTTGATCTCGACACGTACTTGCGCGCGCTCGTCGTGGGCGGCAAATGGGTCAATGTCGGCCTACCGGAAGCGCCCTTCTCCGTTTCGCCGCGCTCCTTCATGGCCAACGCCTGCTTTATGGGCGGCTCGCATCTCGGCTCCCACGTGGAGATGGTGCGCATGTTTAAGCTTGCCGTGGAAAAGGGTGTTCGCGCATGGACCGACAAAATTCCCATCAGCGCGCAGGGCGTCAAGGAGGGCTTGGAGCGCTGCAGGGATCACCGCTGCAGGTACAGAGTTGCTTTGACAGATTTTGATGATGCCTTTCCAGGGCGCGTGTGATGATATCCGAGCTTTGTGAGGTAGCTATTTTTTTTTTATCTTATCTCTTTTTTATTTGTACTTGTGTAATGATATCTGAGCTTCGTGAATCCCCAACTATTTTCTTATTTATACTTTTTTTTTGGTATTTCTTACTTTGTGATTTACTCTGTGATCCCTAAACTATTTTTTATTTGCCCTTCCTGAATGAGAATTCTTTTACCTGTGCTTTAGATATTTTTTATATATTCTAGATACCTATAGTTTTTTAAATTTTGTTTTGTATGCTTCTAATTTGTGAGAACGGATAAGTGAAGGAGTAGTGTTGAAGCAGACAAGATTTTTTGGTAGCTGGTTACTGATCTGGAAAGAATTGGTAGATTAAACAGAGTGGAATAATATGACCTCAATACTAGTTATAACAAAAACTTCATAAAGTAATCGGCGTCACACTAAAATC
>ERZ746981.173-NODE-173-length-47386-cov-840.358177_pt1 | contig 47386 bp, 40 predicted proteins | sample MGYA00374948_ERZ746981 | MGnify/ENA primary metagenome ERZ746981 (study PRJEB28757, sample SAMN06711160) | food metagenome | host: microorganism | place: China:Harbin | collected 2017-01-30 | study: EMG produced TPA metagenomics assembly of the Analysis of...
TTCCAGACGGCTGGCAAGACCGAGCTGAACGAGCGCATGATCGGCAAGCTGACCTGCCTCAGCCTGTTCTGGCACTTTCTGGACATCGTCTGGATCTGTGTCTTCACCTTTGTCTATCTGATGAGTGTGATCTGATGGGAGACCATATTTCTTCCTCGGGAGAGAGCCACGGGAGCGTAGGGTCTTACCTTACCGGGTTCGTACTGGCCGTGATCCTGACGGTTGCGGCGTTTGGTCTGGTGATGTCGCATGCGATGTCACCCTCCGCCACGGGCGGGGCGATTGCCCTGCTGGCGGTTGTCCAGATCGTTGTTCACCTGATCTACTTCCTGCACATGAACGGTTCGTCCGAACAGCGCTGGAATGTCATGGCATTTGTCTTCACGGTGCTGTCGGTTCTGGTCCTTGTGGCCGGCACGATGTTCATCATGCATGACACGTCCATCAACATGATGTCGCGCTAAGCGGCGTCATGTCGGGGTTCAGGGGGTGGGTCAAACCACCCCCGGGCCAGACAGCATAAAAAAAGACCGGCACGGGGAACCGTGCCGGTCTTTTTTATTGGGAAAAGCGACCCTGCGGTAAAGAAGCCGGGATCAGCCCTTCTGGGGTTCGGGAGAGAGAAGCTCTTTCTTGTTGGGCTTGTCTTTCCATTCCTCGGCATCGGCCGGGGCATCGAGCTTGCGCGTGATGTTGGGCCACACGGCGGCGTATTTGGCGTTCAGCTCGGCCCAGGGGGTGGCGCGGTCGTCGCTATCGGGGAAGATGGCCTCAGCCGGGCATTCGGGTTCGCACACACCGCAGTCGATGCATTCATCCGGATTGATTACGAGAAAATTCTCACCCGCGTAGAAGCAGTCAACCGGACAGACTTCGACACAATCCGTGAATTTGCAGCGAATGCAGTTTTCGGTGACCACATAGGTCATCGCCTATCTCCGATCATTATTTGTGCGGCCTGCGGCAATAGGCCCGGCCATTGAAAGGGATGAGGCATCACAGGGGATACGACCTCATCGGGAATGGCGGAAGATATGAGAGTGTTTTCGGGCCGTGGCAAGCCCAAGACCGCAGGTAATGCACAATCAGTGCCAGCATTGGCGGTAGCGCCACAATATTCAGGCGGTTTCCGGAACAATTTCATACAGAAGTTGTGCAAGTGGGGCGGATTGCCGCCGTTCTGCGCAGGCCCTGACGCGAATTACGATCACCGTTTTCCTGTCTGGCGAGGGCAGGGTCAGGATATCGCCAACATGCACCTGGGCGTGGGCCTTGGTCACACGCTGGCGGTTTATGCGCACATGTCCCCCTGTTGCCAGTTGCGCGCAGGCCGTGCGGCTGCGGCCAAAGCGGGCATGGAGCAGCCACAGGTCCAGTCGCTGGGCGGTTGGCATTGCAGGGGGCGGGGTCTGTTTCATGGCGGTCAGGAGCGCTTGAAAAGGGTGGCGAGGGCGGCAAAGGGGCTGTCGGGCCGCGTGGCGCGGGCCGACGTGACCGGCGGTGGTCTGCCAGCCTTGCGGCGCGGGGCACGGGTCGTGTTGTCCTTCCGGTTCTCTCCTGTTCGGGGCTGGAACCGGATCATGAGGGGGGCTGGCGGGCCGTAACTGTCAGCCGCCATGGGCCGGGGGTGATAGACACGCATGTCCAGCCCCTTCATCAGGGCGGGCAGCATCTCGCGCCGCACGCCCAGGCGCGATGCCAGCAGCGCGGGCAGGGGTATGGGCGCATGGCGGGTCATGCGCGCCAGTTCCAGGATGAACTTCTCCGCGATATCCAGCCTGATGCGCACCGGCCCCGCGTCCAGCCAGCCCATCCGGTCCAGAAAGGGGGCGGGCAGGGCATCGGGTGCCAGGGTGATGCGGCTCATGGCGGGCAGGGGCGGGCAGGCCATGTTCAGGCTGATCGCCACCAGCCAGCCGCGCAGCCGCAGCGGGCGTTCCTTCAGGATCGCGGGCATGAACAGGCTGTAATGCCCGACCCGTATGCCAAGCTGGCGCAGGCGGCGGAGCATGTCGGGGCGGGGGCGCTCGCCACGGGGCAGGGGGGCGATGCCCGCGCCTTCCACCAGGCGGTGGACGAGTCCCCTCAGCTCGGGTGTGCCGGCCACGGCAGCCTGCACGGCAAACAGGGGGGCAAGATGTTCATGCACCACCTGGCTGATCCATGACTGCAGCCGGCCCCGGATGCGCTCGCGCTGGGCATTGTCCAGCAACGGATTGTCGAGCACCTGCGGGCGCGGCGAAAGGATTGTGCTGCCCGGCTGCATGCGGGCAATCGGCATGCCCTGCCATATGACATGCGTGCCATCGGCGGAGAAGGCGAACTGCCGGTCATCATCCCCCACCAGCAGGGCCACGCGGCGTGGTATCTCGCTGCGCACCGCCCGACGCGCCGCGCGCATGAGCAGGCGGCCATCCTCCGCATCCGTATGGTCGCCCGCAATCAGGTCCAGCCCGGCAATCCGCCCGACCTCGTGGCCTTCGACCACCACATTGCCCTGCGCGGTCACGGCAGAAAGCAGGCTATCATGCCCGCCTTCATCCAGCCTGCGGATAAGGGTGGTGGCGCGGCGGTCGACAAAGCGGGCGGTCAGCTGTTCGTGCAGGATATCGGACAGGCGGTCCTCTGCCTCCCGCGTGCGGGCCTGCCAGTGCGCGGCATTGGTGATCCATCCGGTACGGGCCGCGACGTAGCTGCATACCCTTATGCCCGCCAGCCGCTGCATCAGGCTGTCTATGGTGCCTTCGGTCTGGAAGAAATGGGTGATCTGGTTTTCCATCCACGCGGCGGGGATGCGGCCATCGGTCATGAGATGGGTAAAGATACGGCCACACAGGCGGATATGGCTGTCATCCCCCAGCTTGCGGAAATCGGGGATCTGGCAGCTTTCCCACAAAAGCCGCGTCGCCGCGCGGGAATGGATCAGCGGGCGGATCTCGGTGCTTGCCGCCAGGGCCGACAGGGCCAGTACGTCGCTGGCCTCATGCCCCGCCACCAGTTCCGGCCGGGGGGAAGCCTGGTTGAGGCTGGCCAGAAGGGCCGGGGCGGACGAGAAATCAAGCGTGCTGTTACGCCATGCCAGGCGGGTCAGCGGGTCGAAGCGGTGTTCCTCCACCGCTTCGGCCAGTTCTTCATGGAGGGGCGGGCAGGTGCCGGTGGTGCCAAACGTGCCATCGCGCAGGCCACGCCCGGCACGGCCCGCCACCTGGGCTATTTCCCCCGCGTTGAGCGGGCGCACCCGCGTGCCATCGAATTTGGACAGGCTGGCAAAGGCCACATGGTTCACATCCATGTTCAGCCCCATGCCGATGGCGTCGGTCGCAACCAGGTAATCGACTTCCTTTTCCTGATAAAGGGCAACCTGCGCATTGCGCGTACGCGGTGAAAGCTGGCCCATGACAATGGCGCACCCACCCCGCCTGCGGCGCAGCAGTTCGGCAATGGCGTAAACTTCACTGGCGGAAAAGGCGACAATGGCCGAACGCGGCGGCAGGCGCGTCAGCTTGCAGCCCCCGGCATGGGTCAGTTGCGACAGGCGGGGCCGGTGTTCGATCTCGATGCCCGGCACCAGCCTGCGGATCAGGTTGCGGATGGTGTCGGCACCCAGGAACATCGTCTCCGCCGTGCCGCGCGCATGCAGCAGGCGGTCGGTAAAGATATGGCCCCGGTCGGGATCGGCGCAGAGCTGGATTTCGTCCACCGCCACGAATTCCACCCGCCGGTCCAGCGGCATGGCTTCCACCGTGCATGAAAACCAGCGGGCATTGGGGGGAACGATCTTTTCCTCACCCGTTATCAGGGCCACGGCCTGCGCGCCCTTGCGGGCCACCATGCGGTCATAGTTCTCGCGCGCCAGCAGCCGTAGCGGGAAACCGATGATGCCCGAGCCATGTGACAGCAGGCGTTCTATGGCCAGATGGGTCTTTCCGGTATTGGTCGGGCCGAGTACGGCCCGCACCGTCGTGTCGGAAGGGAGGCCGGAACCCTGCCCGGCCGCTGCGCGATAGGGGCCACCAGTGCCCTTGGGTACACCCGTCATGTCCCCATGCTCCGGCCAAGTGGCCGCAAATGCAAGCAAAACAGCATGCGGGCCAGCCGGGGTGTTGCGTTGGCGCAAAGCCGGACGCACCCTGCCTGATATAAAGCCATGCACGAAGGGACGTTCGATGAACAGCTTGCAAGGACAGGACAGTCTGGTCGCCGCCGATCATGTGGGGCATGAGCCGGTAGGGGTGGTGCATGCCATCCGCCCCGGCATGCTGGGTGAACTGGCCGCGCTGGTGGGGGAAGGGGCGGCCCGCTTTGCCACGCAGGCCGGGTTTGTCGCCCGGCATGGCCAGATCCAGCTGCTGCCGGGGGCCGATGGCACGGTTGCCACCGCCCTGCTGGGCATGGGGGATGAAGTGGAAGGGGCCGACCCGTTCGTATTCGGCGCGTTGCCCGACTCGCTGCCCGCCGGGCTGTGGCGGGTCAGCGCCCCGGCGGAGGTGGCAGCGGGCGACATCGCGCTTGGCTTCTGCCTTGGCGCCTATCGGATGCCGGCATTCGGGCGGGAAAACGCGCCCGCCGCCCCGGCGGCGCGGCTGGTGGTGGGGGCGGAGGGGCATGGCGCCAGCCAGATGGCGCAGTGCATGAACCTGGCCCGCTCGCTCATCAACACGCCCCCCAACCTCATGGGGCCGGATGATCTGGCAGCGGCGGCGGAAGCGGCCCTGCTGCCACTGGGGGCGCATGTCTCGGTGCTGCGTGGTGCCCGCCTGGCGCAGGATTTCCCGACCGTGCGGCATGTGGGCATGGGATCGGAGCGCGCGCCCTGCGTGGTGGAAGCACACTGGCAGGGCAGCACCGCCACGGATGATGCCCCGCTTCTTTCACTGGCGGGCAAGGGCGTGTGTTTTGATACGGGTGGCTACGACCTCAAGCCGCCAGCCGGCATGCTGCGGATGAAAAAGGACATGGGGGGCGCTGCCATCATGCTCGGGCTGGCGCGCCTGATCATGCTGCGTGACCTGCCCGTCAGGCTGGAACTGCGGCTGGGCTGCGTGGAAAACAGCGTATCCGGTCATGCCATGCGCCCGTCCGACGTGGTGCGGACGCGCGCGGGGCTGACGGTGGAAATCGGCAATACCGATGCGGAGGGCAGACTCGTGCTGTGCGACCTGCTGCACGCGGCCTGCGCGCGCCAGCCCGACCTGCTGGTTGACGCGGCCACCCTGACCGGCGCGGCCCGCGTGGCCCTTGGCCCGGATGTTCCAGCCCTGTTCAGCAACAATGCGGAAACGGGTGCCGCTTTCGTTGCCGCGGGCATGGCCTGTGGCGACCCGCTGTGGCGGCTGCCGCTATGGCCGGGCTACCGGAAATGGCTGCGCAGTCCGGTGGCAGACCTGAACAATATTTCATCCAAACCGATGGCCGGGGCCATTACGGCGGCCCTTTTTCTGGAGAATTTTGTCAAAACTGATGTGCGCTGGGTTCATATCGACACCTACGGATGGAATGATTCTGCACGGCCTGGCAAACCGGAAGGTGGAGAAAGTCTTGGTTTAAGAGCGACTTACGAAGGGATATTAAAAATATTTAATATCGAGGACAGAATGCACCACTAAAGAAACAATGCCGGATGCGAACTAATTTGCTTGCTGCGACTTATATATGCCGTAAATGCCAATTATATAGGCAGTAGCAAACGACATCATTCCAGGTCCGGCCCGATTCCCGCACTTGCGCGGGCAGGGAGCCGGACCTGACATTCGACAGAGGATTTCAACCGATGGTCAAGGCATCACAGACTAATCAGGACCAGACGATTAACGCCCTGCGCGACACCATTGTCGCCATGGTCCGCCGCGACGGGCCGGATCTTTCGGCACGCCAGCTGGCCGTGTTCCTGACCTGCTATCTCACCAATGACGAGCAGACGGTCCGCGGTCTTGCTGCAGAGCTGAACGTGTCCAAGCCCGCCATCACCCGTGCGCTGGACCGGCTGCAGGCGCTGTTCCTGGTGCGCCGCGTGCAGGACCAGATGGACCGCCGTTCCGTGCTGATCCGCTACACGCCCAAGGGCAAGGCCTACCTGCGTGAGCTGTGCAAGATCGTGACCGAGACCGCAACCGCGATCCAGGAAAAGGAAGCCGCCCCGGCCCGCAGGCCGCAGCGTGTGCGCGGGGTCGAGGAACTGCGCCGCGCGGGCTGAGTTATCTGCGGGTCAATATTGCACCCAAGGATGGAAAGGGTCTGATCCCATGCTTATGTCACGCCGTCTGGCTGTTCTCGCACTCGTCCTGGCTCCGCTGGCCGGTCTTCCCCACGCCGCCATGGCCGAGGAGTCCACGCTTGGCACGCCGTCGGGCGAGGTGACCATGAAGTTCAAGTCGCTTGATATCGGCGTTGGTCACACATGGGGCACGGGCAAGCTCGTGTTCCAGCACCATACCTATCGTTTCAGGATCGAAGGCGGGTCACTGGCGGCGGTGGGGTATGCCAACATCAAGGGACATGGCACGGTCTATAACCTGACCCGGGTCAAGGATTTCGAGGGAAGCTACGCCGCCGTCAACGGTGATGTGACGGCGGGGACCGGCATCGGGGCCGTACTGCTCAACAATCCGGCGGGCGTGCGTATCCGGCTTGATACATCCAGTTCCGGCGGTCGTCTGGCCGCCGCGGCACAGGGCATGAAGATTACCCTGACCAAATAAATACGATCCACTGTCGGCTGCACGGACAGGGGAATGGCCAGCAGGCCGTTCCCCTGTTCCTTTTGCTACCAGTGCAGCCCGGGCGTGCGGCGCACAAGCCGGGCCACGACCACGGTCCAGGCCAGTTGCAGGCACAGCAGCACGCCAAGGGACATGGCCGGGCGCGCGCCATGCAGGCCCACCACCATGGCCGCCAGCGCGCCGCACAGTGTCGCCCCCCATGCCTGAAGCGTGACAAAGGGGGCGGGCAGGCCCGCGCGATGGGCCATCTGGTAGACATGTTCACGATGCGCCTGCATGACGGGCCGCCGCAGCCACGCCCGGCGCAGCAGGGTCAGGCCCACATCGGCCAGCAGGCCACACAGCATGAGCGGCATGAGCGCCGTCCCGTGCGCCAGCCGGGGCATGGTGGCCATGTGCAGCCCCAGCGCGCCCAGCACCAGCCCGCAGCACTGGCTGCCCACATCCCCCATGAACAGCCGGGCATGGGGAAAGTTGAAGGGCAGGAAGCCCGCTATGCCCGCCGCCAGCAGCAGTGCGGTGCCCCATGTCTCCACGCCGCCCTGCGCCATCAGGCAGAGTGCCGCTGTGGCAAGGGCCGCGATAAGCGTGCAGCCACTGGCCAGTCCGTTCAGCCCGTCCATGAAATTCAGCACGTTGCACAGCATGACCAGCCACAGCATGCGCCATGCCAGCCCCGGCAGGGTTACGCCGTGCCCTGACGCCGCCATGCCGCCCCATGCCACCAGCATGCCCGCGGCGCATTGTGCCCCCAGCTTCCACAGCGGCGGCATGGGGCGCATGTCGTCACGCCAGCTGAACAGGCCCAGCCATGCGGTTGCGGCCAGCAGTGTCACGTCCCCCACATCGGGATGGTGGTGGAACATGCGCTGCAGCAGCGGCACGCCAATGACGAAAACGGTCAGGATGGCCAGTCCCCCGCCCTTGGGCACGGGGGCGGCATGCGCACTGCGGCTGCCCGGATAATCCATGACATGCAGCCCGATGACCCGGCGCGACAGCAGTGCCGCCACGGCAGCGGCACCCACCAGCAGCGCGGCGGCGAGGGCGGCCCCGTCATGCGTGGAAGGCGGTGGCGTCATGAAAGCACGGTGCGGTGCATGATCTCTCCTTCTTGCCCCTGCCCTGCTCGGCTATAGGGAGAGAGTAATGGTGACGCAATCCTCCGGCAGCCGTTCTCTTGCCTCATGCCTGCGCATGACACGGACCATAGCGGTAAACAGCGCCCTTGATGTGATCATGGGGGCCGTGGCGGCCCTTGGGGCGGTTGGCCTGTGCGGTCACGCGCCCGGGGGCTGGCCGCTATGGGGCGTGGCCGGGCTGGGACTGGGCGGCATTGCGGCGGGGGGACTGCCGTTTCGCATTTTCGTACAGCACTGGCGCTTTGCCGGGCGGTCGGATTTCTGGCGGCTGGGCTGCGCCTGCGTGCTGGCGGGCGTACTGGTCATGGGGGTGCTGGCGGCAGCGGGCGACAGGGGGGTCGGGGCCGCGTCTTGGTGCGTCAGCTACGGCATGGCGGCCTTCGTGTGCATGGCGGCCACGCGGGCGGCCTACCAGCGCTGGCGGCAGGCAGGCCCGCGTACCGGGCGGGTGGGCTGCCCCGTGATCGTGCTGGGTAGTGAGGCCGACACCACGCGGTTCCTGAAGCTCATGCCCGCCATGGCGGGGCGTGTCGTGGGCATGGTGGTGGAAAGCCGCCAGCGCAGGCCGGGGCGGCGGGTGCGCGGCGTGCCGGTTCTGGGGCAGGTGACGGAACTGCGCCGTATCGTTTCCACCATGGCGCGGGATGGTGACGTGCTGCTGGTCGTGGCGGACGGGCGCTTCAGGGGGGAGCGGCTTTCCGGTGTGCTGCGGATGGTGCAGGATACGGGTGCCCGCGTGCGCTGCATGCCCGACCTGTCGGGTATTGCCGGGGGGCAGGCGGGCCCCTTGCATCCGGTCCGGCTGGCGGACCTGCTCAACCGCCCGGCCCTGCTGCCCGATGCGCAGGGACTGGCTGGCCTGCTGGGGGGCAGGCGCGTGCTGATTACCGGGGCGGGTGGCACGATCGGCAGTGAACTGGCCCGCCAGATTGCCCGCCACCGCCCCGCTGAACTGGTGCTGCTGGATGTGGGGGAGTTCGCGCTGTGGCAGGTGGACATAGACCTGGCGGAAAACGCGCCGGAGCCGGCACGCCATCTGGTGCTGGCCGATATTCGTGATCCTGCCCGCATGGAACGGGTTTTTGCCCGTTTCCAGCCGGAACTGGTCTTTCACGCCGCCGCGCTGAAACATGTTCCCATGGTGGAGGAAAACCCCTGCGAGGGCCTGCTGACCAACGCGACGGGCACCCGTATCGTGGCCGATATCGCCGCCCGGCATGGGGCGCGGGCGATGGTGCTGGTCTCGACGGACAAGGCGGTCAATCCCGCTTCGGTCATGGGGGCGTCCAAGCGGGTGGCGGAAATGTACTGTCAGGCACTGGACGTACAGGCCTGCAACATGACGGATGGCGCCACCGGCATGCGCTGCGTCAGCGTGCGGTTTGGCAATGTCATGGGATCGACCGGATCGGTCATCCCGCTGTTCCGCCACCAGCTGGAGCGTGGTGGCCCGCTTACGGTCACCGATCCGCGCATGGAGCGGTATTTCATGACCGTGTCCGAAGCGGTGGGGCTGGTCCTGCAGGCCACGGCCTGTGGCACGGGGGTGCAGGCCACGGGGCTTGCCGCCCCGCTGCGCCGGGGGGGGGTGTTCGTGCTGGACATGGGCACGCCGGTCAGGATCGTGGATCTGGCACGCCAGATGATCGTGCTGGCCGGGCTGCGGCCGGGGCGTGACATCGACATCCGTTTCACGGGCCTGCGACCGGGCGAAAAGCTGACGGAAGACCTGTTTTACAAAAAGGAAATCCTGCAGCCCACCGGCTATCCCGGCCTGCGGATGGCAACGCCGCGTACGGTGGACCTTGCGCAGGTCGCCAATATCATGGATGCACTTACAGTGGCATGCCGGGATGGTGATGGCGCCCGTGCGCTGGATCTGGTCCGGAGGCTTGTACCCGAATTTGCCCATAACCCGCATGGCATGGACATGCCCGACCCGGCGGGGCAGATCGATGTGGAAAGGAATGCATCATGAACGCTCCGGTGGAGACACCCATAGGTTTTCTGAACCTGCCCCAGCAGCAGAGCCTGATCGCCAAGGAAATCAGGCAGCGTGTCGATGCGGTCATGCAGCACTGCCGCTTTGTCATGGGTCCTGAAGTCGCGGAACTGGAGGGGCGGCTGGCCAGCTACAGCGGTGCCGCGCAGTGTGTTGGCGTGTCATCGGGCACGGACGCCATCCAGATCGTGCTGATGGCGGAGGGAATCGGCGCGGGCGATGCCGTGTTCCTGCCCGCCTTCACCTATACCGCCACGGCGGAGGTGCCGCTGGTGCTGGGCGCAACCCCGGTATTCGTGGATGTGGACCCCGCTACTTTCCAGATCGACCCCGCCAGCCTGCGCAGCCGCATCGCCGACGTGCGCAGGGCGGGCAGGCTGCGCCCGCGCGCGGTGATCGGGGTGGACCTGTTCGGCCAGCCCGCGCCGTGGGCGGAACTGCGCGCGATCGCGGCGGAGGAGAAGCTGTTCCTGATGGCGGATTGCGCCCAGGGTTTTGGTGCCACGCTGGGCGGCCGCAGGCTGGGGCGTGAGGCGGTGGCGACCACGCTGTCCTTCTTCCCCTCCAAGCCGCTGGGGGCCTATGGCGATGCGGGCGGCATCCTGACCGATGACCCGGCGCGCGCCGAACTTTACCGCTCGCTGCGCACGCATGGCGAAGGCAGGACCCGCTACGAAGTCCTGCGCACCGGCATGAACGCACGGCTTGATACGATCCAGGCCGCCATCCTGCTGGCCAAGCTGGATGTGTTCGACATGGAGCTTGAACGCCGGCGCGAAATCGCCGCGGCCTATGACCGTGGCCTTGCAGGCCATGTCATCCCGCCCGCCCGCGTGCCGGACAGCCACGGGTCGTGGTCGGTCTATTCCGTACTGACGAAGGGGGAAGACGCGCGCGCCGCATTGCAGGACAGGCTGAAGGGGCACAACATCGCCTCGGCCATCTACTATCCGCGCCCGCTGCACCAGCAGCCTGCCTACAGGGCCAGCCATGACGGGGCGGCCCTGCCCGTGGCCGAGGACCTGTCGCGCCGCATCATGGCGCTGCCGCTGCATCCTGAACTGTCGGATAACGACGTAGGCCGGATTATCGCGGCCGTGTGCGAGTCCTGAGGGAGATCATACGACAATGAGACGCGAGACAGCGTTGCTGATCGGGTTCCTGTTCATTACCATCGGTACGGCGGCGGGGCTGTGGTACATGGCCATGCCCAATTTCCGCCCGATGAGCTTTCCCACCATGGAAAGCGGCACCATTTCAATCGGCCCGATGCGCGCGGAGCGCCCGCTGACCGCAGCCCAGGTCCATGCGCTCAATGACTGGATGCAGGCCCATACCAAGGGCTGGGGCCCGTTGGGCCAGACGCCGCCTTCCAGCGGGGATGCCGTGCTGGAAATGCAGGTGGCGCCGCCTGCCGGCCAGCAGCCGCAGGCAGGGGGGCAGCCCGCTCCCTACCGTATCACGCTCTGGACCGGCATCAGTGCGGCGGACTGGAACAATACCGTGTTCGTGGAGGAAAAGCCGGGCGCCGTCATCCGCTTCCATCACTACAAGGACAAGGATTTCAACGCGCTGCGTGATCTGGTCAACCAGTATGACTATCCCCGGTCCGCTTTCCCATGAGCCTTGTGCCACACAGCACGGCCGGGCTGATCTTTGACTGTGATGGCACGCTGGTCGACAGCCTGCCCATGTACCGTGAGGGCTGGATCGCGGCGCTGGAGGACAGCCTGCGCCAGAACGTGCCGCTGGAGTGGTTCCATGGCCATGGTGGCATGTCGGAGCACATGGTGCTTGACATCATCGAGGAAAAGCTGGGCCGCGGCGTGGACCGCGAGGGCATCATAACTCGGGCGCGCGATGGCATGCTCCAGCAGTTGCATGCGCTGCGCGAGATCACGGTGGTGGCGGATATTGCCCGCCATTACCATGGTCGCCTGCCCATGGCGGTGGCATCCAACGGGTCGCGGCGGATCGTTTCGGCCTGCCTGCGCCATCTGGGGCTGGAACGGCTGTTTGACGCCATCATCACCATAGATGACGTGGAAAACCCCAAGCCCGCGCCGGACATGTTCCTGCTGGCGGCGGGCAGGCTGGCGCTTGAACCTGGTGCCTGCCTGGTGTTCGAGGACAGCCGCGAGGGCATGCTGGCCGCCACCCGCGCGGGCATGGCGCATGTGGATGTGAATACCCTGCTGGCCGGATAGGGATAACCGGACCGGGTCCACTTCGTCCGCCCGAAATATATCGACACCGGCGGGGGCAGTGCACCGGGGCTGTGGCCTGGCTACAGCCCCCGGGTATGATCGGGGGCATGGTCAGGAATGGGCATGCGGCCCCTGAGGCAGATGTCTGCCTGCGCTTTTCATAAATAATATAGACAATGTGGTCTTATAATGTGCTAGGGCAGGCATACCCTGCCTATATGGAAACATCCGGCTACAGGAATCGGAATGTGACAGAGACGCCTTCCACCTTTAAGTTAGTCCTGTTCTACCTGCTGTTGGGGGTCATGTTTCAGGTATTCATCTTTGGATTACCTGGTATTCAATACATAACGTTCCATACGTTTCTGCATGTCGTGCTCTGGCCACTGTTTGTGGCGTACTATTTTGTCATCGCGGCTCTGGCACTCGCGGGAATCTGGATAATCGCCGGAATTATCTACTTTTTTATGGTCATCTGCACTCCTCGCGATCCCCGTTACCGGAGGTATGATGACTGGTCATGATCCTGCATATGAAATCCCGGAAAACGGGGAATGCCAGCTTTTTTGAGAATACATGAAGAGGCCGGACAGAACAGGATGACACTGCCATCCATCCGGACCGGGACATCGCTGGTCATGGGCTTTCGACCAGCAGTTCCGGTAGGGTCAAAGTTTTTGGGATCGTTTTTTTAAACGGCCCCAAAAACGCTCGTTCATGATCAATCCATTATCGTGAAACGGTCTTCAGACCCGCTCGTCTTCCTTCAGTTCCGGGGTGGCGCGGTCCGCCACCGCCAGCAGGGCGGCGGTGAGGGGAGATGCCAGGATAAGCCCCGGAATGCCAAGGATGGTACCAAAGATCGTCTGTGACAGGATGGTCAGCCCGGGCGGCATCTGCACGGCGTGGCGCTGGATCAGGGGCGCCATGACATTGCCTTCAAAGAACTGGATGGCGGCATAAAGCCCCATCACCATGAACCCCTCCCGCGTGCCCTGCGAGAGCGCGATGAGCACGGCGGGCACGGCGCCCACGAACGCGCCGATATAGGGGATGAAGTTGGCCAGCCCCGCCACAACCCCCAGCGCCAGCGCCAGCGGCACGCCAATGCACCACAGCCCGATGAAGGACAGCAGCCCCACCACGGTCATGTCCAGTGCCTGCCCCGCCGTCCAGGCCCACAGGGTGCGCCCCGCCGTAAGCAGCAGTTCGCGCGCCGTCATGCGGTAGGGATGGGGCACCATGCGCAGCATGCCGTTGACATACAGTTCGGGCGAGATGGCGAAATACAGCCCCGCGATCAGGATGACCGCCAGCGTGCCCGCCGCCCCGAAGGCGGAGGAGACGAAGCCCGTCATGGACCCGGCCAGCGAACCGAAGCCGCTATTGCCCGATGTGGCTTCATTGCCGCCCAGTGTGGTGGGCAGGTTGTCCAGGATCATGCGCCCGGTGGAGGAATCGCCCATGCCGTTACGCAGGTTGTGGGCCTGTTCGCTCAGGGCGGTGCGCAGCTTGACCGCCTGTTCCGAGATTTCGGGGCCGCTGCTCCAGATCAGTCCGGTCAGGGCACCGATCAGCACGACCACCACGGCGCCCAGTGCCAGCCAGTAGGGCATGTGCGTGCGGCGTTCCACAATGCCGGCAAGATTGTGCAGGATAACGGCGACAAGGGTCGCGGCGAAGATGACCATGAGTACATCGCCCACCACCCAGATCAGCATGACCACGATGGTGATGGCCAGCGTCAGGCGCAGCAGGGCATAGATACGGGCAAGCTGTACGGCGCGGGGATCCCCGGAATGGTTTTTTTCCGTGCCGTGTCCGGACTCCGGTGGGACGTGGGAAGGGGCCGAAGGGGATGAGAGTGTCATCTAAATGTCCATATGGTGGGCATGAAACGGGTTGTGCCGTGCGTGAATGCAGGCACAGATGGAACCACGATAACGTTTGGCACGAAGCCTGGGTCGCGCCGGGCCGGACTGCAATGCGGGGCCATGCCGCCCCATTACGCATGACAGGGCCGGCCCCGCACTGACCTGCAAGCCGTAAGCCAATCCTTACTGCCACGAAAGGGCGGATATGTGACCAGTCCTGACATGCCTTCCGGCCCCGCGGGCCGCCGCCCGCTGGTGGGCCATGCCGGGCTGGCGCTGGCCGTCGCCACCTTTGCCATTGGCACGGGGGAGTTCGCGCTGATGGCCGTGCTGCCCGACATGGCGCGTACGCTTGGCGTATCGGTGCCGGTGGCGGGGCATGTCATAAGCGCGTACGCGCTGGGGGTGGTGGTGGGCGCGCCGCTCATCACCATTATGGGGGCCGGGCTGTCGCGGCGCAGGCTGCTGCTGGCGCTACAGGTTCTGTTCATTATGGGCAACGCGGCCTCCGTCCTGGCGCCAGGATACCGCTCACTGGTTTACGCACGGTTCATGACCGGACTGCCACATGGGGCCTTTTACGGCGTGGCTGCCCTGATCATGGCCGCCATGGCGGACCCCGCGCGCCGGGGACGCGCGGTGGCGGGGGTGTTCGTCGGGCTGACGGTGGCCCATGTGGTGGGGGTGCCGCTGACCACATGGGGCGGGCAGGTGCTGGGCTGGCGGGCGATGTACGGGGTCATCACGCTCATGGGCGTGGTGGCGCTGGGCCTGCTGGCGCGCAACGTGCCCGAAATGGCGGCGGGACCCGCCAGTTCGCCCCTGCGCGAACTGGGCGTGCTGAAGCGGGGGCCGTTGTGGTTCACGCTGGCCACAGGGGCTATCGGCTTTGGCGGCATGTTCTGCATCGGCTCCTACATGACCGGGGTGCTGCTTACGGTCACCCATGTGCCGGCAGGGGTGGTGCCGCTGGCGCAGTCGCTATGGGGCGTGGGCATGGTCGCGGGCAATATCGCGGGCAGCAGGCTGGTTGATGCCAGCCCCGTGCGGGCGATCGCGGTGATCCTGGCGGGCAGCACGCTCATGTCCTGCCTGTTTGCGCTGTGTGCGGGCAATATGGTGGCGATCCTGCTGGTGATCAGCCTTATGGGCGGCATCATCGGGCTGCTGCCCGCGTTGCAGGCGCGGCTTATGGATGTGGCGGCGGATGCACAGGTGCTGGCCGCCGCCCTGAACCATTCCGCCGTCAATATCGCCAATGCCTTCGGGGCGTGGCTGGGGGGCGCTGTGATTGCGGCGGGTTACGGCATGCAGTCGGTCGGATGGGCAGCAGCCTGCCTGTCAGCTACCGGGCTTGCGGTGTTCGGGCTGGGCATACTGGTCCAGCGATCCGGGCTGCGGCGCCTGCCAGCCTGACAGAAAAACGAAAAGACGTTTTTGGTAAAGCTTTTTTCAAGAAGCTTCAGGGAACGTCGCCTTTCTGGAAAAAAGGCGACACCCAAAAACTTTTATTACATTTCACTCCGCGCTGGCAGCTTCCAGTTCCGTCTCCGCCTCCAGCCAGTCTTCTTCCGCCCTGTCATGTTCGCGCGCGATGGCGGCAAGCCGGGTGTTGAGTGCCGTGACATCCTCCGCCCTGCCGCTTTCATACAGCTTGGGGTCCGCCAGACGGGCTTCCAGCTTCGCACGCTCGGCTACCAGGCGGGCCATGAGCTGTTCGGCGTCGCGGATGCGCTTGCGCAGGGGGGCCGTGGCCTTGCGGGCTTCGGCGCGTTCGCGGCGGTCGTCACGCCTGGGGGCGGCGGCGGGGCGTGCGGGATCACTGTTCGAGACCGCGCGGGCGCGTTCGGTCAGCCATGTGCGGTATTCCGCCATGTCGCCCTCAAACGGGCGCACCGTGCCGTCCCCCACCAGCCACAGCCGGTCGGCCACCAGTTCCACCAGATGCGGGTCATGGCTGATCAGCAGGACCGCGCCCTCGAATTCCGCCAGCGCCCGGATCAGCGCATCCCGCGCGTCAAGGTCAAGGTGGTTGGTGGGTTCATCCAGGATCAGCAGGTGCGGCGCGTCCCGCGTGGCCAGTGCCAGCAGCAGGCGGGCCTTCTCGCCGCCTGACAGGTCGCGGGTGGGGGTTTCGGCCCGTTCCGCATCCAGCCCGAAGCGGGCCAGCTGCGCGCGCACGGCAGGCGGCGTGGCACCGGGCAGGGCACGGGCCATGTGGTCTACCGGGGTTTCGTCCGGGCGCAGTTCCTCGGCCTGGTGTTGGGCAAAATAGCCCACCTTCAGCTTCGGACTGTGCTGCATCGTGCCCGATTGCGGGGCAAGCCTGCCCGCCACCAGCTTGGCGAAGGTGGATTTACCGTTGCCGTTCGCACCCAGCAGGGCAATCCGGTCCTCCATGTCGATGCGCAGTGACAGGTTGGACAGGATGGTGTGATCGCCATACCCGGCCGAGACCCGCTCCATGGTCAGCATGGGCGGCGGCAGGGCGGAGGGTTCGGGGAAGGCGAAGTGGCTGGGCGTATCCTCCACCACGCTGTCAATCTGCGGCAGTTTTTCCAGCGCCTTGATGCGGGCCTGCGCCTGCTTTGCCTTGGTGGCCTTGGCGCGGAAGCGGTCAACGAAGGACTGCATGTGCGCGCGCCGGGCGTTGATGCGCTCGGCCATGCGGGCCTGCTGCAGCGCCTGTTCGGTGCGGATGCGCACGAACTCCTCGTACCCGCCCGGCGTCAGGGTCAGCTTGCCGCGGTCCAGATGGGCGATGGCATCGACCGCGCGGTCCAGCAGGCCCCGGTCGTGGCTGACGATCAGCGCCGCCCCCGCAAAGCGGGCCAGCCAGTTTTCCAGCCAGATCGTGGCTTCAAGATCAAGGTGGTTGGTCGGCTCATCCAGCAGGAGCAGGTCGGGGTTGAGGAACAGTGCCGTGGCAAGGGCCACGCGCATGCGCCACCCGCCCGAAAAATCCGATACCGGGCGCGCCTGTGCTTCCGTGCTGAACCCCAGCCCGGACAGGATGGCCGCCGCCCGCGCCGGGGCGCTATGGGCGTCGATGGCCAGCAGGCGCTCGTGAATGTCGGCCACGCGGGCGGGGTCGGCGCAGGTTTCGGATTCGGCCAGCAGGCTGGTGCGTTCGGTATCACCCGCCAGCACCGTATCCAGCAGGGAGCCAAGGCCGGTGGGCGCTTCCTGCCTGATGCGTGCCATGCGGGCGCGGGCGGAAAGGTGGATCGTGCCGCCATCGGGCGCGATATCGCCTGCGATGGCGGCCAGAAGCGTGGATTTCCCGGCCCCGTTGCGGCCGACAAGGCCGATCTTGCGACCCGGGTCAATGCTCAGGCTGGCACCATCAAGCAGGGTGCGGCCGGCAATGCGCAGGGTCAGGTCGGTTATGACGAGCAGGCTCACGGGGGAAAACTCCGGCAATATGGGGGACATGGCTGGTTTCGTGCGGGTTGTACCTACCAGTCCGCGGCGATATGCTCTAGATGGCCCTTGTAGGGCGATGTCGGGTCATCTCCAATGCCGCCCCGTGCATTTCAGTATCTGTTTGAAAGGAGCTGTCCCATGGCAGTCGAACGTACCCTCTCCATCATCAAGCCCGATGCGACCCGCCGTAACCTGACCGGCAAGATCAATGCCGTGTTCGAAGGCAATGGCCTGCGCATCGTTGCCCAGAAGCGCATCCAGCTGACGAAGGCGACCGCGGGCGCTTTCTATGAAGTGCACAAGGAGCGTCCGTTCTACAACGACCTCGTGTCCTTCATGATCTCCGGCCCGGTCGTGGTGCAGGTGCTGGAAGGCGAAGGCGCCGTGCTGAAGAACCGCGAAGTGATGGGTGCCACCGACCCCAAGAAGGCCGAGGCCCACACCATCCGCGCGCAGTTTGCCGAAAGCATCGAGGCGAACTCCGTCCACGGTTCCGACAGCCTGGAAAACGCGAAGAACGAAATCGCCTTCTTCTTCGCCGGCACCGAAATCCTGCCCTGATCCTTACGGGTCATGGTGGCGGGGGCTTTTGTCCCCGCCAATGGAAAAGCCAGCCTTCGGGCTGGCTTTTTTCATGCCCGGAGGCTGTCTGAACAATTGGCCCTGGCACCATCATGCCCGTCACAAGGCAGTTTCTGGTAAAGCTTTTTTCAGAAAGCCCGGAACGCTTCAGGGAACGCCGCCTTTTTGAAAAAAGTCAGCACCCGAAAACGTTTACGGATCAGGGATCAGACCGACAGCAGGCAGTCTGACGTGGCGGCGGCGGGTGCCGCGTCGGGCGCCAGCACGCGGTGCAGGGCGGCGGGATACAGGCGATGTTCCTGCCGCAACACGCGCGCGCCCAGCATATCGGGCGTGTCATCGGCCAGGACGGGCACCGCCGCCTGCCCGATGATGGGGCCTTCATCCATGCCTTCGGTCACCCAGTGCACGGTGCAGCCATGGATGCGGCTGCCCGCTTCCAGCGCGCGTTCATGCGTGTGCAGGCCGGGGAAGGCGGGCAGCAGGCTGGGATGGATGTTGAGCATCCGCCCGCGCCATGCCGTGGTCAGGAACGGGGTAAGCAGGCGCATGTATCCCGCAAGGCAGACATAGTCCACGCCCGCCGCGCGCAGGGCGGCATCCAGTGCGCGCTCATGCGCCGCCCGGTCCTTTTTATAGGGGCGGTGGTCGATGGCCTGCGCTGTCAGGCCCGCAGCCCGCGCCACGTCCAGCCCCGGCGCGTCGGGGTTGTTGCTGAGTACCAGGGCAATGCGGGCCGGGTAGTCGGGGCGGGCGCACGATTCGATCAGCGCGCGCATGTTGCTGCCGCGCCCGCTGATCAGGATGGCGATGGGTGTCTTGTGCTGCACGGCCGGATCAGTCACGCAGTTCGGGCAGTTCGTCAAACGCCAGCGTGGCCGGGCTGTCCGCGCTTTCGCCCGCCACGATCGAGCCGATCACGAAGGCCTGCTGGCCACGTTCGGCCAGATGGGCAAGGGCCGCGGCGCTGTCGCGCACCACCAGCACCATGCCGATGCCGCAGTTGAACACGCGCAGCATTTCCTCGGTCGTGACATTGCCGGTGCTGGCCAGCCAGCTGAACACGGGCGGGATGGGCCAGCTCGTGCCATCCACCACGGCGCACACACCCTTGGGCAGCACGCGCGGCAGGTTGCCCGGCAGGCCGCCGCCCGTAATATGGGCCGCCCCCACCAGCAGCCCCGCATGATGCAGGTCCAGCACGGGATGGACGTACAGCGTGGTGGGCGTCATCAGCGCCTCGCCCAGTGTCTGGCCTTCGGCGAAGGGGCAGGGCGCGTCCCAGCCCAGCCCGCTGCGGGTGACGATGCTGCGCACGAGCGAGAAGCCATTGGAATGCACACCGGCAGAGGGCAGGCCGATCAGCGTGTCACCGGGCTGGATGGTGCCGGGCAGCAGCGCCGTGCGTTCCGCCGCCCCGACCGAGAAACCGGCCAGGTCGTAATGGCCCGTGGCATACATGCCCGGCATTTCCGCCGTCTCGCCGCCCACCAGCGCGCAGCCGGAGTCGGCACAGCCTTTTGCAATGCCGCGCACCACCTTGGCCGCATCCTCGACCGCCAGCCTGCCGGTGGCGAAATAGTCCAGGAAGAACAGCGGTGTCGCACCCTGCACCACCAGGTCGTTCACGCACATGGCCACAAGGTCGATGCCCACGGTCTCATGCAGCCCGCTTTCGATCGCGATCATGAGCTTGGTGCCCACCCCATCGGTGCAGGAGACAAGGATGGGGTCGGCAAAGCCCGCCGCCTTCAGGTCGAACAGCGCGCCAAATCCGCCCAGCCCCCCCATCGTGCCGGGACGGTCCGTGGCCTTTGCCGCGGGCTTGATCACTTCGACAAGCGCGTCACCGGCGGCAATGTCCACCCCGGCATCGCGGTAGGTGGCGGGCGTGGTATCGGCGGGGGCAACGGGCGGGCGGGGGGCGGACGTCATGCGGCGGGCCTTTTTTCGTAATCAAACTATCACTTCCCCGGACTCCCGCGGGCAGGCTATGAAAACCGCCATATGGAACCGGGGCCAAACGGACTTCCGGCTCTCTTTACGTCATGGCGGGGCTACGCACAAAGCAGTGGATGGGCGCACGAAGCTGAAAACGGATGAAAACACGGTTGCCGGGGCGATCGGGCAGCTGGTGTTGCCGTTTGCCCACACGCCGCGCTTTGCCGCCAGTGACTTCGTGTTTTCCGCCTCCAACGCCGCCGCCCGCAGCTGGCTGCTCGGTCCCACCCCGTGGCCCGAACGCAGGCTGGCGCTGTGGGGGCCGGCGGGCACCGGCAAGACCCATATGCTCGATATCTGGGCGCGGCGGCATGAGGCCCTTCTCCTGCACGGCGGCAGCCTGACGCATGCGCATGTCGCGGCCCTGTTTGCCGCGCGTGGCGGGCGCAGGCCACCCATGGCCATGGCGCTGGACGGGGCGGACATGTGCGGTGACGAGCATGCGCTGCTGCACCTGCTCAACAGCGCGCGGGAACAGGGCATGGCCGTGCTGCTGGGCGCGCGCACGCCACCGGCGCGCTGGCCGGTCATCCTGCCCGATCTGGCCAGCAGGCTGCGCGCGACCATGGCCGTGGCCGTGGGCCAGCCGGGGGACGGGCTGCTGCGCGTGCTGCTGCTGCGCCTGCTGGCGGAACGGCAGATCGTGGTGGCCCAGCCGGTGGTGGAATGGCTGCTGCGCCGCCTGCCGCGTACCGCGCGCGCCATGCAGGCCGCCGTGCGCCGGCTTGATCACGCGGCCCTGGCCACGGGGCGCCCCGTCACCCGCGCGCTGGCGGCAAGCGTGCTGTCCGACATGCTGGCGGGGGCCGGGGATACGCCGCCCGGTCCCGGTCCCTGAACGGCGTGCCGGCATCCATGCTCTGGCCAGGACCCGCATGGCTCTTTAGGGTCGATTGCAACAAACATAATGCCACCGCCGAACGGGAGCTTGAAACCAGTGACCAGACCGCCACGCAAGTCCGCAGCCAAGCCCGCACCGGCCCCGCGTGCCCGTACGCGCAGCCGCAAGCCTGCCAGCACGGGGCGGCAGATGGTGGTGCGTGAACCCGTGATGCCGCTGCCCGATGCCACGTCGCCCCAGCGGTTCATCAACCGGGAACTGTCGTGGCTCGATTTCAACCAGCGCGTGGTGGATGAGGCCGACAATCCCCGCAACCCGCTGCTGGAGCGGGTGCGCTTCCTGTCGATCAGCGCCAGCAACCTTGATGAATTCTACTCCGTGCGTGTGGCGGGGCTGGTGGGACAGGTGCGCGAGGGGCTGGTCAAGACCTCGCCCGATGGCCTGACCCCCCAGCAGCAGCTGGCCGCCGTGCGTGAGCGGACCGGCAGGCTGCTGTATGAACAGCAGCGCATCTGGCGCGACCTGCAGCGCGAGCTGGAAGGGGCGGGCATCGTGCTGTGTGACGAGGTCTCGTTTACCGCCGAGGAACAGGCCTGGCTGGAAAGCTGCTTCATGGAGCGGGTATTCCCCGTCCTGACCCCGCTGGCCATAGACCCCGCCCATCCGCTGCCCTTCATTCCCAACATGGGCATTGCGCAGGCGCTGCGGCTGCTCAATGCCGAGACCGGGCAGTTCGTGATGGAGGCGCTGATCCTGCTGCCCGCGCGCATCGAGCGCTTCATCCGGCTGCCGGCAAGCCTGTCGCCCCCCGGTGTGACGCGCTTCATCCTGCTTGAACGCCTGATTGTCATGTGCATCGACCGCCTGTTCCCCGGCCTGGTGGCGGGGGACTGGGGGGTGATGCGCATCGTGCGCGACACGGACGTGGAGTTCGAGGACGAGGCCGAGGATCTGGTCCGCTCGTACGAAAGCGCGCTCAAGCGGCGCAGGCGCGGGGTGGTGATCCATCTCGATATCGAATCCCGCATGCCCGAGGACCTGGCCCGCTCCATGGCCGAAGGGCTGGCCCCGCCTCCCGATGAGGTATCCGTCCAGTCCGGGCTGATCGGGGTGGTGGACCTCAAGCAGCTGATCGTCGATGACCGGCCGGACCTGCTGTTCCCGCCCTACACCCCGCGTTTTCCCGAACGGATTGTCGATTGCGGCGGTGACTGCTTTGCCGCCATCCGCGCGCGTGACATGATCGTGCATCACCCCTTCGAGAGTTTTGACGTGGTGGTGCAGTTCCTGCGGCAGGCAGCGCTTGACCCCGCCGTGGTGGCGATCAAGCAGACGCTGTACCGCACGTCGCGCGACAGCCCGATCGTCAAGGCGCTGATCGAGGCGGCGGAGGCGGGCAAGGCCGTGACCGCCATGGTCGAACTGCGCGCACGCTTCGATGAGGAGGCGAACATCCGCCTCGCGCGTGCGCTGGAGGCGGCGGGCGTGCAGGTGGTCTTTGGTTTTTCCGACCTCAAGACCCATGCCAAGCTCAGCCTTGTGGTGCGGCGCGAGGGGGGGGCACTGCGGTCCTATGCCCATTTCGGCACCGGCAACTACCATCCCATCACGGCGCGCATCTATACCGACCTGTCCTACTTCACCTGCAATCCCGAACTGGTGCGGGACTCGGCACGGCTGTTCAACTACATGACCGGCTATGCCGTGCCCGCCCGGATGGAGGCGATCGCGTTTTCCCCCGTCACGATCCGCCGCACGCTGGAGGAACTGATCGCGGGCGAGATCGCGCATGCGCAGGCGGGCCGGCCTGCGCATATCTGGCTGAAAATGAACTCGCTGGTGGACCCCGACCTGATCGACCGGCTGTACGCAGCTTCCTGCGCCGGGGTGCGCATCGTGGCGGTGGTGCGCGGCATCTGCTGCCTGCGCCCCGGTGTTCCGGGGCTTTCGGAAAACATCAGGATCAAGTCCATCGTCGGCCGCTTCCTTGAACACGCGCGCATCTATGCCTTTGGTGACGGGCACCGCCTGCCTTCCCGGCAGGCGAAGCTCTATATTTCCTCGGCGGACTGGATGCAGCGCAACATGGACTGGCGGGTGGAAAGCATGGTGCCCATGCTGGACCCGCAGATCCATGCCCGCGTGCTGGACCAGATCATGGTCATTGACCTGAAGGACAACCTGCAGTCATGGATCCTGCAGCGCAACGGCGTGTGGCGCAGGCTGGAGCCGGGACGCAGGCCGTTTTCATCGCATGAATATTTCATGGAGCATCCGGGGCCGATGGGGCGCGGCACGGCGGCGGGGGATGCCCCCATCCGGGTCAGCGCCTCCCAGCCATGGCATACGGAACAGAATATTGAGGACTGAGGGCAACGGCATGGATGGCGCGCGCATGGCATGGGGGACAGGCAGCATATGGGGCCGGATGTGACGGGTAATGGTGGGTTTCACCGCTCGGCGGTCATAGACCTGGGGTCGAATTCCGTCCGCCTTGTGGTGTTTGACGGCATTTCGCGCAATCCGGCCCCCATCTTCAACGAAAAGGTGGTCCTGCGCCTGGGCCGGGGGCTGAACGCCACGGGGCGGCTGAACGAGGAAGCCGTGCCGCTGGCCATGGAAGTCATGGCCCGCTTCAACGCCATTGCGCGCGGGATGGAGGCCAGCCCCTTCGAGGTACTGGCCACCGCCGCCGTGCGCGATGCCTCCAACGGGCCGGAATTCGTGGCGGGCCTGCGCGCGCGCCTGCCCGGCGTGCCGATCCGCATCCTGAGCGGGGAGGAGGAAGCCGACTACTCCGCCACCGGCGTGCTGTGCGGCATACCGGACGCCAACGGGCTGGTGGCCGATATCGGTGGTGGCTCGCTGGAACTGATCCGGCTGGAGAACGGGCGCAAGCGCAATGCCTGCACGCTGCCGCTGGGGGTGATCCGGCTTAATGACCGGGCTGATGGCGACCTGGCCCGCGCCCGCGCGCTGGTGGATGAGGACCTGTCCCGCGTGGACTGGCTGGATGACGTGCAGGGGCAGGACATCTATCTGGTGGGCGGCGCCTTCCGCGCGCTGGCACGCCTGCAGATCGCGCGCACGGCCTATCCGCTCAACATCGTCCATCTTTACAGCCTGCCGCCCGAAACCGCGCGTGAGATGGCGGACTGGATCATCGGGGCCGGCCGGCGTTCGCTTGAACGCCTGCCCGGCGTGCCGCGCAAGCGGCTGGAGGATACGCCCTATGCCGCGACCGTGCTGCGCCGCCTCATGCGGCGCACGCAGTCGCGCGGGGTGGTGTTCTGTGTCGATGGCCTGCGGGAAGGGTGGTACATGCGCAATGTCGCCGCTTCGGTCGCGGCCAATGACCCGCAGGACGCGGTGGCGCATGAAATGTGCCGCATGCTGGGCCGCAGCATGACCCTGCCGGGTCGGCTGGCGGACTGGACCGCCCCGCTTTTCGTGCAGGAGGATGAGGACGCCCGGCGCCTGCGCCATGTGGCCTGCGGCCTGTCGGATGTGGGCGCGCATGACCACCCGGAATACCGCGCCGAACAGACCTATCTGCGCATCCTGCGCCTGCAGGGCGTGGGCTTTACCCATCCGGCGCGGGCTTTCCTGTCGCTTACGCTGGCGGTGCGGTACGGGGCTGACCTGTCGATGGATTACCTGCAACCCTCACGGCTGCTGCTCGACCCGATGCGTTTTGGCCATGCCGTGGCGCTGGGGCAGGCCCTGCGGCTGGCCTACAGTGTCAGCGGCGGGACCGAGGCGCTGCTGGATGGCACGCGGCTGGAGTGTGAAGGCGGCGTCCTGTCGCTGCATTTCGCCCCGGGGCGGGACGTGGTGCAGGGGGAAAGCGTGCGCCGCAGGCTTGAGCGCCTGGGGGCGGCGCTGGGCCTGTCCGTCAAGATCCGCGATCACTAGCGGCATGGGCGCGCGGCACGGGGTGGTGCGTGACCTGCTGCTGGTGCGTGGCGGCATGGTGGTGACGGGGCAGGCCTCGCTGCGGGTGGATGTGCTGTGTGGCGGCATGGGCGAGATGCTGGCCGTCGGGCCGGATCTGGACATACCGGCTGGCTGCACGGTGGTCGATGCCGGTGGCCTGCTGGTCATGCCCGGCGGGGTTGACCCGCATACCGCCATCGGCGCGGATGAAGCCGGTTTTGCCCGTACGGCCGAGGCCCTTGCGGGGGGCACCACCACCATACTCGATACCCTGTACCCGCTGGGTGCTTCATTGGACGATGCATGGCGCGCATGGTGGCATGCGGCGGCGCGTTCACGGGTCGATGTGGGGGTGCACATGGCGCTGCCCGCAGCCAGCCCCGATGTGCTGCAGGGCATGGACGTGCTGGTGGCGCGCAGGGGGGTCAACGCCTTTCACCTGTCCATGGCCGACGGGCTGTCCGACCGCGCCATCCTGCAACTGGCCGGCCACGCCGCCGCCTGTGGCGCGCTATGCCGGATCGAGGCGCAGAACGCGCAGGCCGTGGCCTATCTGCGCGCGGAACTGGCGCGGGCGGGCATTACGGGGGGCGAGGCCTGCCTGCTCAGCGCGCCCCCGCCGGTCGAGGCCGAGGCCACGGGCCGTGCCCTCATGCTGGCGGGGCTGAAGGGCGCGCCGGTGCAGGTCGGCCCGGTTTCCACCACGGGGGCCGTAGCCTGCCTGGCCGCCGCCCGCCTGAACGGCCAGCGCGTGGAGGGGCATGTGCTGGCCCCCCATCTGGTGGTGGACGAGACGGCCCATGACGCCGATGCGGCCGGGGGTGGTGCCGCCTGGACCAGCCTGCCGCCCTTTCGTGACGGCACGCACCGGCGTGCGCTGTGGGGGGCACTGGCGTGTGGCACCATCGGCATGGTGGCCAGCGGGTTCCGCCCGGTGGGCCGGCCGGGCAATGGCCTGCCCGGTGGCCTGGCGGAACGCATGCGCGTGGTCTGGCGGCATGGCGTGCAGGCAGGGCTGCTGGGGGCGGAGGAATTCGTGGCCGTGACCGCGCAGGCGGCGGCGCGTGCCTTCAACATCTATCCACGCAAGGGGGCCATCATGCCCGGCGCTGATGCCGATCTGGTGCTGTGGGACCCCGATGCTCAGGAAACCAGCCCCCACGGCCCCGGTACCCCCTATGGCGGGATCATGCTGGGTGGCCGCGCGGTGCAGGTGATCCGGGGCGGGGTTACGGTGTGGAAGGACAACCGGCTGTATGATGACGGCTGTTACGGGACCTATGTGCCGTGCCCGGCCTTCCGCTCCGGCCTGTCGGTGGAACTGCGCGAGGCGGCCCGCCTGTCCCTGCGCGATGGCTGATCCCGGACAGGGGCCACGCCATTCATTGCACCGGATGGCGATGGGTAACCCATGGGTCCGCGGGGGGGCGGGGGTTGCGTGACCTGCTGTAGATGTCTGCACGCCGGATGACGGGGGCTGGAGCGTTTTGTCCCGTGGCGCACTCATTCTGCGATGGGGCCATTGCCTTTTTTGGTGAGGTGACAGGAGCCGGGCAGGTTCCATATATAACGCAAGAGGGAACACGCGGCTGTTCCGGCTGTCGGCCTTGAGGGGGGCAGGGCAGTCCTGTGGCCGGCATGACGGGGGGAACAGAGTTGACGGAGATCCGACACACCATTCGTTTCTATGTGGGGGACGAATGCCACACGCTGGCGCATACGCCGCCCACGCGCACGCTGCTGGACTGGCTGCGCGAGGAGCAGGGCCGCACCGGTACCAAGGAAGGCTGTAACGAAGGCGATTGCGGTGCCTGCACCGTGCTGGTGGTACGGCTGGAAGGCGACCGGCTGGTCTGGCGCGCGGTCAATGCGTGCATCCAGTTCGTATGCATGCTTGATGGCGCGCAGGTACTGACCATCGAGGACATCCGCGCGCCCGACGGTACGCTCCACCCGGTGCAGCAGGCCATGGTGGACCATCACGGCTCGCAATGCGGGTTCTGCACGCCGGGCTTTGTCATGTCCATGGTGGCGGGGCGCAAGGCGGCGGGGCTGGCGCAGGACGAGCGCGGCATTGATGACATGCTGGCGGGCAATCTGTGCCGCTGCACCGGCTACGCGCCCATCGTGCGCGCCATGCGCCACGCCATGGAAGCCGGCCCCGACCATTTTGACGCCATGGCGCAGGACATGGCAGCAAGGCTGGAACGCCTGCGCGATGGCGCAACTGTGGAGATCAGTGGCCCGACCGGCAGCCTGAGCATTCCCGCGACCGTGGACGGGCTGGCCGCGACCATGCAGGAACACCCCGATGCCCGGATCGTGGCGGGGGCGACGGATGTCGGCCTGTGGGTGACCAAGGGCCTGCGCGTGCTGCCGCATGTCGTCTCCATTGGCCAGATACCCGAACTGCGGCGGATCGAACACAGGCCGGACGGCCTGTATGTCGGGGCCGCTGTCACATGGCAGGAAGCCCGCGCGGCGCTGGCCGATGTGCTGCCCCAGCCGGATGAGGAGGTGTTCCGCCGCATCGGTTCGGTGCAGGTCCGCAACGCGGGTACGGTATGCGGCAACATTGCCAATGGCTCCCCCATCGGGGACGGACCGCCGGTGCTGATCGCGGCGGGTGCCCGGCTGCACCTGCGCCGTGGTGACGTACGGCGCAGCATGGCGCTGGAGGATTTCTTCATCGATTACGGCAAACAGGACCGCGCGCCGGATGAGTTTGTGGAAGGCGTCACCATTCCCGTGCCGGGGCCGGATACGGCCATCCGGGCGTGGAAGGTGTCCAAGCGGTTCGATCAGGACATTTCGGCCATTCTGGGGGCATTCTCGCTTACGCTGGCGCCTGATGGCCGCATTGCCGATATCCGCATCGCCTTTGGTGGCATGGCGGCCACCCCGCGCCGTGCCAGCCATACGGAAGCGGCCATGCGCGGCCGGATATGGGATGAACCCACGCTGGAAGCCGCGCGCGCGGCAATGGCGATGGATTTCGCCCCCATTTCCGACATGCGGGCGAGTGACTGGTACCGCCGCACCGTTGCCGCCAACCTGCTGACACGCCTGTATGCCGATTGCGGGCCGGAGGGCGCGCGCGCGCCGATCAGCGTGCAGGCCGCCTGCACCGGACGCGGAGAACACGCCCATGGCTGACGCAAACATGCCTGCCGCCGCCGCAATCCCGGCCGTGGCGGACACGATCGTGCCCGGCGGGGCCTCACGCAGCCTGCGGCATGAAAGTGCCGCCATGCATGTGCAGGGCAGCGCCAGCTATATTGATGACCTGCCCGAACCCCGTGGCACGCTGCACCTTGTGCCCGGCCTGAGCACGCGCGCGCATGCCCGCGTGCTGTCCATGGACCTGAGCGCCGTGCGGCAGGCCGAGGGGGTCGTGGGTGTCTATACCGCCGCCGACATTCCCGGTGACAACCAGATCAGCCCGGTGGGCAAGGGCGATGAGCCGCTGCTGGCGACCGATCTGGTCGCGTTTTACGGTCAGCCGCTGTTTGTCGTGGCCGCCACCACGCGCGGGGCCGCGCGCCGGGCGGCACGGCTGGCCCGGGTCGAGTATGAAGACCTGCCCGCCATCCTGAACGTGGCGCAGGCCCGTGAGGCCGGTAGCCCCATGGTCTGGCGGCCCATGGAAATGAAGCGTGGCGATGCGCAGGCCGGCCTTGCCCACGCGCCGCGCCGCCTGTCGGGCCGCATGACCGTGGGCGGGCAGGAGCATTTCTATCTGGAAGGCCAGATCGCCCTGGCCCGCCCCGGTGAGGAAGGGGAGATGCATGTCATCTCCTCCACCCAGCACCCGACCGAGACCCAGCACATGGTTGCCCACGTGCTCGACCGCCCGTCCAACCTCATCACCACCGAAGTGCGGCGGATGGGTGGCGGTTTTGGTGGCAAGGAAACGCAGGCCAATGCTTGCGCCTGCCTCGCAGCCCTCGTGGCCGACCGCACCGGCCGTGCGGCCAAGATGCGCCTTGACCGTGATGACGACATGACCATGACCGGCAAGCGGCATGACTTTGTGATCGACTATGATGTCGGCTTTACCGATGAAGGCCGGATCGTGGCGGTGGACATGGTGCTGGCCGCGCGCTGCGGCTGGTCGGCCGACCTGTCCGGCCCGGTGATCGACCGGGCGCTGTTCCATGCCGATAACGCCTATTTCTACCCCGATGTGCGCCTGCGTTCCGAGCCGCTGCGCACCAATACCCAGTCCAACACCGCCTATCGCGGTTTTGGCGGCCCGCAGGGCATTGTTGCCGCCGAGCGCGTGATCGAGGAAGTGGCCTTCGCCACCGGCCTCGACCCGCTGGAAGTCAGGCTGCGCAACGTGTACGGCACGCATGACCGTAACGTGACGCCCTACAACATGGTGGTGGAGGATTCGATCACCCACGACCTGCTGCCCCAGCTGGCCCGGCGCTGCCACTATGCGCAGCGGCGCGAGGCCGCCCGCGCGTTCAACGCGGGCAGCCGCCACCTGCGGCGCGGCATTGCCATAACACCGGTCAAGTTCGGCATCTCGTTCACCGCCACCCATTACAACCAGGCCGGTGCGCTGGTGCATGTCTATACCGATGGGTCGGTGCAGGTGAACCATGGCGGCACCGAAATGGGGCAGGGCCTGCATACCAAGATGGTGCAGGTGGTCATGCGCGAACTCGGGCTGGGCACTGACAGGGTGCGCATTACCGCCACCACCACGGGCAAGGTGCCCAATACATCGGCCACCGCTGCGTCCAGTGGCGCGGACCTCAACGGCATGGCGGTGCTGGACGCGGTGCGCCGCATCAAGCGCAGGCTGGTGGAATTCGCGGCCGCCCACTGGAACGTGGGCGAGGATGAAGTCCGCTTCCTGCCCGATGGCGTGCATGTGGGGCAGAAGGTGATCGCGTTCGCCCACCTGACGCGGCAGGCCTATTTTGCCCGCATCTCCATGTCCGCCAACGGGTTTTACAAGACGCCCAAGATCTCGTGGAACGGGGATACGGGGCAGGGGCGGCCATTCTATTATTTCGCCTATGGCGCCGCCTGTTCCGAAGTCATTGTCGATCTGCTGACGGGCGAGATGAAGATCGAGCGCGTCGATATCCTGCATGATGCAGGCGAGTCGCTGAACCCGGTGCTCGATATCGGCCAGATCGAGGGGGGCTTCGTGCAGGGGGCGGGCTGGCTGACATGTGAGGAACTGGTATGGGATGGCGCGGGCCGCCTGCGCACCCACGCGCCCAGCACCTACAAGATCCCGGCCTGTTCCGACCGTCCGCGTGTGTTCAATGTGGACCTGCTGGAAAATGCGCCCAATCGGGAGCACACCATCTTCCGCTCCAAGGCGGTGGGGGAGCCGCCCTTCGTGCATGGTGTCTCGGTCCTGCAGGCCATATCGGATGCGCTGGCCAGCCTTGATGGCTACCGCACCTGCCCGCGGCTGGATGCCCCCGCCACGCCGGAGATGATCCTGCGCACGGTGGAACGCATGCGCAACGGCCCGCTGCCCGCCGCCTGACCCATGGACATGCAGATGCGGGCCGATCTGGTGCGGTGGCGGCTGGAAGGCCAGCCCGTGGCACGGGTCAGCGTGTCTGGCGCGCGTGGCTCCACCCCGCGCGCGGCCGGGACCTTCATGCTGCTTACGGCCAGTGAACAGTCGGGCACGATTGGTGGCGGGGATCTGGAATGGAATGCGATCCATCAGGCCCGCGCCCTGCTGCGCACGGGTGGTGCGCGGCAGGAGGTACGCATAAGCCTTGGCGGTAACTCGGGCCAGTGCTGCGGCGGGGAAGTCACGCTTACGCTTGACCTGCCCGACGCGGATGAACTGGAAGACGTGCTGGCCCGGCTTGAACAGGCGCGGCGTACCCAGCCGCTGCTCCTGCTGTTTGGTGCCGGGCATGTGGGGCGCGCGCTGGCCCATGTGCTCGCCCCCCTGCCGCTGCGGCTGGCATGGTGCGATTCGCGCCCGCATGAATTCGGCCCCACCATTCCCCCCGGCGTCACGGTGCATGATGATGGGGACTGGGAAGGGCTGGTGGCCACGGCACCCCCCGGTTCCGGCGCACTGGTCCTGACACAGAGCCATGCGCTGGACAGCCTGATTGTTGCATCCATTCTCGAACGGGGTGATTTTCGCTATGTCGGGCTGATCGGCTCGGCCACCAAGCGCCGGCGGTTTGAAGCGGGGTTCCGCCAGATCGGCCTGCCCGATGCGCGGATCGCCACCATGGTCTGCCCGATAGGCGACCGGGGCGTGCGCGACAAGCGTCCCGCCGTGATCGCGGCACTGGTGGCGGCGGAAATCGTGACCCGTTTCCTGCATCCGGCGCAGGATGAGGGCACAGGATAAACGGGGATGACACGACCTTATGAATGATCCGCTTTCCCGCACCCCGCGCATGATGCGCCTGCATGCGCGCGGCATTTCGTATTTCAACGCCGTGCGGGAATGCCGCTCCATCCGTGAGGCGGCGCGCAGGCTCAATGTCACGCCGTCCGCCCTGACCCGGCAGCTGGCGCAGATGGAGGCCGAGATCGGCGCCCCGCTGTTCGACCGCCTGCCCGAGGGCATGGTGCTGACCGACGTGGGCACCATCATGGCCCGGCATATCGTGACCGTGATGCAGGACGCCGCCCGGACGGAAGAACAGATCAACGCCCTGTCCGGCCGCCATGACGGGCGGCTGCGCATCATGGCGGTGGAAGGGATCGCGGGACAGCTGATGCCCGCCCTGCTGGAGCGGATACTGGGCGCGTTTCCCACTGTTGAACTGCATGTGGAGGTGGGGTCGCCCAAGACCATCGTCTCCGCCCTGCAGGATGGGCGGGTGGATCTGGGCATTGCGTTCTCGCTGGCGCTCTATCCCGAACTGCGGCGGGTGGCGGTGGCGCATTTTCCCGTGGGGGCCGTGGTGCGGCCGGACCATCCGCTGGCGGCGCTGCGTACGGTTACGGTAGAGGAATGCGTGGCCTACCGCCTGATCCTGCCCACGCGCACGCTCTCGCTCTACCGGGTGATGGAACCGATGCTGCGCCCGTGGCAGGACCGGCTGAACGTGGTGCTGCATACCGGATCGATCGAACTGACCAACCGCATGGTGCAGGCGGGGGCGGGGCTTGCGTTCCAGTCCCCCCTGGCGCTGGAGACCCGGCCGGGGCAGGAACGCCTGTGCCATGTGCCCCTGCGCGATACCCGCGCGGTGACCGACCTTGGCGCCTATGTGCGCGAATCCCGCTGGCTGCCGCCACTGCTGGAAACCGTGATCGAGGAACTGCGTCAGGAACTGCGCCGTGTGCAGGGGGTGGGTGATGAACGGATTGTCTGACCCTGTGTTGCGTTTTGGGCAACGGAACGGTCAGATCATTATACTGGACGGAACACCGTCTGGTTTGATTAGATTTAACCATCATGGTGCGGTTGGGGGATATCCGCATGGCGCCGGGGGGCGCCATGCGGGCTGCATCATCAAACGCTGAAAACAGACGGGGACCCGCAGATGGATACCAACACGCAGCCCGGTACCGGGGCACAGGGCGGGCTTGCAGCACTGGACGCGGCGGTGCGCCGCGATCTGGAAATCATCCGCTACCCGCGCAGGGAATGGGTTCCCGCCATCGAGCATGATGGCCGGCGCGTGCTGGATGTCGCCATTATCGGCGCGGGGCAGGGCGGGCTTGCCACGGCCTTTGCCCTCAAGCGCAACAACATCACCAATGTCCGTATCTTCGATCGTGCCGCGAAGGGGGGCGAAGGCCCGTGGGTGACGTTTGCGCGCATGATCACGCTGCGTACGCCCAAATACGTGACCGGGCCCGATCTGGGCGTGCCCTCGCTCACGCCGCGTTCATGGTATGAGGCGCAGTTCGGGGCCGAAGCCTGGGAAAAGCTGGACAAGATCCCGCGCGGGCAGTGGCAGGCCTATCTGGACTGGTACCGCGACATCCTGGACCTGCCGGTTGCCAATGATCATGATTTCCAGGGTGTTACATGGGAAAACGGCCTGCTGCGCCTGACCTTTGGCCGGCCCGATGGCACGACGCATGTGCATTATGCCCGCAAGCTGGTGCTGGCCACCGGCATTGAAGGCTGTGGTACGTGGAATGTGCCCGATTTCATTCGTGAGGGGCTGCCGCGCACGCGCTATGCCCACACATCCGAAGCCATTGATTTCGCGGCGCTTAAGGGTAAGCGCATCGGCGTGCTGGGGGCGGGGGCGTCCGCCTTCGATAACGCGGCCACCGCGCTGGAAGAGGGCGCGGGCAGTGTCACGCTGTGCCTGCGGCGTAAGGAAATCCCCTCCATCAACCCGTACCGGTGGATGGAGAATACCGGCTTCCTGGCCTATTACCCCGCCCTGTCCGATGACCTGCGCTGGGGCTTCATGCGCCGGATATTCGAGCTGAACCAGCCGCCGCCGCAGGATACGTTCTGGCGCTGCCGCCGCCATGCCAATTTCTCTTACCGCACCGGCTGCCCGTGGACGGCGGTGCGCATGGAAGGCGACGAGATCGTGGTCGATTCGCCCACTGGTGAGATGCGCTTCGATTTCGTGATCATCGGGACCGGCTTTGCAACCGATCTCGCGCTCCGGCCGGAAACGAAGTCGTTTGCCGCATCCGTGGCGCTGTGGGGGGACCGTTACACCGCGCCCGGGGGTTCGGAAAGTGCGGTGCTGGAAAGCTATCCCTATCTGGGCGCCAATTATCAGTTCCAGCCGCGCAGCAAGGATGACCCATTGGCGCCAATGCTTGCGAACATTCACAATTTCACCTTTTCGGCCACGCCCAGCATGGGGCTTTCGGGGGCCTCGATCAGCGGCATGCGCTTTGGCGTGGAGCGCCTGGCCCACGGGCTGGGGCGTGACCTTTATGTGGCGGATGGCCAGAAGCACCTGGAAAGTCTGCTGTCCTATGACGTGCAGGAACTGGTCAGTCTTGACCCACCTGTTGCATGATGCGTCCCGGGTAGATTTATCCATTCGGGAGATAGTGAGTAGATGAGCAGCGCTGCACGCCTTTCCCCTTCCGCGCCCGGTACCGGCGCGGGGGGACATGATGACCGCAAGGTCCCACCCGTATCCGACATGGCGCGGGGCATCGGGCTGTCCGTTCCGGCCGCCAGCCTGCCCGACGTCGTGGCGAATGCCGTGCTGCTGCAGGGCTATGCCGATCTGCTTGCGGGATTTGCGCTGCCCGATACGTGTGAACCCGCCTATGAGTACACGCCATGAGCGCTGACATGCAGCCCGGCGGTGCGGCCTTTGCCATTGCGGCGGACGTGCGGGCCGGACGGCGCAGCGCGGTTTCGGTCGTGACGGGCGTGATCGCGGATATCGAGGCACGGGACACCCGCTTCAACAGCGTGACCCGCATTCTTGGCCCCGCCGCCGTGGCGCAGGCGGAGGACGTGGACAGGGCCGTGGCGGCAGGGCGGGACCCCGGCCCGCTGGCGGGCGTGCCCTTTGGCGTAAAAGACCTGTTTGACGTGCAGGGCGAAGTGACCACCGCAGGCTCCATCGTGCTGCGTGACAACCTGCCCGCATCACGGGATGCCGCCGTGGTGGCCCGCCTGCGCGCGGCGGGTGCCGTGCCGGTGGCGACGCTGAACATGGATGAGTTCGCCTACGGCTTCTCCACCGAAAACGCGCATACCGGCACCACCCGCAACCCGCATGACCCGGCATGCCTGGCCGGTGGCTCATCGGGCGGGTCGGCGGCTTCGGTCGCGGCGGGGCTGCTGCCGTTCGCGCTTGGGTCGGACACCAATGGCTCGATCCGCGTGCCGTCCTCGCTCTGCGGGGTGTGGGGGCTGAAGCCCACCTATGGGCAGGTGCCGCTGCAGGGGGTCTATCCGTTCGTGGCCAGTCTTGACGTGGTCGGGCCGATGGCGTCCACGGTTGAGGACCTGCAGGCCGTCTATACCATCATGGCGGACCGGAGCCCGATGGCGCTGCCGGATGTGGGGTCGGTGCGTGTTGCCCGTCTGGGCGGCTGGTTTGCCAGCAACATCAGCCCTGAAATGGCGGCGGGCATTGATGCGGTCATGGCGCATCTGGGCGGTGACAGGGTGATCGAACTGCCAGAAGTCGCGCGTGCGCGGGCCTCGGCCTTCCTGATCACGGCGGCCGAAGGGGGCAACCTGCACCTGCCGCGCCTGCGCCTGCGTTCCATGCAGTATGATCCGGCAACGCGTTCGCGGCTTATGGCCGGGGCCATGCTGCCTGCCGCCACCTTCGTGCAGGCACAGCGCTTCCGCCGCTGGTTCCGTGCCCGGGTGCATGAAGCCCTGGCGCAGGCCGATGTGCTGGTGGCCCCCATCACGGTGGGCGTTGCGCCACGCATCGACCAGCCCGCCATCATCGTGGATGGCAAAAGCGTGTCGGCCCGCGCCAATCTTGGTATTTTCACCCAGCCGATCAGCCTGACGGGCCTGCCCGTCCTGGCCGTGCCGCTGGCGGTGGCGGGGATGCCGCTGGGTATCCAGCTTGTTGGCGCCCCCGGCGCCGAGGACCGGCTGTTTGCCGTGGCGGCCGAACTGCAGCGCGCGGGTCTTGCGGCCTGCCGCCCGCTGGGTGCGGGTTACGCGCGGAAGGACAGCTGATGCTCAATACGCCGCGCTCGTGCCGGGGCATGGTCACATCCCCGCATCATCTGGCCAGCCAGGCGGGACTGGATGTACTCAAGGCCGGTGGCACCGCGCTGGAGGCCGCCGTCGCCACGGCTGCGGCCCTTGCCGTGGTCTATCCGCACATGACCGGCATTGGCGGGGATGCCTTCTGGCTGACCATGTGGCCCGATGGCCGCGTGGAAACCATAGATGCCTGCGGGGCGGCCGCCGCCCGGGCCGATGTGGGCTTCTACCGTGCCGCCGGGCTGGATGCCATTCCGTGGCGCGGCCCGTTTGCGGCCAATACGGTGGCCGGTACCGTGTCCGGCTGGGACATGGCGCTTTCATGGAGCCATGCCGTGGCGCCGGGCCTGCCGCTGGGGCGCATATTGCGTGATGCACTGTACTATGCCGAACAGGGCGCGCCCGTTACCGCAAGTGCCGCCGAACTGACCGCGCGGAAAGCGGACGAACTGCGTGACGTGCCCGGATTTGCCGCGCAGTTCATGCCCGGTGGCCGCCTGCCGCAGGTGGGCGACATCCTGCACAACCCCCGTCTTGCCGGTACGCTGCGACAGCTGGCGGATCAGGGGCTGGACAGCTTCTATCGTGGCACGGTGGCGCGTGAACTGGCCGCCGACCTGGCCGATCTGGGCAGCCCGCTTACGCTGGCGGACCTTCAGGCGCACCGGGCCAGCCACCAGCCCGCGCTGCATGCCCGCATCCGTGGGGTGGACCTGTATAACATGGCCCCCCCCACGCAGGGCGTGGCCTCGCTGCTGATCCTGGCCCTGTTTGACCGCCTGCGGGCGGGGCAGGTGGATGATTTCGATTACCTGCATGGTCTGGTGGAAGCAACCAAGCAGGCTTTCCGCTACCGTGATACCCATGTGGGCGATCCCGCCTACATGACCGTGCAGGCGCAGGACATCCTGGATGACCGCAAGGCGCTGGACCGCATGGCCGCCGCCATCGACCCCGACCACGCCGCCCCTTGGCCATGGCAGTCGCAGGCGGGCGATACGGTCTGGCTGGGCGTGATCGATTCCGACGGGCTGGCAGTGAGCATGATCCAGAGCCTGTATTTCGAATACGGTTCGGGTATCGTGCTGCCCCGCACCGGCGTGGTCTGGCAGAACCGTGGCACCAGCTTCGGGCTTGACCCGCAGGGGTGGAACGGCCTGCAGCCCGGTCGCAAGCCCTTCCATACCCTTAACCCCGCCGGTGCCCGGTTCGATGACGGGCGCACCATGGTCTATGGCACCATGGGGGGCGAGGGCCAGCCGCAGACACAGGCCGCCATCTTCACCCGCTACGCCCGCTATGGCGTGCCATTGCAGCAGGCGGTCACGGCACCGCGCTGGCTGCTGGGGCGGACATGGGGGGAGGCAAGCGTCAGCCTGAAATACGAGGACCGCTTCGACCCCGAAGTGATTGCCCGCATGCAGGCGGCGGGCCACCAGATGGAACGGGTGGAGGCGTTTTCCTCCACCATGGGGCATGCGGGGGCGCTGGTGCGCCACCCGTCCGGCCTGCTGGAAGGGGCGACCGACCCGCGTAGCGATGGATGTGTGGCAGCATGGTAATTCTGATGGACAGGCTTGATACCCCCTCGGGCCAGCGTGCGGTCGCGCGCTGCACCGAACTGGGCCGGGCACCGTATTCGGATATGGAGGGCGGGCTGTTCCGCCCCTATCTCGGCCCATCCTACCGCGCAACGTGCGAACGGCTGGCGCAGTGGATGGAACAGGCGGGCATGGCCACGCGCATGGACGCGGCGGGCAATCTGGTCGGGCGGTATGAGGGGCTGGTCCCTGATGCCCCGGCCGTGCTGCTCGGCTCACATATCGACAGCGTGCGTGATGGCGGTTTCTATGACGGCATGCTGGGTGTGATTCTGGGGATCGAGACGGTGGCGCATTTCGCGCATGCGGGGAAACGCTTTCCCTTCGCGCTGGAAGTCATCGGGTTTGGTGATGAGGAAGGATCGCGCTTTCCCACCGGCATGCTGACTTCCCACGCCGTGGCGGGCGTGCCGCAGGACCCGGACCCGGCCATGGCCGACTGGGCGGGGGAGGCGACGCTGGCCAGCGCGCTGGCGGAATTCGGCCTTGATGCCGGGCATATGCACCGTGCCGCACGCAGGCGGGACGGCATTCTGGCCTATGTGGAAGCCCATATCGAACAGGGGCCCGCGCTGGAGGCGGCGGATCGCGCGCTGGGCGTGGTCAGCGCCATTGCCGCCCAGCAGCGCTACCGCATCACCCTGCGCGGCATGGCGGGCCATGCGGGTACCGTGGCCATGGCGCTGCGGCGCGATGCGCTGGCGGGGGCTGCCGACATCATCCTGGCGGCCGAGCGGATCGGGCGCGCGGGCACGGACGGGCTGGTGGCCACGGTTGGCTCGCTGGACGTGGTGCCGGGGGCCGCCAACGTGGTGCCGGGAGAGGTGGTGCTGAGCCTTGATGTCCGCGCCGGGAGCAATGCGGGGCGTGACCAGGCGGTGGCGGACATACTGCAGGCGGCCCGCCATACCTGTGCCCAGCGCGGGCTTGAGATGGACATCACCCTCCAGCAGGATCTTGACGCGACACCCTGTGACGGACGGCTGACGGAACTGATGGAACAGGCGGTTGGCAGCGTGACCGGCGCGCCCGCGCCCGTGCTGGTCAGCGGGGCGGGGCATGATGCGATGATCATGGCGCATCTGGCCCCGGTTTCCATGCTGTTCATCCGCTGTGCGGGGGGGATCAGCCACAATCCCGCCGAATCCGTGACACCCGCCGACACCGATGCGGCCTTCCGTGCCCTCATCACCTTTATCGGACTTCTTGAAAGACATTCCGGATGACGCAGACCTTCTACGGCCAGATCAACCCGCCAGCCCGCCTCCTGATGGGGCCGGGGCCGGTCAACGCCCATCCGCGCGTGCTGCGCGCCATGGCCGCCGACATGCTGGGACAGTTCGATCCCGAGATGACGGAATACATGAACCAGACGATGGACCTCTATCGCCGGGTGTTCATGACCAAAAACCGCTGGACCATGCTGGTCGATGGCACGGCGCGCGCAGGCATCGAGGCGGCACTCGTCTCGCTGGTTGAGCCGGGGATGAAGCTGCTGATCGTCCGCGCGGGCCGCTTTGGCCTGCTGCTGTCCGAAATTGCCACCCGTATCGGGGCCGAGATTGCAACGCTGGACATCCCGTGGGGGGAAGTGGCCACGCTGGAGCAGATTGAAGGCGCGATCAAGACCCATCGCCCGCAGGTGCTGGCCTGCATCCATGGCGATACCTCCACCACCATGGCCCAGCCGCTGGATGGCGTGGGGGCACTGTGCCGCGAGTATGACGTGCTGTCCTATGTCGATGCCACGGCAACCCTGGGGGGCATGGCGGTTGCGACCGACCACTGGGGGATCGATGTGGTCAGCGGTGGCCTGCAGAAATGCATGGGCGGGCCGCCGGGTTCCGCCCCCATCACCATTTCCGACCGGGCGGCGGCGCATATCTTTGCCCGCCGGCATGTGGAAGCGGGCATCCGTGGCGCGGATACGACCGATGGCGTGCGCGCGCGCATCCCGTCGAATTATCTCGATCTGGCCATGATCATGGATTACTGGTCCGAAAAGCGGCTCAACCACCATACCGAGGCGACCAGCATGCTGTACGCCGCGCGCGAGGCCGCGCGCATCATGGTGGAAGAAGGGCTGGAAGCCCGCTTTGCCCGTCATGCCAGTGCCTCGAAAGCCATGTGCGCGGGCCTGCGCGCCATGGGGCTGGACCTGTTTGGCAGCGATGCGCATCGCATGACCAACGTGACGGGTGTGTACATTCCCGCCAGCGTGGATGGCGAGCGGGTGCGGGCGCGCATGCGCAATGATTTCGAAATCGAGATCGGCACCGCGTTCGGCCCGCTGCAGGGCAGGATCTGGCGCATCGGCGCGATGGGCTATAATGCTGAAAAATCCAAGGTACTGCTCACGCTGGGCGCGCTTGAAGCCGCACTGCGTGCCGAGGGCCACCACTTTGTCGCGGGCGCGGGTGTGGACGCAGCCCTTGCCGCTTATGGTGCATGATGACCGGGAAACACACCCTCATGTCTGAATCCGCTTCCTATCCGCGCGACCTTGTGGGCTATGCGGGCAACCCGCCCGACGCGAAATGGCCCGGCGGCGCGCGCATCGCCGTCCAGTTCGTGATCAATTACGAAGAGGGCGCCGAGAATTCGATCCTTCACGGTGATCGCGGGTCAGAGGCGTTCCTGTCCGAAATGGTGGGCGCGCAGTCCATTCCCGGCGCACGCGCCATTGCGATGGAAAGCCTGTATGAATACGGCTCGCGCGCCGGGTTCTGGCGGCTGCACCGCATCTTTACCCGGCGCAACCAGCCGCTGACCGTATTCGGGGTTGCGGCCGCCATGGCGCGCAATCCGCAGGCGGTGGCCGCGATGAAGGAAGCGGGGTGGGAAATCGCCTCCCACGGGCTGCGCTGGATTGATTACCAGCATGTGCCCGAAGCGGTGGAGCGCGCGCACATACAGGAATGCATCGCGCTGCATACAAAGCTGACCGGCTCACGCCCGCTGGGCTGGTACCAGGGGCGCACCAGCCCCAATACCGCACGCCTGGTGGCGGAGGAGGGTGGCTTTGTCTATGACGCGGATTCCTATGCCGATGACCTGCCGTATTATGACCGCAGCAACGGCCGCGCACAGCTGATCGTGCCCTATACGCTGGATGTGAACGACATGCGTTTCGTCGCTCTGAACGGCTTTACCGAGGGCGAGCAGTTCTTCAACTACCTGCGCGATACGTTCGATGAACTGTATGAGGAAGGGGCCGACAGGCCGCGCATGATGTCGGTCGGCCTGCACTGCCGTGTTGCGGGCCGTCCGGGCCGGGCACGGGCGGTGGCGCGTTTTCTGGACTATATTGCCACGCGGGAGAAGGTATGGGTGGCCACCCGGCTTGATATCGCGCGCCACTGGCTGCAGGTGCATCCGGCATGAGCGGCGTGATGGACCGGGTCAATGCCCTTTCCGCCGTGCGGTTTGTCGAACTGTTTGGCCCGATATACGAACACTCCCCCTGGATTGCCCAGCGCGCGTATGCCCATGCGCCCTTTGCCGACCCGCAGGCCCTGCTGGCCGCCATGCAGCATGAGCTGGCGCACGCAAGCGAGGATGAGAAGCTGGCCCTGATCCGCGCGCATCCCGAACTGGCGCAGCGCATGGGGGTGGACCCGACCCTGACCTCGGCATCCGCCGCCGAACAGGCTTCCGCCGGGCTGGACCGGCTGACGCCGGAGGAGTTCACCACCTTTCGCGCGCTGAATGATGCCTATCAGGCCAAATTCGGCATTCCGTTCATCATCTGCGTGCGGCGTTCGGACAAGCAGGGCATTCTGGACGGCATGAAAACCCGGCTGGAAAACACGAGTGCTGCCGAACAGCAGGTGGCCCTGGCTGAAATCAACAAGATTGCGGCCCTGCGCCTGACCGATGTACTGGCAAAGCTGGAGGCGGAGGCATGAGCACCCTTTCCACCCATGTGCTTGACCTTGTATCGGGCCGGCCTGCGGCTGGCATGGCGATCAGCCTGTGGGCGGGGCAGGACTGCCTGTTCCGTGGCGTGACCAATGCCGATGGCCGCTGCCCCGAACTGGGCCAGCAGACGGGCGCGATGCAGGCCGGGGCCTACCGGCTGGAATTCGCGGTGGCAGATTATTTCAGGGGGCAGGATGTGGTGCTGTCCGACCCGCCATTCCTTGATGTCGTGCCGATCGCCTTTGGCATGGCGCAGGTAGCGGCGGGGGAAAAGGGGGGGCATTACCATGTGCCGCTTCTGGTCTCGCCGTACGGGTTCTCGACCTATCGCGGAAGCTGACCGGCTTAAACGCCGATCAATCAGGGAAAGGTTTCTGGTGAAGCTTTTTTCAAAAAGCTTCAAGGAACGCTGCCTTTCCGAAAAAAGGCAGCACCCGAAAACTGTCATAGACAAAAAGGGCCGTGGCGTTTGATGCGCCACGGCCCCTTTTTTATCTTCCCCATGGCGGTCAGGCCACCATGGGGAAGGGCCGGATCAGACCAGCGCCTGCTTCAGGGCTGCGGTCAGGTCGGTCGTGCTGGCCTTGCCGCCCAGGTCGCCCGTGCGCACGGCGCCCGAGGTGATGACCTTCTCGATGGCCTTGTCGATGCGGGTAGCCAGATCCTGGCGGCCCACATGGGCCAGCATCATGTTCGCAGCCAGCAGCAGCGAGGTCGGGTTGGCCTTGTTCTGGCCCGCAATGTCGGGTGCGGAGCCATGCACGGCTTCGAACACGGCAGCCTTCTCGCCAATATTGGCACCCGGCGCCAGACCAAGGCCGCCAACCAGGCCCGCCGTCAGGTCGGACAGGATGTCACCGAACAGGTTGGTGGTGACAATGCAGTCATACTGCCACGGATCGGTCACAAGCTGCATGGCGCAGGCGTCAACGATGCGCTCGTTCACTTCCACGCGGCCTTCATATTCCTTGGCAACCTTGCGGCCTTCTTCCAGGAACAGGCCGGTCAGCAGCTTCAGGATGTTGGCCTTGTGCACCAGGGTCACGCGCTTGCGGTTGTTCTTGACCGCGTATTCAAAGGCATAGCGGACAATGCGGTTGCATTCCTTGCGCGTGGTGTAGCCCGCGCTGGTGGCGATGGCATGCGGGTCGTCACCATAGGGAATGTAGTTTTCCATCGCCGCGTAATACCCCTCAAGGTTTTCGCGGAAGATGACGAGGTTGATGTTCTCGAACCGGCCGCCGGGCACGATGGTCTTTGTGGGACGGACATTCGCAAACAGGCCGAACTCCTGGCGCAGTGTCACGTTGATGGACTTGAAGCCGCCACCGACGGGGGTGGTCAGCGGGCCTTTCAGCGCAAGGCCGGTGCGGCGGATGCTCTCGATGGTTTCCTTGGGGAGCGGGCTGCCGGTGGCGTCAAGTGCCGCGACACCGCCAAGGGCCTTTTCCCATTTGAAGGGCGCACCAACCGTATCCAGGATCTCGACAACGGACTGGACAATCTCAGGCCCGATTCCATCACCGGGAATCAGGGTAGCGGGAATTGTTTTTTCTGTAGACATTCTCGAACGTCTCCCTTTGTGCTTGCTACTGAAAAGCGTTTCAGCATGCGCACCGGCTTGGCGGACCCGGTTCGTTGCCGGGTGCCCCGTCGGAACTGGTTAAAAGTCCTAGGCCGCCCCGCCCCGTGTGACAATCGGGCCACGGGGCGATGGCCGTGGTTTTGCAGTCACATTATCCGGCGTTAAGGGGCGCGCAGGCGGCTTCCAGCCATGTGCGTGCCGAACTCTCAAGCTGTGGGGCGATCCTTTCAAGAACCCGCGCATGATAGCGGTCCAGCCATGCAATTTCGTCAGGTTGCAGCAGGGTTGCATCAATCAGCCGCCGGTCAAAGGGGGCATGGGTCAGCACCTCGAATTCCAGGAACGTGCGCCCCGCTTCCCCAATGGGGGATGGCTGTACCAGATGCAGGTTTTCCAGCCGGATGCCGAATGCGCCGGGGCGGTAATAGCCCGGTTCGTTGGACAGGATCATGCCGGCACGGAGCATGACGGGCCGGAAGACGGGGGCGATGGTCGCCGGCCCCTCATGCACCGACAGGTAGCTGCCAATGCCGTGGCCGGTGCCGTGGTCGTAGTCCAGCCCCCCGTCCCACAGGGCATGACGGGCCAGCGCGTCCAGCGCGTGGCCGGTCACCCCGGTGGGAAAGCGCGCCCGCGCCAGCGCGATATGCCCGCGCAGGACACGGGTGAAGGCGTTGCGGATATCAGCATCGGGCACGTCAGGACCGGTCCAGACGGTGCGGGTGATGTCCGTCGTGCCGAAGGGATACTGCCCGCCGCTGTCGATCAGGTAGACTTCGTTTGCCTGCAGCGCGCGGCTGGTCTCAGGTGTGACACGGTAGTGGATGACCGCGCCATTTGGCCCGGCACCCGAAATGGCGGGAAAGCTCTCGCCCCGGTAATCGGGGCTGGCCGCGCGGAAGCGGTCAAGCCGGTCTGCCGCCTCCAGTTCCGTGGTGCGGGTTGCGTTCCCCTCCAGCCAGTGCAGGAAGCGGCATATGGCCACGCCATCCAGCAGGTGGGCGTGGCGGCTGCCCTCCTGTTCGGTCGGGTTCTTGATCGCCTTGGGCAGCACGCACGGATTTTCCTTGCGGATGACCGTGGCCCCCGCATCCACCAGCGTCTGGATGAACCAGATGGCGTTGCCGGTCGGGTCCACCTGCACGCGCGCGGGTGCTAGGGCACGCAGGGTCTCTTCCAGCGCATCGGGGGGCAGCAGGGTCACGTCCGGCCCCAGCCACGCGCGCGTGGGACCGGACAGCTTGGCCGGGTCGATCAGCAGCGTGACATGCCCGGTGTCATGCACGATGGCAAAAGACAGGCTGAGCGGGGTGTAAGGCACGTCCTGCCCCCGGATGTTGAGCAGCCATGCGATGGAGGCCGGGTCACTCAGCACCAGCGCGCTGTCACCGGCACCGCGCAGGCTGGCCGCAAGGGCCGCGCGCTTGTCGTGGCTGGACTGTCCCGCCAGGTCTTCGGGCTGCGGCACGCAGGGCGTGCAGGGGGCGGCGGGACGGTCGGTCCAGATCCGGTCCACCGGGTTGGCGGGCAGGGCAACCAGTGCCAGCCCCGCGTCGCTGAAGGGGCGCAGCGCGCTTTCACCAATCAGGCGCGGGTCATAACCGATGCGCAGGCTGGCACCATGGGCCGCCAGCCATGCGGGCGGCGGGGTTTCACGGATATGCAGCCGTTCCCACACGCCAGCATCCACCTGCTGGTCCATCTGGGTGATGTAGCGCCCGTCGGAAAACACGGCGGCGCGGTCGGGCAGGATGGCGGCTATGCCGGCACTGCCGGTAAAGCCGGTCAGCCATGCCAGCCGTTCGGCACAGGGGGCGACATATTCGCCCAGGTGTTCATCCCCACGGGGCAGGATAAAACCGTCAACGCCCATCTGGCTGAGAACGGCACGCAGTGCGCTGGCTCGGTTGGGGGCAGGGGGCATGGGAACCATCCTTGGTCGGGGGTGAAAGATCAGGCGGGGGACATGATGCGGTAGAGGAACAGCAGGTCCATCCACCTTCCGTATTTCGTGCCGCATTCGGGCAGCAGGCCACCGTGCTGGAAGCCAAAGCGCTCATGCAGCCGGCGCGATGCGATGTTGGTGGAGGTGATGCCCGCTATCATGACATGCACATCGGCCTCCCTTGCCCGGTCCAGCAATGCCTGCAGCAGGGCGCTGCCAATGCCCTGGCGCTTGTACGCCGGGGAGATGTACAGCGAGTGTTCGACCGTATGCCGGTAGCCTGAAAAGGGGCGGAACGTCTTCCAGCTGCTGTAGCCCGCCACATGGCCATTGGGCGTCTGCGCCACCAGGACGGGGAAGCCGCTGGCCTGACTGGAATGCAGCCATTCCAGCCGGGTGGCGATGTCGGTCTCGTGCGTCTCCCACATGGACGTGCTGTTGCGGATGGCGTGATTCACGATTTCGACAATGGCCGGAATGTCCGCGTCCGTGGCATCGCGGATCAGGAGATCAGGCGTATCAGCCATGGGGCTTGCGCAGGATCAGCGTGCCCCAGTCCCCTTCACGCAGGTGGTGTTCCAGCACCAGCCCATGGCGGCGGTGGGCGGCCAGCACCATGCGGACCTGTGTGTTGAGCAGCCCCGCCAGGATGGCGGTGCCACCGGGCAGCAGGTTACGGGCCAGATCGGCCGCCATGGCGCAGAGCGGGCGGGCCAGGATGTTGGCGAATACCAGGTCATAGGGCGCATGGTGGCGGATGGCGGGCGTGGCCCAGCCATTGCCCAGATGGCACGAGACAAGGTTGCCCAGCCCGTTCATGGCGGCATTGCGCCGGGTCACGCGCACGGACCACGGATCGATATCGGTGGCCAGCACCGGCGTATGCAGCAGGGCGGCCGCCGCCATGGCCAGGATGCCCGAGCCGCAGCCAAGGTCAAGGATGCGGCGTGGCCTGCGACAGGCCACCATTTCCAGCGCGCGCAGGCAGCCGCGCGTGGACCCGTGCTCGCCCGAGCCGAAGGCGACCCCGGCATCCAGCGTGATGGTGATGCGCTGCGGGTTGGGCGCATCGTCCAGATGCGTGCCACGGATGGCGAAGCGCTGACCTGCAAGCTGCTCGGGGAAGGACTCGTAGGTGCGCGCCAGCCAGCCTTCGGCCTCGGTATGGGTGCGTTCGAGTTCGGCATCCACGCCGGTGGCAAGGGCCGCCATGATCAGGCCCGCGCGCAGTTCGTCCTCGCCGCTGCCGATGTCCTTCACACCTTCCACCCGCCACAGCGTCTGGCTGTCGTCCACTTCGAAAATGCCGATGGTGGCGCATACGGTGGAAAGGGCGGATTCATAGGCTTCCACCGCATCCGGCGGTACCGTGACCGATATGGTTTCCAGTTCTGTGGCGTGACGCCGGGGGGAAAGGCTCATTTATACCTGCTCAACAAATGTATCGATCACCCGCTTGGGGCCTGCTTTTTCAAACGCGACTTCCAGCCGGTTTCCCTCGACCGAGGTAATGGTGCCGTAGCCGAATTTCTGGTGGAACACACGCACCCCCACATTCATGCCCGACCGCGCGGCGGTCGGGGGTGTCACGTCATGTACGCGCCGCGTGGCCATGAGCGGGAAGGGCGTGCTGCCAAACACGGCGGGGCGGCCAGGGAAGGCACGCCGGCTGTTGGCGGTATCGCCGCGTGTCTCGACATGCTCGGCGGGCAGTTCTTCCACAAAGCGGCTGGGAATGGCGGACTGCCAGTTGCCGTATATGCGGCGGTTGGCGGCGTGGCTGATGATGGCCAGCCTGCGTGCGCGCGTAATGCCGACATAGGCCAGGCGGCGTTCTTCCTCCAGCCCCTTCAGCCCGCCTTCATCCAGCGTGCGCTGGGAGGGGAAGACCCCTTCCTCCCATCCCGGCAGGAACACGGTATCGAATTCCAGCCCCTTGGCGCCGTGCAGGGTCATGATGCTCATGCTGTCGGCGCCGGACCTGTCCTCGGCATCCATGACAAGGGCGACATGTTCAAGGAAACCGCTGAGGTTTTCGTAATCCGCCAGCGAGCGGACCAGTTCCTTCAGGTTTTCCAGCCGCCCCGGCGCATCGGGGGACTTGTCGGCCTTCCACATGTCGATATACCCGCTGTCCTCCAGCAGGTGGTCAATGGCGACGACATGCCCCTCGCGCCCCAGCATCTCGCGCGTGGTGGCGATGCTGCGCATCAGGGCCGCAAGCTGGTCCTTCGCCCGGCCCCTGATCTCGCCCGCCGCCAGCATTTCCAGCACGGCCGCGGTCAGCGGCATCTGGCGCGCGCGCGCGTGCATGTGCATTTTCTGCAGGCCCGTGGTGCCCACGCCCCGGCGGGGCACGTTGATGATGCGCTCGAACGCCAGGTCATCGGATGGCTGGTTGACCACGCGCATATAGGCAATGGCGTCACGGATCTCGGCGCGTTCGTAAAAGCGCAGGCCGCCCACCACGCGGTAGGGCAGGCCCAGCGTGATCAGCCGTTCCTCGAACGCGCGGGTCTGGAAACCGGCGCGGACAAGGATCGCGATTTCGGCCATCGGGTGGCCATCGGCGCGCAGGCGTTCGACCTCGGCGCCGACCATGCGGGCCTCGTCGTCCGAGTCCTGCACCGAAATCACGCGCACCTTCTCGCCTTCCGCATCCTCGCGGCCGGGGTGGAGCGTCTTGCCCAGCCGTTCCTCGTTATGGGCGATCAGGCCCGACGCCGCGCCCAGGATCTGGCGGGTGGAGCGGTAATTGCGTTCCAGCCGCACCACGCGCGCGCCGGGGAAGTCGCGTTCGAAGCGCAGGATGTTTTCCACTTCCGCCCCGCGCCAGGAATAGATGGACTGGTCATCATCGCCCACGCAGCAGATGTTCGATGGCTGCCCGTCCCGATGGGCCAGCAGGCGCAGCCACAGGTACTGGATGGTGTTGGTGTCCTGATATTCGTCCACCAGGATGTAGCGG
>ERZ746981.174-NODE-174-length-47357-cov-13.358968_pt1 | contig 47357 bp, 23 predicted proteins | sample MGYA00374948_ERZ746981 | MGnify/ENA primary metagenome ERZ746981 (study PRJEB28757, sample SAMN06711160) | food metagenome | host: microorganism | place: China:Harbin | collected 2017-01-30 | study: EMG produced TPA metagenomics assembly of the Analysis of...
GCATTTATCGTCTCTGTTTCAAGCGTGAAAAGAAACTGCCATCCTAGAGATAATTCACACTCGAGGCAACGCTAAAAATAAACTTGATGGCCAAAAAAGCCACGTAAAGTACATGATAATATTACAAGCATACGGATCTGTAGAAAAAGTGTCATGCCTAATACAAATGAACAAAACGATGATTTAAAGAAAAAATAAGAATGTCCTGAATTCTATGTCTGACATTTACTGCCTGGTATGAGGTTGATTCATTTAACCGCACATTTCCTTTTGACAAATACTAAAGCTCCTATAAAGAAAGAAGCACAGGGACCCCGTGCGGCGCGAAAAATGAATAATAAAGAAAAGCTTCCTTACGGTATGAGAAAAGAAAATTGCCATCGTGCATTGTCAGAAATAATCGGCGAAACCAGTTTTCCACCAACGGTTCGTAAATTGCTGTTTATGCAATTAACGCTGAATGGTTCTTAGCATTGCCCTTATTATCAATTGTGGTCTCTCCTCTGTCCACTAATCAGATATGTATAATTATTATAATATTATAATTTTTTCCCCCCCCCTTTTTTTTTTTCTTGCAATCTAACCCCTCGTACAATCTTCTGGTGTAAATCAATCGATTGATATTGTAATGTAATTTTTTCATGAATCTATAAATACTGCGAGGGTCCCGTAGTTTGGTGATTAAAAACGATATTTCAAGTCTCCACATACCTCCGGTAAGCACAATTAATTGCAATATTACATATAGCAAACATGTCTTCTGAACAACAGATTAATCAGATGATTCAGCAGGCTCTACAGACTGGCAACAGTTCTGAGGCCAAGAACATTCTTCAGCAGGCAGCATCCGCTTGTGAGCAGAATAGGTTAAACCCAAACACTTACAGTCGTGTTCTTCTAGCTCTCGGAGATGTTTTACTTAAAGAAGGAGATGTCCAAAATGCCGTTAACCAATACAAGCGTGCAGCAGAACTTGATGAAGTCGATGGTAAAATTGACAACCCAGAGGTTCAAAGAAAGCTCAATTCAGTTCTCAATAATGTTACAGGACAGCTTCATTCATCAGTTGCTAATGACAGTAATGCATCCCAAAACGACAGAGACTTGAGTTCGATGCTATTGAGCCAGATTACAGGCTCGAGGAACTCGAACTCTTCAAAGTTTGCCATGTTAGGCTCTCTTTTATCTGGCTCTCATGGAAATCAGGGTAAGTCAGGAGGCTTCATGAGCTTGATTTCATCCTTGTCGCATTCTGGTGCAAAACCCCAACAGGTGAACCAGTCTGGCGGCTTCAATTTGGGTTCCCTAATGGGTGTAGCCGGTGGAGCTGGTCTTGGTGCCGGGGCAGCAAGTTCTGGAGGACTTGGTTCAATGGTGAGTGGATTGATGGGTGGAGGAAAGCACAATAATTACGGAAACCAGAGTTATGGAAACCAGGGATATGGAAACCAGGGATATGGAAACCAGGGATATGGAAATCAAGGGTATGGAAATCAGAATTACGGAAATCAAGGATACGGAAATCAAGGATTTGGAAACCAGGGTTACGAACATCACGGCCGTAAGCATCATGGAAATGACAACCAGAACTTTGGAAACCAGTTTCAAGATGAAGGAAGGCGTCATAATGGCGGCTTTGGTGGAATGGGCGATGATTTTGATAATGGTGGAAATGATGAGGGAAGATTTGGAGGATCAGGTCGCCCACCTCCTCAACAGGGAAATAATCAAGGTGGAGGCTTTATGGATATGGCTCAGAGTTTTATGGGTGGAAATAACCAAGGCGGAAACGGTGGAAATGGTGGAATGGGTTCTATGATGAATATGGCCCAAAATTTCATGAACAATCGCAGACATTGAGCAGAGGAGGGAGAATGCATTGTTCTATTTAATGGTTTTTACTCTGCTGCTATTCGATTATTTTGTGCGTTTTCTTTCTCTTTTCTTTCTCCCTTTCGTATAATTTATTACTACTTCTTGATTTTTCAAAAGTCTTGTAAGACTTCATGTTTTAGCATTCCTGTATAAATTAATCATAGTATATATTTATTGCCTACACTTTGCCAAGTGCTTGTCTTTTCCTCTATTTTTGTTTTACCTATTTACACATCCTTTTGCTTGGTTGTATGTTGGATGACAGCCCTAATCTTTTGCCGGATGATGACGCCTGTCTCGTAATTCTATTTCCCAAAACACTATTTTCCTTATTATCATCTCTCTTTTTAAAGGCAGAAACAGTAGACTTTTTCACAGGCCCAGATCTGGCATGGTTAATAAATGTGGATTTTGATATTTGCGATTGCTTGCTTGGGTCATACTTCAGACTGGTTTGAAGTGAGGGGTCTTTCAATATACTCTCAGCGCTTTTTGCAGCCACAAATGTCACATTTGCTGGTATAGAAGACTTTGTAGAGTTATTTTCCATGGTACTTGGTCCAGAGTTCTTGTTGTTATCCGCGTTATCATTGCTGATATCATGCTCAGGCTCAGAGTCAGGAATTGGCTTTTCTGCAAAATCATCTTTCTGACTAAGCTCTTCGGGCCAATCATCACTGAACATAAAGGAATCATCACTTGCTGCCTGAGATGATCTTGTAGGGCCAACCCGTTTGGTTATGGCTGAAGACTTTATGGTTGCAGTGTCTTTACTAGCTCCAAGTTTATTGGTACTCGCTATATTTAAATCAGGCTTTTCTTTCTTCACAGAAACCCTCATCAAGTTTTCCTCGTCAAAATTCTTCGGTGGCTGCTTCACTTTGGTGATCTTGGAAAGGAAATCTTTATCATAAAGACAATTACCTAAAGCATTACCAAATTGTCGAAGTGCTCGCTTCATTCCATCTGTAACTGCTTCCTTCTTACACTTGTCAAATGCCGCACTTTTTGTCCGACAATTGTCGATAGACCCATATCCTATATCTTCATGAAATGTCCCATCCTTAAGTGAAACTCGTACTATTGCACTAAGCCCCATGCTGATAGATCCACCTCTTTCATCAATGTAATCCACCTGAAAGTTCTTAAGCTCTGTGCACCACCCATTAGGTCCAAATATGTTATTTGCCAAATTTATCGCTTTCCAGCCCTCCAAATATTGTATGCTGTTATATCCTGGTCCCTTTCTCTTGCTTATAAATTCTGGTCCCAATTGCTTATCTAGGGCTTCTGTGATTCGGATCAGTTCATCTTGTGTGTATTGGACAAAAGGTACCATGCTTTGTGATTTTTGAAACTTTCTATCCATCATAACATGTGTGTCTTCTTACTGGTTCAAATTTTCGGGGATAATCAGAAGCTGAAGATGTAAAAGAGGAAGTAGAAGTGTGTTCCACTAATCCAAGAGGTGATCAATATATGTTTACCGATTTGTGCAAGACGCGAAATTTGCAACGCCAAAAAAAATAGCGATCGCCAGAATTATGGGCTCAAATGTGAATGCGACAAAACGGGTCGGCGACCAGTCGATAGTAACTTCTGGGGGACACAAATATGAAGTGAAATAAAATATTCGGTGTTAAAATAAATAAAAAAAAAAAAGCTCGTTTCAGACGTACACAAAATTTGGAATATGTACTCTTTCCTTTACACTTTCTCGTAGACCCAAGCACATTCATTAGTCCCATTTTCCTTCTGCGAATTTTCCTTAAACATAATGTCACAAACAACGCTTAGTGGGAGGTACGGCATTGGTAGAAATGAAAGAAATCAATTGGGCTCAACGTCCTGGTCTCCCTCAGGAGTATTGTTTAGATCGAATGATTCACAACATGTACCATTGAAAAAAGGAAATACTCTTTCATCAAAGAAGGGTAACTTGCCTTCTGCACATAAGACGAAATTAAAAAAAAGAAAGCCGACGTATGCAACATATTTTCACAAGGTGTTCAAGATCCGAATGAGATACTATTACAGGCTTTCGCTTCTTCTTTCAATACTTCTTTCTATTCTCATTGCATTACCCTATGGAGGAAATATTTTCATGCTACCAGTAAAAATTATGATACTATGGGCTTCATTTTGTTTGCTCAAAATTGCAAGGGATGCCACAATTAGGGTTTCTTTATCAGGCGCATCTTCGGAGTTTCAACACATTGTTTCATGTCTTTTTTCTACACACTTCCTCATCGTTTTTGGCTGTTATGCAGTTGCCACAGGTAGCATCTTCCTCATTATCTATAATCAATCTTCGGCGTACCTAAATTACAGCATATCATCTCCTACAAAAACGGTCAAACCATTCCTCAATGATAGTTTCATGTTTTTCTGGTATTTCTCCATGTTTGTTTCGTCATTCTACTCTTTACAGTTTATCATTTTTGAAAAGAACATGCTACCTTTCAAGATTGGTGTTTATAGATGCGACCCAACCGACTATTTGAAGAATATTAAATGGAGTTCCTTGCTTAAAGAGGCTACAGCTATAGCCGGTTGCATTGCGATATTTGCGGCACCAGTCTACTTCTGGTTTAGAAGGCTCATATTCAATGTTTTCTTTTCTGGATTAGTGTACGGTACAAACTTAAACAGTCAAATTCCGGCAATCAGGTTTTCCATAATTTACTATTTATGGCTTTGCATTTTGAGCTTTGCAATTGTTTTTACATACGAGTTATTGAACCGAATCTACAATGCATATGCCATGGTCGGATGTCTTATAGTCAAAAAGCCTATAAGTTCATATGGCGATAATCAATTTGATGTTCTCACAACTGGAATCACAGACTATGAGTATCCATTAGTCAGATTGACCGCTTACCAAGAACTAGTTTACAGATCCGTTTGCACAAATATAAGCGAGAGAAGATGCTTATATGAGGACTCTCAGTGGTTACTTGTTCTTAACGAGGCCGCTAAGCTTATAAGATCGAACTCTAAGGTCATAAAAATGGACATTTTGCCAAAAAAGGCTTCTGTGAAGTCCAAAATTCCCGAAAATAATTCAGCACCAAATGATGATACACCAAATATATTTGGAAGATCTGGGCAGATAAACATCGATACTGGAAATGATCTTGATAAGGCTAATTTGAGGTCAAGACGAAGCATGTTTTCGACAAATATTAATAGTCCTGAAGATTTGTTTCTTAAGCATGATTCATCACATAAACCAGTTATACCTAAGAAAAAGCAGAGCTTGGTTTCTGTCGTTGTGAAGAAATGTGAAGCGTACATCTTTTCATTAGTGCGTAAATTTGGAAAGCAGTTAAAAGAATATATTCTAAACCAACGAAAGAAGAGTGTGTTTTTGCAAAAGGTGGATCGATTTATTACTAAAGATAAAATGATTTGGGGATCGTACCGAAAAGAAGCAGACAGAAGAATTCCAGACAAGATCATTGTTGGTAATGCGATAATTGTGATTTCTGAGATGTTACTTCATGCCAAAAGTGAGGACAAGAAGAACAGAGTCGAAAGTACATTAACGGAGGTGCTTACAATATTGACTAGCATATATAAGTCGACATCATTGTTTTTGGATCATCCTCCAGTTACTCCTAAAAGTATAAATGAAAAGGAGCACAATAGTATTAAGGAAATCAACGATTTAGCGATTTCCTACTTTTTCAAGATAGTTGTCTTTTACAACTCTTCTTTAAATGATCTCATATTGGGACCAGATACATTTAAGTTAGCTAAGTGGTGTACAGATATGGCACTTGAAGAGCAAAAGTCCCGGGGCTTTTCAGAAATATGAGGACCTGAGTTCGATAGAGGAAATATAATAAATACTACCCTAACTGCCACACTATATGTCACGATATATACTACTATAGATTATTATACTAGCTTGCAGTTGCATTATAAAAAAAAAGTATTAGTTGAAAATTCGGTGTCCCTTATATAAACCTGTATTTCTGAAAATAATCACCACTATAAATTAAATCTCTAATGAATATACCCAATCTAATCCACATCATCCTTGTTCGTTGTACTACCATTAGACTCTTCGTGAGTTGTACTATCACCAGGATTTATGTTATCCAATAAAACTGGTTTAAGAACATTCTCATCAAAGCTTGAGAACCATTTGGTAGGTTCCTCAACATTAAGAAGATTGCCAAGGTTTAGTACACTGGCAGTAGGCTTTGCCCCAAAGGTACTTTTTGATTGTTGGGTAAACGAGTTGTCCTGTGATCCATGCAATGAAGTCACTGAATGGCCTCTCGATGGAAAAGATGCAAGATTCTGTGATGGTGGAGGTATTTCTATTTGTGAATCCATATCAGAGCCAGAAACAAAATCTTCCTGTGATGGATGCTTGGATCTAGTGGAGCTGAAACGTGATTCATCAAAGTATGGCGATGACAATGTGGAGGGCTTCTTATAGTGCCTTCCAGTCACAGATGAAATTCTCTGAATTGCAGGTGTCTCGATATCAAAATCATCGTCATTGTCTTCGTTTTCATCGACACAACCTGTCTTAATATTCAATATTTCAAGCATAGCAGCGGTTGTACCACCAAAGAGTATAACAGTGAGCACAACGACAACTAAAACTGTGGCTAATAGAGCATATTTTGAATCTCCTTGAAGGCCCATTGCCAAAGCCACACCAACAGCTCCTCTTAATCCTGCCCAAAATTGCATCATCTGATAGTTATATGGGATTTCATCCTCAGTGGATGTAATATCGTGGTTATATCCAGATTTAGCCCTTCTAGTTCTTGTGAACCAGTTTATGAGTCTACTAAGAGGGAAAACAGCGGCCCAACGAGCAATACAGATACAGACAAAGGTCACAATAATGAGAAGTGGCTTGAACACGAGTTCAACCTCGGTGAATAAGGATAGACCTAAATAGATGAAGATGAAGTTTTCACTGAGCTGAGCCAAAAGTTGGAATGTGTACTTTGTGGCAACCTGTGTACGTCTGGACATATTATAATAGGCATAGTGCTTGAGAGTTATTCCGCAAAAAAGCAAAGACACAATTCCAGACATGTGGCATCCATTTGAAAAGAAATAGGACTCGTATGCCAAAAGTAAGACGAGGCAACTCTCGATCTGAGGATACCTTCTTATATGCGAGTGCTTCAACATAAGTGCAATTAAAACACCTGAGGCAAGTCCAATAAATGTACTGACGGTAAAAGTAATGAGAAATAATGCGATACCTTGGAACAAGCTCGAAAATTGTGCCTGCTGACCATGGAATTTTGCACATGTTTCAAACATAACAATACAAATAGCGTCATTAAGAAGCGACTCTCCAAAGATGATCGTGTATAGTTTTGGGTCCACCTTATAACTGTTGAAAATTGAAAGGATGGTAACTGGATCAGTGGCAGAAAGTGTAGCTCCAACGGCCAAAGAATCAACAAATGAAATATTTATACTCTCGAGACCCAACCTCGTGTAGAGAAAAAGTATGATTCCAACAACAATTGCACTGATGAAAGTTCCAGGAATAGCAAAAGTTAAGATTGAGCCTATATTTCGGAAGAAATTTGCCTGATTGAGCTCATATCCGGAGTTCAAAATAATTGGAGGAAGCAATATATTGAAGAAATAGTTGGAATTGAACTTGACTGCATCCTGTATATAATGGCCAGGACTCACACGTATTATAAGACCAACAACCATACCATAAAAGATGGACAAAACTGTCTCGTGTATGGCCTTGATTCGCCTTTGCTGTAGATAATATGAAGACCAAAGTGCAGATCCAAGTAAGAACAGCACAATGAAGAGTGACCAGGACGAAAATATCTCTTCTGTGACTGGATTACTATCGTCTGGTGTGCTGGCATCTGGAGTATCAAGATCTGGTACCTCTGGTGCTGGAGCTTCATCTATGGGGCTTAGATCTTCATCTCCTATGGCAGATGCAGATTTAACAAAAATGAACAGAATTGCAAGAACTACCCACAAGCTATTGCTGAGACGGGCAATTCTGAGTGAAAATTTGGATTGCATTGATGTTGCGGCGGTTCAACTTTAAAGGAAATGCCAATTGGTAAAATAAATGAACAGAAGACGTGCCTATGTGACAAAAACGGGGCTAGGATTTGTATTTTTTATAAATTTCGAATAAATCACAGTTCACTTAAACCCTCAATTAACTAGTTGTAACAATGAAAGCAACCTCATGTATTCCAAATTTTAGCCAACCAAATCAAATTGATTCTTAACGTGTTGATATTCTCCGAGTAAGTCGAAAAATAAATGTGTTATCTACAAGATCAGGAGCTACGGCGATCTGTGCGAAAATCATGAATCTACTTTTTTTTTATGTGTCTGATTTTCTGCCAGCCACATTTATTGTGTCTCAATGGACGGTATCTACTATGGATTCTTACAATGTCTTCTTTTTCCATATATATATATTTTTTTTTACCTACTTTATTTACTTGGGGATTCATTCGATTATTATTTTTTTTTTTTTTTTTTTTTCAATTTTTCTTCATTCCTCGCTCAACAAAGATCTTGTATACGCAAGAGCAATAATCTTTAACATAACTGCGATCACTCGAAGTCGCAATATATAAGTATCTTAGCACCATATCTTCATCAGCATTATCTTTAGAATGCCAGGTCGTCCAATCGTTGTTTCAGGCCCTTCAGGTACAGGGAAATCCACTCTTCTAAAGAGGCTTTTCAAGGAATATCCAAACAAGTTTGGCTTTTCGGTGTCTAACACAACCAGAAAGCCAAGACCAGGTGAAAAAGATGGTGTTGACTACAATTTTGTGACCGTGGACCAATTCAAAAGCCTCATTGAAGAAGGAGCTTTTATTGAGTGGGCCCAGTTCTCTGGAAACTACTATGGAACTACCGTCGCTGCTGTGAAAAAAGTTGCAGATGGCTTAAAGAGAACATGTATATTAGATATTGATATGCAGGGTGTTAAATCCGTCAAGAAGACTGATTTGAATGCCAGATTTCTCTTTGTCGCTCCACCATCATTGGATGAACTCAGAAAGAGATTGGAGGGAAGAGGAACAGAAACTGATGACAGTGTCAAACAAAGACTTGCAGCTGCAAAGAGAGAAATGGACTTTGCTGAAACAGGTGCTCATGATAAGATCGTCGTCAATGATGACTTAGAAAAGGCCTACAAGGAGTTGAAGAAATTCATATTTGCTGAAACTGTCTAGAAATTTGGCAGCAAGATTTGAAATGCTTGCCTAACTGGACTGCTTATGGGGTCGCATGATCTTATGTACATTTAATTGGAGACTGTGTGCAATACACACATCAGTTACATCGATCCTTTTAAAACAAGAACTTTTCTCATTCACTTAGCTGTATTAATTAAGCGAAGGTTTTTCATCTTCCCTAGTATTTCATCCAACCGATCATCCAACTTATTTTCATTTTGCTCTTCTAACGACATTCCATCTATACTTAGGGAGCTCGATGTCAATTTATCGTAAAGATCACCGTATAACTTCATTTGGATCTTTACAAAGCTCTCAAATGTTGGATCCAACAATGAAAACCTCAATGTTAGATATTGATCGATCTCATTCTTAAGTCGCCCATTAAGATCCGTGTAGACAAATCTGGCCTGCTCAAAGTCATTTTTCACACCTTCCAATCTTTTCAATTGCTTCGAAAGTTGTGGTTTTTTATCAACACTTCCATTTGTTTCAATGCTGTAATTTAAGGCATCTGCCTCCTTTTGGAGTTTATCAAGCTTCGTTTTCAAAACATCGTAATCAAACTTCTTTCTACCTCGCTTTTGAATTAGACGTGATATTTCCTCATTGTACGACAGGAGATCCGTTATAGGATCTGCAACTGTTACTTTTAGTGGCTCTAAAAGCTCTGGAAGAACAGTATCCTTTATCTCATCTAGTATTTTAAGATATTCGAGGGAAATACCATCTCGTTCATTGATCTTCGGACCATTTTCTGTATCAAGGCCTCTATAATCGGATTTTAGCTGAAAATTGTAATCACCATAATACGAATCAATCGTTTTTACAAGATTCAGCTGTGCCTCCATTAAATCCTCAAAGTTCTTAAGAAATAATGACATATCTGTATCCAATTCTGCCGTAAGTCCATTGAATTTCTTGAATTTCTCTTCTCTTCTGTCAAATTCCGGATCCACAGAAACTTCTGCATGTTTAGATGTTTTCATGATAACATGGGCTCCTGCCCTGTTCACCGCTTTCTTAAATCCAGACCATGACATATTTGATATTTATCTTTCCTGTGCTGTGAACTTTAAATGATAGCCTAATCCTGCTTTGCTCAGTAAGATTGGTAAGTTGTCGTTGTCCAACAATGTCCTACTTTCCTATTTGTTGAATTTTACTCACGTTTCAAAAGTATAACTAAAAGCGGTTTGGCCTCACTCCAACCGACTTTTTATCCTTTATTTATGATTGGTAGATTTAAAGTGTATCTTCATTAAGCTGTTCAATCACTTTGATTAAGCCTGGTTTCATTTTAGTTTCAAAATATTTATTATTCTCTCCCGGGCGCAGCTAGGCTTTACAGGCGCGTCGATCGACTTGGGAGATTGACCGGGAATCGTTGCGGCCCTCCTCCCTCTCACCCGCGTCTCCACATTTTTACTTTGCCATAAATTGAATTGGACTTTACATATGTATACCCTCAGAGCTACCCCGCTCCCATTCACTTTCCTTACAGGGTATTCCCTTCCCAGGTTCGTGGACCCCGCCCAGCATTTGTAAATTTTGGTGTTATTTTCGTCTAGTAACAGTTTGTTTCGCGCGTTAAATAATATCGCAATCTCGTGACGTATCTCCGCTTTACTTTAGTCCCTTTGTCGCTATCATCTTTATCGCAAAGCAAATAAATATGTGTTTGATTATTACGCAATTCCTTATACAGTAATTGACTCATACTCATATGGGACTTGATTCAGATGATAGGATATCAATTCCCATATATGCATAATCTTTTTTATCTACTCCGTACGTCTTTTTTTTTTTTTTTTGCTTCTCCTACACATGTGTATATTCCTTCCTTTTCTCCTCCGAGCGGAGCGAGATCTGATCGTTGATGCTTTTCTTTAATCCTCGCGCTACTTTTAAGTATTGATTTTGTCCCTCCGCAGCGGTTACGAGATACATCATTTTATTTCCTATGCATCATCATCATACAGCCTTGCTTTAATTATTGAGTATTTCTTTTAAAAACATCTTTCCAATCTTATATAATGTATGCTTTGCCATTTATTACTTTATCTCTCTGATTTTGCTGGAATGCCTATTCCAGTCCTCTATATCAATAAGCTATTTTGGTGTATATTTATACGCATACATCGCATAATTACTTATGCTGTCATATTTTCTTCACACATATCAATTCATTATATTGCTCCAATAAGGTATCCTGGCAATCCCTACATCATTTCAGAATATGACCGAAGTTGCTTCTTTGAAACGAAAGCAGATTGCACAAAAGCGAAATCGGAAGCGAAGGATTTCCTCAACACCGCTCTCCAAAAGAAGAGTCAGGACAGGATGTCTCACTTGCAGAAGTAAGCACAAGAAGTGTGATGAAAATAAACCTGTGTGTAACTTCTGTGCAGAAAAAGGTTACGATTGCGTCTGGAAAGGTGGATCGCAGAAGTTGGATTTAGCAAAAAGCACGTTGAATGATTTTCTTTCTCTTCAAAATTGCACCAGAAACCTAGCATCCATGCTCAATTATCCAATTGCTACTACAATTGCTTTTGGGCCAACTGATTCTATTGGTACCAGCTGCAGAACCGTTGGTCTGACCAAAACGGATAGTACAGAAAGTGTATGCTCCAATTCGGAAGAACCTCTTGTTTTAAGCTCTTATCTGCATTCTAACGTTCCTCTTTATACGTCCCAGATGAGTCGTAACAGTACGAGCTGCTTTGGTAATATTGAACAAAACAATGCTTCGTTCAATTTTATAACTCCTCGTATGTTCCAGCAGGAATCAGATTTGTCCCATTTCAAGATTCCTCCTAGGTTTTTCTCCTTGCCCAAAACACTAAGCAGCATCTTAAGCGTTTATCTTTCTGTTCACGGTAAACATGTAGGAGCCCGATTACCGAATGATGAGTATACATTCGAAATATTTACCGATAGATCATCGGCAAAAATGGACAAGCTGAAATTTTACGATAACATCAAGCAGTATCCGTTCTTGTTCGATGTATTCAAAGGTGAGATTTCTCCCATGCTTTCTTCTTTAGGTGATCAGGTTTGTATCTTCAGAGATGTTATTCCAAAATTATCGATTCATTTTCCTGCATTGCATTATGCGATTTTGACCCTTTCTTCAAGACTGTTGGAAGAGAACACACAGGATTATTCTGGCAAAAATACGATTACTTTTTACAATAGCTCATTGAGAGAATTAGGCTTGATTTTGAAAGAAGGTGTATCTTTAGAGGCTCCCATAAGAAGCAAACTGATTCTCGCGACAATTCTCTTTCTTGAATTGTTTGAAAGTCTTAGTTTGTACCCTGAGGATTTGGATCATAGATTTGATGTCTATGGCATTTTTGTAAACAGAATCTGCACAATGTGGAAAGACGATTTGACAGTAAAGGCTTTGACGGTTAATTGCCTTCTTGTCCAACTTATAATCTCTTCTTTCCAAAAGGTTTGTCATATCAATCGGGACTTGTTCAGTGTTAACATTACTTCGCCTTATTACAAGCTTCTCTGTCTAAACCTGGAGCTTGAAACTGAGGCATTTGAAGATGTGACTGCCGTACAAAATATTAAAAATAAATTGAACCGTTTGAAAAACGAACTTCCTCAAAAGTTTCAGGAAAGAATAGAGGAACAATCCTTTTTTGTTGATTCTGAAGAATTAGCTTGCTCGGAATTATATTTAATTACTTTGATTGGTATAAAAACAAAAATTCTGCAATTTGATGCAAATATGTCATCAGAATACGAAGAAAGCATCAAAAAAATGGCAGCAAGACATATGCATCGTGACAAAAATGAAGATATAGACAAAAGCATCAAAAAAAAAGTTCCTGAAAGAATCAATGATATGCATAGGAACTTGGATCAGTTATTGGCTGTTTTGCATAGAAATATGGGGTGGAAAAATATACATAGCGTGAGCTGTTTAATGGTCACACTCTACTGTATAAAGAAAATTCACGATAACTCTGAATTAACGGATGATCAAAAAGCTCCATTTAGCGAAGTGGCTAATCGAATTGCCGATTGGAGCGGGTTATCAAGATTCAAGTCATTATAGAAGGCGTAACGAATATTAATTGTGCTTGTTGTTGAATTAATGGTGATGTCATTCAGTGTATTTATTGATCGAAGTCACAATTTTTGGCTTGTATTTTTTTTTGTTCCTTGGTATCGGTTCACCTAAGTTATTTCTATCCTAGGAAAATGAACGGAATTAACGCCGACAAACTGATGTTTGGTTATAAATCAATCATTGGAAAAAAAATTAAATATGATCACAATTAGAGAGTTCTTATGCTGATTGATTTTTCCGTTCTTACCGGGAGAGTGCATAAACCCGATTAATTAAGTCACTGAAGTATAACATAATAAAAAAGCCTAATATAAGTAGACCAAAAGCCGTAAGCTGATAAAGCACTATAACTTTTTTTAAGTGGTATATATATATTGATTCGAAATTTATGTTCCGACATTACATATTCTAACATGTATATTCTAGGATATTAAGGATTTATAGGCGATCACAAAATTTAGAGCGCCAAGAAATTTTATTAGGAGATAGATAAAACATTTGGATACTTAGTACAAAATATAAATTTCGTTGATATGAATCAAAAAGTAGAAACAGCCACCGTTCTATTCAGCAATATTCAAATAATGCGATCTATCACGGAATTTAATAGGATGTAATATAATTCACACACTTTTGATTAAAAATTATAAACCGTTTAGAGAAAGAGCACATCACCAACATTTCGAACATCTTTGAATTTGTAACTTTTCTCTCTTTTCCCGATTCCGAATCTTCCTTCTCGCGTATATATTTTTCTTTTCCTGCTAAATGTTTGTTGCGACTTAGACTCGGACAATTAGAAATAAATTCGGTAAACTTGGGCACATAAAAACGATACAGCCATTCCCCACCAACCCGATTATACAATTTCTTCAAAGTCGCATTTCCTGTTTTAAACGGTTACTTAGTTTAATTTCTCAACAGTTATATGGCTAGTTAAGACGAACTCTGGTTATCGCTTCCATACTCATCACATTGTGCATCAATTCTTGAGATGAAGCCGCCTGCCAATTATACAGGTGTCCTTTTATTGGATGACAGGGATCCCAAGAAGTATCCAACCAAATTATCCACAGAACAGAAATCTCTTTTGAAAGCGGTATCTCATTTATTAGAATCGCTGGTTCCACATTCAAGTACACCATCGAATTCAACATCATCGTCCATCTCAAAGCATCTTCCTAGTGATGCTCAACGATTGTTGGCTACTTTGATTATTGCTTTTCAGCTAAATGACAGTTCTGCAAGGTCTGTGCACAAGCTTTATCGGTACTTCAAATACTGGGAATTTTCAATATCCGGCCAGCTTATTGCCTCAAAGGCAATAAGGCGGCTCAGATATTCAACCATGCCATCTGCTGCCATCACACCTATTGGAATGGACAATTGGAAGAAAGTCATGTGCTACATGGACTCATTGCTTTTCTCCATGTTTTACACGACGTCCTCTTTTGATTTTCTCTTGGATTCTACAGCCGATGAGAATTTAGCTCCATCTTTGCAGCAGGAAATTGAAGAACTCAAAACTTTACTTCGGTTTGTTGTGAATCTTCTTCGTTCAGGTGAATACATAAGAGTTGGAATTATCGAGCAGGTGTGCATAGCTCTTAATTCTTTAGGTTGCGACTTGGCTCTCAGTTGTTCGCAACAGGATGCCTTACAGCTGTACGAGTTTCTTGCCGAGTCTTTGTCACTTCCATTGCTTACCATGAAATTAGACATTATACATTCTGGCAAGCTTAATTTGAGTGATGATCTGAGGCTTATTCAAGAGAGAACCGTACTGATTTCTGTGCCGACTGACGTGTCCACGCAGATGGATGATGCTGGCTCTTCATCCGCAAATTCGAAAAATAACGCCTCGGAAGTTCCTCGGACTACACTAACTACTGTCAATGAGGCTCAAAATGGTACTAAAGCTGCTCAAACTTCGAACGAAACAAAGCAGAGTGCAGAAAATACCAACGGAAAGAAAAACAAACTAGATAAAAATGACAAGCCGCAGGCTAAATTGACACCAGTCTCACTTGAGGAATGCCTCAACAATTATTTTAACAACAGCGTTACGGTGAAAAGACATCTAGATAAAAAGAGAGAGCGTAAATACGTTCATGATACAACACCAATTGATGCGGATGAGCTCAGCCAGTACGAGAAAATGGGTATTGTTCATCAGACGAATGACAACGAAGACGAGAAGTCGTCTGCGTCGATTGACTCGAAGTTGAGCGATTCTGCTGTAGAAATGAAAGATTCTCCAAGTCCAGATACGAAAACATTAAGTCCGAATCCATCCTTAAGATATAGTGAACAGCCATCCATAGATTCAAATGTCTTGGCAGTAAGTCCGTCAAGAAATGATGGTATGTCAACGTTGACTGATTTTTCTAGTGTGGTCAGTGGTAACTCTACGGCTCTTATGAGCACGGCCGGAGAATCAGATTATTCTGATCCATATTTAGCACGTGGATCTATCAGCAAGGTCTCAGAGAGAATAGAAGCATCAAGAACACGATCGTCTACAATAGTCAGTGTGTTGAATAACGTTCATATACCCAAAAAATCGCATCTTACCAGGAGATCATCTTCCATATCGAATGTTGAAGTCAATCTTCCTGCCTGGATGTTTCTTCAATTACTTCCTTACTACACCGATCCATCCAAAAATTTGAAGTTTGAGAATCACGAAATGCTGTATCGATCGAGAAATAAAAGGAGTCGTACAATTGATTCTTTGGATTCGGCTGGAAGATCTGATTTGTCCGATACCCAACCGGGATCCAATAAAGAAGTAAACAGTTCGGCTTTTGAGCAGAGATTTGCCGATAGAAGGCCCATTGTCCCAATATGCTTAAAACGCTACGTATGGGATAGTAAGGGCCGATCCCATAAGAATTCACGCAAGGTTATAATTCCGGAAATTATGAAGATGCCCTACTTCATTGCCGAAGATAGGAAGAGGCCAGGTTTTGTCGATTTCAGAAGAAACTTCGATAATACAGCACCCAGAGGATCGTTCATGCTTGTGTTGGACAGTTGCGTTTGCCATAGAGGATCATCTGTGAATTCAGGACATTACATTTCGCTTGCCAGAAAAAGACCTTTTGATCCGTATGTTGATAAGGTCAATTCAGATACAAAGGATTGGATCATCTTTAATGATATGATGCATCCGGGACATAAAATACGCGATGTATCATTTAATGAGGCAATGGATTCAGAAGATCCATATATTCTATTCTATCGTGTTGTCGAGCTGCACGATGAAGATGGAAAGCCTTTGAAAGAATATCTTTACAGAGATGAAGATGCAAAAAGCATCGAGGAGGTAGATCCCCTATCTTCAGGAGTAGAAGAAGGCGCAGATCGAGATCATTATCTGTCAGTGGCCACACAATTCTCAAAGGCCAATACACTTACCAAGTATCCATCGACTTTAGAATCTGAGGATCGAACCTTGAGATCGCGGGAGCAATCCACTATATCAATAAATCCAACGAACTCGTCTTTGAAGCTTCCAGAGAATTCCTCCGCCAGGTTATCTACAGAATCAGATTTATCGAAGGCTGAGAAGGTTGGAAAACCAACAGAAGGTGTCGTGTTAAAGCCCAAAGAAAATGAAACACCAATTAATGGAGGTGGATCTGATAACTCAGTTGAGTCAGCAAACTCGTCTTTGTCATCCTCAAGGCCTGTTATAAAGATAGATAATGCTCCACAGTCCACAAATGCAAGCAACTTGCAACCAAAAGTTGCTTCTGCCAACTCTCAGAAGATTACACCAGGAATTCGTCTAGGAAGACTTGGAATCGGAAAGTCCAAGAGCAAATCGGGCTCTAAAGAGCATTTGCAGTTTTCAGCTATGGATGATATTTCACCATCAGAATCATTCTACATTGGTGTACAGGATATGTACTACTGGTACAAGATTGATAGCACGGGAGAGTATAGTGATAACTCTTTTGATGAGCCTCCTGGTGTGCGTGCGCTTACCGATGACATGATTTCAGATGTTGTTTCGAAAGAAGAGGAGATGGATGGAGGGTTTATGGACAAGTTGAACACGAGATTACTTTCCTTGAGAAAGAGCTCTGGAACTCCACCTTCTTTGGTGAATTTCTCGCGTCATCACCATCATCATCATCACCACCACCATCACAATAAAGGCCTCAAGAAGTATGATGAACAACATGAATCAAACGATGAACAGGCCAAGTTGAATGACACAGAAGAGTATAATGAAAGTGAAGATGCAGGTGAGAATGATTCAGATAGATATTACAGAGAAGCAGAGCAGCATAGGGAATCTGATTCAAGTACTAAAGTGAAAATATCACATACGGATACCCTTGCACCAAAGTCACGTATTCCAGAGTTGGATTCATATTCGATTTCATCGAAAGATTCGAAAATTATGGATGGCTCAAAGTCATCACAGGGATCAGTCAGTATTTATTCATCTGAGGATCATTCATCAATTGATCCTTTGTGTACGAGTGTTGTCAATGACGATGAGACGGAGGTTAAAAAGTATTCGGTAAGTGAACCTGTTAGTAGAATTCTTTCGCCAGCGATTTCTGAAACCACATCTGCAGGTAATAGAGTTCTTTCGCTAGATGCTTCCAGAATTAACTCGAGAGAGTCCGAAATAAGTGCAGGTTTATCATCTTTGGCACAGAAGGGTACCGCACATGATTTATCTACCGTCACATCTGCCAAGACCGCAAAAACGCTTTCCATAAAGAAGCACAAGTCACATAAGAAAAGCAAGTTAAGGGGTATTTTCAAGAAGTTATTACCATGGGAGGGAAAGAAGAGCGCTTAAATTTTTATTTTTCAATTTCTTGCTTCCTAAACAAATACCAGAGAATATGCATAGAGACACAACGAAGATAGGATACTATTTTCCATAGAGATATATATAAAAGACAGAATGCATATTCTAAGTGTAATGTGTGTATGCCGTCAAGTGCATCATGTGTACAGTCCCATGTAAGAAACTTTGGCATTAGCTACTTTATCAGGATATCTGAACTGTTCTTGAACCTACGACCATATTACAAATTTAATATAGCATATCTCCTTAAAGCAAGCCAATCCACCGAACTTTAACATACCATATCTCATTAAAGCAAAAGACATAAATACTTTTTTTATTTCGTCGTTTCAGACGATCCCTCCATTGGAAATTCAGTGTGCGTAGTAGAGTTATCATCTTGGAGCTTTCTTCCTGGTTGCTTTTGAAGATTCTTACCACCTTTATTGATGAATTCCATCTCCATTTCTTTAGTAAACTGATCAACGAAATCTAATCCCGGACTGTTGTTGGATGCAAACCATGTGAACAAGGTTTCCGATGGGTTTGTGTTAGAAAAGTAATCGTCGAATAACTGTTGGTCTGAGGAAAAATTAGAATTACCGTTGGCGCTAACAGCACTTTCGGAATTTGGCCCACCTATGGATGAACCTTGCGTTGATATACTACCACATTGATGTTGTGAAGGTTGTGAAAAGGAGTTTCCTGTGTAGGAAGCGCTCTCTGTTGCAATATTGTATGGCCTATCATCAGAAACAAAGTTGGTCCTTTTTGCTGATAAATCAAACCCAGTAGTCTGTTGTGAACTATTTTGTGATAAATCTAACCTTTCATTGTTGGAATTTTGCCCTTTTTCAGACATCTTTCCTGCTTCCCGCATTTCTTTATCTCGAATTCTGGACTCGTAATCGACAACCAATTTTTCGCGATGGTCTCTCATTCTGGACTTGAATTGCGAGCATAGATACATTAGAATGGTCGAATATCTAGTACTGAGATGAAGTTCATCTGGAGCAGCATCTCTGAGACAAATGGCAGTTTTCTGGAGCAGACTGACAATCTCTTCAACAGGAATAACAGACATCTGCAATATTGCGGATTGCTCACCTCCAACTTTCAACTCATCAGATTGATCAAAGCCCAAAGTTCCCTTTGACTTTTTAGAAGATGTTGTATCGGTTGTCAGCGTAAGGTAACATTTCACTATAAAAGACACAGCCTTAATAATTCTGGTAACCCATCGAACTGGCATAAATTTAAGTAATTTGAGTCTATGAACTCTTTGGGTAACAGCCAGGACCTCTTTTGCAGCCTTATAAGCCAATTCAACATATCTAGAGTATCTCACCAATTCATCCAATCGCAAACTTCTTCCTTTCTTAGAGTTAACCAAATTAGCACTCACAGAAGTATCGCCGCTTAATGCCAAAGAGTATAGATACAACTTCGTGTAGTAATAATCTAATATTAATGATTCTCGCTCAATCATGCTCGAGAGATCATGCCGTGTTTTCTCTGAAAGCGAAAGCCAGTTGATTCGATCCTGAGGTTTTGAGGCCTGATGGTCAAAATTAACTGAATGTGGGTTTGATGGCTTCAGAAGACGGTGGTACTTTTGATACCAATTTTCCAAAATGGGCGAGAGAATATCCAAAATGGCAAGGTTCTGATACTTGTTGAGATGACCAAACTTGGGATGTTGTCCATATAATGTCTCGTAGCAAAGAGAAAAGAACTGTAGCAACTCTAAAGTACCTTTCTGTATTTGGGTGAACCCCCATTTTGGAGAATTCACATCAACTTCGGCCAGTGTCTGAGCCAGCATCGATCTTTTATTCAATCCAATGGCTGCATGTGTCTCTGCAACGTGTGTAGCCATAAATGTAAGTGGATGATCCGGTAAAAGAAAGCTTAATCTATTTGCAGTTCCAATAAGCATGAAAGACATCAACTCCGATCTTTTCATCGCACTTAAGCCGGCATATTGTTCCTGTTGACCAGATTCATCATCAGCAGAGTTTGCATAATCACTCCATCTAAAATGAATAGCTCTTGGGTTCCATTCTGTAAATAGTAAAAACGACAGCAATGTACCAATTGATCTGCTACTACTTTCACCCCAAACCGTCATACTAAACAGGCGTTGACAATATATCCATAATTGTTCGTGTACCTTCAAGTGGCGAACATTTTTGTCATCTTCGTGATCATCTGAAATCTTTTTGTCACATTCTATTTGGCTCTTTTTTGATTGCTCTGACTTCCCGTTGAAGGGTTCATTTTCAAACGGAAGTGGATGGTATCTTGCTGCAACCGTTAAAATGGCACATAACAGCATTGGATATGCTGGAAGAATATCTGGATTGTGGATTTCATCTGGAATATAGGGGAAAAACGGATGCATCGTCGTGAAAAAGAGTTTAATAAGCCTTCTGGCCTCGATCTCTGTCATAATGCCATCAGAACCTATGTATTCAATATCAGAAAGCTTCGCAGTAGGACTTAGACGCATTGATAGCGTTGATTTAATTGGAGGCATCTCGAATCTGTCTTTGCGAATGCTTGGAAACAAATCGCTTGCATGGCCAAAAGCCTCCTTTGACAAATTGCTGGACGAAGAATTGGAGGATGGAATATCTTGATAGGAGCTCTCTCTGGATAAACTAGACATACTATTGTATGTACTGTTGACCTTTCTAGTCAAGCTGTTTTCCCTAGATCTCAACATGGACTTCCGTTTGGCTTCCACTGAAGTAGGTATTGCAGCCTCAAGTTCTTCAACCTTCTCTTTCCCATCGATCCTGTCTCTCTTATCAGCTTTGGCGATTTTTCCTGCAATATGTGCCAAGAAAACCATCGTGGCATTGTTTGTCAACGGCTGATCAGAGTAAATTCTTTCACGTACATTATTTCGTGGGTGATTTGAATTTTGAGCGTGATCTTCAGTAGAAAGGGTTGGGCTCTGCTTGAATGAATCATCGTTGACATCATTTCTGAGTAGTTTGGATTGGAGTTTCGCATTAGACACTTCTGCTTTTCTATACGTGTTTATTCTACCAGTGGATATATCAGCTCCAGTAACAGAAGCAGTGGAATGCGATTTCATAGTACTGCCAACGTTCAACTGTGGCATGGAATTGGCAATTGGGTGATATGATACACTATTTGTGGTAAAAGGTGCACTGGCAACTGAGTTTGGAGGTGGCAGCATTGCCGGAAGTTGAGATGACACAGGTAAAGATTCAGAAGGAAGTGTATGAGTAGCAGTACTACCTAGAAATGGCATCTTATTACCAGCCGAAAACCCCGAAAAGGGAACCTGCTGCTGCTGAACTTGACTACGTGAGGAGCCATAACCAGATGCCGGTATCTGCGCCAAACTTGGGGCATACGTGTTTGCAGTAGAGCCAACAGAAAATGCATCTCTAGACAACTGAGAAGTACCATTAAGAGCATTTACAGAGTTAGGGAGTCTGTCTTTTCCACTAAGAGCGAGATCTGGGTGTTTTCCAACGCTATCAAGCAGTTTCCTCCTTTTTAATGCTGCCTTTGCATGTGAGCCACCTCGTTTGCGCTCAACAAAAATGCATTCTTTCCTCTCCCGCTTACATCTGGCACATGGTGGTCCATGTGGACTGTTAACATCACCCAAATCGCACTTTACTTTCCGTATTCGGCAATTGAGACATGCCATGTAATTCCGTCTGAATTTCGTCTTTTTATTCTGTTCACCTGTGCCTGATGGTGATTCAATCGAAGAGGCAGGTGAGACACTGCTACCACTTATTTCCATATTTGTAAAGCGTTCAACTCTTTAAACTACAAAATCAGAAATTTGCGGCCTGCACTTCGTCAAGAAACAACTAAATATGCTTTCTCGTGGTTTCTCACCAATAATGCTCCTGAACAAAGTAATTATTTCAGCTAGAAAAGGTTACCAGTAGGAGGTCACGCTGGATTCACTCTAATTTTCTTTGAATAGTGTCCCGGACAAAAATAAACGACACAATTTCGACAATTCAATGTTTGTAACAACTGTGATATCAGATCTGAAATTACTCAAGTAAGTCGAGCACTTTGTTCCTTGAATGTTGTGATAATTTGATGGTTGTGAATCTATTCTAAGTACTGGAAAGTACAAGTGAGACGAAAAAAAAATAAATATAAAAATTTGCGGATATTGACGGGTACTGCCGGAGGCACAACATGCACCTGACGAAATCATCTCAAGGATGACTATGTAATTTGCTTCAACCTGAACAATAGATAAGGACATGTTGATAAGAGTACCATTGATATACAGATAAGACATATGATAAGTTTATGTATACAATACTACAAGTATATTTTTCCTGAATCTAAGACTATAGCATGCCATTGCTGAAACTACATCATAAGCTAAATAGCAAAAATATTCATTGCTGATTTAAGGATGTATTTATTATGCATCGATGAAATTACAACTCAATGAAAGCGTGGAATAAGAATCCTACTGAATAATAGTCATACTCATTTGCCACAAGAAGATCAGAAGCAACGTCATCTGAGCATTTTGATAGTCTCCGTACGTGTATTTTCAACCATTAGAGTCTTGTTCATTGCTGCTTTAAACCGGTTATAAGAACAATCGTCAGCGATGAATATTTTCGCGAGTTTATCTTTTTTTTCCTTTTTTTTTTTATCTCTGCTTCTCGCTTGATTTGCAACAGAATATTTCATATCTTAAATAGCCCGATTGACCTTTAATTGATGGCAGATAACGGTTATCAATCAAGTGTTGCCTTACCTATTATAAAGTAGACACAAGGTCTTCAGGCGTAAAATGTATTAAGTAAACATAGCCTACATCAACATACACTGGAGTTACAAGTACAATCTTTGACAACTCAAAGTACAAGCTACAACAACAACAAAAAGCCTTGAAAAAGGTTTTAGAATAAGGGAGATTATCTTTATTCCACAAGTGATGAAGCTGTATATATTCAGTGATAATAGCTAATCGTAATGCCTAGATCCTATTCAATAAATCTAAATAGCAAACTTCTTCGTCCATTCACGTGCCGTGGCCTCATACTGTTTTCTATCAGTCTTGTAAACATGTGCAATTTCAGGAACCAATGGATCATCTGGATTTGCATCAGTTAACAATGAACAGATAGAAAGTAGAACCTTAGAAATTGTCAAAGCAGGAGACCACTGATCCTTTAATATATCCAAGCAAATATTTCCGTTGGAGTTGATATTTGGATGATAGATCTTGGTCTGGAACTGAATCTTAGGTGGCTTGAATGGGTAGTCTGTTGGGAAGTGAATGGTTAAGAAAAACACACCCCCGGCATATGGAGAATCTGGTGGTCCCATGATTGATGCTTGCCAGTGATACAGATCATCTCCGACTGGTCCAGCAGAACATTGTGAAGGTGGATCTCTTCCCAAATCGCTGAGTTCCTTGTTGATTCTTTTTAACGACATTTTTTTTGGCTTCTCTCAAACTATGTTTATATTATATGAATGCGAACTGATATGATGCGCTTATGAAGTATTATTAATCAAAGTAATTGATAATATTAATCAGAAAAGATTAGAAGTTTTTTATAAAGATTTGTATTCTGGTAATCTATAACTTTTTGCAAATGTGTTTGTGCGAAAGTAAAGAGGTTTACCGTATAAAAAAGAGGGAAAGCAAGAGGAAAATTAAAAATTTGATCGGTACTTTTTTATAAATATTTTAGGAGAGAGAAAAAAAAATTTGTCTGAGAATGTATTCATTCATTGACGAGAAAGAGGAAGGTTGTCTTGCTTAATTAAGCCGTCCACAACTACTAGCTCATTTTCCTTTTTTTTTTTTTTTTTTGAGTTTCCTTCTCTTTCTTTCCGCCTAGAATATTTCAGGCATTAGAAGATAGGCTGTCATTTTCTGGCTGTGATTCTATAACTCAATCAAGATACGAACCGCTAAATTTCATCGCCAAATTGACAATTAGTAAATCCTCTTTTACCGTTGCCCTTTCTCGTAGGATTTACATAATCCTCGATGAAATGGACCTGAGCTAGAACTTTCGAGAATAAAGCGGAAATCAAATAAACGGTGAACAACCTCCCAGGGCAAACGTAAATCGTCGATCGACGCTCAAAGACGAGATAAATTTACTTCCTCTTTTTCTTTTTATTTGGTAATGCCGAACTAGATGAAAGGGAAGGAAAAATAAATAATGAAAGAAAAATAAATAAATAAATAAAAATAAATAAAAATAGATAAATGAAAATTGAAGACGATGGAGATGGACGGAAGAAAAATTGCCTGCTCCCAAAGCTGATTTGGTCACAAAATGCATGTCACCAAATGCATATTATTATGCTGGCACAATAACAGTGAAGTTTGAAGCATGTCATATTGTTAAGAGCAGAAAGAACAATATTCGAATGGAAGAGAGCATATATATTTGCCAAGCAAAAAGATCAATATGCAGTTTTTTGTGAATTAATGTATGTAACCTCGTCGGCTTGGCTATTTAAATAGTTGTCCTTTGCAAAGATCCGTGGGTAATGCAGGCAAAGAGATTTAGCCGATCACTTGTTTCCAGTATGGAAAAAAAGAATTCTCATATCTCCGGGTGAACTCCAGGAAAAAATACCCCTGTTCAGGTATACCGGGCGTATTTGCACGTAAAGGCATATCTGTTGACTGGTTTGGCATATTTTCCAATAAGGCACCCCCTTATATGCACATCCGGCTCCAACCTTGTGTCAGCCGTATTTTCTTGTATTTGCAGTTTAGAGAAGTCCTTGATAGAAGGTGAATGACGCAACAGCGGGAGAAAATAAATGAAGAAAAAGTTTTTTCTACACATTAGGCATTGTGCCATCACGGAGATCTAGTAATCAATTTTGGCGTAATACTTTTGGTATTGTTCCTTATGTTATTCTTATGCTATTCTCATTTCCCAAACCGGTCAACTTGATGGATTCGTCCACACCTCCTTCGGATATGCTCTATGTTAGACATTATTCAGGCCCATTTAATTTTTTATTCTATTCCAATTATTCTAATTCATCATTTTATGATTTTCTTAATTTATTTTATTTTTTTAATTTATTTCAATTTATTTTTTTATTATATTGTATTTTATTTTTTTATTATATTGTATTTTATTTTATTTTATTTTGTTTTATTTTTACTTTTTAATAGGTGTATGTAGACTGTCCTTCACAAGCCTTCTTCCAACTTATGTAACAGTTTATATCCAAAAGGCACAATCTGTCCATCCACAACTTATATATTCAGAGAGCGAAACAGTTCACTCTTGCCTTATACCTGAAATCGCCTACTTTAACCACAGACGCTCAAGAGTAATCGCCAAGGTTATAAGTGCATATCACAACAGGAGTATGATCCTTAGATGAATTCTAATACCGGTTTCAGCCATAACAGTCAAGACCACGACAGGCACACGAGTGATTCGCATGGACTGCACGTTGCAAGTAGTGATTTTCACGAGGAAAATGCAAACGGAACCATTCTGAAGGAGTCTGAAAATTCAGCGTCTTCATCTGTGCAATCGCACTTTGTCAACCACCAAGCTTTTAATGGGGCAAATGCCGCAGAGACAAATTGTTCAACCCCGGTCGTCGATCAGCACCAGGCGGATTCCGGGGCCGGAAATGTCGACGGTATGGATCGTCAGTCAAAAGTGTACCCCTCAGGTTTTGCAGACGAGGAGTTTCCGTACGATGAGTGGCTCAACTCCAACGCCTACACTATTGCTGTAGCAACCGGAAATGCGGATGTTTCCACGGTTATGAATGCGCCACATATCACGGAGAACTCGAATTCGTCCTCCTCGGGAGTTTCTGGTTCCCTTACACCAATTATAAAAGAGGAACCGGACCAACTTGATGATCTTTTGTCGCCAAGCACTTCTGGGAAGACGTTGTTCGACCCGGAGATTTTCCCGCGGCGGACATTCTCGGGGACATCGTCTTTCAACAGTCCGACCGTTTCTCCGCCAGGCCGCCGGACTGCTTTGTCCGCTGACGATCCGAAAATCAACAATGTTCCGATCTCGAATTCAAACAGTGCTTCCTCTTCCAGCTCCAAGCGGGTACCTCCGAAATTACTTAGGGGGAGGAGGGCAGGTGGTGCATCTTCAGGCAGTGCAGCCATTTCGGAAGGGCCCTCCAGTAATAGCGATACGTCCTCTGTTGGTGCACGGAGCGGGTCTTACACTGGGTCCGGTGTTAAGAAGCCGAAAAGAGACCGGTTTTCGCATAATGTGGTGGAGAAGAAGTACCGGACAAACATAAACATGAGAATTGCAGAGCTCAGAAATGCAGTTCCCACTTTAAAGCCGCTTTCAACATCAGCTGGCAACGGCCAGATCGACTTATCGAAGTTGGACGGTTTGACTCCGGCAACCAGGCTGAATAAAGCCAGCATCTTGTCCAAAGCCACCGAGTACATTTATCATCTCCGGACGAAAAACGAGGCATTAATGCGGGAAGTGAGTGCACTTCATGGGGTTATACAACAGTATGGACTGTCGTTGCCTCCGGCTGTGCAGGAAATGCACCAGCAGTTGAAGCCGCTTCCTAAATTCATCAGCTATTCTCATGATGGTAAAAAACTCGGGCCTGTTTCCGGCCAGCCGCCGGCAAAAACTTCTTCATTCCGGGGGTTGCAGCAGCAGGCACAGCCTCAAGCTGCCTATGGGTACTACGGAGGAGTTTCTGCCTCTGTTCCTGGGGCAACAGTTGCATATGATACCCAGTATGCAGGTGGGCAGCCTCTGGCTAACCAATATTCTTATGTGCAGAAGGGGGAGGGTGTTCCTCAGTATGTTCAGAAGGGCCAAAAATTCGCACAATATGTACCGAACGGTTCAACTGCTCAGTATGTGCAAGATCAAGCTTCTCAGTACGTGCAAAAGCAAGCTCCTCAGTATGGGCAAGATCAAACTACTCCGTATGGGCAAGATCAAACTACTCAATATGGTCAAAATCAAACTCCGTACATACAGAAAGATCAAATGCATTATGTCCAAAAAGACCAAACCCCCAACTACATACCAAAAAATAAAATGCCGGGCTACTCCCAAGACCAACCTCCCCAGTACAATTTCCAACATCAACCATCTTCACAGCATCCGTACACATCTTCTGAACCCCAACCTGGACAGACGTTTCAGCAGAACCCAGAGCATGCAAATTCCCAGCAGCAAAACTTCTACTACGATCAGAAGCACGAAACTGATACCGTTGGGCAGCCAATAGAAGAGCCTAACTTGGCCAACAATGCGTCTGAGTCTCACATGATGAGAGGCCAGATGCTGGTTGGTGGAGTTGCCGCAATTATGGGGTCGCAGCTCATGGCCAGCTCGGAGGAAAGCATTCCATCACACACGCAGGATATTAGGCCTATGGGGATCTCATCAGTGTGGTTGGACATCCCAGAAACAGTCTCCTCGTTCAAGACGTTGTGCCAGTTCACACTTTTCTTTCTTGGATTATTCATGCTTGTCCAGCCGGTTCTTTCTGTGTGCTTTAATTTCATTGAGGCCTGCCTCTATCCGCCATCACTCGAAACCAGCCATGTTCCTGGATTCGTGCAGACGAGAATCCGAGGCTTGGTGAGACGATCGTCCGGCTTCGCTTTCACCACTCTTCTCGTCAAGTACTGGGCGGTGAACTGTGGATTCTTGATCAAGGACGGCACGAATCCACAGCATCTATATCAGTTCAACATGCTATGCCACGATCTTTTCACCAAGAAGGGCCAGATCCCCTTGGCTGTGTTGATGTTCTTCTATGTTGAGTCTCTCTCCATAGTGACAAGCGGGGCCTACCGCACGGATGAAAGTTATCGCTTCCAGTTCAACAGTCTAGTAATTGCTCGTGTATTCGAAAGAAGACTCCGGAGTCAGTTCTTGAACGCGATGTTGTCTATCCCACAGAGGATATGTGCTTTGTTCAAGGAGCTTGAGGCAACCAAGGCAATAAGAGGTGAGCGATCCGCGTCGATGTGCCAGATGGTCAAGCTTATAGAGAAGGATCCTGGTTTTGTGGCTAGCAATGTTCTTTTTGATCGCATCCTTACCAGGAGCTTCAAAATGGAGGAGTCCTGGTACTTGGTTGAGTACGTGTGCTTTATCCGGGCCACCGATATTCTTCGGGCCTCGCTAATAGAGTATATTCAGGCTTTATCGTTGTTTGGCGGTGATATTCTTCCCGGTAACGAGGCTGTATTCAGCAAAGTTCGGCGTAGGGAAGCATCTTATGCAAAGCCTGTGGAAGATGATCTGTCTTACAAGGCCTTCAAAGAGACGATTATGGCCGAAGTAGTCCACCGGATATTCTCCAAGATTGATAAAAGCGAGGCCATTATGCCGGCAGGGTCACCCGTGAGGCTTTACTGTAGTGTTTACCAGCAGATTCTTGATCCTAAGGACAAGAGCAAGCTGCAGAGATCGCTTTACGCGATTTTTAGCTCTTGCAAACGACACTTGGAGAACAGTGAGACTTTCGACAGAGTGAACTCATTGTTTGAGGTCGATAAGTTCAAGCCCCAAGATATGGACGTTATAGTTGAGGAAATTGAATCGCACCAGCATCCTTCTGCCATAATGCATGTTGTATCGTGCTTTTCATACAGATTGTCGCTTGCCTGTTCCTGGATTATGCACTTCTACTACAACTCCGACTACGAGAGTGCCAGGTATCTCGTGAAATTTCTTAGAACTCCGTCTGATTTCGCCAATCATGGCGATCTTGAGGTTCTTGATCTCCTGCCATTCACTGCCGCTCTGCAAGTTCTTCTTGTAATAGTTGAGAAGGAGGCCGACAACTTGTTCAAAGATGAGTCGGAGGGTGGCCTGGGAGACGAGAATCTTCAAGTTATCACCAATTTGGTGAACTTCTTGAAGGTATACGTTAACTATGCGGTTGCAGCACCAAAAAAGTTCAACCTCCTATCCTATGATGTGGCAAGGCTACGGACACAGCTGAAGCTGGAGATTCATCAACGGTTGATGCGGTTGGGAAATATTTTAGATTCTGGTTCTGCTGCGAGGAATGATGACGTTATTGGTTAATAGATGGAAGCAACCACTTTTTCCTTCCCTGACTTAATATTTTTTTTTTGTTTGGCGCATACTTCTGCCACTTATTTTTGATTGTCTCAATTTACTAGTTATTCATGTTATGTTTTGATTTTCCTTCTTATAAGCTTACAGTTTTTTTTTTCTTGGTTTTGTTAAGAACGGTACTCAATATAGATCTAAGTTTTTTTTTTTTTTTTTTTTTGAAAATGTTAGCCGTGTAGCGACCGGTCGATCGACGTGATTGCTGACTTGGAATCTTTGTCGGTTTTATTTTTTTCTGCCCCATATTTGTAATTCCAATAAGATTCACGCTACGAAATGTTGACGTGAAAAAAAAATCAATCCCGAACAAGGTTTATCTTATCGTCTGACAGGTATTGGTAAAATAAGAGTTATTTTCGATTATTGTGAATCGGTTGGAAAAGCGGGCTTTTTTCAATAGCATAGTAAGGAAAGTGCAGCTGCGTTTTCACTGCGTTAAGCATAGGTGTTGCATAAATAGATCTCAGGTACTTATTTCACATAGACTATATCGCAGACTGCCTTAAATAGGCTATATTAGATAGATTATATCACATAGCCCATAATAAATAGTGGATATTGCATCGTGGATTGCACTGTGGACATTGCACTGTGGATATTTGATACCATATAGTCGTTTTCCGGTGTGGTACTACAAATTGTGGATTCGGTTTGCAGCAAAGAGTACAGCACAGAATCAGAAGCAGGTATGTCATCATCGGTTGAGCAAAGCAAAAACAGGCTAGAATTGGCGCCAGAGCTGAAGCTGGCGGTGTTTGGCACGGATTCGGACAAGGTGATCAGCAAAGTGTCTTCATACAAAGACGTAAAGCAGTCAGATGAAGATTTTAAGGATGTGGTGGATTCGCCGGAGTTTGAGGGACTGAGCCACTGGAAGGACTTGGGAAACTTTCTGGAAACACTGCGGCAGAAGCCACGTGACCCACAGAACCCTCTCAACTCGAGGGATCCGCTCGAGAAGCCCGTTTCGTATCGGATATGCAACATTTGCGACAATCCGATCTTGGAGTCTTCTATGGCGGACCACATTGTTCAGTGCCAGGAGCGGAGCAGGAGGCGGGAGGAGGAGCAGAAGAAGGTGGGAGGTGTGGATGGTGGCGAGGCGAGAAACGACGATGTGATTGTATTGGATGGGATATATGAGGGGAAGGAGGATAAGAGTGAAAAGAGTGAAGGCAAGAAACAAGAAAATACACACGAGGGGCCAAGGAAGAACGGCCGCCGGACCGGGCGGAGGGCAGGCCCCGGTAAGTCGTCCTCACCCACGCCGTTGTCTGCATCGGGTACACCGGGGGCCACCGGGGAGACGGGCAAACGGAGAGGGGCCCACCACACGCACCCGCGAAAGGCGAAAAAACCAAGAAAAACCCGGCGGAGCAAAAATTCGCGGAGCAAGGGCCCGGTGGACGTGGAGACGCAGTGCGGGGTGCCCCTCCCCAATGGGGGATTTTGTGCCCGGTCGTTGACGTGCAAAACACACTCTATGGGGGCTAAGCGGGCGGTGCCGGGCCGTTCGAGGCCGTATGACGAACTTTTGGCGGCGTACCAGCGGAAAAACCAGGCGAAAATGGGGGCGGCAGCAGCAGCAGCCCAGCAGGCGAAGGATGATATGATCCACGGGGGCAGCGTGCCGTTGGATGACGAGGAGGAGACCCGGGAGGTTCTGCAGGGCGTTTCGCGATCCGCGGCCTGGCCCCTGGAGAGAAAAGTTTTGATGCCGGCCAGAATGCGGACGGGATTTTTGAGGATGCGCGAAATGTTCGCGACAGCCCTCGGAGGGCACGGGGCAGCCCCCGGGGTGATCCAGGGCCGGGCGGCAATTTTGGACGTGGACCGCCCGGCGGACTACGTGCACCCAGTGCGTGTGCAGAGGCAGCGAACCCAGAAGCCCGTGGGGGAGCTGCAGCAGAGGCGGAAGTTGCAGCAGGAGGTGCTGCAAAGGCAGTTGTCGAAGCAGCAATCGAAGCAATTGTCGAAGCAATTGTCTCAACAACTGTCTCAGCAATTATCTAAACAGCAATTGTCTCAACAACTATCCAAGCAGCAACTGTCTCAACATCTGTCTCAACAACTATCTCAACAACTATCCCACCCCGGTCAATCCAGCAACCTCCTCGGGACACCCGGTGCGTCTTCCCCAGTAACTGCCAACGCCCTACCGGGGGTCTCCAGGAGCCCAGGCCCGGTGAATTCCGTCGCTAATGGGGTCTCCCAAACACAAAGCCCGGCTTCGTTGATTGCAAACATGGCCCATGCGGGGGCTGCTGGCTTTAACCGGCATCCTATGTCTGTCCAGGGCTCCATTCGGCCTCAGAGCTCGCTGAACAGCCAGGGGCAACAGCAGCAACAACAACAACAACAACAACAACAACAACAACAACAACAACAATTATCTCAACTGCCTCAACAACTCTCCCAGCAGCAGCAACTCATCCTCAGAAGAAAACAATTAAAGCACCAGAAACTCATCGCTATCGCCAGAGCCAACGGAATGACCGAGCAGGAGCTCATCGCCAAGTTGCAGAGGCAGCAGCAGCAACGGGCAAGGCTGCTTCAGGCAAAGTTGCAGAGCATGACCCCGCAGCAGAGGCAGCAGTTCATTGTTCAGCAGCAGCAAAGAAGACAGCAGATGATGCAGAGAAGGCAGGCGCAGCAGGTGCAGCAGTTTGCAGCCAAGAACAATGCCATCCAGGCTGCAGCAAACGGCCTGTTGATGGACTTGCAGCCGCTCAGCCAGCAAAGCAGCTCTGCAGCATCGGTCGGCAGCATTCCCGGCTTGGCAATGCAGTCCCCGGTCGCCAACAATGGTCAAAACTCCAACGTTCAGTCGCCTGTGTCATCCCTGATGCAGCAATCCCCCATCAACTCGCCTCTGAATTCTCCCATGAATGCCAACATCTCCATGCAGCAGCAGCAACAACTTCAACATCAGCAATCGGCCTCTCCGCAAGGTCCAATGGCAGGCCAGTTCTCTGCCAGCCAGTTGTTTGAGAATATGGGCTTCTGATGCTCTTCTTGCTTCTTTTGCTTTTCTACTTATCGATGTGCTTAAATGTCTATGTATAACTAAAATCACAGCATGCTTATTATGTATGTGTAGGGATTACTCGATGAAGATATGTATAGGGACTCTTTGATATATACATAGTATGTTCTTTAATATCTAAAGTATCCATGCAGTATGTTCTTTAATATCTATACAGTATGCTCCTAAGGTCTACAGGGACTCTTTAATATCTACAGGAACTCTTTAATACCTATGTATGCTATGTATGGTATGCTCTTAATCCATGTACAGTATGCCTAATCCCTCTACTACTCTCAGTCTCTTGGTTCGATCTTTGCTTCATATACCAATTGTATCCACCCATGCATTCAGATCTTATCCTTGTTCAGTATCATTCCAAATCAACTCTGCATCTCAATCATGTTCAAATCACGTTGCCATTCATTACTTACTTCGAGGACTGCTCCTCATCTTTCTTCACCTGCCGTTCCTTAAGCATTCTCTCCTTCACATCCGGTTTCAGCTCTATCGGAGCAATACTATCACTCACTCGCACCTTTATAAAACTCTTAGGCTTCCAATTTCCATTCTCGTCGAAATTCTCCGGGTTTGGTGGCGATTTCTTGATGAGTTGGTAGTCTTTAAGCAGGTATAGGCCAACCGCAAACCCACCTATTAGTCCAAAGGCAAGGATGTTGAATCGGGCACCGGCTGTTTTGTGAGATGGCATTTCCTGTATTTGAGCTACCTCGCTTGGAAGTGTCAGTATATGTGTGCAATTGCTGATATAATGGTGCAATTTCTGGCATAATAATGCAATTGCTAATATAAGGAAGAATCAGGTAAATATTTCTGCTGTCTATGTATCTCGTATTTTTTACGTTTATCACTTCTCGATCCAATTCAATTTTGAATTATTTATTTTTTTTCTCAATTGTTCTTTTTCCCCTCTACCTCTTCCTTACCCTCGCCTCCACTTGCTCAACCTTCCCCACTATCCAATCATTCCACTCACAGAACAAACCAATCTTCATACAATCCGTTCCATATCCACAGCATATATTCATACAAAGCTGTACATATTTATCTGCCACTGTCTGCCATGTCTTTACCCAAGCGTATCATAAGAGTATGTTTTCTCACCTTATGTCAACACCATCTTTACTCCTACTAACACACCTTTGCCCAAGGAAACTGAACGATTGACAACAGATCCTGTTGCCGGGATCACGGCTGTGCCACATTCCGACAATCTAAGATACTTTGATGTGGTCATAACGGGACCAGAAGGCTCCCCTTACGAAAACGGCAAGTTCAAGTTGGAATTGTTTCTTCCGGATGAATACCCCATGGTGGCCCCAAAGGTCCGTTTTCTTACAAAAATATACCACCCGAACATCGACCGTTTGGGAAGAATATGCCTTGATGTCTTGAAAAACAACTGGTCGCCAGCTTTACAAATTAGAACTATTTTACTATCCATCCAGGCATTGTTAAGCTCTCCAAATCCAGACGATCCACTTGCAAATGAGGTTGCCGAGGAGTGGAAGAACAACCACGCACATGCAATAGAGACTGCACGTGACTGGACTGCCAGATACGCCAAATAGTCCTGGATGGGGTGCATTCGCTTCTACTTTCTGCTTTTTACTAGTTCTTTTTTTTTATCCTTTTCATTTTATACTTACTTGCCGGTGTTGTCCCGTCCACTTTTTTTTGGCATTTTGTATATTTTTTCAACAGTGAAGATTTATAGACGGCTGGTTCTTTCTCGCTGCACCGCCTGTTTCACTCGTATGGCTCCCTGCCACACTTGTTCGATAACGTCCGAAAAATCATCCACGTACACAATCTGAATTCCGAGCTCGTCCCTAATGCGTTTTTCTGGCTCTCCAAAAACCACCTTGGTCTGCTTGTTTCCCGATATCAACTTCTCTTCAATCAGGATTAGATCCCGTAGTTTTTCTTGCGATACTTTTCTATCTTTCATATCCGAAGTGTAGCTTTCAATAATATCTCTGCGGTTAAGTCTCGGGACGATCACTTTTGATATACAGCCACTTAGATGTGCTCCCAAAAGCTTCTCCTTTAGCCCGCCAATCGGAAGAACGTTGCCTGTTAGGGTAATTTCGCCCGTCATTGCAACATCGGCCGGAATTGGCTTGCGGAGAATTAACGAAAGAAGACATGTTGTAATGGTGATGCCTGCAGAAGGTCCATCTTTGGAAATCGCACCTTCCGGAACGTGAAGATGCACTTCCGTGCTTCTGTACCTGTCCAAAGCCGCCTCAATGTTGAAAGAATCGCTTGCGGAAACAAGCATCCGCCTGTTGAGCAAGTATCCAACAAGCACATCTGCAATCTGGGCACTTTCCAAAAGAACGTCTCCTAGATTTCCCGTGCAAATCAACGATTTTTCACCCGGAAGGCCGACCATTTCAAAGCTTAGTAACGAGCCCGACCCGTCACTGTTGTAAGAAAGGCCGTTTGCAACCCCGTATTGCTCCTGAATTGTGTTAAAGTTCTTTCTATGCATATCTCTCGCGCTCATTCTGCCAGCACCAATGTACTTTGGAAGATCGTCAACTTTGACAGTTGCTGAATACGTAGATGGCCCCGATTCGGTGGCTTGCTCGTGCTCAATTGCCTTGATCCGACAAATAGATGCTATTCTTTTTTCCAGCGACCGGATCCCGGGCTCATTCGTGTACTCGGTGGCAATCTTCAAAATAGTATCATCATCCAAATGGAGCGAACCGGGTGGCAAACAGTTTCTTTGCATCTGTCTCGGAATCAAGTATCTCTTGCATATTTCGACTTTCTCTAGATAGCTGTATCCACTAAGCTCGACCATCTCCATTCTGTCCCGTAATGGTGTACTGATGTTCCATGCGTTGTTTGCCGTACAGATAAAGACAACCTGCGACAAATCCACAGGAAAACCAACATAGTGATCCTGGAAGTTCTTGTTCTGCTCTGGATCCAATATCTCTAATAATGCCGCCTCAGGGTTACCGTTTCTGGCTGCACCGCCCACCTTATCGATTTCATCCAATAGAATCACTGGATTGTACGACTGTGCTCTTCTCAAAGCCTGGATTATCAGTCCTGGAATAGCACCAACGTAAGTTCTACGGTGGCCCTTTAAATCGGCAAAGTCGTCCAGTCCGCCTAACGAAACTCTTTGAAACTTTCTTCCGAGTGCTTTTGCAACCGATTTGGCCAATGATGTCTTGCCAACACCTGGAGGGCCTGTTAGGAGGAGAATTGGAGCATTAAAGGAACCTTGATTCTCGATTTCGATGCCTGTGTCATTATCTTCATCCATTAAGCCTAGGGCGTCCGCATTTCTGATCGAAATTACCGAAGTGGTTGTATTCTTTGTATTCTTTGTATTCTTTAGATTGCTTGAATTGCTTAAATTGCTTGAATTGCTTTTATTTCTATTCTCCGAATTCTTCAAACTCTCCGCCTTACGGCCCTTTGCTCCAGCCTTTTCCTTAGCATGTATCATATTCCTCTTATCTGTAACTCTGTTGTGCATCTTCAAAACAGCAAGATACTCTATAATTCTCTCTTTTGCACGTTGCATGCCGTAATGGTCGTTATCAAGTTGTTGCATGGCTGCATGCAAATTGATACTCTGTGATTTTCCCGACTTGTGCAATTTCTGCCACGGAATATCCATGATCACATCCATGTATGTTCTCAGGACCTGGTACTCTGATCCACTCTTTGGCATGTGCTTCATGCAGCTATAATCGGCTCTAATCAATCTCTTGCCGTCTGGTGACATCCTCAAACCATCAAGATGTGCAATAAAGCCTTTCAATTTCTCCGACTGCGGGTCTGGCACCGATCCAAATGCATTTTCTTTTCTCTCACTTCCTCTCTCATAGAGTCGTATTAGCTGCTTCAATGATTGCAAATGAAACGTGACAAATTGCATTTCACGCATTTTGAAGTCGTCCGCACTGAGCCGATCCTTCATGCCTGCCCACTGTTCGGCAACATACTTCATATCGAGCTGCTTGTCCAAGACAAATGATGCAAACTCAAGGTACGAGCGAAACATCTCAAGCCTCCTGTTGTGATCGAACTCACCCAAATAGGAAATTCTTTGTCGAAACGAAAACGGGAAGACGGCAACAAATACATCGTTTAATTGGCTAATTGTTCTCAACCGTTCTGCAGCATCCTTTTCCATCCTTGCTTGCCCATACAACTCGTAAAGTTTCTGCAACTGGCTGCCAGTTTCTTTTCCAGAAAGTTCTGCGTTCATTAATGAAGCAAGAGGTGTGAGCTGCAGAAGAATCTTCTGAAGCTTCTCGTCGAGTTTTTGCTCCTTTTGCTCTTTCCTAAACTCGGCATATCGTCTGTTGAAGCTGTAAACGGACTTAATTGTGCTCAATGCCCGGGCTGTGATCAGATTCAAGGATTCAGTGCTGCCTTTTGTAACTTTCTTTGGTGCAATATCATCCACATTAATCGAAAAAGTACACTCTCCGTGTCTTGGGGCAGTTTTTGGAGGTCTGGTATTTCCAAGTTTTGCATGTGCCCGAAACAGAGCATTAAAGCTAATGATGCATTGATGTTTGTGTACACGTATACTTGTGATCCTGCTGATTGTGGCAGGAATTGTTTTATTTGGCGTACTCTCGATGTATGGAATACAAGCAATGATCAATGCATTGCCTGGCAGAAGTGAGATTGAAGTCTCTTGCAGTTTAACACGCGGTTGATCGGAAGTATCTGTTAAAAGTGCTCTAAGTTGCTTTGCAAGTAGTTCGTCGATATCATTGAGCTTATCGTTGAAATGTGCGGCAATCTGTATGGAATCCGACTTTGATAGTCCTGTTTGGTATGTGACACCTGGCAGATACACAAGTTGGTTCGGGAGAATGAAGTATGGAAGGTTAATGAGTGGCGATTGGAGAGTCATAGTATTGAGGAGTGTAAAAAAGAGAAAGAAAGGAAAAGGAAAAGTGAGAAGTAAATAAATCTAAGATACGGTGGAGATCAGTTAGATACGCAGATAAATATAGTGTAGCGCGAAATCAGGCGGTGGATTCAGGGAACCGCGGGTGCTGCACCGCCTTGATTTGAATGGAGGTATTAAAGTAAGAGGTGTGGGTTTATGGTAATAGTTAATGGAGCAGCCTGTATTTTCAGGATTAAGCTATTGAAACATGCATTAGTATTACTTCTCTTTAAAATATTAGAATACTTTCAAATTCTCCTCAAAGCAGATTAAGAGGGCATTGCATTTTCACAGAAAAGCAAACAGTGGCTGGAAAGTGCAATAGTAGTGAAATAGATGCGTCGACAGTCGCGTCTATATAGAGTTGCCCTGGCTTGTTTATGAGACCTCGCTCATAAGGATTAAAGGTATTTAAATATGAGCATTTCTCTTTATATTCTGTTCATTTTACTTTTGTACTACTCAATACTAGTTATAAAGCAAAGTTCATAACTAATGGGCGTCAGCTAAACGAACTAAAGTATTACATTAGTATTGTATTGGATTTTCACAGAAAAGCCAAACAATCATCTCTCATACTAGTATCACATTACACATTCTGGCTGGAAGCTACAGCCAGGACAGTTAAAAGCGACGAATTAAGCAATATTAGAGACAGTAGAAAAGCATAATCAGTACTGGTGTGTGTGGATGGCATTAACATGCTCGACCTTGACCAAAGGCCGGTACTGGGGCCTCCACATCTGGGACTTGACCCAGGCAAGACACTTGTTGAAGTCACGAGGCACCCGGACCTTTCCGCCGCTAGGAGAATCCTCTTTTTCAACGGTCACTAGTCCCTCCTTCAAAGCCTGGATGATGACAGCAGTGGCGATCCTTGCAGACGTCTCGTCGATCGTCTCCAAGTCCGGAAGCAAGCCTCCCCTGTGATCGCGGACTGCCGGAGAAAGAGCAGCCAACTCGTCAACTGCAGCAGAGATCATCTTGTCGGAAATACTCTTGACACGGGCCAAGACGGCACCCAAGCCGATTCCTGGGAAGGCGACGCAGTTGTTGTTCTCTGATATCACGTGACCATTGACCGGTGGGAAAGGCGATCCGGTGGCAATTAGTGCATTGTAGTCGGTCCACTCGAGGGCATCCTTAGGGTGGACCTCGCAGAGCCTGGTGGGGTTGGAAAGCGGGAATATGATTGGCCGGCGGTTGTACTTGTACATGGTCTTTATGACATTCTCGGTGAAGGCACCGGCCTGGGTGGAGCAGCCAATCAAAACGGTTGGGTGGATTTTGGCGACGATTTCGACCAAGTTCGTCGCGTCGACGCCGTGCCAGTCGGCGGCCCGGTCCGCGTAGAGCATCTGGGCATCGGAGGAAACCGGGCCCATGTCGTCGAGAATGAGCCCGTGGCGATCCACGCAGTGGATGTGGGTCCGGGCCTCGTCCCGGTCTGCTCCGTGCGAAACCATGTGGTTGACGATCTGGTCGGCGATCCCGAGTCCCGCGGAACCGGCCCCGAAGATCACCACTTGGACATCTGCGAGTTTCCGGTTTGTGACTTGCAACGCTGCAGTCATCGACGCCATGGCCACGGCACCCGTACCCTGGATGTCGTCGTTGAAGCACGCGTATCTCTTCTTGTACCTCTCCAAAACGGGGCGGGCAGTGGTCACGCCAAAGTCCTCAAAGTGAATCACCGCGTGAGGATACATGTTGTGCAGAGTGGTCATCACTTTCTCCACAAACGCATCGTACGCTTCGCCACGCACCCTGGGAAACCGGTTGCCCATGTACAACTCGTCTTCCAGAAGCTTCTTGTTGTTTGTGCCCACGTCCAACACTGCCGAGAGCACTCTTCCCGGGTGCAACCCACCACAAAGGGTCATCAATGAGGCCTTGGCCACACAGATCCTCACTCCGCCCACTCCCTGGTCCCCGATCCCAAGGATACCCTCGCTGTCCGAGATCACTATGTAGTCGATGTCCTTATCCTTGCCGAATGGATGCAACCGATCCTGGATTCCGTCCGGGTCGTTGATATCCAAAAAGCAGCCCTCGGGTTTCCGGAACCGCGACGAGTACGCGATGATCGCATCGCCCTCCGTCGGCGTGTACACAATGGGGAGAAGCTCTTTGATGTGGTCCCGCACCAACTTGTAGTACAACACCTTGTTCTGCACACGCATCGACGTGCAGAAGTCACTCTTGGCCAGTCCCGTCTTGAAGAAATGGAGCTGCTTGTAAGCCCTCTCTGCCTGCTCCTTCAACGTGTTCACAACCGGTGGGAGAAGCCCCGTGAGGTCAAATGCTGCTCTTTCTTCCAATGTGAACGCCGACCCTTTGTTGAAAAGCGAAGAGTTCAACAAGTTGAACCCGGACACATCGCACTCGATCGGGCCTGTGGCCGTCAACCTCGTCTGCTGCGGAATGTGCTCCTCTGTATCATATGTCATGCTTTGATTCGGTGACCAATGCACTCTGAAGTACTCAAAAAGAAATCAAAAAGAAATGAATAGGTACTCAAAGGAATCAAATGTAAAGTACTCAAAAGCACTCAAATGTAAAGTAACCAAAAGCACTCAAATGTAAAGTAACCAAAAGCACTCAAATGTAAAGTAACCAAATACTAAATAATCAAACAAATCCACCAACACAAAAACACTAAAGAATAACTACAAACCACTGCATTTCCAAATCTTGGAATTCCTCCCCAATTTATACCTGCCCCCTGCTTATTGCCAACCTCTAGAAAACATGAAAGCCAGGCCAGAAATTCACCGGCTCGACGTAGAAAACCGGAACCACCTGCCTCAGGCAAGATCCCAAATTGGTCTGTTCCGCCCAGGCGAGTGCGATGAGTGAGACTCCGAAATTTTTCGCCGGTGCCGTTTAATCAGATACCTGTTTGTTCTCTTGTGATTTTTCTCTCAAGCGTTATAATTTTATGCATCTTCTGACTTCTCTTATTGTTGCCTTTACTCCATTGTCGGGGTTTTGCTTCTATCGGAGAAGTGCGGTTCTCATCGAAATCTCCCTACTTTTTTATTCTTTTGCTCCTTTTTTGAGTCATGCTGTAAGCCCGGACCAGCTCGCTCAACATGTTTTTCTACCTTTTACTTGAAATAAAATAAAGTTTAACTTTTCAATCTACATCTATTCAAATCTTGTTTATACTTTCTCTCCTTCCTTTCCTTCCTTTCATTTTCTTCCTTTCCTTTCCTTCTCTTTCCCTTGTCTTTTCCCTAGTGTCCACCTAAGTTCTTATTCTCCCCATCCTGTAATCATGTCAGAAACACCCTTTGTTTACTACTTATCTGTTTCCATCTTACTTACTCCAGTAATCCCTTCGTTTCCTTTACTCGATTGTTCTTTCACATTTTTAGAATCTCTCGTGCTATTATGTCTCACCATATTTATACGTTCAACATATTATCGCTAGCATTATATCCACGAAATTTTTTTTTTTTTTCACCGCGATATCAGCGTGCTCCCAGGTTTCGGCATTCTGTTCGGGGATCCTTCCTCCCGATCGACCAAACTGATAGCCCATTCTCGTTTAATTTGTCTCCGTGTACCGGACTTCTCTAATTCCATCCTCTCCGATCTATACCTCTCAAATTACTGTTTTATGATTCTCAATTATTTTTGTCTTCCATCTGACTTGTCCCGGAGCACCCGCTTAATGGTTCCTGATACGAGTATATGCTCTTACTTAGAATAGTTATGCTGTATGTCTTGTATTTATTCTTCAATAAAGTACTTTGTGAATATTCGTTCAGTACTTCCAACGAATTTTTTTGAAGTCTTAAATTTTAGAAAGATTTCGGGCTCAGTCTTTCTTTTAAGCTACTGGCGCTAACTACTTCACAAAAATAATCCCTAAATACTTTATCTTGACCCTTAATAACACCTCAGCTTTTCCTTTTCATCATATTCATTTCTTTGCTCTACAATTGCTATCCTGTTTCTTCCTTCCCCACATTCCCTTTAAGTCTACTGTGGCCCTTTTTTTCATACCTGATGGTGGTTGCAACTCCGTTGGTTACATTTCGCCGACAGAATTCGAAAATTTTTACTTTTCGTGTTCCGGACTAAGGGGTTCATCGCCCGTAGCAAGCCGGGATAAAAAAATAAAATAAAGAAAATAAAACAAAAACGATATTGATAAATAAACGAAGGGAAAAATAAAATGGATTAATCAAAATAATAGATACACAATTAAGTAAATAAAAAAACGGATGAAGATCGATCGACGAGTAAACAAATAAGCTTTTAAGCATCCTTGCACCGCTTGCCCCCACGTTTGCTAACTTTCATTCGCCTCCCAGCACCTGCACATTATTTTTGAACCTTTCGCATAGAATAGAACTACATTAGCCCCGTTATATTTATAGCATGCGTTAATTACGTAAACGCTGGTTAATTAAACAAACCACTTGGTATTGAGGTAAATTTTTTTTCTTTCACTTTATTTTTTTTTTGTTTTTTTCTGTTTTTCGTCTCGATAAGATAAATATTTGTTGAAATCCCGGAATCGTCACAGGTCCCATTTCTAAACCATTTCCTTTTTTGTTTACTTTTGTTGCCCTTTTGTTCCGTTGTTTGCTGCCAGCTATATATAAGCTGCAGTTTTCACAATTTGCGGATATTCGAAAACAGTCATAGCCTTCACATGAACAGCAAGTTGTGAAATAATCTAATCTAGTCAATTAGTCAAATTTCTACTATTGTCGATAGTATTTATTACATTCTCGTGCACTTTTTCCACAAGGGGGACAACTCGGCTGACTGAAAGCACCTTTGGTCTGGCTTGATTGATAAATTATTCATCTTAGTCCTTCAGATCGCCTTCTCTTTTTTTTTTACCTTTTCAAAATGTCTCTTGCAACAAGTTCAGCACATCCTTCAAAGCCCCGCCAGGTTTATCACGAACCAACAGGGATGCACCGCCTTGACATCCTCTCGAGGGCATTATCGAAGCTCCTCCGACATCAGGCCGGCCGGGAGCACATGAATATGGACAAAAGGGGATTTTTGTCATTGTGCGATGTGTTGAACCACCGGTATTTCAAATCTATGAAGGCCACCCCGGAGGACATTTTCCAGGCGGTGAACATCAACGACAAGAAGCGGTTTAAGATTGTCCAGGTGCAGGATGATGGAATCGATTATGACAATGAGTGTAAGGAGTGCGAGGTACACACTTATGTGCAAGGATGTCACTACATGATATGTGCACTACAGGGTCATTCGATAGCATCAGTGACCGACTCATATGGGATGACGGAGATCAAGAAGAACGAGTATCCAGAGCAAATAATTCACGGCACATACTACAATAAGCTCAAGAGCATAAAAGAGAGTGGAGGTCTGAGCAGAATGTCCAGAAATCACATTCATTTTGCAGAAGGTATGCCGAGATACATGAATACCGGAAAGCGGGCCAGAGAAACGCCATGTAAAGAAAATGGGAAGGCTTTGGAGAGCCAGGATAGGGCGGGTGTGCGGAAGAAGAGACGTGCATCGATTATCAGCGGGATGAGGAAAAATTGCAATGTGATAATATCATTGGATATTGAGAAGGTGAAGAAGAGCGACCTGGTGTTTTATCGAAGTGGAAATGGGGTGATTCTGTGTCCGGGAGACAAGGATGGACTTGTCAAGCTGGAATACTTTGGAAAAGTGACCGATATGAGCGGCAAAGAGATCGATCTAGAGACGATCTAGATTGGAAGATGTTTTTATGGGCTCGAGGGAGTCTGTATTGTATCTGATGTTTTTGTACTTGTTATTTCTAGTGTAGTTAGTTATTCTAATCGTATTTGAAGATTATGAGAAGAGTTAAGTGATCTAACAGATGTGGGGGCTATTTCACACAGGCTCAATCAACATTAATTCAGCTTGTTTAGATACTTGCAAAAAGTTTTCCTATCGATAGAGTCAATGACGCTTATCCAGTTATCATTTGTGTTAGATGTTAACATGCAGACCAATACCCAAGCTTGGTATGTGCCCGAAGCAGTTCTAATGCTTATGATATCAAATATGATGTTGATAGGTGCAGGATATTATCAATACCCAGATTCCTCGTTGCTGTTAGTAAACATTGTCGCTGAAAAGTTAGATATGTTGGATATGTTGGATATGTTGGATATGTTGGATATGTTGGATATATTGGTTATTGGATATATTGGTTATTGGATATATTGGTTATTGTAATAGTTTTGGTTAATTGGTTTATGTGTGACGCCGATTACTTTATGAAGATTTTGTTATAACTAGTATTGAGTGTTTTTAAGGCTCCAGAAAGGAAAAGTATAAAAGTAAAAAGAACTAAGTAAGAAGGTAAAAGAACTGGATAAAAAGGGAAAATGCACATGTTTAAATACCTTTGATCCTTATGAGCGAGGTTTTCTTGGGCATAAACAAGGCAGGGCAGCTTTATGTAGACGCGACTCTCGACGCATCTATTACAGTTATTGGATATACTGGTTATTGGATATATTGGATATATTGAATATGTTGGACATGTTGTATGATATTGAGATTACCACTGTAATACTTAAAGCGCCTTGTTATTACAGCAGTAATAATCCATAATTTGTGTAAAGTATGATATTGTGGCTAATGCCGGCTATATTTTAATCTACACCACTAAGTCTTCATCTACAATCCCAGAACTCTCAAAAGTGCCGTGTGCAGTAATCGAATAGTCTTATCTTGATTCTCGCACTCTGGCACAAACACTAGATCGATGTTTACACAATATTTCCATGCTACACCGATGTCAAATAATAAATGGTATTAATGCTTAGATGCGTTCGCTCATGCAATTCAACTTAGAAAAGTATAGTTCGATAATCGTCAATGGTGCTTCTCCCTGAACTTCAGTAAACCAGACAGCCCCTCTGTTGAGCAAGCCTTGCGAAAGAAGCGATGAGTCAAAAGCTCGGAGGCAGTTGCCCTGTACTTGACTTCAACGCAGAGACAGACACTCAAAAAGTCCATCAGCTCGTCACTGAGCCTCTCGGGATGCTTGAGTGTGGGAGTGCCGTTTGAGGCAATCAGATACAGAGCCTTGAGAGGCTCCTCGTTCAAGTATGGAGGCTCACCTTCAATCATTTCGATGGCCATGATTCCAAGCGACCAGATATCGACTTTGGCATCGTATTCCTTCTGGCGGACAACTTCAGGGGCCATCCAGTAGGGAGTACCGACCATGGTCACTCTCTTTGCTTTCTCGGTGGCTAACTTGGCGCAAAAGCCAAAGTCGGTGATCTTAACATTGCCACGGGCATCCATGAGAACGTTGTCGGACTTGATGTCTCTATGGATGAAGTTCTTGCTGTGCAAATGCTGCAAACCCTTAGTGGTCTCGAGGCAGATGCGGGCAATCTGAGGCTCAGTTATCACATCGTTGTTGTCGATGACATCTGTCAAAGAGCCCCCTTCCATGTACTCCATCACCACCCAGAGGTCGTTGCTGCCTCTCAAGTAGGCCTCGATGAAATTCACGATGTTCTTGTTCTGCGAATCCTTCATCACCAGTATCTCGTTCACTATGAGCTCCTTCCGCGACTGCTTGCTCATGTCAATCTGCTTGATTGCAACCTGCCTGCCGCCCAACTTCCGATCTCTGGCCAGATAAACTGACCCACTTGCACCCTGGCCTGCCTTCTCCAAAATCTTGAAGTTTGGAGTCGGATCCTCGTCAGAAACCACTGACCGGAGCTTTTCCATCACTTGGGCCTCAGTAAGCTGGCTTCCTCTTCTTTTATTCCGATGCCTGTAATGTGCTTTCTTTGGCGAGCCGTAAGGGTTTGCCTGTGTATGATTTCCATGGTTTTGTGCACTTGCCAAATTTCTGCTGTGGCCTCCTGGACTCATCTGCTTTATCGGGCTTGCTGCATTTACTACATTTGCTGGCTTTACTGGTTTAGCCAGCTTCATTCCACCTTCCGCCGGAATATTCGGCCGACCCCGCGGAGACTCCACCCCGTTTGTATTTATTTCACGTTGCCTCATCACCCGAGCCGGAGATACCAGCGGCCTTGTGATAAAGTCCGTCTTCTTGACCCCCGGCTGGACCAGCGGCTTCTGGTACCTTCCCGCCGGCATCTGCTGCATCTGCTGCATCTTCTGCTGCGTCGGTGGCTTTGGTGCTCTTCTTGTTGGCACATACTTGTTTTTCACTGCAGAGGACGAGTACGACGGAGTCGTTGCGACAGGCATTTTGCTGCGGACAGGTGTCGATGGTGCAGACATTTCTGAATGTTTTATCAATCCTGAATTTCCTGAGTTTCCTGTCATTCCTGAATTTCCAGAATTTCCTGTCATTCCTGACACTCCAGACGACCCGTACCCCTGGTAATACCCCCGGCTCGGCACCGCGGCCAACGACCTTGCACCAGAACCCACGTTCGGCCTTCCATTCGCTCCAAAATGCGACATCCCGCCATACTCACCCTTTGATGCCGAATAAGGCTTCGTAATCTCGTTTATAAGCATCTGACCAGCACGGCCACGAACTCTCGAGAGTTGCGAGTTCAAAACTGGCTGCGTGGCATTCACTGCCATTGCTCTAGGCATGTTTGGGCCCACATTCCTGAAGTTCGTGTTGTTCACGCTGTTATTCACATTACTGCCACTCTTCATATTCCCACTATTCATCTTGTTCACATTACCATCAGTCGTGTACCCGGCAGGCTTGTCCTGAAACCTGCCATACATCTTTCTGCCCTCATTGTTTCCATACGCGTTCTTAACGTCACTTGCAGCATCCGCCTCCCCACCAGGGTTATGCTGGGCTTGCTTGGGCGAAAATTTGCCCGAGTACAACAATTCCGGCGTGACCATCTCCGAATAAGTGTTCAAAACATCGATAACTGCACCCGGGTCGGCGGCAAAGTCCTCGTACGTGATATTTGAGCCCTTGAGAAGAGCTATCCACTCTGGAGGGATACCCTTCACCTTGAACGACCCGTCAATCGGGTCATACGACACCTGTGCCTCGTGTGTCACCTTTATGGGCTTCGAAAAGCCCTCCTTGGGGCACTTTGCGAGTATTGAATCGATCCACATGTTGACATCCTGCTCCGACTTCACAACGACGAATGTCGACTTGCTCCTGTGGACGATTTCGATGCAGTGAGACCGGATCTGGTTCTTGAAGCATCCCGATATGTGGAGGAGTGGGATCCTGTCCCAAAGCTCTGATTTCTCTTCGTTTTTGTATAGTTCCAAGCTCGTTTCGCTCAGTACCATGAATTTTTTTAGCCATCGAAACGACATGATACCTTCATCTTTCACCTGGACCCATCCGCTTCGCCGGTGCACTGTTGTGTGTATTTTTTGTGCCTGTGGCATTGCCGACGCGAAGTTTGGCTGTGTTAAAGCTGAAGATCCCGATTCTGTCGATTGCGAATGCCCAGATGCCGATCCGGACGTGAATCCGGACCCCGTCGAATTCGACGAACCCCCGCTTGGTGCCTTTATGTGCATCCTGCCCATTAGTTGTGATGGTGGTGGTGGGGCGTGTCCAATATGTGTGAATGCCTCCTGTGGTGTTTGTAGGGGCATCATTTGAAGAATTGTGTGCTTGTTGTTTAAATAGTCCTTCTAATATGTTCCTTATCACCCGTTGGATGTATGCAAAAGAACTGGTTGTGTAAATTCGTGTTTATGGCAAGTAGTCTAGAGTGTTGCCAAGTAGTCGAATGTGCTTTCTCAAAAGCAATGCTCGAATCTGCTGTGGTATGTAGTATCGTGTGGTATAACTTTAGCTAAACAAAGTTGTCTTCTTCCCTCTGTGTTTTTTGTACTTTATCCAAATGCACAAGTGAAATTTATTCTGTATCTATGATTTGCCTGAAAAAGCGCGTCTGTGCTATTCAAGGCTTTCAAGATGAGATCAACTTCTCTAGCCTGCAAATACACGTAAGAAGAACAGAGTAATACACAGCCAAACAGACTGGGAGCAAAAGTAAAGGAATGAAATGAACCAAAATGAAATGAATTGAAAGCAAGATCAGAAATGGGCTCTGTAAGAGAATTCTTAGGATGGAAAAAATTAGTAGAAGCGAATACAATCCAAATTGTTATTGGAAACAATCCATCACCTGAAGAAAGAATGAGGCAAGATAAAAATTGTTGGAATATTCTACCATCAGCGGAATATTGCAAAGACAATTGTTGTTAACCACACAACCTCGAGAAATTTTCTCT
>ERZ746981.175-NODE-175-length-47252-cov-13.933927_pt1 | contig 47252 bp, 35 predicted proteins | sample MGYA00374948_ERZ746981 | MGnify/ENA primary metagenome ERZ746981 (study PRJEB28757, sample SAMN06711160) | food metagenome | host: microorganism | place: China:Harbin | collected 2017-01-30 | study: EMG produced TPA metagenomics assembly of the Analysis of...
GGAGATCGGAAGAGCACACGTCTGAACTCCAGTCACTGTTGATCATCTCGTATGCCGTCTTCTGCTTGAAAAAAAGACGTAGTAAAGGAAGTTCACGAAAAACACTAAAAGCATACAAGCATAGCAGTATATAAACAACATGGATGTTCATAGATGCAGATTTGTGGACTATACGCCGGGGATGATCACGGCGTTGGCATTTTCACACAAGTCAAACGAAACAGAAGTAAGCCCAAAACAGCTACGGTTAGCAGTTGGAAGATCGGACGGATCTATTGAGATTTGGAATCCAAGGAACTCCAAAAATAAATGGCTTTTAGAGAGTACGATACTAGGAGGAAGCGGTAGATCGATCGAAGGGCTTTTATGGGCAACTATTGAGCCAGAACTCAGTGCAAAAAGTGGAAATAAGGAAGAGGAGAGTTTAGGTTTGGAATTAAAGAGTAGGAGCAGGGATGGTGGTGCAGCAAGGCTTTTTTCGATTGGAGGATCGACATATTTGACAGAATGGGATATACGAAAGGGTCTTCCGTTGAAAAATTATGATTGCAACTCTGGAATAGTGTGGTCTAGTGCAATTAATGAGTCGCAAACTCGTATTGCAGTTGGATGCGACAATGGATCTGTAGTTATTGTCGATATTTCGGGTGGCCCGGGCTCTATCGAGTATGAATGCGTTCTTCAAAGGCAGCAGAGTCGAATTATGAGCATTTGCTGGGTGGGAGACGATACAGTTATAGGAGGATGTGCAGATGGAAGAATTAGAGTGTGGTCTTACAAAGGAGACACTAAAGGAAGACTTATCCAGACTCTCAGAGTCGACAAATCAAAGCGGGAAAGCACATTAATATGGTCACTATTGGCGCTTCCACGCAAGCAGCAGTTTGTATCTGGAGACTCGACAGGTTGTGTCAAAATTTGGGATTTGAAGCACATGACTTTGCAGCAATCATTTAATGTTCACGAGGCAGATGTTCTTTGCCTCAGCAGTGATTCCAGGGAGGAGCACTTTTTCAGTGGTGGAGTTGACAGAAAGATATTTAACTTCACACTCACCAAAAGTGGCTATAACTCGGCCAAGTGGGTGAATACAACAAACAGATTATTGCACGGAAATGATATCCGTGCCATGTGCTCGTTTGAATCCAGCAATCAGGATCTTCTGGCAAGCGGAGGTGTGGAGCGTGTTGTTATAGTAACTTCCATGGAGCATTTCCAGACCAGCGTTCCTTTGAGAATCACTGTTGATAGCATCGAACGTCGTGTTCTCGTGAATAAGGCAAAAAGACTCATTGTGATGTGGCAGGGACAAGAGGTCAAAATCTGGAAGCTGCAAAATGAGGGAAAAGCAAAGCGTTTGGTGTGCAAACTTGTGCTCAGCGATCCAGAGAACATTAGCTCGGTTGCACTTTCGAAAAACGGACGTTACTTGGCAGTTTCGAGAATTTCCACCACGAAGTTGTTCGAGCTTGTGGAGGTGAATCGAGGCATTGAAGTTGTGAAGGTTGTCTCTACGCTTCTTTCAGGAATGGGTGCTCGCATTATTAAGTTTGTTGATGAGAAGAAACTTTTGCTGATGGTGGACAGTGATGGCGATGTGACCAGCGTGAAATTTAACGTGAACGATGACGAAAACGACGACGAGGATGTCTCCGACTTTGATGATGAGCAACAGCCGGTGATATATGAGATGCCAGAGACTCCTGAACCCACACCTGATGCCATATCGTTTGATTCCAAGTACAATTACACTCATTTGGCAGTTAATTCGTCGGGTTCGGCAGTTGCATTTTCGAATTTTGCAGGATTTATAGACATTTTGAACCCTACAACAGGAAAAGCAAGCCGCTTGGTCCACATGAGTGAAATACCAACTGCTATCAGCTTCACCTCTCGGGATACATTATTGGTTGTTACTTTATCGCATAAAGTTTATGAGTTCAACACGGAGAATGCTCAGGGGGCAAACTTGTATACGGAGTGGTCAAAGAACAACACGGAGTTCATTCCACGGCCATTCCAGAAGCTTCCAGGCGAATGCTTGGGCATTTTTGAGTGCCTAGGTAAGTTCTGGGTCTACGGAAGTGACTGGTTGTGCTTTTTTGATTCCAAAAAGGATTTCCCACGGGCTTCCAAGCAATCCAAAAAGAGATCTGCCAATGGGGAGTCTGCATCATCGGCTAAAGAAACCTCAGAGCACGAAGAGGTGGCCAGTAAAGTTTTCTGGAGGACTTCAGATTACAGAAGTCTCATTTTGGTTGCAAACTTGTCAACAGACGAATTAGTGGTTGTGGAGCGGCCGGTGGAGAGTATGCCCGCCCCAACACCGTTTAAGGTGTCTAGAATAGCTCTCTGAAATGGGTCTGTACAGTATATTAGAAGTAATTAAAAAAAAAAATCAGATAATAGCAGCCTGACTGGATTGAATGTAGTCTCTATGTATGTTTTTGTGTGAGTGCGAGAACTTTTTTTCACCTTCTTCTACCACTTCCTTTTTCGCTTTCTCTTTCACTTTTTCTTTCACTTTTTCTTTCACTCTTTCTTATCATTTTTCAGATCTTCCCCATCTTCCATTTATACATACTTCTCACCTCGTGCACTGTTTTATCATTTCATACCAGGTACAACACCAAGAAAATGCACACAGGATGCCATGCCACAACATTAAGAAATTTAGAATAGTTCTGCTGGATCTGAACAAGTCGATCTGTGATGCCTGGACCAAGAGTGTTCATGATTTCAACAAAACAGCATACTCAACAAAAAACCTCGTTTGGTTTGATGTTCCAGTAGAAATTCACGTTCATAATGGGTCATTTGCGAGTTTGGCAGAGGAGCTAAAGTTGCAGCCAACACTTAAATGTGAGGGACAGCATGGATATCACCAACAAATTTCGAGGAACTATGCGACAACAACAATTCTTTCTCCTGGTAACTCAATTGGGTACATGGGGGGAGGATTCGATAAAGCATTGGCCAATCTTTTTAGTCACGGCAATTTCGGCTGGAAACACACGGAGAAGCACGTGCAAAGCCAGCTATTGGACCTCTATAAGGGTTATTTAACTCCAGAGAATGCCAACCTGATCGAATTTTCCACTGACAGCTTTTATTGCGATTCCAAGGCTTGGAATACACTTAGTGCCAATTCCATTCTTCATATGCCTACCATGAGGGTTCCTAGACCGCTAACAACGGCTACCAGTGTGATTGAACAATATCGGTATGTGTTTGACTGCACATGGGAACTTTTAAGTACGGTTAATAAGGCCAACATTGAAACTTTGAAGTGGGAAGATGACAGACATGCTGTGATCAACACGATGGTACTAACTGGAATTGGAACAGGATATGGAGGAATTCCGGTGCAGATTGTTGGCAAAGCAATGGTTGCTGCAATTGTAATTTTCACGAATCATGCACTCCTCCGAATACAGAAGAGTATTTACTGTTTGAAATTCTTACGGGAAGACTACGAGAAACTCATCAAAGCCGATGAACTGAACGTTCGGATAAGCACCGACAAGTACGATCCTGAAATTGACTCGCTTGATAAACTTTTTTAGATTTATGGAAGAGAGGAGAGAAGTACAAAGAAGTATAAATAAGTACAAAGAAGTACAAAGAAGTACAAAGAATGCAGAGAAGTACGGAAAGAAGTACAAGTATAGAAAGAGGGAAAGTGATATGATATCGATAAACTTTTCTAACAACACAGTTAACGAAGAAATGAACGAACAAAAGAATAAAAGTGTAGCGAGCATGACACGACACATCTAGGCGATCGACGTGTGCCGTCTCGGGCCGACCTTGTAAAGCCTCATCAACAAACTCAATATCAAAGCTGTACAACCCATCATGAACACCATTGTCGAGGAGTCACCCAAAGATGTACGGTAGATTTTAAGCACTTTATGTACGTAAATGGATGGAAGACCAGACCGGATGTAGAAAGAGTTGTTGAAGAGTTTCGAGAGGATCTCCTTGCCGTTTGCCTTGCCTTTCACGATAAAGTAATGATACAACTCCTTGTAAAGTATCATATTGTAGACACCAAGCGAAATGCCAACACCACTGACTGAACCCATTGATCTAAACATGTAGTTCATGCCTGTAACTGTGGCCTGATGGCTAATACCAACCTCCCCCACTACTAGAATGAGAAGAGAGACCAAGAAAGAGCCATAACCGACACTTTCAAGCGTAAATCCAAAGACCAAAAACGCTATTTTCAAGTAGTTGATATCTTTTCTAAACAAGGTTGGCTTCAAAGTCCTCATAATGAACATACAGACAAAAGTGCCCGCACAAAGTGCAAGACAGCTTGCAATGGAAACATTAACAGCCTTTTTGACAACAACATCGGCACGGGTGTGCTTTTTCTCCTTGAGGCACCATCCGGCTATCATGGAGCCCAGTGCACTTGCAAAGACACCAAAAGCATTAAATATACCGACCTGGAGCGAGCTGAAATCGTGCACTATCTGGATATAGAGTGGAATAATGAAGTTCAACGAGTACACTGCCATAGTTCCAAACAGTGCAACTAAAGCTGCCACACGTAAAATCCCACGGAATGCGGCTGGTGGGATAATATGCTCCTCCACAATGAATTTCTCCACGAGCAAGAAGGCAAGCAAGCTGAAAAAGGCACCTGCAAGCGACAAATGGACCTGAAGCTTGCTTGTTGCCGAAAAAAGCGTTAATATCGAAACGATAAAGCACGCAAGTAAAAAGGAGCCCGGGAGATCGATCCGGCGGATGTTCCCACGCTTGAAACGGTTCTTCATGAGCTCTTCACCGTTAAAACGGAACTCATGAACGTTTTTGAAGACCAGAAAGCTTGTGCACAAAACAAGAGGCACCTGGATGCCAAACATCCACCTCCAGCCGGATTTCTCACTCCAGGTGATGAAGATACTTCCAATAACGGGTCCCAGGAACTGGCCTGTACCGTAAACAAGGTTCGCATAGCCCTGAAACATGCCTCGTAAGCGAAGTGGAATGACATCTGTAACAATAATAGAACTTAAGGCGGACATTCCACCTCCACCAATACCGGCAAGAGCTCTGGCAATGGCAAAGTCCGTCACTGTGCGTGATATGGCACAAAAAAAACACCCGATTATAAACCAAAACTGTGCACAGAGTAGTGTGGTTCTCCTTCCGTACACATCGCTTATTTTACCGACTAGCGGTTGGAAAATCGCATTTGTGAGAAGATAACTCGTAGCAATCCACGTGATCTTGTCGGAACCATTCATTGCAGACGCAATTGTGTTGGCCGTCGTCGAGACAATCGTCGTATCTGCGGCCGAAAGGAATGAACTCGTCCATAAGGAAGCAACTATATACCAAACATTTTCAGGAATCGTTATTTCCTCTTCCGGATGCTGACCGGCAGTAATATGCGATTCCGCCGGAGCATTTTGTGATGTGCCAATAAGAGGCGAGGTCTCCGATACCAATTTGGGCGTGGGTTCTGTCATTGTAGATGTGAGAGAAGCTGGAAAAGTCTGAAGATGACAATATTGAAAATTTTATTGAAAAATTTATCGATAGTGAAAATATGGTGTGTATTATTGCTGGGAGGGTTGAAAAAAGCTGGGCTTTATGCGGGACAAGGGATATCGAGTGATCCAAAGTGTATACCGTTAACTTAATATATCATAAAACGTAAAAAAAAGCACTAGACGGGAACCAACTAAAGGCTAATCAAAAATGATGAAAAAACATGTTGGCCTCAAGTTTGTCCTGAGAAACCAACGCGCGGTACACATTCTATTCCATTTTTATTTTTATTTTTATTTTTTTTGACATTCTGGTTCTGAGGCGGTAATTGCTCCGAGCGAGATGAATCACCTGAGGCAATGGGAAATGTGCCGGCAGACGAAAAAGAAAAAAAAAATGGAATGAGAGAAAGAAAAAAAGAATGCGAAATAAGGCCGGAGGGGACTGGGGTACAAGAAAGTTGCGGGGTAAAATACCGGTTAGGGGAGCAGGGAAGGAGCCACCGAAGATTATGCAGTTTGTGATTCCAGAATTTCAAGATGCACATATATGCAGATATATATACATATAGATATATTTATATATATACATGATTCCCCCTGATACCTTTAAAATATATGAAATTCTTCTGCCAAATCAATTTGGCGTTGTTTAAACATATCACCTTAAACGATAATACCATTGAGATGAGCATACTTGCCATTTTCCTCTGCTAAACCTTCATTTTTCAGATTTAATTTCCAAATTGCAAGTTGACCATGCCAAATTCACTAGAAAGCATAAAATTGCCTTTTGAGGTGTACAGAGCCGCCAAAAATGGGTTTATCTATGGTTACAAAATAAGGTTTGCCCACACCTTTGCACTCCAACTTCTCACGCTAAGAAAAAGCTCCATGACGCTGAGCCGACTAATCGGCAAGTTTCGCAATTGCATTAGGCTGGGTTTTGAACATGGAAAGGTGCTTGCTATCTACGCCATAATATATGAAGGACTGGTCAAATTTTTAGGTGGGGGTGAGGGGGAAAAAGACAAAAGAAGAAGAGCTGTCATTACATTTATTTCCGGATTTACAGGTGGAATTTTGGTCTATGGGGGATTGATCAACAAGTTTGCTGAGATAGTGAGAAATAGGCGGTCAAATGCAAGTGCGGACAAATGTAAAAAACACACACATTTCCTAAACCAGAGGATCTTGGCTCAGATCTCACTTTATACGTTGTCCAGAACAATCCTGGCTGTGGCTAGATACCTCATTGAGCGTAAAATCAAAAAGTCGGCAAATCTTAATAATACCACCACAAATCATTTACGGGAAAAAGGAACCCTACTTGCTCTTGGTCTAGTTTGGGGAACTGTGATGATGATGTATGACTCTGATGAAAATGTGCTATTGCAAAAATCTATGAAGTTAAGTATGGATTATATTTACGGAGAACGGCTTCGGAGCATTATGGAGGCTTTTTGGATGTGATACGGAACCAACAATAGGGAATAGTGGACAGATGAGATGAATCGGTTCATTTCTACTCTTGGAAAAACCGGTTCGCCGATGGCAGCAAAAATTTTCCACACGCAAAACAATTAAAGCTGAAATAATTGAAACGATGCACTCATCCACTTCTTTGAAGGGCATAAAAGGCTATAAAGCATACAATTTATACAAAGCATATTCTGACACGTTAACTCTGAAATATTGTTGTTATTGAAATGAAACTATTGGTATATCTTCTGATGATTATACGGGATGACCAAGCATGAATTCAGGATTCAACCTTTATTTGGTAGTGATGTATTAAAAAAAATACATTTCCACGAATTTTCCCCATCTCATCGCTTTCAGGTGAAAAAAACTGGAATAAATAAATTGGAATAAATGAATTGGCATAAATAAATATGTCTTGGTTATACGAGAGGATAATCCGCTTGGATTCACTTGATTTAAACTAGATTGGTACTGGCATTAGTAAAATTGCTTGTAAATTGAAATTGGCTATTGAATCGCATTGTTTGAAATGACAATAAAAGAACGGTCAATAGACCGAATACCGGTAAAGGAGTAAATCAAAAGATAAATATAAATGGAGTAGGTAAATAAAATAAAATAAAAGGATCAAAAATGTCATCATCTCATCACCATTGTTTTCACAGATATTTTTTTTTCTTCCCCCAGCATTTGTAAAAATATAAAAGACCATCACTTGCTTTCTGTTTCCCCTCTCTAACCAAATCAATACTGCTCCTCCATATATAATTAAAGGAGTAACCCCTGCTCAGATTTTCAATCCATTTGTATTTAGACTTAGTTTCGCTTTTTAAAGACAGGCTCACAGATGTCCTTGTCTACTTCTAAGCACACACACAATAGAAGTAAGCAGAAGATTCCAATGGAAAAGAATCTTCTGCGATCAACATCAGAAAGACCTCTCCGATTTGCACTTTTGGGCCCTCCAAAATCATCTAAATCATCTATAGTTTCGATAATCAGCAGTGGAAAATCAATTGGAAACTACTATCCCACGGTTCAAAACTCTCCAACACTCATACAGTTCCAACCTAAGTCTGTTAAGGCAAGAGCATTGTTGGATGTTAATGCCACTTTGGATGAACTTGAGGATGTCAATGTGATAGGAAACAAAGAGTTCAAGATCACTCAGCGGGTTCTGGATGCCGTTTCCGAGGCAACGACTGTAATTCCCTCGGAGAGCACAATTCCACTGTTGTCATCAGCTTCGATTTTAAGTCGCACTCTCAATTATTATGACTTGGATTATACGCGGCCAGATTACTTTGAAACCGACTTGATGACGAGTCTTTCTCCCATAAGCTCTCCTATAGCATCATATAGTATAGGCAGCCACTCTGATCCATTCATAAAGGGAGTGATGAGTGACAAGCTTTCTGACGAAGATTCTAACTGTTCTCAGTACAGACCACCTGTTACAACACCAATATTGGTGGAGCTGATTGACACGCCGGGTGTGCAGAGAAATGATTTGATTCCCTTTTTGGAAAAGGGGCTAGATTCAAAACTGGCCAAGGATGTGCTTCGAAATCTTATTAACGAGGCCGATGCATCATCCCGATCCAGAGTAAAGCCTTTGCTAACTGGATCCGGAATGAGTGAGTTGAATGCGGCAATGGATGGTTACCTATTGTGCTACAGTTGCATACCGGAAACGGCAAATGAAGCTGCTCCTCCCTCATATGATGATGCAATTGCGTCATCTTCGGACAAAAACACCCACTCAAAGTATCATTCCGAGACGCAAGACGGATACGAGCCAATAGAAATCGTGAAAGCGTTGTATACAGCAATCATCGAGGCATGGAAGCAGTATACAAACTACCAAATAGGCTGGGAAGAGGGCAAGGAGTTTGATGTTTATTCTCTAAACTACTCTTTCAAGCATCTTTGGAAAAAGCGGAATCTGCCGGAAAACATTTCGGGGAAGATGATTACAAACAAAGCGCTGGAGATGATGCCGCCAGTACTAATAGCAGTCACTCATGTTGATCATGAGCTTGCATCACCAATTTTGATCGAAAAGGGTCGGCAGTTGGCCAAAGAGTGGAATTGCGGCTTTATAGAGGTTAGTTGCGAGTTTGAGAACTGGAGAAACGTAGAGGAGACCGTGGCTTTCCTAATACGGGACAGAATAGAGGATATAAAGCGTAAGAAGAGGAACAAGGTGAAGGGATTTGGCATATAGACATATATTTATGATTAGATCCTTACGTGGCTGCATAATGTCGTGGGAAAAAATTCAAACTGTCCAGATATATTCAAATAATGGTCTTTAGATGTGCCGGCTACAGTTAAATACAGTTTTAGACTTTACTACGCGCTGACCTCTGATATGTTTAGTTAGTTGTGTACCAAATATTTAATTAAATGGAATAATTGTGATGATTTTATCGATGTTTGTAATAAAAGTCATGCTTTGGTACCTGGGGCTAGATTGATCGTAACATTCTGGTATGCCAATAAAACAAGTCAATGGTACTAAATTTGTTATGCGGAGAACACAAGAAAACTAAACAGTGCCTGCAATATGATGTATATATACAAAACACCCGACAATGTGGCCATACTTTATTTGAAGATATGTTATCTTTGGTTATCTCAAAAAAAATTCCACACAATGTGATTCCGGCTTTCCAGATTAAGAATTTCCAGCCATGGTAAGATCCGCGGAGTTCTTGGGATAGCATTAATGGGCAAACACCGAAGACATACGTCAAACATGGATATCAAGATTACGAACTCTAACATAATCAAAATTTATACTTTACTTTTGCTATAAGAATCTATTTTCATCTTGTATGGCTCAAAATAAACGGGTCTTTTTGATGTTTTACTTCATCTGCCTTATCCCTATCCGTTGTTATCAAGTCCAACTGTCAAACCCGTTATTGCACTGCCCCAGGTGTATTTTTTTTCCTTTATTTTTCTTAGCACACCCTTTTGAGCTCTTTCAATTTTTTTTTTGTGATTGGCTTCCCATTTAAGCATTATAGCCGCTGTTCACACTTGTCTTCACAAAAGGAGTTGACAAAAGAATAAACACCGCGGTTTGGCGATAGAAACAAAAAGAGGAGTAAGAGAGCAGATTTATAGGCTACACATATTTGAAAAGAATATAAAAAGCGTGTATCTGCCAGTTAAATCTGAATAAAGGAAAAAGACTAGAATTTTACCATCTGCATTACAGTACATCGTCGCATGCCTAAACTTGGACTCAACTTGGCCAGTTTAATGAATACAAGATTTTGGAGAAACGCTAGATAAAGCTTATATGAGCATGAACAAGAGGTTGGCAAAGACCGAGGAGGAAAAACACTACACATTAGATTTAAAGAAGAATTATATCAAACATGTCTGTTTTCACAAGACAGTCTTCAGAGTCGTCGGCTAACTCATCTGGAGACAACGAAAGCTCACTATTTGGCCATAGACGAGATAGCGGACGATCGTCGCACTCTTACCACCGGCGGAGGCATGTAAGAGCACATGTTGAAGTTGTGAGCATTAAAGATTACAAAAAGGCGGCCAAAACATTGCATATTGCATTTAAAGATGATCTTTACTTGAAGTATCTAACGGACGGAATTAAGGACACAAAACTTAAAGGGCAGTTGGATCTGGCATTGTATGAGGCAACGGTTTATTCAACGGTGCTAAGTGGGCTCGTGGTAGCAATCCGGGATGTGGAATTAGAAAAAACAGACCCAGATGCACCATTTCTGGCTGTTGCATGTTTTGAAAAACCAAGACCAATGAGAGAACCCAAATCACTCGTTAGCTCTCTTTGGTCGATGTATAAGGGAGGATACCTCAAGTTTATCTGGTTGGCAAACCGCGAAACGAGGCAAAGAGTGCTGTTTGAGCAATCTTCTATGCTTGAAAAGTTTCGGTATGAGGCCCTAGGTGAAGAGTTCTCGCAATCATGGTATCTTTCCGATATTGGTGCCATACCAAAGGGAAGGGGAAAGGGTTATGCAAGAGCTTTAGTTGACTATGTGTGCCATAAATATGTTGACAAGTACAGACCTCACGTTGCTGGAGATGAGGCAGACGATGAATATGAAGATGATGAGGAGCTCAACGAGTTGGAGAAAGATCACGGTTCAATTCGGTTTAATAACAGCGATAATTCACAGCTTGACTCTGAAATTCAGAGCTACAACTTCTCTTTTGACCTTGAATCCGAGGACTTGACTGATTACTCAGGCTATTCAAGTGTTTCAGACTCTGATGCATCATCATCTCATTCATCCTGGTACTATCGTGAGGAGGATGACATCTTAGCCCAGTATGACCGCAAAAAGAGTAAAGAGAACAAAGTTGGGGCTCCGCTCTACTTGGAAAGTTCACATCCTAGGAACAGGAAAATATACCAGAAACTGGGTTTCACATATGTGAAAACAGTCGATGTGGCTCGTGTCACAGATAGGCATGGCCGAAATAAGATGCTAACGATGGATTTGATGGTTCGAGGACCAAAGGGGGCTCGGTGGACTAAACGACCCGTAGAGTTACCTGCGGAAGACACGTAACGGTTTTATTTTGTGGCGTCGCTTTTACTATTTGCATTTTCCTGTTTTGGCAGGTCCGGAAGATTGTCCAAAGATGGAAAAAGCGTCCCGTTTTCGAGGCTTTTCCGGATTTGGGCTCTTTTCTGCTTTTTATAATCTGATAGAAGTCTGTTCCGGTAGAAAACCTGATCCAATCTGTATCGCTTGTACAGCTTTTCGAAAGTATTCAACTCCTTCTTTGTATCCGGTAATTTTTCACCTTTAAGTTCCTTCAATTGCACCTCTGCATTCACACACTCCTCCTTTTTTGTCGTATCATCCTCCTTTGCATCATCATTACCTTTCTTATCATCTTTACCCTCCTCATTGTCATCTTTCGTATCTTCCTCCTTCTTCTTTCCCCACTTAAAGTACCCTTTCACTTTATTGAAAGAGCTTGCGCTGTTTTCTATCTCTAATTCTAACCGCTTGCTCTTGCGAATCAAAATGCTCTCTTTCCGCACCAATGCACTATGCTCTGATGATTTTGACACTCCAGCTTCATCTTCATACACTGTACTGCAGAAATTGGCATCACTTAAGTGTGATGGGCACACGTAAAACCAGTCTTTGCTGTTATCTGTAATAAGAACGGATGTGGAAGGCTTAAAACAGATAAGACATGATTTGGCATCTGACGTCGCCACTTTCCTTTCACGATAAGAGTTTCTAAAAGGTGGCTTTTGATTCATCTAAAGTTGTGCTAACTGATCGAGGGTTGTAAAAAGAGACTGCGTAATTGCTTAAGACAAGCAGTCGAAGCAAGAAATCAATAATCAAAAGAATGATCAGAATAAGCTGAGAATCTAAAATATTTCCCAAAAAAAAAAAAAAAAAAAAAATTAGGTAGTTCGTCAAATTTATTCGGGTCCATGCTATATTATATTATATATTTATTAATTCTCCAATATGCTTCCTTTAATAATTAGAGCGATTCATCATAATCATAGTTTAGCGAGTTCTTGATCTTCTCGTATATCAAATCGTCCAGCTCCGAGCTTTTATCTGAGTCAATTGCATCAACTTCTTCATGCTGTTTGCTGTCAGAATTATCAAGCACTGCCTTTCCACTATCTTGAAGCCACTTTATTCTGTTATCAACCACCTTGTTGTCACAGATAAGTGTAATATTTTCGGACTCAAAGCATCGGAAGCTGAATGAATCTGGTCCGCACAAGTTTTCCTTCACCTTCTCCCATATCCAAAGCTCCAAATCATATCCAATATCGGCAAAGCTGCCACCAAAATTTCGAATTGGGTTATCTTCCATATCCGTAAACCAGTCATGAGTCACGTACTCAAATGGGTCCATCTTTGGCGAGTGAATGTGATAAAACATGGGTGATGGCACAATTCCCTTTCCTCGAGTGACGTATTTTCCATATGTATAATCGTAGTTGTATGTAAACTTCTTGGCAGCCTTGACATCGGCTTGATTCTGCAATATAATGCGTTTTAGGTTCTCATAATCCACAACAGGGTCCATCTGGACGATTGTGGAGTCGACGTACCAGTTTGCTGTCTTGACAAAGGTACCGTACAGTTTATCCGGCTTCTTGTAAACTTGATAACTCATCTTTTTCAAGTAGTATGCTGCCAAAACGTATGTTTCCTTATCACCTTCCCCAGCTCCTCCTTGGGATATTAATGGATGAAAGCCGGCCGGTCCATCATAGTTGTAATATAAAGAAAGTAGCAAAGTATTAAAGTGAAGCGTTTTATTAAGCATGATCTGGCCTGCCTCGGTAGTCCAATCCATTAATGTTCCTTTCAGATCATGAAAATTCACTTCTTCTTCTGGCGAAACAAGATCATCGGCTGTTGTGTATTGGTTTGGATCTGTAAACAAATCATTTAAGCGCCTGACCGGTTTAGAGCCAACTTTAATTCCCAAAACAGAGTAAAGAGCAGGAGAGGATGTTCTCCGCCAGAAATCAGGCCACGTGATCATCTGGTATTTCTTAAAAAGGTCTGACTGGAACAAGTAGTCCGGGTTTTTCACTGCAAAGTTGTCAGAGTCTAGATAAAGCACATTCTCAAAAGATGAACCAAGTAATGCAAACGATTTTATCTGATACCCTTTAACCTGACCAAACTTCTTCAGTACACTCTTGCCATAGATGCTTGCAAAAGTGACGCATCTCGCATTATACTGCTTTGGAAGGACCTCGTTGCACAAATAAGGCTCATAATCGGCTTCGTTTGGTATCATTAGCTCTAATGGGAGTTTAGCACCGCTTTTTCGAAGTGATTGTATCGATAAAAATGCAAACCACGTATATTTTCCGCCTCCAACCATCACATATCCCTCTCCATTATACAGACCTTCTGGAAATTCCGACGGTAGACTGTTTACAACTCTCGAATGCTTAAAACGAAGATCCCTCACAAACAGGCTGTCAAAATGCATTATCTCACGAAGCCGCTTCTCGGACAATGTTTCAAACCCTTTATCAAGAAACTCCGTTTTCCAAATCACCGGCTTTCCGCTATTTGTCGTAATTCTTTCTGGATGCGGAAAGCTTAATCTATTTTCATTCAGGATATCGCTGTAATCGGATAGCAGTTTCTTGAAATCGATTTGAGATCCATCGTAACTGAATTGAAGCGGGCTCACTTTTATCTTTTCTAAAATATCCTTCTCCTTGGAAAACAAAGCCAGTCTTTCCCGTTTGGATTTTTCGTACTCATCCTCAATCAAGTTAACTATTACTTTTCCAGTGATGACATTCTTGGACTCACTATTGAAGTAGAGATTTTTCACGTTTCGATCGTACTGACTGAACAGTCTTGTAGCCGCAAATGTTGCCTGGGAGATCACAATTCCAGCTGAACTGTTCGTTAAAACGTAAAAGATGCATTCACAAATAAAACAAAAAGCCAATACTCCTAGTACCAGGATCAGGACATTCAGACTCTGATGGGTTGAAAAACCAAGATGAGCCAAACGCTCAAAAAGCGGCTTTATTACATTTGGCATATTATCAACATTGGACGAACCAGATGAGGGTAATTACTGAAAAGAGCACAAAAGAAGGATGAACCCTAAAGGTAAAAGATGGTGTTTAAAATAGATCGGTTAAAATACGATATGAGTTGCGATCACAGTCTGAGCCTCGGAAAAAGACGCAAACAATAGGGATAAAATATCGCCGAGAGTCGCCAGGCATTGCGTCGATCGACTTTTTATCAACTGTACTACTTGGGCACACAAATATTATATAAATTGCCGGATTAACCAGTTGAGGAAAGAGGCTGAGACCAATTATATTCCTTATCACAATATTTGCACAAGGGTTTATAGGCTATCACAAAATTGTTGAATGCAGGAGCTAATAACGTGAATCAAACAAACGGTGATAACAATTGAAAATTCAAGCTGAGGCCACTGTTGTCAGAAAATCTAATCTGTACAACGAAAAAAGAGCATTGAGTCAATATTGGTGGACTATAGCACACAAGCTAGCACACAAGCTTTGCGTTTCGAGTTATTACGATTACAGATTATTACAATTGATATTCTCACAAGTACCAATTTGCAAACTCTAGAAGAAAAGAGCAAATTTGCCAAATTTATGCCACTAGAACTTCCAACAGACCGAATGTCTCTAAATATTGCATCCTCAGCACTAGATGGGGATCATAGCACTATTTTAGGCTCATTTCAGCATTCAAATGATAGATTCCAGCGGTGGTTTGACCGATTCTCTATCTCGGCTAAGGTGGGAATCATAATTGGTTCGGGAATTGTTGTGTTGCTTCAAATATGGGCGTTGGTTAATTACCAGCTAATAATCGACAAGATGGTGGAGTTATCGGACCACTGGAGGTTGTGGGGGTTTAAGGGGATCCTTTTGCTGTTCCTGATAGTGTTTGCAATAAGCTTTCCTCCGTGCGTGGGATTCAATATGTGCAGCGTGTTTGCAGGAATGGTGTACGGGTTTTCTGGATGGCCGCTGTTGGCACTGGCAGCAGTTGGTGGGTCGACGGCATCATTTGCACTATTTAAGTATCTTCTTGGGACGATTGCGGACGAGATGATGGAGCATAGCGATAATCTAAAGCTTTTTGCGGATGTTTTGACCGACCCAGATGCAACTTTTGCCCAAAATCTTCTTGTACTTACGCTTTTAAGGTTCTCCCCACTTCCATATTCGTTTTCCAACGGTGCAATGGGCGCAATCCCGGGAATCCCGGTGGTTTCGTTTGCAATTGCGTCTGCAATTTCGTCTCCAAAGTATTTTCTTCAACTTTTCGTGGGAACACAGTTGCGAGACATTGGAAATGGCAATACTTCGGCATCCACGAAAATTGCCAAGTTTACAAGTATCTTGATTGCAACCGGAGCTTTTGCGGCAGCTTCTTACCTCATATTTTCGAGGATGAAGGCCAAGGCTGTGGAACAACAACGTTTGGGAGGGGATAACTACGAGGAGAATGGTTTAAACGGGTTTAATTATGAGGAAGATGGATTTGATGGAGATGATTACGAGGCAAATACGTTGAACGGAGGTGATTCAGGAGAAAATAGGCTGAATGGAAATGATTCAGGAGAAAATACGTTGAATGGAAATGATTCAGAAGAAAGTAGGCTGAATGGAAATGATTATGGGAAAAATAGTCCGAATAGTGCTAGTTATCAGGATAATCAGCTTGAATGAATGAGAATAAATTTGCGGAAATTATTCGCGACCACAGATCGATCGATGTGCGAAAAGAAGAATCGACAGTACAATGCAACCGGCTTTCCAAAATATCATGCACGGGAGACCAAACCGGAAGGAGGAAGTTTATGAAAACAAGAGCCAAGAACAAAGAAAGCGATTAACAAACAACAATCAACAATCGTATAAGCAGTAAACCGGACGATTATAAAATAGGATGTACCAGTGTAAATTGCATCATGTGCTGAGCCGTGTTCCATGATACACACTCTTGCAATTTTATTACTGAGAAGTAACTTGTGTGTTTCAGGGCTGATGCTTTACAGAGAGCGATTTTCCACTTTTTTAGTTCACAGTTGGAAACACAATGGAGCATATAACATTTGCAGGCTGTGTTTCTACTTGAATTTAGCAGAGGCTTTGCCTTTGTTTATGAAACAGGAGTTTGAGCCATCGGTAAAAGAAGATAAATGTGGTGAGTAAGCAGAGAAGAAAATTGGTGATACGCGTTTGAATCGATCGAAATCTGAGAGATAGTTAAGACGCACACTTCCCAAAGCGGGCAACAGATATGGTGAATCCGACTTTGAAGTTTCCGGAACGGGAATAAAGATGGATAGTCCATTGAATTGTTGGCACTTTTTTTTCATTGATGGTTCAATTTAACGTAAATCTGACCACATGCGCTTTTTTTTCTTTCTTCCTTTCTATGCTTAAAGCTCCAAACGCGCTTAAATTCATTATTCCAAGAAAAAGTAAAATCAGGCATTATCAGGCAACAAGTGCGACGAGGGAAAAAGTTGAAAATGAAAAAAAAAAAAAAGAGGAAATAAAGAAAGTTGTTTATGTTCTTTCAAGGTATGTATGTATACACCAAATTTTATTTTTTTGAGAGCGTAAGCTGTTTTTTTATTTTTATTTTTTTTTATTCCGCAGCTCGTCTATTATTATCCAAATGGTTTTGTTTATATTTGCATTGTCTGCTGTATACTAAGTAGCGTTTGACATTGTTTTTCGCATTGTTTGTTGTTGTAAGATCATAGTGTAGACCAAGCGAGGCTTTTGCCGATTGAAGGGTGGGAACAAGAATTGCCAGGCTTATATTGAATTCCATCTTATTTTTTTTCAGATTCCAAATTTGAAGACCGGTTAGGGTATTTTGGGCCTTTTTGGTTGTTTTCGTGTTTTTTTTCCTTTCATCGTGCCCTCTTTTTTTTTGTGTTATATTTGCAGCACGTAAAGGACATAGAACTGTTTCTAACTGTAACGTCAATTAAAGCTGAGTACATAAGTACCAGTGTGCTGTATTGCCGGAAGAAGCGAAGCGTTTCAGAAAGAAAAGAAAAGAATTCAGATCATCCTAAAGGCTATTTAGAGATCAGTTAGTACATTCAGCACAGCACATTCACTCGTTTTGATACAAAGTTTCGCTCGTTTTTATAACATTTTCGCTTATTTCACGTTGGACGGTTCAGTTTCGTTTGATTGGATAACAGTTGACAACATTATCACAAATAGAGAGCAGCACAAAAGCAGACAGATCAAAATTCCAGGCTGAATCGCGATACAAAAGATCAGCATAGAAAATTCACATGATGAGCCAGAAGAACTATGAGAAGCCAGGAGTGAAGCTTCCGGATCTCCTTTCAGATCTGCCACAGTTTCTGAGACAGCCATACCCAAATGTTAAGTTCAACTCCGCGTTTCCTCCATTTACGACAAATGTCCCTTTTAGAGGGGTAATGGAAAGGGCAGGATTCGACGTTTACAAGCCGGGAAAAGGACCGGCACACCGCCATAGTGGGAAGAGCAAGCACAGTTCCGGATCCAGGATGGTTTCTGACAGTGGTCTTTTGTCTCCTAATCCGCTATATAGCCGGAAGGGACATGCCAATTACTCCGATCCCTCGATTCGGCATGCGGGATCAGAATCACGTTCTGCGTCGAATCCCCCGGCCTCTCGGAGCAATCCGAGCTTGTTCAAGATGGGCGGGCGGTATGCCCCGCAGCACACGGGGGATCAGCTGCCTGAGGAGGCAAGAGGGGGTGCGCCGCAGGTGCGACAGCTACAGCAGGCGCGGCAGGGGCCTGGTGTGCGCGGTGGGCTGAGTGTGCCCAGTAGCCCTGGTGTGATGCCTGGTGCGGTGCCCGGTAGGGCTGCCCCACCCCGCTTTGCTGCTATAGGCTCGCCAGCCCTTTCCGTCAGGAGCAACCCGGCGGGATATTCTGGTCAGTACACACCGGGCCAGCGGAAGGTGAGGGTGCCCGAGGAGCAACCGCCGGTTGGTCCATTTGCACGGGCGGGCGTGAGTCCGTTCCAGGACTCCGATGAGGAGGACGAGGAAAATGAGGCCAGAAAAAATGTGGAGGGTGAGGTAAGAAAAAATGTAGAGGGTGAGGCAAGAAAAAATTTGGAGGGTGAGGAGAGAGGAAATGTGAAAGATGAGGAAAGAGGAAATTTGGAGGATGAGGAAAGAGGAGATGTGAAAGATGATTTTACGAGAGGTCAATATGAAAGAAATGAATTTGAAAGAGGTCAAGATGAAAATAGTAAGTTTGAAAATAATGGATTTGAAAAGAATCTCAAAGACCAGAACGAGAAAGATGAAAGGAATAATGAATTTGAAAGAGGTCAAAATGAAAGGGATCAAGAAGATCAAGAAGATCGAGATGATCGAGATGATCAAAATTATCAAAATGATCACAATGATAAAAGAAATGCTAATCCTGATAATTCTGCAAGAGATGGCGACTCTATGGACTCGTTCGATGCACAGTTTGAGCCGGAGGCCGACTCAGTGAAACAGCTTTTGCACATGCAGAAGGAGGCAGCAGGTGGCAACGCGACGGCGACGTTTGTTGTGCCGGACATTCAGGTAGGAGCCCAGTCTGCAGGTGAGAAAAATGCCCCTCAGGGCGATATATACGGGGGAGTTGGGTTTAAGAGGCTCAGCACGATGCAGACGGAGGACCCAAAAATATACAATTTGCCGAGAGAGGAGAGACCAAAAGGGGATGAAGAATGGGATGAAAGAAGGGATGCAGAAAGGGATGCAGAAAGGGATGAAAAAAATGAGGTTGGACAAAAGGGGCACTGGGATGAAAAAATTTGGGAGGGTGGAAGAGGCGAAAAAACCCAGTCTGAAAAATACAACAAGATTGTCAGCGACGACAGCAAGGACTCGGCAGACAAGTTTGAAATGTCGACTATCCAGGAGCAGGAGGAGGCCGAGGACACGCACACGGAGGAGAGTTCGCCTGTGTCGGCTCCGTCGAGTGCGGACACTTCGCCCCTGCAGGGTCTCGGGGTGCCCGGTCTCACGAAGATGAAGGTGAACGCGTTGCGGTCGCCGGGCGAGTCGCCGGAGCTCGGTGGGGCCCCTGGTGTCTCACGGGGCAACCGCGGGGTGCACCGACACTCGCTCTCGCAGTCGTCGGTGTCCGCGGGATGGCTTCCGGGGCGGGGCTCAGGGGATTCCACCGGTTCATCGGAGGCCGAGAGCCCCACCCAGTGTCTCCACATCGGTGGCGTGGGGGGCAGTGATGCTAGTGGTAATGCTAAAAATATTGGCGCTGGCTTTAATATTAATGCTAACTCTAATGTTAATGCTAACTCTGGTATTAATGTTGACCCTAATATTAATGTCAACTCTAATATCAATGCCAACTCCAATATCAATGCTAACTCTGGTATTGATGCCAATGCCAACACTAATAAAAAACACACAAACGAAATCAAATACCCTCCAGGCCAGGGCCCTTGCAGAAAATGCAACCAGCCAATCCTGAAAGGCCAGAAGTCGATTTGGTCTAAAGACAGCCAGCTCTCGGGTCAATGGCACCGCAGATGCTTCTCATGCTACTCTTGCAACCAGAAATTCACTAAAGGGCAATCCTGCTATGTCTACAACGACCGGCCTTACTGTGAGACACATTTCCACGAGTTGAATGGCTCACTTTGCCGGATTTGCGGCAAGGGAGTCGAGGGGGAGTGTTTGCAAAACGAGGTGAATGAGGTTTTCCACACGAGCTGCCTCAAATGCTGTGTTTGTGGTGCTGCAATTAGGACTGAGTACTTCATATATTGCGGCAAGGTTCTATGTGAGAAAGATGCAAACGAGCAGATCAAGTTGATCCAGGCTAATAGTGATAAACTCACCACCACCGATAAGGTTGTCAAAAGACGGACCAGGTTGATGCATGTTTGATTATGCACACTGCTGTTAAATTTCCTGCTTTTCTACTGGCGCTTACTTTTGTTCTCCGCATTGCTGGCGTTTGATTCCGGTTGGTTTTACTCGTTCTTGGATCACGCCTGGTTGTTCCGTTCGCTTGTTTTTCTGCTATATACGGTGTATTTTTTAAAATAGATTGACATACTTTGTATGCTCGGGTAGTCTTTATTCTTATTCTTTCTCTTCTTCCTACCATATTTATCTATTTCTTTCGTTTTATCTTTACTTTCAACCTCTACTTTCTATTTCTACTCTGCTATTGCTCATAATTCATCTCTTCTTCTCTACCCCCTTACGATATTTCATACATTTCCACTTTCTTATTTCTTTCTACCTTATCCCTCGTGCTGGACCCGTTTTTTTTTTGCATCTCATCTCGCTACTTTCTGCTATTTATTTCTCTCGATTTTTTTTCACTCGTCTCGCTACTTTTTTTTTCTTATCTATCCAATCCATCTTTACTTCTTCCCATCTCTACTTCATTTCATCTCCATATTAGCTCTTCCACACATTCAACATGACTAAACGCACTTCTCTGCCCCAGGAACCCGGGGATCTCATTTATTACCTTCCCATCGACCAAACGCTCGCACAAAAAGAACTTGTTGAGTTGATGGTCCAACTTCACAGAAAAAGCATTCTTAAGAGTTTGGGCAAGCTCAAAGTGGAGGAAACAGGCAGCACAGTGGATGCAGACGGAAACCCGTACCTCAACGATAATGTGATGCTTGAAACATTTGTGTCTTGCGTGCGGGAAATTGACAATCACCCAACTTTACTAGTGAATCACTTCATTCCTCGCAATCTGCTTCTTCTCGATACAAAGTCCAACATCATCAGCTCATCGCTCAAGTACGTCACACTCGATAATATTCTCAACAAGCTCACGGAGCGCGGAAAGCCAAAAACACTAATTATCAGTGTTTCAAACGGCAAAGAGTTGGATTTAGTGGAGTCGATCTTGATTGGAAAAAACGGCCTGCAGTATTACAGATTTAGTGGAGCGTCGATATATTACGAAAACCACGGCTCGTTTAACTTTGCAAAGAACCCGGTCAAACCGCCTGAGAGGCAGCATAGGGACTCTTCGCCGGAAAGTAAGCATTCTGGATCAAATTCAAGATCTTCAACACCTTCTTCGCGTTCTTCTGGACACGTGAGGAGAAGAAGGGCTAAGGGTTCGCACGAGAAGGCGAAAAGAGGCCAGCACAGCCACAAGGGCCCGCGCAGAAGCCGGTCGAAGTCCCGGGCAGGTGCCTCTAAGCACAAAAAGACAGATGACTACACTCCAAGAATCTCGAAAAACAGTCCTCTATTTGCCAAGATCGAGGCCGAAAAGCACAACACGAAGTTGAACGTGTACTTGATTCTCTCGAACCAACTCAAGTACTTGACCCAGTTTGAGGAGTTGAAGAGTGACTTCATCATCACTCTGGACTCGAACTTAAAGCAGGTGGCACCAAAGCCAGACCAGGTGCCGATCATCAAGATGGTGATTCCAAACTCGCTCGAGTACTTCGACCAGCAGTTGCAAAGAGAGGTGCCAACACTCAAGTCGAGCCCGGAGATATACAACAAGTTCCTCACGTACTTGACGGTCGCGTACCGCGCAAACGTCGCGTCGAACGACGATTCAGCTGCTTATGTAAGCCCCGGCTTAATCGACTGGATGCTAGACATCCAGCACACGCCGTTTCCGGACGACATTCGCATTCCGGATTTCCCCGTTGCCGGTTTGCGCATCGAGGAGTTGACTTTGCGGTGTGTTGAGTCGATGCAGAGCGTCCAGCATGAGCAGCCTTATGAAATTGAGAAGTACGAGTTTTACGATGCAAGCCTGAAGTTCCCACACGCGAAAAATGAGCACAAGCGGCAGAAGATGGACTTGGCCGAGATCCCAGATAAGGTTTCGTACCGGCAGTATCAGAAGTTGCTGGCCAAGATGGTGTACGAGCGGTGTAAGGATCTTGATCACGTGATCAGCGAAAAAAGGGACAACTTGGCCGTGATCCACGAGGACGAATCCAGGCGGCAGTACACGCTGGAGACGAGCAATGCGTCGATCGGCGCGATGTACAAGTCGTTCCGGACTGCGCGCACGAACGACGAGTCGATGGGCAAGCACTTGGAGCGTTTGACGAGTGATGAGAGCAAGCTTTTGTCGATGTTGGATGTGGAAAAGAGGAGGCTTGAGGAATATCGGCTTAAGCTTGGTCAGGATGTGACCGAGGATGAGGAAAGAAGCAAGCAGAAGGTTCTGGAAGACTTGCAAAAGCAGTTGGCGGACCTTGAAATCGTCGCGGACAAAAACGAAAAGGAGAACGATGCTTTGCGTGCGGAATACCAGACTTGCTCATCTCAGGCGGCCGATATGTCTACAAGATTAGAGGCGTATGGGGAAAAGGTGAAGCGGCTGGAAAAGGAGTCGGATGGATTATCCGGCAAGCTTGAGGAAAAGCGGCTAGATGACGAGATTGGAGAAATGCAAAGGAGAACCCAGGCTTACGATCGGGATAACGCCTTTCTTGAGAAGTACATCGACCACTTGGACATGCTGTTGAAGCAGAGGATCAAACAAGGTCCACAAAGCTTGAGGAGAACGAGCCGGAGTGTGTCTCCTTACTGAAGATGTGGGCTACATCCACGTTTGGGGTTTTCTTTGTACGCGTTTGTAATTCTAGGTTCTTGGGTAAACTGTGTTTTTATTATTTAATGGTTACTTTGCAGCTGCATTGCATTTTGTCATTGTGTAGAAGCTTGTAGAATACGCTGCTATTTACAATTGCTGAGAAAGAGAGGCAATGTGTTTAGGATGGTTTGAATGGATTAGAAGATGCGAGATTCGGTTGAGAAAATGCATTTATTTGACGTTTAATACACGTTTATTGCTCGTTATTGCTCTTTATTGCTCTTTATTCCTCGTTATTCATCGTTATTCATCGTTATTCATCGTTATTGCTCTTTCTTCCTCTTTATTCCTCTTTCTTCCTCTTTCTTCCTCTTTTAGTCTATGTTAACAAGCATAATGCTCTCAGCTCTTCGATCCAACAAAAATATCGGCTCCTTCCAAGACTGTCCGTCTCCATCACCTCGACAATCCACAGCTGTGCATCCTTGCACCACTCACACGCCCTTGCCCAGCTCTGCATCGAAGAAACGCGTCACTTCATCCTTTGTAACGACTTTCTTCTGCTCAGCAAACGGCTTCAAGAACTCTGTCAACTTACTCTTAATCTTTTCGTACGCCTCCATGCCGGTTATTGCCTGCTCTACAGGCACTTTGCTCAATTCCTTCATTCCCATTTCGAAAATCGACGAGCTTTCGTCATCCGTGTCTTCCGGCGGCTTGTATATCGGATCCTCCTCATACATGAATGCGAATTCCTTCATCAACTTCACCAGACTGGCATTTTGAGGCTGGTTTTCCTGCACCAGCCGACGAATCTGGCTCTTAAAATCCTTTCCCAGCAGTATTGTGTAGGGGAAAGACCTCCGGGGCCTTTTTCTGCTCCCACAATCGGCATTATCATGCTTTTCACCGCCTAAAAGAAGCCTCCGTCTCTCCTCGAGACTTCCGGAGGGCACGTAGTACACCTTCTGGCAGTGCAAAAGACTGGCAAGACGCGCAAACTGTTCTGGAAACTTCTGGACGCACTTCCAGCACACAATCGTCTCGAATGTGTCCAAAGACGGGAATTCGGGCATTGGCAAAACCTCGCCAACGCAATTTCCAGTCTTGTGATCCGATTCGGCGTCAATTCCGGCCTCGGAAAGCGTTTCCAACCGGTTTTCGCCTGCTTTTGCCTCGGAAAGTGTCGGACGCCGGCTCACAACACCCGGAAAAAGCCCCATTAGGCATTCTTCATGATACCAGTCTTCCCCACATGCCTGACCAAACTGGCACTGGAACATGTCGCTGTCATCCATCGGGTTGTATGGTTTTTTGCAGCTGCAAAACAAACCGCGAAAATTCTGGTTGTACGTGTTTGACATCGATGGCACGTCCAGAATCTGCTTCTGCGAACTGCTGGTATCTTTTTGGTGTAAGGACGGACGCATGTCGAGCAACGAGGACGATCTCCGGGATGAAGGACGTGATTCATGCCGGCCATACCTGATTTTGCATTTTCCGTTGCCGGCAGTCCGCTCCGTTCCGCAGTCACACGCAAATTCACGTTTTGTGAAAAGTTCGACCAACCGGTGGGTCGAGTGACACCTGATTGAGCATGCAAAGCACACCCCGCATGGTTTTCTAGATCTTTCTGAACACGTTAAGCATGCATACACTTCTTGGCGAATTGGGCCCAATTCGTACGTACACTTGTCTGGATCGTACGGCATACGCATCCTTGCCTCTTTTTCCAAACTCAGTTGCTCATGTATGTAGTCCTGAGCTGTGATCGATGATGCTTCTTCGTTGCTTTGTGCAGGATGTGCTGATTTCGGCATGCTTTCTTTTTTACCTGATTCCGGTATGCTTTCTTTCCTGCCTGCTTCCGGCATACTTTCTGTCCCATCCGATTCTCTCGTACTTTCTGGTTTGCTTGATTCTTTTTTGATCTCGGTCTTTTTCCCTTGTCCCGGTTGGTCCATTTTGTTCCCTTTATCGAATTTGGTTTAGTTTGGTACCCAATTAGCTTCAGCAGAGAAAGAATGATTAGCAAATGCAAGTCTGTAATTGATAACAGATACGCGAGGAAGAAATATCATTTTTTTTTTTTGTCATTTACGCGGCGGCGTGTTCCAGGCTGTGCTGGCTTTCGGGCAGCGCTAAAAACCAAGTACTGAAAAATATGCAATTGGTAAGTGTGGGTGAGCAAATGGTTTAAAAGACTTGAGTGATGAATTAGTTTTGATTCTTTGTGTTGTTTAATGATTAACAAATGTCGTCAGAGTTAGAAAATGGAAAATGAAAATAAAAATGAAAATGGAAATGGAAAATGAGAAAACTGTTAGTAAATTACTTTTCAAAGATTGCACGGTTTGTGATATTAACGCTCGTCTTAGAGGAAATTTATGTTTGTAAATCATCACGTTGACCAACGCACTATTTTCTGTAAATATTATAAGTGCTCTACATGATAATCATCACAAAATGCATCGGATCCTGCATTATGCCATACATTATAGCATAATATACAGCTGAATCATACAAGTATTGTATTTATTATATGCTACACTTGATCACATTCGAAGCACGAAAATATCTTAATACCTTAATTTTCTTCTGTACCTTCCTTGATTTCTTCTTATTCCTTCCTCAGTTTCTTCCTATACCTTCCTCAATTTCTCCTACTCCCAATCCCTTCATGCCAACCATTTCATCTCTCTGTTTTGCGTCGACCGACGCGTAACGACGCAATGAGGACCAAAAAAAAATGCACATCGTGTCCCTTAAATTCCATGTCAAAACACGCATCAACCTCCAGACATATATGAACACCATATTCCAAAGTGTGAAACGGGAGATTTTCGGCAAAAATCATCCTTGCTCGGATCCCCTTATTCCCTCGAGCTGTTTTTGAAAATCCTCGCCACGTCCATTCATTGTTTTTGGAAATAGTAAACTCGCACGCACATATTAGAATTCTGGTCGAATACACATTTGAGGGCTGTCGTTTTTTCCACGACCCCAAAACAATTAGCGACGAAATAGGAAATGACGAAAGTGCAGGAGGGCACAGGCGTGTCCGATTACAAACTTGTGATGGACCAATTGGTTGGTCCAGAGCACCGCCGGTTTGGGCGCATGCGCTACAGGGACTCGCCCGCAACCGTCTGCCCCACGACCATTGCGCTAGCGCAGCCCTGTTTGACACAGGCACAGATGGCGCAGTTGCTCCTGCGCACGACCGCGCTACTCAGTTTGTTTGGGATCTACATTCATCAAACTTCCGGTATGCTAATTGTCTATTGTCGTGACCGGGAATCTTTTGCAATAAGGAGGAATCCATATGAACTGCAGGACGTCGTGAACCGCACAGGGCGGTGGGATTTTTGGCTTTCTGGAAAGGCCAAATCTGGTGCGCATTATGTTGCCGCAGATGGCGCTGACGACATCAAGCGCAGGTTGGGTGCGCGCGAGCGCATTGGTTGGGAGGCCTTGTCTGCGGAAATCACCCAATTGGAGAAGCGCTATTCAATGGAGGTGCCGAATGAGGTTGTATTTGGAGACGCACGACCTCAGCGAGGTGCGCCCATTCCTTTACTTCCCATATATCTTGGATGGCCAAAGCGCATGTCGCTGGAGGCGGGATGCGACTTGTGCCGCATTGCGCATGTTGATTACTCAGCGCCTGACTACAGGGCGCAGATGAATGCGCATCGACCCGCACTGCGGCTCTATCAGGTGATATACTTTTCAATGGAGCGCGTACCTTATCAGGTGGAACTCGTCGCCCCAGAATGGTGTGCTGCGCCCATCAACGAGGCACTCGATGCTTTTCTACGCAGCGATAGTCGTGCGCTCGCCGAATTTGTTCGGCGCTGGTGCGCGCACAAACATTCAGATGGCAGCGGCCACGATGGCGCTACGCGCACGGTGCCCCTGCCGCCGTGCGCCACTCCCAGCGCACATGCCAGCTCGCACTCTAGCCCCTTACAGATTGGTGACGAGTTTGATGAGTTTTACCAGGCCATTGAAGCGCAGGATGAGGAAAAAAAGACCAAGACTGCTACGCAGCCTAAAAACTCCAAAAGAGAGCGTGCGCCTAATTCCGCAGCGCAAGCAGCGCGCGCTAAGAAGGCGCACTTGCAGAGCGATAACCAGCGCAATGGCGCCGAGGAAGATACTGCGCTAGAAGCATTCTATAGCGTCTTGATCTAGCACATGCTGGTTGATCTGCTGTGTTTGGCACACTACCATTTTCCATGTTTACCTAGTTACTAAAAGGGAGTAGCCATTGAGGGTTTAATGCCCCGAATTGGTTTATGGCCTGTTTTTGTGAACTTCTAGAATACTTATGACGCATTCTCTCACCTCCTCAAATTCTTGTATGATATAATCTTTCCAGGAATTCCCAAAAAAAAAGGATATTGTTATTGTAGTTCGAATTCCAACGGTTAAGCTGACAACTGCATGGAAATCAATGATTGGTTCATCATTTTTCTTTCTTTTCGTTGTTTCCCTTTTTGTTTTCTTTTTTTTTGTCTCTTGTTTCTTTTTGTTGTTTCCCTTCTTATTTCCCTTTTTGTTTCTCGCTTTTTCATTTCCCGCCCCGCGAGCGCAATGCATTAAACCCCCTAGCGGTTTGCCGATACACAGCCGCGCGAAATGTCAACGTCTAAAATCTTAAAAAAAAAACAATGCGATTGTGAGGTAAGCGTTTTTGTTTCGAAGGTTTGCTTTGAGGGCGCCCCGAGGTGCGCGCATTCTCGACTGCAGCGCCACTCGTGATCCGCTGGCTAGCGCATCCGCACTCAAATTTAGCAGAGCGCACCCGACATCCCAAAAATAAGGCGCCTCTTTTTTTTCAAATGGCGCCATATGCGTGTCCCCCCAAGTTGTTGAATAATAATATTATTAGCGACAAAATTATGTTGGACTGGATGGTAAAAATAAATTGTGACAGACCGGGGGACAAAAGAAGTCAATTGAAACTGAAATTCTACAATAGCAGATAGTTCCAGAAGCAGGCACTTGTGGGCCGCAGCGCCGGAGACGCCAGAGCGCAAAGCGCATAGCGCAGGATGTGTGTTTTCGCGCACAGCGCTTGCCGGAGGCCCCCCAGCGGAGATGTGGTGCGCATCAAAGAACTATTTGGTTCGACCTATTTCGAAACACAAAAGTGCCGGAGGAAATTCACGACTTCCCGTTGAAGAAATTGTTTCCACTCGATTGTTTTTCTTGCTGTTGGAAATATTTCATTGTCGAGGTTCTTATTATTCGCTATTATGATCTGAAATTTTAAACGGGAATTTGACAATAGTTCCTAGTTCTATTAACTAATAAGTACATAGCTAAATAAATAAGTCAGAATAGCAGCTTTTGGTAACGCTTTCACAATTTTGGGGTGCTGAACTTGTGCTACAAGATTATGGTTTCCCAGATTTTCCATATTTTCCATATTTTCCATATTCTCCTTATTCTCCATATTTTCCATATTCTCCTTATTTTCCATATTCTCCTTATTTTCCATATTCTCCATATTCTCCATATTCATAACTCCTCAAAGCATCTATGTAGATTTGCTTTCATTTTCTTTCCCTTTTTTTTACTCTTTTTTATTTTGCTGAGAGATGCACCCGTGCCTCATCGTACCAAAGTCTATTTTTATAATGGTGCTATTAATTCTTCGATTGTCCCAGGTCAGCCAACACTGTTAGCCGGCATTTTATTTCATTTTTTTATTTATTTATTTATTTCATTTTCCTCTTCTCACACTTAGTCCATATGCGGGGCCCAGGAGTCGTTTTTTCTGTTGTTATTTTCTCAAAAGGGCCCTGCCCCTATTATCTGGCCAACACTATGATGTTTCATGTTGTTTGTTTGAATCTATTCCACTTGTGCCTTGTTGTCCTTCCTCACTTTCTCCCTTCCATAATTCGTGTCCGTTTACGTATGTATGTACTTTTTTTTTTTTGTAAACATCCATCCATCTATGTGCATTCATTGTTTTTTCCTGCCCATATTCTAAACTACGTACGTTTCTTTTTCTCTGTTTCCTTTTTTCTTTTTCCCCCCTTGGTTCTCGAATCGCGTTCAGTCTCCATTTTCCTCTCCTCTGTGTTTTTTCATCTCACCTTCATTAGATCATTGTTTATATACCTCCACTTCCCACCTTTTTGCAACCCATGGCTTCTCATGATTTCACACGTTTCTTGTGCTATTGTCAAAGCTGTTTTCTTCTATCATCAGGTATCTTGGGTTCCTTACACGGTCTCTTTTTCTACTTTTCGCTGATCGCTTCAGCTTACTTCACTTATCCATATACTATTCGGTATTTGTGATAGTCTCTCGTTAAGCTTGTGCAAAATTTCTCTTTTTCTTTCACTATTTTGTCCATTTTCTTTCACTGCCGTACATTCTTTTTGGCCTTGAGCCTGTGTTTCCACCGGCATTCTAAACAATTTCTTCCTAATTCGGTCGGCCTTTGACTCCAACATCCGGGAAATGACATCTGCAGCAAATTCCACCTCCACCTCCACGAGCGACGCTGCGGCGCCCGCCGCGCAGAAACCTTCATTGAGCGCACGCGCGGACACTGGCGCAGCCACTGGCGCAGATACTGGTGCGGCCGCGGCCACGAGCGCAGGCACACATGCGCAACAGCGTAACAACGACGACACCGCTGATGCTACAGCTACCGCGCAACCACAATCTTCCTCATCATCACCGAGTCCGCCGCCTGCGGTTGCCACAGCTGCGCGGGGCAGAAAGCGCAGAAAGCGCAAGAAGCGCATATACAGGTGTACGGGTTTCCCCAACTGCTCCATGACTTTTACCCGGTCTGAACACTTAGCAAGGCACATTAGAAAGCATACAGGCGAGCGCCCATTCAAGTGCGACCTGTGCTTGAAGCGTTTTTCGCGTTTGGACAATCTCCGACAGCACCGACAGACAGTCCACATGTATGAGAACTTCATTCTTACATACCCCGGAAAGAACGTGAATGTGCGCGTGAAGAGCCGCAAGGCGCTGCCCGACATGCGCAGTAGCGCCACCGCAGAGCGCCAGCGCAGGGCATGCCGCACCCTCAACGCCAAACTTGACTCCAAGTTGCCGACTTTCAAATTGAATTCCAGTCTTAAGGAGTCTGGGATCTCGCCGCACACGCCCACCGGCGCGTCGGCCAAGCCGCCTGCGCTTATTTCGCCGCCGCCCTCTGTTCCGTCTTCCAGAGTGACAATTTCGCAGCCGCGCGGCGCAGTGCTCCCGCCGCCAAGGCGCCAGAACCTTCTGAGCCGCGCACTCTCCGAATTCAGACCGAACGGCGTAAACAAGCCGTGCCCAATCGCCATTCCCGGCTCCACAAAATCTTCAATGCTGATAACTCCGAACAGCAACAGCGGCGCGACGCCAACGCCAGCGCATGCGGGCGGCGCATCTGCGCCATATATAAACACGCCGCTCTCCGCATCCGCAGTTTACCCCTGCGGCTGGTCTCCCGCCTTGTATAGCGCCGGCTTCTTTGAGTCGCGCTCCGCAACTTCTAGCCCCATCGCAACCTCAACTCCGGGGGTAATGATCTTTTCTAATCCCACATCTCCGTACGCTCCGCCTCCCGGTTTCATTTATCAAACATCTCCCCCGTGGGCGCCGACATCCGCGCAGCCGCAGCTGGTTGCACCGCAGGATTACATGCCCGGATATGGGCAGCAGATGTCGTACCTTCCGCCCGCTCCTGTGGCGCCGTCTGCGCCGCCTGGGCCCACGCAGATGCGCATAGTGTCGCCGGAGTTTCCTGCACTGAATGGCATGTCACAGGCTCAGGCACAGGCTCAGGCGCAGGCACAGGCGCAGGCACAGGCACAGGCGCAGGCACAGGCGCAGGCACGGGCACAGGCACAAGCCCACGCGCAAGACCTGTACCGCTACAGCGCATACCGCAGTGCGCAGCCGGCGACCGCGCCAAGCTCAGCCACATCCCTGCACTTCGCGCGATCCGTCCCAGAACTTTCAATTCCTTCGAGTTCCGGCCAGTCGTCTCCCGTCGGCTCAGACGTCTCGCCGATGGCAAGATTCCCCAATCTGGATACGCATAGCACCAAACACTGGCTACGGAATGTCCTGAATACAGAAAGAAAGCCGGACTCCGCGGAGGACAGGAAGCGCTGACTGCTGCGGGTTTCCGCACCGGTTAGAGCTTTTGCACGTTTGTGTTACGCAGGCCGTACATTCACATGCATTTTATATAAATTACTTTGGTGCTTTCCTATTGATCCTTTTTTTTTTGCCCCTTCTCATTTGGTTCACTCTTCTGTATTCTACTTTCAGATATTTGCGCCACTTAGTGAATGGATATGCGTTTTATAAATTTCCGATTGCGTAAGTGCACTTTAATGGGAAGGCCTAAGTATTATATAAAAAATAGAATTATAGAGTTATAGAATTGTTAAGACTTGCTTTGGTGAGATAAAAGCATAGATGTATTAGATGAATTTGCTGGGATAAAAATTATAAATGGGCTGAAATGCCGGCTTGAAGTAAACTGCAAATGCTCAGGGTGAATCAATAATGATCTCCTAAAATACTAATGATCACACATGTGTATAAATTCATTTTGCCATTCACTTCACAATTACTTTGCAATTTACCTCACAATTCACCTCATAATTCACCTCATAATTTACTTTGTAATACTTCACAATTTACTTTGCAATACTTCACAACTTTGCCATTTACTTTGCTATTCTAAAAATCCTTGAATTCTAATTTTTCCCCCACTAACCAAACTAGAACTTCCCTTCGCTTTTCCCCTCTCCTCCTCTCAGTCGACACTTAACTTTTTCTCCCGATACTCGCTCACGGGATTGACTCTCTCTTTTTCTCCCCTTATCTCAGTGCCCACCGCGAATTTTCCCTCATTTTTATGCTTTCTCTACGACCTACTATTTTTTTTTGTTGTTTGTTTATTTTTTTAACATAAATCATTATTAACCTGATCGCGACTTTTCTCCCCGACCTATTTCACTCCAACGAATATTCTTCTTTTTTCCTTGCATTCGAATAAACAACCTGTTCACATATTCAAGACAACAGAATTGGCCAGCATCAGTTTATAAAGCACAATGTCAGGCAAAATACACGGAGGAAAGGGAAAAGGAGGAGCCAAAGATGGCATTCTCAGGTTTCAGTCACATTCTGCAAGAGCAGGTCTTCAATTCCCCGTCGGAAGAACAAAAAGATACCTAAAGACCACAGTGCGAAACAAAATTAGAGTCAGTTCAAAAGCCGCCATTTATTTAGCCGCTGTTCTGGAGTATCTCACAGCAGAAGTTCTCGAATTGGCTGGAAATGCGGCAAAAGATTTGCATGTCAAAAGAATCACACCACGTCATCTTCAACTTGCAATTCGTGGTGATGAAGAATTGGACACGCTCATTAAGGCAACCATCGCCTTCGGTGGTGTCTTGCCACACATAAACAAGGCCCTTTTAATGAAGGTTGAGCGCAGAAGGCACTGAGGATCGATTAGACAGCCTTGTGATTATTCTTCTCTCTGTTTTGATCTTTTATATCTATCTGTCTTGTTGTTTGTATTTGTATAGTATGTGCAGTCCACTGTCTGTTTTTTTTTTTTAATGATATCTGCAATCGAAACTTTTGTTATTCATCATGTGTGTAAATCTGTTGAGTCTTAGCCGTCTTCGTTTTTCATATGACTTTTTTTTCTTCTACTTTTTTTTTGTCACGTTCGTCTTATCTTTCCTTAAATTCAAAAGTTTCAATAAGTAACTTTCCGTATGTTTTCTGTGCAGTCAAATGTTTCAAAATCGGCAAATATGGCATAATTCGGAAGCTGTCAATGTATCCAATCGGATAATTTGAACAAACTCATAGTCTCTGTTTATGTCTTCTGCCAATCATTTCTTTCCCAACCTCATTTCTGCGTATTATCCTCCAATCAGTTTACTCTGTTCATCCTTTTCCATGGATTTTCACACATCCTCTTTTCGCATATTATTACTTCAACAATCGTTTCTCCGGCACTATCACATCAGGCTGCTCTTTCCCGGTAATTCTTCTTTATGTTTTTTGATCCAGCCTTCAATTCATCTGTTACCTGTAGTGTGCAAGTATCATTTTGGATAAGCACCCGATAGGAATTATCCAAATTTCCGCCAGATCCTCCCTCGGCAAGTGGCATTCTCATAAGTGGGACAATGTTCCATCCCGGAGGTATTAATTCATCATTTGGGATGTGCATGCTGCGAAAATGTGAATATTCTATCGAATCATCATCTGGTGGACTTTGTGTGCTCCCCGAATGATTGGTGTGATTTTGCAGTTGATTACTTATTCTCGATGCTTCTTCGTTGATTGTATTTGTTTCACTCTCTCTGTTTATCACATTTTCTCCATTCGCTTCGTTTGCAGTGTTTCGCCTATTCTCATCATTGCCGTCATTAATGCCATTCTCGTTATTTGCATTCTGCATATTTTCCATATTACCAATATTCTCTCTATTCTCCCCATTTGCCCCATTTTCACCCTCTACATGATGATGGTGGGTCCATTCAGGCAGATTCCCTTCGCTCGAGTTGAAAACTTCACGACGACAGGTTGGACAGCAATGAGATCTCTCAAGCCAGCTTTTGAGACATCCAAAATGAAGCACGTGTCCACATGGCAGCTTCTTTGGTGCATTCCTGCCCCGCTTGTTCGGCACATCTGTAGTCATATCATCTCTGCAAATAATGCACATAGTTTGACCATCCAGATCTTCCTCTGTTGCATCCGAAATGTGCGCATCCAAGTCACGAGCAGCTTTGAGGAAGTAAAAGAAGTCTTTTAGCTGCTTAGCTAGCCGCACAACACCCACGTATACATCTCTGGTGAAGTTCACGGGTATTATGTAGGCATAGATAAGACCAATAAACACAAAGAACACCGCCATAAGCCTGATTACACTAATTATGATCATTCCAATCTTGCTAATCCACACCTTGTCTTCCCACACCTCCTCTTCCGGATACCACTTCAAGTAGATCATTTCCATCACGTTCAGAGCAAATTTTAGTGCGCCCTCAAGCAATTCAAGGTAGACCATGAGGAAATCCAACCCAAACACCACAAAAACATCCGTGCTGTGTACAAAAGCATGGTCTATGCAACTGGAAATCACTTTGTAGTCCATCACAAGAAAAATCACCAGCGTTCCGGTGGTCCGATCCCATAGAACCTTCTTCAAACTCGAGTTTGGATCCTGCTGTTGTCTTTGGAAAAGAAGTTCTATTCTGTCTCCCAAGATCCAGTGGAAAACCTTCATGAAAAGCAAAGCCATGATCATCCCAAAGATAAGCAAATTATTCTCTGACCTGAACATTGCCAGGGTCATCAAGAGGTTTGTCACTGTAAACCATGCTCGCTCATACAAATGCTCAATTTCGATTAGCCTCAATTCACCGAACATCATCTCTTGAAGCATCTTTCCCACAAAAACACTCCATCCAATAAGCCAATTTGTCAATATAAGCATATTCATGCCCTTTGAAAGCTCGATACCTGCAGTATATACATTTGGCCGGGTCCAAAGTGCTTGATTTATCGCATATGCTGTTAAAGCTGTGCTAGCCGCAAGATATGCTCCAAAAAGATACTTTCTTGGTATCGCTAACGCCATTCTTGTCTTTGAAGCAAAAAGCCTATGTTATGTATAATGCTGATATCCCGTATAATTTTGCACTCTTCTTATGTGACAATTTCTTTGCTTTCTTATCCTTCAATTCACGAGTAGTTTGTTGATGCAAAATGGCAAGGCTAACGAAAAAAAAAATAAAATAAAGGCTGGGTGGCATCTTTAGAAATTGCATGTTACTATTTCGCGCATAAAAGTTAGTTCCGACTATCGCACACCCTACATTCTCCATCTTGCCAGATAACGCCAAGTTGGCCGTCTTCTTATCGATCAATGCATATTTCGCATTACATGGCTACATATCACTAGTCTGAGCTCTCTATCCCATTTCCTGCTATTGCTCGCCAATAACATGTCATTAAAGCGTAAATATGTATTATTTCATGCCAATTATATATTAAAAGGAAGCATTTTTGATTTGTCTTTCAACCTCCTCAAGCTGCTAACCATTTCCTCCATCTATTGATCCATGTCACTTGTCGAACTGAAGGCATCTTCAAAGTCGTCTTCTGATTGGCTATCCGAGTCCATATCCACATCCTGGAGCCTAATCACACATTTCTTCAAGAGAATCATCCCTGACATGATACTCTGTGCCTCTTGTGTGTCTTTTTTCTTGTGTATATCGGCTTTAATCTTGTTGATCTCCCGATTAATGTAGTTCCGTACCGCCTGCTGGTTCCAAACAGACATTATACCTTCCTGATTATCACGAATACTAGCTTCGTAGCCCATTTTCTGTCTTAGCTTAAAGTACGCATAGATGCACTCGAGATATGAATTCATCCGTTGTAGATATTTGAGCCCCGGATCAACGTTGTATGGAGGCCTAAGACTAAAGTTTTCTGCAACTTCTTTGAACTCTTTAAACTGCCCACTGAGCATAAAAAGCCAAAAAAATGAATAAGAGTACAATGGAACAGCATTCATCGTACCTTCTCTATATGGAATATAAGCAGTCGACCTCATCCTATGAGGTTCCTCGTCTACTTTGCTCCTATCCCAGTATATTTGATGCGGATACTTCAAAGGAGCTGGTCGCATAGGTGGAATCCTATACGTTCTCACCAAAAATCGTACAAATCTATGAAGTTTCGATCGAAATGGTCTCTGAATATTTGACATGTTCACAACTTTCAACACAGCTTTTAGAAGTTCCGAGCTTTCGGATCTAATAAACGTGCGTGCCAAAGTGGCATTTCTAGATATTGACAAGAGATAAACTTGTTCTGCAGACAACCCAGTAACATCTACCATTTCCTGAAATTCCTGTTTGCATTTTGCCTTGAGAATTTTTAACGCTATAGACCATATTTGACGTATGTCGCATTCTGAGTTGCGTATAAGCAATTGTAATATATGATAAGCAGAATCCCAGTCCTGTCTAAGTACACAGGTATGAAGCAAAGTATTCATGGTAAGAAAATCGTACACCAGCGGACCTATCGATCGAAATTCCGGATTGTCCTTCCTTGTAGGTCTTCGCTCACTGTAGAAGCCTGAGAAATAGTCATTATCCAATGTGAAAATAGTTGGTGGAAATTCGTAGCCTGAAGTTACATTTTGAAGTGTATTTGCTACCGGAGAGGACAAATTTCTAAATTTCCATTCATTTGGCCATCTCGCCATGTCGTTGCTGTGCTCTTGTTCCTCATCAACAATTCTTGATCTGTTTTTATGTTCATTTTCCTCAATATTTGATTCTTGTGATCGATTCGGAGAATTAGCCTCATCTTCACCACCTTCACCTTCTTCATCCTCTGAGTCACTTAACCACACCTCAAATGTTCGATTTAATATATCATTAATACCTGATGACAATCTTAATCTGTTAGCCGGATTTGATCTGTTGGACAGCTTTTGTTCTTCCTCTACTGCAGTTTTTGTATACTCCTCAAGTTCAGATACTCGTTGATCCCTTGTTTCATCAAGTATATGTTTTGCTACTGTAGCCCGGAGCGGCTCAAAAAGATCTGACATACTTCAAAATCATCTGTACCAGATATTAATTGTCGGATACGCTTTTTACAGACATAAAATCGATATTTTTAGTGTGACGCATATCATGATTGGTCCCAGATCAAAATATGAAATCTTGAAATGTTAAAATGTTGAAAAAAAAATTTATAGGTATCGATCGCATCACTACTAAATGCGAGCGAGCGACTTAATCAAATCTACGTTATGTCACAACATTTTATCGAAACGGTCTATTCTAAACAGATCATGGTATTACGGAAAATGAGACAAAATGCATGCATATTGGTGCCTAATGTGTTGTAGTTAAAAGAAAAGCAAAAACAAAACGAAAAAAAAAAGACTGCAGTATGATGTATGTGGTAGATGAGTTGGAAAATATATTAACATTGACAGGAACTAGCATTTTCCTCTGGCTTATCCGTACTAATATCTATAGTTTGCACATTGTTTCCATTTGTTTCTTGCTCTGTAGGCTCGTTCTTCAGCTCTGGAAGCATTTTTGCGACCTTCTTGAACAGTTTCTTCACATTGTAACCATTCTTACTACTAGTTTCGATGAAGAGATTACATCCTAACTTTTTCGAAAGTTCCTCAGCTTCATCCGAGGTTACCACCTTATCCTTCAAGTCCGATTTATTGCCCACCAGAATGATGAGCACATCCTTTCCACGTTCTTCCCGAATATAATCTAGCCATTTTTGAACATCGTTAAATGAATCACGATTCGTGATATCATAGACCACAATGGCCACATTCGAGTCTCTTATATATGAGGGAATAAGGGATCTAAATCGCTCTTGTCCCGCCGTATCCCAAAGTTGAAGTCGAATAGTCTTATCATCTAGATACATCGTTTTCGAAAGGAAATCTATTCCAATTGTGGCAGCATAGTGTGAATCAAATGTATCATACATAAATCTCGTGATAAGAGACGTTTTTCCCACACCTTGGTCCCCAAGGAACACAATTTTATATTTTGTGAGCATTTTAGTAGTTCTAGTTGCTTTATTTCACTTCAAATCTCTTGTTTTTCTTTGTTATTGTTTATTTTATGCCCAACTAAGTCAAGAACCAACTGTAAATGTTCCTGGTTCCAATTAAAAGTCTTCTTTCTAAAAATTTTTGCACCTGCTCAAGCTTCTTAGCTTTTGTTTGAACTTTCTGATAGTCACGGCAGGAGTATAGAATGAAGATTTATCTCTATCAAAGTTGAGGATTGGGGAGAAGCAAAAAAAAGAAATAAAAAATAAAAGCGAAAACTTCAATATCGAATATTCCAATTTTTCTATATTCCATTTTTCGTTGGCCGATCCTTTTCGTAAATAGTTCATCCAACTTGCCGTGTAAAGCCCAAACATATATTCACTAATAGAAAAATTTACTCGAAAGCATTAAAGCTTTGATTTAACATTATAAAATACATCGGTTATTACTTTGGAAAATCTTTGGAAGATCATTCACGGTTATTTATTTAGCATTCCGCAAGTTTCGATCTCAAACTAAATCAAAAGCTGTGTAAAGTACAAATCACTACCACAATGATCGGAAACACAATTTTCAATGATGCTTCTTACCAGAATGTTTGATACCACCTGTGACAATTGGTCCATGACCAGAAGCCTTAGACGCCATCTGCTTCTTTAATTTAGCCTCCTCCTTTTGCTTCTCCTTAAATGCCTTATCTTCTTCCGACAGATTTTGTTCCTTCTTCTTAGGCTTTTTTAATGCTTAAACAGTGGTTTCTTCAGTTAGTATATTCACGTTGTTTCGTCACAAATGTGTTGTGATAAATGTTAATATTGATTAATGTCGATACAGTTGAATTTTGCATCAAAGTATTAATGCCTATCTGAACAAATTTTCATGCCACCCAGATACATAACTTACGCTTCTTTTTTCCTCCTTGTCTCATCTTTTTCTGTTTTGCTTTACCTGGTTTCCTTTAATTTATCCATATAGTAAGTAGAAGTTTGATTAAATTTTTGTCCAGATCTGGGAATACGCTATTTATATAAGCAGGGTTTGTTTTTCTGGTGCAAAGGTTCATTGATTTTCGACGACAAAATTTCATGGGGCAAGAGCCGAAAAAAAAAAATAAAGATAAAAATACTTGCTTTATCTGGCAGCGGCTTTACACGGGGGCCCACAGTTTTGAGTTTGTTTGTTTTTTTAAAGCTATCATTTAAGCCGATTTGGACGTTCTCTGATCAATTGCAAGTAATCACAACCCATCTCTTTTGTTTCTTGGTCAAAAAGTTGAAAGAGGAAATTTGTATTTAATTGACTGTATTTCGTTTCTCATTCATTTGAAACGTGAACCTCTAAATTGGACTAAGTGACATTCAGCTTTCAGACATGACCATCCTCACTTCAGAAGACAAAGAGAAAATCAAGCGAGCGATTCCAAAAGCATCGAATAAGATTATAGATGCTACAGCAGCGAGGCTCTATATAGCATATCCAGATACAAATGTGTGGAAATTCACAGGTCTTTCTGGAGCCATTGTGTTTTCAGATGATTTAGTTGGGCATACGTTTTTCTTGAAAATGGTGGATATTCATGGAAACAGAGGAGTCTTGTGGGATCAGGAGTTGTATGTGGACTTTCAGTACAATCAGGACAGACTCTTTTTCCACACCTTTGAGTTGGATGAATGCCTTGCGGGACTTCTGTTTGAAGATAAGAAAGATGCCCAGCATTTTTACAAAAGGGTCGCCCACAGGGAAAAGTATGGTTCCAAGCAGACTTTGCACAACAAGAAGGCCATTGAATTGAAGAAAAAGCCTTCTGCAGATACCAATGAGCGGAAAATCGGCCTTCGTGGCGATTTATCACAGAGTACGGCGGCAAATGATGGAATTTCAAATGAGCAGAGGATAAGACGGGCCCATGGAGTAATTTATTATGACAAGGAGCCTCCACCAGAGTGGAGATCTTTCTATAAGGAGCTTGAAAGTGTGGGTATAAAGGAAAGTATGATTGCAGAAAACAGAGAATTCATTAAGGACTATATTTCCAAGCACGGGGGACCGTTGGTTGGACTCGAACCCCCAATTCCTCGTAAGTACATGTATAAAACTGTTGAAAGTGATGTTGCATCCAGGAAAAGCTCTGTTTCTTCATCTACAAGAAGAAAAAAAGCCCCTCCTCCTCCTCCCCCTGCTGCCGGTGGTATTTCTTCATCTTCCGTCTCTTCTTTGGCGAAAAATCCAGAGTCTGCCGCCTCATCCCAGCATTCGGCATCTCCAGATCCATTTGCTGCACCAAGTTCTGCCGCTACCACATCTCCACAGAAGCATTTCGTACCTCCTCTGCCTGCATCCGTGCACCAGCAGCAGCAACTACAGCAACAAACACCACAACCATTTGCAAGACCTCTGCCTCCCCAGCCTGGCCTACCGCCAAGAAATGGCACTGTGCCCACCTTGCCCGTTAGAGCCACGGCTAATGCCCCTCCTCCTCCTCCACCTCGGAATTCAAACCCAACATCGCAGATTTTGCCCCAAAATGCCTCACGAAGGTCTGCAGCACCGCCACCTCCGCCACCAAGAAGAACTGGACCTCCTCCTCCCCCTTCGAGAAACACGACGCACAAAATTTTGACGCCTCCTCCTTCCCAAAGACAGAGTGCAACCCAGCAACCAACTTTCGCCGCCACTTCACCACCACGGACAACTTTCCCGGCTGCACAACCAACACAGCAGACGCAGTATGGCTATTCACGGCCTGCAGTTCAGGCTCCGGTGGCTTCCCCACAATCTGCATCCATCTCTACATCACCACCTCCTCCTCCTGCTTTCCCTGCATCGTCTGTTGCCGCAAACTCTCTATCTTCTGCCATTCCGGCGGCTCCTCCGGCTCCTCTGGCTCCTCCTCTTCCTCCCACTGGTCAGCAAGGTGGAAATTCGGCTATTCCGGCGGCACCTCCTGCACCGCCTGCACCTACTACTCCTTCTGCACCGCCTGCTCCTCCTGCGCCCACTACTTCATCTTCAAATTCTGCACCCGCCCTCCCACAAGTGGATTCTGGCAGAGAAGCACTTCTTGCTTCAATCAGGGGTGCTGGAATTCAGTCGCTCAGGAAAACAGACAAAACGCATTTGGACAGACCAAGTCCACTATTGCAGAAGAAAAGCGGTGCGTCCGAACAAGTTTCTTCGCCGGGTGCAACTCCCGGACAGCCTGGCAACTTGGCTGATGCTCTTGCAGTTGCCTTAAAGGCCAGAAAGGACAAAGTGTCGCAGTCCGATGATGAGGATGACGATTGGTGAGACAAGAAAAAGAAAGTAGACAGTCCGGGCCCGGTATCAGTTGATTCATCCGGTAGGCACACCTCTGAAAATCAAACTGTTCGGTGGATGCTGGTACTTGCATTTGCATCTCTATTAATGTATTAAGTATTGGTTGTTTGTTATATTACATATGTACGGCATTAGTAAATTGACACTCATTTCTTACTGTGGTGCTTCTTCGGTAAACTTCCGTTGCCAGGTCTCCAACCAGCCCGTACGAAGCTTATTTCCCTCATTCAACTTCGAAACAAGTTTGGCAATCTTCAATGCTTGTTTCTGTAAAAGTTCGCCAGCCTTGACCGCCTCTTCCATATCCTGGTCATACACTACAGCAGCCACAAAATCGTCAACTATTGCTGCTAATCTGACACGCTCGGAGTCCAACAAGTCGATGCTTCTGGCGTATCTTACATTGTACCGGCTTGATGGTATTGATTTGTTGAGCGACACTATCAATAGTCTTATCATCCGTAACTTTGATGCTTTTCCCTTCGCATACTTCAAGAATCCCTCTTCAACTACATTATCACCCTGTTCAGTTTGCTCTACATCCCCCTTCTCACTTTCAATTCCAAATGCATCGTCTAGATCATTGTCATAATTCTCTGTGCTTGGATTCTCGAGCCACTCCTCATACTCCTGGTCCGCATCCTTGATGAGCCTGTTCGTCTCTCTAAGTCTCTTCTTAATTATTCCGGATGGTCCTTCCCCTAAGTCATCATCAATATTTTTACATGCCTGCCATATTTTTCCCACGGAAATAAGTCTTTCTTTGCGGTTTGTGCTCTCTGTGTTGTTTAATTCCTTTTCCATCTCAGCAAGAAGATCCTGCACCGCTGATAAAAGTGACCTTGCCGCCTTTGTGAGTTCATCAATAAAAAGATGAGAGTATTTGTTTTCCTCGTTCACAAGCTGTTTAAACAAACTCATGAAAAGCATCAAGGTCTTCACGCAGCCTTCAAGTTCTTTAAAACATGCATGATAATTTTCCTCCGGTATCGGTGCCTTGAATACTATTCCGAGTTTGGTTCCATGAGCATGCATCAATGTTGTAATCTTTGTTAAATCATCCAATGGTTTTTCAAGCTTCGAAGCTTTTATCTGCGTTGATAACTGGCTTTGGTTTTTCTTACCGTTACAGTCTATCACTTGGATCCATAATGCAATTGCATTTTTTGTTGAACTTAGGAGTTCCCCAATTGCGCCCTTCGAGACCTTTTTCGACATACCTTTCCTCCTATTTGTAACAGTTTAGCCCTATATTGCCTCCGCCTTCAAGCCGGATAATGTGCAGTAAGTGATACAATGCTGAGTGAAAGCTAGAAAATAAAAGTATGCAGATTTACCGGGTGAAAAAAAAATTACACAAATAAAAATAAAAAAGAAGTGGTAAAAAAATGCATAGAAGATAAACATCATCAATTCGCACCATGATAATAACCAAGTGTACTAAACAGACGTTTTAAGCATATACATTCAATATTATACTATTATAATCAGTACAAATAAAACTAAACAAAAAAATGTAACAGGAGTCAATCATATGATCAAGGAAAGAAGGCATAATAATGCTGTTGGCATAGAAAAGACAGCATTTCTAAGAGCACCTGCTTTAGAAGTGGAAGATTTCGTTGTAGTTGATGTCGAAGATCCAGAAGCTGCTGATGATGATGATGTTGCTGTGGCCGAACTGTTAGATGTAGAATAAGTAGCCGTTGTCGATATCGAGCCATACAATGAAGTTGGTAAGTTCTCCTCATCCAAATCGGAGTCTTTTTCATTACCGCTTGAGTAACAATACCTCTCAAAGCATTTACGGCACTGTTCACCTGGCTCTAGGCCCCTTCTCTCCTCGGTTCTTCTCAAGATTGCACATCCAATGCATTGGGCAAACTCATCATCTTTAGTGAAGTTGAATCTTGTTGCAACCTCGAAACCTCCTTTAACAAGAGTTGACCTCTGGTCATAAGAAAGAACCACATCACTCGTGTTGGACATATATGTAGTATTTGTGTTTGGAATGTACACCAAGAGTGGTTTCATGTAATTGAACTCATCCGTGTCATTTCCCTCAATCTGATCGGTCACAAGTTCAGTACCGTTACAGCCAAAGAAAACTGGTTTTGTATTCAAGCCTTTGGCAATGAAATCATCCACAGTGTCTGGAATGTCATAAAAGTTGTCATCAGGGAAGGAATTATGCCACCTCTCACGAGTACTGAGCAAGGTGGATCCATCTGGGAAGTTGTCAGTTCTTGAAAGTCCACTGTTATCATATGCAAACACAATGTCAACAGCTCTGGCAGGAACCAAAAATGGATCCAATGGGACTGATTCGTTGAACATACCACCGTCGACCAACTTCAATGTCTTGTTAGTTGGGATGTCGGAGGTGTTTGATGGCAATGTTGACTCATAGAAGGGATTTGGAACCAAGGCAAACAAAATATCTGTTCTGTCAGTGCTCACCATGTTTAACAAAGCGTTCAACTCGAAAGATGAAACATTAAATGAGCTGGATCCACTTCCTGAGCCCATGTAATCTTCCAAAAGGTCCGAAAGAACACTTGCATTTCCAGAAGTAATCTCAGACAAGGTCTCACTCATTCCACCAAAGAAATCGGAAGAGCAAGCAGCCATTAATCCAGCATTATCAAAGTCTGTAGTACATGTAGAGTTAGATGGTTTTCCCGCTTTCAGGGAGGTTCCCATATACTCAATGTTAGCAAAGCCGCCGACGAATGGTGACCATGAACCAAATTCGTAAGGGGAGATCTCCCACACGTTGTTCGCAAAGTCCGATTCATTCGAAGAAACACCACCTGTTGCCAAAATCATCGGAAAAGGCATCTCGTGGCTCTTGAAAGCATCAAGATCCTGGATTTCCGACCACTGTAAATCAATTCCATTATCAGCATAGTTTGTAAACATGTACTTGGAGAGAATTCTTCCAAATAGATCGATAAGCGTAATATCATAGCCAGCAGCACTCTTAGTCTTCACCTCTGAAAGCAATTCGGTCCAGAAAGAGATACTCGTACTCACTGGAGCCTCAGTAAAGTTCCAGATCTTCTTTTCATCCAAAATGTTCTCAACAGAGGTCCAATTTTGAAAAACCACAGATGCAACTAATAGAGATCCACCGGAAAGTCCTGAAATGTACGTTGAGGAATCCATCAAACCCTGAAGAGCAGTAGCATTGCTTGAAAAGTTTGTACGGGAGTCCAAAGCGGTCATTTCACCGGCACCAGTAAGAAGAGCCCTGAAAGAACCACCAGAAAAGGAAAGTCCAATGTTGATTGGGTCATCGCTGTAATTGGAAGCGTTGTTCTCGAAGTAGTTGTCAAAGTAGTTGTCGCCCTTGTAATCAGACATGTTCAAGCCGTTCAAAAAGCTGATTAACTTTGGCTTCACCTTCTCCTTCCTCGAGAGAATCCAGTCGTACTCGGACTCTGATAAAATTGTATTCTTCCTCAAGACACCTTCTGCATCGGATTCAGTTCCAGGTGGAATGAGTGGATTCGATGCTGGACACTTGCCTGAAGAAGGTGCATAGCTTGCAGCTTGCACTCCCGTCAAAAGTGAAAGTACAGCTGTTAGAGCAATACTATTAAGCATTATGCGGATGTATACAGTGATGAAACTCTGCCAGACTTTAAAACTAAGTAAAGGGTATCCTCGTCGTTTAGCGCGAAAGAGCTTAAGGTCTCGAGAAGCCGGACTTGACCGTCTTTATAAGGCTCCGGATTCAATTGGGGCACCTCGGGAAATAAGGAATTATTTACATGATTGCAACAATGCATGAAAAAAAAAGCGAAGCACCCGACAAACTTCTCGCGACCAGTCTCACTTATTATTATTAACAATACAGAATATCCGATTAAAACTTCAACAATCAGCTCGAATCGCGCAAAAAAAAAGCGTTGGGCTAGCTAGGGTCAAAAAAAGAAAAAGAGGAGAAATCTGACGGACGAAAAGGCCGACGGGAAGCAGAAGGTTTACGAATTTCAACTCTAAATAATGCTAGGTGTAATCGATAATGTTTAGTTTGCTGCTTTAGTGTCATCTCCTTCCCTAATTGAGTTTTCTTTTCGTTAACCCCTCTCATAACATAAATAGAATATACTGTTAAGGCTATTACGATAATCCCAGTTTGTGTACATGCTATACGAATCGAATATTCATTTTTTATTTTGGGCATAACCAATCTCGTTTCTTATTGCACGCCAAATTCCGATCCTTTGTTTCCCGACTTCTCCTTGCAGATCTTTCCAGTAAACATATAGTATCCGTCATTTAAATAATTCACATCTACATTTGCTATGTCTTCGCACTCCACCATATACATGTACATGTCCAGCATGATTACGTCATCGTCTCTTTTTTCTGCAGTACATTCTCGTAACTTTTGGGATGCAGGGAACCGTTCACTTTTCCCCACACAGCATGGCACTATTGCAAAATTAATATGCTGCAGCTGATGACCGAGACCTGAATAACGAATTTCCGAAAGACCGTCCACAAAATTATAGATAAAATCTCCGCAAATCTTTAGAGCTACAATAGTGATATCTTGTAAATGCAGGTTTAGTGGTCTTCCAAGTCTGAAGAACGTCGATGCCTGTAGCAGGATCCCTCTTAGATCTGATTTGTTCTTGACATTCTTCATCATTGTACATATATTACCACTTATACCATGTTTTCTTCCATTTAAAATTAAAGTTCCTTGTTCTTCCAAGTTTCCCCGAATCAGACTATTCCATTTCAATGTGTTTTTCAACCTTTCTTTATTTTTATCCACGCAAAACACCTTTGCGTGAAAGCAGTTCTCAAGTATCCGATCTAAATACCCCTTCCCGCAGCCTATATCAATAATATTTGATGTGTTCAATTGTTTTAAGACTTGGCCAGCAAATCGGATGGTAGTAGTTTTGACCACAGGTGACATTCCCAATTCGTAAGCAGACGGTATTCTATTATGTTCATCATCCAAAAGCTCCACTAAATCTCTTCTTGAAAAGAACGTCTTACCATATAAATTCTTAGTCCTTTTCATTGATCGTTAGATATAGGCAGATAACATTTGTTCTTACGCTTCAAAAAAGAGGACGAAGCATGCATACGTTGCATTGATTTTCCCTTTTTAATTTTTGAAGGAAGCCGCGCTCCTTTGCTTTCCTGATTTTTCCCCTCATTTTTGAACAAATGAAATTTGCAATGCTGTTTATAAGAAAAGTATAAATTTAGAGAAGTTTATTATAGGATTAAATAAGCAGATATATATGTCACACAGATTGATACACTCGGACTATTATGTATGACATGTTGTATGCGACATAGTCATGCATAGCAGCAATTACAAAGAATGAGATTGATCTTTTTCTCATGCATCTGGTTTCAAAGAACCATTATGTATCACTCAAAGGCAGAAGCAACATCATTTCTTCTTCAGATTTTGTAAATATATGTTATCCAATACAAATATATTAAATATCTAATTGTTCATACCAAAGCATTCATGTTTTCAAATTGTTAAAAGTCGTGTAGATAACATGGGATTTAGTTTTCATATTCTATCCCCCTTGAAACAAAACTATCCAATTGTATTGCAAAAAAGGCATTGGCTCCGGCTACCTTATAGGGGAAAAAAAGGATGGATAATACGTTAATGAATAAAAAAAAATTAAAATAATCATATATGAAGCAAATATAACGGAAAGGGTATGAGAGCTCAAAGAGTAAAATGGTCAAATTTCAGGGGACGAGGTTAGGTGAATGGATGAGCAGAATTGCTCTTAGACTACCTTGCTAACGAATTCGAATGTTTCTAGTAAGCATAAAGCCTGAGATTACTAGATGATTTCTGTCAAAACAATAGAAGAATAGAATGATGAGGTTCTAAGAAGAATAAGGTCTATTGTCTACGTTGTCGTATAAGCAGAAGAATGACAACTATATAAAGATGGGATATCCTCATGTGTCTATACTAAATATTATGTTCAAGTTATATACTACATTAAATATCGAATTACTATATAAATCTGGTAACACTAACTTTAACAATTCCTTATATTTTCAAAGCTCAGATGAGGATTGAATAGATTTTAAGAAGAGCTGTGTCGGAACCTATGAGTTATAATAATGTTTTATATGTTAATAACGCATAAAGGTTCAACTGATATTTGATTTATAA
>ERZ746981.176-NODE-176-length-47005-cov-31.955954_pt1 | contig 47005 bp, 37 predicted proteins | sample MGYA00374948_ERZ746981 | MGnify/ENA primary metagenome ERZ746981 (study PRJEB28757, sample SAMN06711160) | food metagenome | host: microorganism | place: China:Harbin | collected 2017-01-30 | study: EMG produced TPA metagenomics assembly of the Analysis of...
CTGCTGGGGGAAAAGGACGGGCAGGATTTCGCCTATATCGGCGAGGCCGAGGACCTCAGCACGCGACTGAAGCAGCATGCGGCGGCGAGTGACAAGGACTGGTGGGAAACCGCCGTTCTGATCTCCGCCAGTGCAAATCGGCTCAACAAGGCGCATGTAAAATATCTCGAAGCGCGGCTGATCGCCATGGCGCGGGAGATCGGGCATACGCCGCTGCATAACGGCAACGCGCCCTCCCTGCCGGGACTGACGGAGGCGGATATTGCCAAGATGGAGGCGTTTCTTGGCAGCCTGATGGTGGTGCTGCCGGCCATCCGGGTGGACATGTTCATTCAACGCAGCCGTCCGGCGGGATCATCGCGCCCCGTTCCGGCGTTTGAGGCGGCGGAAGCGGACACGGATCATGCGATAACGCAGACCGCTCGTTTTATTCTGAACAAACCCCGCATTGATCTGACGGCGAAAGCGGTTTTTCAGGACGGCGAATTTATTGTCGAGGCCGGGTCGCAGGCACGGGGTGAGTGGCAAAGGCAGGACAGTGTGCAGGCTGGTTCCTACAGACCGTTGCACGATGAACTGGTGCGGTCGGGTATTCTGCAAATGGCGGGAACACATCGGGTGTTTACCAAAGATTATGCATTCAGAAGCCCAAGCGCGGCCGCCGCAATTGTTTTCGGCCATTCCGTGAGTGGTCCTGCCGCATGGAAGCTGGAAAGCAACCCGGAGGTTTCATTCCGGGACTGGCAGGCCCGTCAGCTTGATGCAGTAACAGAAAAAGACGCTAGCACATGACAGACCTCCACAAAGAGCATCATCTGGAAACCGAAATCTGCGATGACCTCGCGCGCTCCGGCTGGCTTTATGATGAGGTTTTGGCGGCCCGATATGACGTGGGACTGGCGCTGTTCCCCGAAGACCTGCTGGCGTGGGTGCGCGAATGCGAGCCCGAGGCGTGGGAGACGCTGGAAAAAACGCATGGTGGCGCGGCGGGTGCTGTGTTGTGCCAGCGGGTGCGGGATGCGCTGAACATACGGGGCACGCTGGTTGTGCTGCGGGACGGGCTGGACATTATCGGCCTGACGAAGACGCTGAAAATCTGTCAGTTCCGTCCGGCCCTGACAATGAATCCGCATCTGCGTCATCGCTATGACGCCAATCGCCTGCGCGTGGTGCGGCAGGTGCGCTATTCGGCCAGCAGCGGCAATGAACTGGATCTGGTGCTGTTTCTGAACGGCATTCCGGTGGCCACGGCGGAGCTGAAATCGAACTACACACAGTCGGTGCAGGACGCGGTGGAACAGTATTGCACCGACCGCCTGCCGAAACCGCCCGGCAAGCCTGCGGAGCCGCTGCTTTCAGTCCCTGGTGGTGCGGTTGTGCATTTTGCTGTCAGCAACAGTGATGTGAGGATGTGCACCCATCTGGATGGCGCGCACAGCCGCTTTCTGCCGTTCAATCAGGGGAATCATGGTGGGGCGGGCAATCCCGATACCACGGCATATCTGTGGCGCGAGGTCTGGCAGCCGGACTCATGGCTGGATATTCTGGGCCGCTACGTCATTGCGGTGAAGAAAAAGGGGAAGATCTCGGGCTGGATCTTTCCGCGCTATCACCAGCTTGCCGCCACACGACTGTTGGTCTCCACTATTCTGGAGGAAGGGCCGGGACAGCGTTACCTGATCCAGCATTCCGCTGGATCGGGCAAAACGAACTCCATCGCGTGGACGGCGCATTTCCTGTCCGACCTGCATGACGTTCATAATCACAAGCTGTTTGATACGGTCATCGTGGTGTCGGACCGCACTGTTCTGGACCGGCAGCTTTCGGAAACCATTGAAAGCTTTGAGCGCACGCGTGGCGTGGTGGCGTCAATCTCCGGCAACGGCGGCAGCAAGAGCCAGGAACTTGCGGCGGCCCTGCATACCGGCAAGAAAATCATCATCTGCACGATCCAGACCTTTCCGTTCGCTCTGAAGGAAATCCGTCAGCTTGCGGCGACCGAGGGCAAACATTTCGCCGTAATTGCTGATGAGGCTCACTCCTCGCAGACCGGGACATCAGCCAGCAAACTCAAGGCAGCTCTTTCAGCCGGTGAACTGGCGGAGCTTGCAGACGGTGGGGAGATCAGCACGGAAGACGTGATGACGTCGGAAATGTCGCAAAGGACTGCGGCAGACGCAGGCATTTCCTTCATTGCTTTCACGGCCACGCCAAAGGCCAAAACCCTGGAACTGTTTGGGCGTGTGCCGCATCCAGATCAGCCCAAGGGCGAGCACAACAAGCCTGGGGCGTTCCATGTCTATTCCATGCGGCAGGCTATCGAGGAAGGCTTCATCCTTGATGTGTTGCAGAATTATGTGTCCTGGAAACAGGCGTTTCGCCTGAGCCAGAACGGGCAGATTCTGGATGACACGGAAGTCGAGGCTTCGGAAGCGAAGAAAGCGCTGATGAAGTGGGTGCGCCTGCATCCCACCAACATCTCCGCGCGTGTACAGATCGTGGTGGAGCATTTCCGACAGAATGTGCAGCCTCTTCTTGGTGGCAAGGCGCGCGCCATGGTCGTGACGGCCAGCCGCAAGGAGGCCGTGCGCTGGAAACTGGCTATGGATCGCTATGTTAAGGAAAAGCATTATCCATTCGGGCTTCTCGCAGCATTCTCGGGCGAAGTGGAGGATCTGGAAAGTGGCCCGGAGCCCTTTACGGAAAGCAATATCAACCCGGCCCTCAAAGGGCGCGACCTGAGGGAAGTCTTTGCCGAAGATCCATGGCGGATTCTGATCGTGGCGAACAAGTTCCAAACGGGTTTCGATCAGCCATTGCTGTGCGGCATGTATGTGGATCGTAAGCTTGGCGGGATTCAGGCTGTTCAGACGCTTTCGCGCTTGAACCGCTGCTATCCGGGCAAGGACATGACCTTTGTTGTCGACTTCGAAAACGATCCCGAAGACATCCTCAAGGCGTTCCAGCAATATTACACAAAGGCCGAGCTGACGGACCTGAGTGACCCGAACTGCGTGGTGAACCTGCGTCACAAGCTGGATGATGCCGGGTTGTATGATCAGCCTGAAGTGGACCGGGTGGCTCATATCCTCATCAATCCGAAAGCGTCACAGCAGCAGCTTGATGCGGCGATTGTGCCGGTCAGTTCCCGTGTGCTGGACCGGTATCGTGATGCCCGGAAAATCGTTCAGGCCGAACCGGAAGGCGTACAGGAGCAGAAGGAGGCAAAGGAACGCATTGACGGATTGGTTCAGTTCCGAAGCGATCTGGCATCTTACGTGCGGATGTATGAGTTTTTCAGTCAGATGCTGAACTATGGCAATCCGGATTATGAAAAGCTGTACCTGTTCGCAAAAATGCTCTGGCCTTTGCTGAAGTTCGACCGTGAGCGAGAGACCATTGACACGACGACCCTGCGTCTGACGCATCACCGGATGAAAGATCTGGGCAGGCAGAAGCTTGGGCTGAAGAACGAAGCCGGTGACGGGCTGGAGCCCATAAAAGAAGCCGGTTCGGGACAACCGCAGGATAAGGTGAAGGTTCAGCTCTCCCACGTTATTGAGGCAATCAATGACCTGTTCGAAGGTGATCTGACGGATGGTGACAAGGTGGCGTTTGTCACCGGGCTGGAAACCAAGCTGGCGGAATCAGAAAAATTGCGGGAACAGGCAAAGGCCAACACCAAGGACCAGTTCGCCAACTCACCAGATCTTCACGAAGAAGGACTGAATGCGACCATCGAACTGATGGAAGCACATGAAAAGATGGGCAAACAGATGCTGAACGATAGTGCGCTGTTGCGTGCCGTTATTGCCGCCATCGTGAAACAGGGCGGGTTATGGGAAGCGATGCAGAAATAAAGCGTGTTACCCCATTCAGGTAAGGCACGACACGCACAGGCCAACGCGGCAAGAGACCCGGAGTGATCGTTAAGGGACTGTTTGAAAAGTCAGGCGCGATAACATCCTGAAATCATAAAAGTTTTTGGTGAAGCTTTTTCCAAAAAGCTTCAGAAGACGCCGCCTTTTTGAAAAAAGGCGGCACCCAAAAACTTTTCTTATTTTTTACTCTCTAACTGAACAGAGACCTGTCGCCGTCCCACAAAACTCTTATACCTGTTTGTGCATGGTTTTGGGGAGTTGGGCTGTTACATTCGGTTTCATAAGGGATTTGGAGATCTGTATTCCCCATGAAACCGTTTCCTCTTGCCCTTGCCGCGACCATCCTGCTGGCAGGCGTCTCCACATCTGCTTTCGCAAATCGTGCGGAGCGGCTTATGAAAATGTCCGAGGCGGAAATTCAGGAAAAGACAATGGTCGTGAACCAGCCGTGGGATCCGGCCATCATGATCGGACAGAACCGATTGCCGCCAAAGGGATCGGTGGATGAGGCGCGGGCATGGCTGGATGCCGCCATCCTGACGAAGCCCAGTCCACTTGGGAAGTCTGGCGACGCGCTGTTTTACGTGGGGGCCGGAGCATGGGGCAAGAAAGCGTATACCGGCAGTGAATTCCGGGATTATGCCCACATGAAATATATGGACAGTCCCGGCCCTGCGTTCATCAACGTCAACCAGACGAACAAGAATGGCGAGTGCTCGGAAACAATCATGCCACATGGCGGGATTGTCGACGGGTTCCTGCCCCGCGAGACGATCGAGATGGATTGCGCGCATAGCGTCGAACTGCTGTCACCCATCCTGCGTAGCACGGTTGAATATATCGCCAGCCTGGACCATCCGTGGGAATTTCAGTTCGTCGCGACGGATGGAACCGCCTTCACGGATATCATAACCCCGAATGAAGCCAAGGCGTTGCTGGATAGGGTTGATGAAGAAAAGGCCAAAATGGCCAAATAATTCATATCCGCGTTTCCCGATATTCGACCGGGAAACGCGGGCGATCATAAAGCCGACCGCCTCAATGCCATGCGGGAAAAGGCTGGTGATGAATCCTTTTATATTCGCTTGCGTAATATTGGAAGGCTTGGCTAAAGCCGGTTAAGTCTACCGTACTCGTACCTGAATCACTTGTGGCACTGAAGGTTTCAGCACTCATTAGTGCTTGAAGTGCTGGCGTCCAGCGGGAAAAATGAGCATCATCCACGGCCCACGCTCCTGGTGGGGTCGTAACCCAACCGTTGATGTGATGATAGGAGCCAAAATCGAACGTGACGTTTTTATTTATATCTTTGTTATGGGGATCATAATAATATAAAACTGGAACCCTTTTTTTTCCGGGCTTCCCTCGTCAATCGCAGTTCCTATGTTGAAACTTGGCTCTGTTTTACTTTCTCCGCAAAAAACAATAACTTCCTCAAATGTATGTGGAGAAGGACCGACCGCGCAGTTTCCAAATTCTCTCGGCATTACATCTGGGTCAGCGTAGGCGTCCGGAACAAGAACTGTCCCGGATAGAATGCATGTCCCAAGGAAAGAAGCAGCCAGCAGACCAAAATATCGTTTAATTCGAATCATGGGACAAATAATCCAAGTGTTACTTTATGGTGATATAATCTAGAAGTTTATAATGCAGACTGCCTGTACGGCATTGCATGCCTGCCATCACGTCACCGGTCTATGCCCCGTCTGCCTGCTTACTTCTGACAATCGACAATTACATATATTGAAATTATCTATTCCGAAATTTCTTGAAATACTTACTTTTATATAACTCCTGACAAGAACAGGATGACCATTCAGGATGGGGCAGTTCGGTTTGCTATTGCCATTGCATGCGATGCAAGAAAGCGAAACCGGGCCTGCTCCTCCGGGTAGGCAGGAATGCCCTGCAAGGCATGAGACATCTTTCGATGGTTCCTGAATCTACCGCGTCGTTCCCACGGGCGGTCGGGATGCTGCTGGTTCCAGATATTCATCGCCAGCAGTTCAAGTTCGGGATTGGGCACTCCCAGATCAGACTTCGTCATCATATCCACCTCCCTATGCATATGCGGTGTTGGGGCGTTGGAACATTCACGAGGTATCTGCGATATTGCATTGCTGCACACCCCCAACGCATCATAGGCATCAAAGTTCGGTTCCCATGTCCTGATCACCGACACGGCAGGCCGGAAAGAGCGCAAACCAGCACGGTCAGGGTTGGCCAGATTGTCAGCCATATTGACTGCATACACAGAGACGGCAAAATCAGTACGAATGTCATCAGCCGCCATCACGTGCCACCCTTTTTGATGAGATGGGGCAAAGGAGCCCTCTGCCATGTCCTCTTTCTCTTTGTACAAGACGTTTCTGGCGATAACTGCATGCGCCATGCTGGTGACATGGCAGGCAGCCACCCTGCCCCCGGCGGCGGCGCAGGACGCGACGCACCATGGCCCCACCCCCGAACAGAAGGCCGAGCTGGAGCGCGCGGTTCACGCCGCGGTGCAGCACGATATGCAGGCCGTCGCACAATATCCCCTGCCAAAAGATTTCTTCGCACGCATGCTGCCACTCATGCAGCAGATCGAGCAGGCGCACCTGTCCCCACCCAAGGCAACCCCGAACACGACCCTTGCGATGTCCATCCGGCGGACCGAGGCAATGCAGCCATTGCAACCCCTGCTTCAACGCAGTGGCATGACCGCACGTGATTTCGTCATGGGAATTACCTGTTTTGGCATGACGGAGGCGCTTATCCAGAAACATGGGCAGACACACGGAAACCTGCCCCCCCTGAACCCGGCGAATGTCAGCCTGATCAAGGAGCATGATGGACAGGCGCAGGAACTGATACAGATCATGAGCGCCGAAGATGAGGAAGAAGAGGGCCTCCTCTAGATCCGGCGGATGGGCAGGTATGGCCCCTGCCCTCTTCATAGGCTTCAGACCTGATCGCTGGCCTGTATTTCGGGAAGTAGGCGCGTTGCGGATGGCGGGTGTGCATATTTTCCGCGCACGCGCAGATAGATTTCCCTCAACCGGTCCTTCACATATCTGCTTCTGATGCAGGTCGCTGGCGGAAGGTAGGAGAGGCAGAATTCCATAATGCCCATGTTCTTGAGGAAACAGGACTGACGACGCACCCATGGCCAGATCCCGGGGGCGATGACAGACGCAAGCATCCGGGGGGGAACCTTGATGGCGACATCGGGACCAAGCAACAGGCGTCGCATGAAAACAAAGTACGTATCATTGCTTGCCCCCCTCTCCTCCCATGGTTTGGACGTCAATGCCGCATGAAGGATAAGCGGGGCCTGCCCCTGAAAACGGCAGTCAAGGGTATGGCGATCGCGCGTTTCAAGGAAACGGAAATCCCAGCGATAAACCTGCTTTTCAACAGGGGCGAGTGAGATGGCGTCCACCTCATACTCGCTCATCAAGATCGCATTAAGGGCATCCTGATCAGACTGGGCGGTGGGCGAATCCCATTCGCTTCCTTCCTGATAGGTCGGATGGGAATGAATTGCCTCGCATGCCCGCCACCAGCGTTCCAGCAGGTTGGGCCAGACATCCGTTGAAAAGGCGACGAAACCGGAACAGATATATGTCTGGCGGCGTGGTGGATGCTGCAACGCAAAGATATCCTTCCACTGTGCATACCACCGGTCGTCAATTGGGTTGGCAAAGGCGCAGATCCCTCCCCTACGGGCCTGCGCGACAAGCGGGTTGAGGGAACCGGTGACAATCATGTCGGAATCTATGATCACGGCAATGCCGGATGCATTGGCAATATGCGCGAAAGCCTTGTACTGCCCGGGGTTCTTGATTTTTCCCGGGTCCAGGGGAAAGAGTTCCACCTGCCTGCAAGTCCTGAGCACATCCCGCTGTGCAGGGGTCAGGCCACAATCCCCCACCCGGATGGGCTGCGTATGACCCGCAAGGATCAGGGAATTTATCAGGGCAACAAGGCCTGGAAAATAAGGCGCATTGCTGATGGTATAAAAGCAGAAATCATTGTCCGTAGCCATGTCCGTTCTCTTTTTTATATATTTCAAGCAGAAACGGCAGAATGAGTATTTACGTGTCCTGACCCTATAGCTTTGGAAGTGGTATGTGCGGGGAAAACAGGCATCCCAATACGATCCCGGACAGGAAAAGAATGACCATCAATGTGGTCAACATGGCATGTTTGCGTTCCTGTGGTGTCGCAAACGGGGGCTTGAGGCTTTTATCTGCCAAAGGAGGCGGTTCGCCACTTTTCTTGGAATTATTAACCATCTGGCACACCTTTTATTAAAGATTGCGCCCGTAAACGTTGCCTACATCCCTTTGGTTTCCATATTTTCAAGAATATAATTTAGACTATGGAATTTTAATTTATAAATAAAACTGATTATTATTTTCAGACAAGGACGCCCGCCCCTTGCCGTCGCATATTATTGCACCTGCCCCACGACCGTCAGAGGCAGGATCAGGCCGTGTTGATGAATATGCCCAGCGCATAAACTGACCACCATGGACAGGACAGGCAAAAGCCATACATGCCAGATCCTGCCCCCCCCAAGGCCCCCCGCATTGCGCTTTCGGGTGTTTTGGCCCTGATTATCGGTACGCACTCTGGTTATTTTGCGAAGAGGCGGCTATGCCTCCTGTATCGTTCCTCGCTTTATTTTCGTATGGGCTCGTCAATGAAAAACCGGTTACGAATCACCCTCTCCACACCTTATCGCAAATGGGCGGCGGCGGTCGGAATCATGGTGGCTCTTGCTGGCTGTTCATCGCACAAACCCTTTAACCGGGGGCCTTACCTGGCATATGGGCTGGGGCCGAATGCAGCCTTTGTCCCGGTGGAACCGTATAAAGCGGCGGAAAATATCCGCCGTGCGCTGGCGTGCAATAATCTCCGCACGAAACCGTTCATGTGGCATGACCTGCAAGAAGACCGGTTTTTGATTTCCAACGCCGTTCTGCCGGGAACGACCAAAAGCTATGAGATCATAGCGGCATGGTCATTCACCGGCACATTGTTACAGGTCCGATCATCAGAGGCGGTGCCGCAGGTCGTCACCACCATCAGTAATTATGCAAAACAGGGTGCCGACTGCCCCGCCGCGGCCATCAACAAGAGCAGCAATTGATCCGCAACCGGTCGTAGCGCAAGGAATAATGGGGCATGCAGCAGGCTGTGCCCCATCGACGCATCGCTGGTTATTTCAGGTCTGCTTACTTCAGGCGGAAGGCCCACGTGCAGGATAAGCTGCATGCTGGATACAGGTTGCCGCCATCAGGTGCCCATTGGTAAATGGCTGCACGCACGGTTCATCCGCAGGACAGGTGCCCAACGTGTCGCACTGCCCATCCTCGGCGGCGGCCTTCTGCACCATGCCCAGCAATGCCGCCTGCTGCATGGGGGTCAGCATTTCCACCGCTGCGGCAAGGGCGTGTTCAAGGCCCGAAATATGGGCCTCATACACCAGGATCTGTCTGGCAGACATGGGAGCGGTTTTTCTTTCTGTCATGATATTTATTGCCCCTGAGATATGAACCTTTAGCCAATGGTCCATAATTTCCGTTACCCACCGTAACTGTAATCAGCACATCCCGCTTTGACATCAGGCAAAGTTCTTGCGCGTGAGTGTTTATTGGGTGGCATTTAATACAGTATCTTTTATATATCAAAAAAAACGTTAATACAGGTTAACATACAGTGTTCCTTATGGGGAGCACATTAATGTCATTCTGTCGGGCAATATTTATTTCATGACAGGCGTGGGGCTATTTACGCTAACGCAGGTTCAGTAATCACCACGCAATCGGCTTGATGCGACTTTCTGGGCATGGCCTTTCATCTCTTGGGCGATGCCACTCCGGGCGATTTTCCGGCTGCCGGTAACGTAGCCAATTTCCTGCTTGAGCTGACCGGCAAGGATATTTGCCGTGCTAAAAATAATATTCTTCAAATTCGTCATATAGTTATCCTTATCCGGGCATGACAATATGTCTGACCGCCTGCGAATGCAGGCGCAGGTGGCACAGAAACATAACGCATATCAGGCATGCAAGTAATAAATGATGCCGCCCGCAAGGACGAAATAATCGAAACTTATTCCCCGATATTACGTAATTTTTTTCCAGACAAAAGGTTGGCTTCAATGGTTTCCAATGGAACATCCTTGGTTTCGGGCACGAATGTCAGCGTAAACACAATGAATATAACATTCATCAGGGCAAACCCGGCGAATGTCTGACCAAAACCGATGATGGACACAATGCTCAGGAAAGTATTGCTGACAATCCAATCCGCCCACCAGTTAGCCAGCGTGGAGCAGCCCACGCCAAAGTCCCTGCCCTCCAGCGGCTGGATTTCGGAACACAGGGTCCAGACCAATGGCCCTGCCCCCAGACCGAACCCGCCGACAAAGCTCAACAACGCCCCCAGAAGGCATAATGTCGCAATACCGCCCGACAGATGAAGGCCAGTAATGCCCGCAGCAACAGCCAGAGAACAGGCCATAATCGCAGCACTGGTGCAGAGCAGGGACCGCCTGCCCCATCTGTTGACCATGAAAATTGCAGCAATACCCACAATGGTATTGATGACACCGATCAGGACCGTGGCCCATGCCGCGCCTGATGTGCCGAAATGTGCATTTTGCAGGATTTTCGGGGTATAATACATGACGACATTGATCCCCGTAAGCTGCTGCATGACCTGAAGGCAGATGCCCAGCATGACAGAGCGCCGGAAACCCGGTTGCTGACGTAACAGCTTCAGCCCGCTTATACGGCCCTTTGCGGCTTCATTCTTGATGCTGGTGAACTCCTCATCTGCCTCCGCCGGGGTATCACGCAGGGCGCGCAGCACTGTCCGTGCTTTTGCATCCTCCCCACGTGCAATCAGCCATGACGGACTGGCGGGCAGGAAGAAACAGCCGGCAAACAGCAACGCTGTCGGCAACATGGGCATACTGACCATCCAGCGCCAGTGCCCCCCGGACGACAGCAGCCCGCCCAGGAGATATCCTGCAAGGATACCGGCGGATTGCAGCATGGAAAACGTCGAAACCATGCTGCCACGCTGGTGGCCCGACATGGTTTCGGAAATATAAAGCGGGGCCGTAAAGGTACACACGCCAATGGCGATACCGATCAGCAGGCGTCCCACCAGGATTTGCGCAATTCCCATGGCATTGGCACACAGACCCGCGCCAAGGAACATCAGCACCATGGCGACGGTCAACACCAGCCTGCGGCCAAAGCGGGCGGAAAACGTTCCCGCCCCCAGCGACCCCACCGATGCCCCCAGCATAAGGACCGACACGATCCATTCCTGATCACGTGTGGAGGCATGGAAGTCCGTGCCGATAAATCCCAGTGCCTCAGCGATCAGGCCGGTATCGAGTCCGACAAGAAGCCCGGCACAGGCCGTGATAAGGCCTGCACGGAAAGCTTTCTGTCCGGGACGGGAAGAAGGTGCTGGTATTACAACAGTGGGGCTCACGTTCTGTTTTCCTCCCGGCCGGGATGGTTTTTACATCTGTGTTGACGTCATAATGACCGATACGGCATCCATCCATGATGCAACACCAGAACATGTGTTTTTCCGTTCGAATTTTATGCTGCCACATAACGCCAGCGCATGGTCCATGGCAGGCATGGACCCACACAGGAAGGGTTTCATGACAAATACGGGAATCATGCGCTTCATGGCCGGGAACAGAACAAGAGTCTATGCCCTCGGTGCGGTCTTTATATTTGTCTTGTGGGCCAATATTGTAACCCCGCTATGGGCCGATGATTATTGCAGAACCATTCCATTTGACCTGAAAAATACATTCCATATCGTTTATGGGAATTATTTTTATTGGACAGGCAGGTATTTTACGACACTGATAACCTTCCTCGTTCTGGAACTTCACGACTATGGGTCCATTTTCATTTTTGATATTCTGAATACCGTAATTTTCTGCCTTCTTGTCCATAATGTCTGCATGATATGCAGAAATGTATCAATATCGGACCAGAATACATCAAATGGATTTTGGGACATCATATTTGTATTTCTAGCTGTCTGGTGGATACCACGCGATATTTCTGAAGTTGCCCTGTGGAAAACTGGGGCGATTGGCTATCTGTGGCCTATGACGGGGGAATTATGGATTTTACGGCAGGTCCTTGCACGACGCTTGCCTTTTGGGGTTCTGTCCTGCGGTTTTGCCTTTTTCATCGCGACATTTCTTGAACCCCTCTCCCTTATGATAAGCATGGTGCTGATCGGCTCTGCAATCAGCAGTTATCGTCATAAGGATCCTGTCGCCCTACCCTTTATTGGTGCGCATGTGCTTGGCACCCTTTTTCTATGGCTTGCCCCAGGCAATTATGTCCGGGCACGCACGATGGAACATGATACGCTTCTGACCCGTCTGGATGGCGTATTTGGAAATCTTGGCAGCCTGTTTGACCTGTACTGGCTTCCATTTGTCATCATCCTGCTCATCTGCCACGTGTCCGTGACAGCCGATATGACACAACGACATCGCATGTGGAAAAATATTGCGATATTTACGGCATGTGCCGTCACCTACATGATGATCCTGCTGCTGTTCCCGCGTTCATCCCTTGCCGCGCGGGTATCTTTTCCTGCCAGCATCTATCTGGTGTGTGTATTGGGAATATTGTTTATCAACCGCGCCAATCATCCCGCCCTGCGCAACCGGATGGTGGGGATCGGAATTTCCAGCCTTGTCATCTGGCATATATGTATTTGTGTGCCGGATCTTTTGAGACTTGCCCATATCAGTGCCATATGGAACCAGCAGGCGCGTATCGCAGGGGCCGGGTTTGAAGATGTCACCCTTCCCCGCGTCACCATGGGACCACATCATAAAATCCTTTATGTACACAAGGACATTCTGTTCGTAGGGATTTCCCCGGACCCGCACAACATGATGAATGTCTGCTTCGCACGTGCTCTTGGCATCAAAAGCGTCCATTCACAGGGGAAATGAATGCTGATGGTCCACCAATTCCGAGAGATTGTTTTAAAATTCAGGCCCTGTAGCCACATGAACTTATAAAAGTTTTTGGGTGCCACCTTTTGATCGAAAAAGGCGGCGTCTTCTGAAGCTTTTTAGAAAAAGCTTCACCAAAAACATTTATGATTTGACGATGTTATTGAGCCTGATTTTTCAAACAGCCGTCAAAAAACATCGCAATTTAAGGCTCAGGGACTTTTATTATTCCTGATCGAGACGCTGCTTTTACAGCGCATCCCAGAAAAATAACAGTTCCTGAGCGTTACCATTCCCAAAAACGATAACATCCCTTCAAAGTTTTAAAAAAAACTTCCATACCGTCAGCAAATCCTGAACCTGCTTTTTAAAACATCTTGTAATTACCTGAAAAGATCATGTTATTTGATGTTTTCAAAGCAGGCCATGCACCATACAGGTCACTTCGTCGGGGCGTAAGGATTCTGGGAACCGCGCAGCAGCAGGCGAATGGGCGTGCCCGGCAGGTCAAATGCCTCACGCAGGCCATTGACCAGATAACGCTGATAATCCTCGGGCATCTGTTCGGTCCGGGTGCCGAACAGGATGAATGTCGGCGGCCGGGACTTTGCCTGCGTGATATAGCGCAGCTTCAGCCGCCGGCCCTGTACCAACGGCGGCGGATGGCGCGATACCATCATTTCGAACCAGCGGTTCAATTCACCCGTTGGCACGCGCCGGTTCCATACCTCATACGCACGCCGCACCGTCGGCAGCAGCTTGTTGACCCCTGCCCCGGTCAGGGCGGAAAATGCAACGACCGGAATGCCCCGCATCTGGCTGAGGGACATTTCAATGCGATCGCGGATCGCCTGTCGGGTGACGTTGCGATCCTCTACCGCGTCCCATTTATTCAACGCAAGGACACAGCATCGTCCCTCACGCTCGATCAGGCGGGCAATCTGAAGGTCCTGTTCATGGACGCCCAATGTCGCATCCAGCGCAAGGATGACAACTTCAGCCATCTTCAGCGCCTCGATGGAGGCGGAGACGGACATTTTTTCCAGCGTCTCGTCAATACGCGCCTTACGCCGCAGCCCCGCGGTATCGACAAGCTGTATCGGCCCTTCGTCGTCATGCAGCATGACAGATACCGAATCCCGCGTCAGCCCCGGTTCCGGCCCGGTAATCATCCGCTCTTCGCCCAGCAGGCGGTTAAGCAGCGTGGACTTGCCCGCATTCGGGCGCCCCACGATGGCAAGGCGCAACGGCCCGGGCGGCCGGACATCCCCGTCTTCATCTTCGCTTTCCACACGCCGGGGCGCGCGGCGGGGGTGTAAGGGGCCGGCAGGAATGCGATCGGCAATCTCCCCCATCAGATCTGCCAGACCCTCGCCATGTTCCGCCGAAATGCCAAGAGGCGCACCAAGCCCGAGCGAGAACGCCTCCATCGCGGCGGCGGCACCCTGACGCCCCTCCGCCTTGTTCGCAAGGACAAGGACCGGACGCCCCTGCCGACGCAACCATGCGGCGAAATGTTCATCCGCAGGCGTAATGCCCGCACGCGCATCCACGCAGAACAGCACCAGATCGGCCATCGCCACGGCGGATTCGGATGAAGCGCGCATACGACCGAACAGCGTATCGGGGGCGGCTTCCTCCAACCCTGCCGTATCAATCAGGCGGATACGCCTGCCACGCACGGTGGTTTCGCTTTCCTTACGGTCGCGCGTGACACCCGGCGTATCGGCAACCAGCGCCTGCCGACGACCAACCAGACGGTTGAATATTGTAGATTTGCCGACATTGGGGCGACCGGCGATAACCACGACGGGCAGGTCGTGCCCCGGATCAGGGGGGAATGAAGAGGTCACGACAGGAACTTTCTCAACTATAGGCCATCAGGCCGCCGCTGTTGTTAAGCAGGAGCATAAGCCCGTCAACAACAATCGGTGTCACGGTAACAATATCGGGCAGGGTATGCAGCGAGAGGATATGCCCCATCGCCGGATCAATGATGACAACACCATTCTGCGGCAGGCTGGAGATACATACCAGCTTCCCCCCCGCCAGGATCGGGCCGGTCCACACGACGCCCCCCTTCTGCTTGATGCTGTTTTCGTACTGGCGCAACTGCGTGATCCAGCGCACATGCCCCGATTCCCGGTCAAGGCAGGCCAACTCCTCCTCCATGGACAGCAGGAATATCCAGTCACCGATGACGACGGGCGTATTCTGTCCCGAAATCGAACGTTCCCACAACCGCCGCCCCGAACGCATGTCGATCGCGACCAGCACTGAACCGGTACTGATGGCATAGGCGGTGCCATCGCTGATGACCGGCATGCCATGCACGCATGAAAAATCAATCAGCGCGCCCTGTCCGTTCGAACTGCCCAGGGTATCGGCCCACACGACCTCACCACCTTCGGCACGCAACGCAACAAGGTCACCAGACCCGAACCCAGCCAGCACGACCCCGTCCATGACGGCGGGCGCAGGCTGTCCCGCGATGATGGTATCGGCGGCGGTCGCAACATATGTCCACAGGATATCACCGTTGGAGGCGTTCACCGCAAACAGCTTCTCGTCAATCGTGCCAAAGAACAGGCATCCATTGGCAAAGGTCGGCGCGGAACGTCCCGGCGTGCCAAGCTGCAGGCGCCATTTCAGCTTGCCCGTATGCGCATCCACCGCCAGCGCCTGCCCGATGCCATCAACGATATACAGGGTATCGCCCTCAATGGTCAGGCCGCCACCGATATTGTTCGACAGCATTTTCTTCGGCTTGGGGTTATATTCCCACACCTTGTGCATGCCAGGCCATGTATAGGCGCGGATGACGCCCTGCGCATCCGCCACATACAGCCGCCCGTTCTGCACCACGGGCGGCGACTGGATCATGCCGCGCCCCGACTTGCCCAATGCGACATAGGACAGGAATTCCGGTTCTGAATTCCCCGCACCGATCCGATGGCTCCACTGGTGCTGCATGTTGCCCGCCCAAGCGACATTTATACCACCATGCCCCGGTGTCAGGCCCGGCTGCGGCCACGCATTGACCGCAGTGGCGGCAGGCACCGTCACCGTGGCCGTCTCATCCGCATCGACCGTCAGGCCCGCGCCGGTATTGAGCACATCGGTCCGCCGACCGATCAGAAGCGGCTTTTTCTTCGGCGTCCCGCCATTACATTCCGCAAGCAACGGCAGCATGGCGGCCCCGATCAGGGCGCGGCGGCGGGTCAGGGTCTTTTTCATTGCGTTCATGCCTGTCGGGTGGGTGGGCTGTACCATGGCGGGGGGCACCTTATCCGCCGGCATGGCCGGTCCCCAGCGTCTGCAGCAGTCCGTCGGCACGTGTGCGCACCCCGTCGGACACGTTCATATCCATGCTCAGCCGTTCCAGACGGCGGCGGGCCTCGTCATCATGGCCCTGCCGCAGGTCCAGCAGCGCCTCGCACTCCAGCGCGAGGCCACGCCAGGGCTGCTGCGCACCATCAAGCAGCGCCAGGCGCGAACGCAGCATCGCAGGGTCCGCCGTATCAATCTGGTGCTGCACCCACAAAAGACCGGCAAGCGAACTGATGGTCGGATCGGCCCCCTGGTCCGCGTTCACCTGCGCCCACAACGCAAGCGCCCGGGCGGTGTCCCCACTATTGACCAGCAGGGCTGCGCGCTCCATCCGTGACAGTGCCCGCAGGGGCGGACGCGCCGTCTTTTCCAGTGTCGCAAGCTGTTCAAGCGCGGTTTTCTGCTGCGCATTCAGCGGCGCCGGCTGCCCATCGGGGCTGTGCGCTGTCGTGGCGTTCTTGAGCGCCGCGAAATAGGCATCGGCACTTGCCTGATCCGCCTGATGCACCCGCCATGCATTATACTGCCATGCGCCGCCACCGATGCAGATGGCCACGACGATGACGCCCGCCAGCATCATGTAACGCCGCGCCAATGCGCGCAGCCGCTCGGCGCGCATTTCTTCATCGACTTCCCTGAAGATGTCGTCAGCCACGTTTAACCCGCTCTCCGCTTGCTGCCATGCACGATGCACGGCACCCGTCCCGCCGGGACGATACCTGTCATGAAGCGCAGACCATACCTGTCATGCGCGGGGACGGCAAACCCGCATATACCCGACATGCAACGCCATGAACCACCCCGATCGCGCCCACGCACGCATTCCGTGTACCGCAGGCTGCCACATGCCCGCACAAAGGTCGCGCGCGCCTGCGCCTGTGGCGGTGCCTATCTGGTGGCGAGGCGGTCGTGCCCTTTCTTCATTTCCGCTGACAGGCGCGCGAACTGCTCGGAAACCTGCTTCTGGACCAGGGCTGCGGAATCGTGGACGCGACGCATGCGCGCGCTGGCATCCGCGCTGATGGCGGCCTGTTCCCTGCCCGATGCCCCGGCCACACACGTGGCATAGGCACGCGCCGCCTTTTCATAGGCGTTGACACGATCAACGCTGGCATTGAAACGCGCCACGTCGCCTGAATCGACCTTTGGCGCGACAGGGGCCGCCCCACAGGCCCGGGGCGTCCATCCCCCCGCAGGCTGCGCCCATGCCGCCGCAAGGGGCAACAGGCATCCCAATGCAGCGATCCCACACAGGGTCACGATACCGCCGCGCATGTCCTTCATGATCGTTCTCAGGCCTTAAGGAAATTAATGATTGCAGGGATGTAAAGGCACGTCATGGCAAGAACGGGGCAGATACTTCCCCCGTTCCCCCCGGCGCGCCTTTAGCCTGCTTTTGATACTCCCGCCAGTAGCCTCAGCGCCGCATCCACAACACTGGATACACCAAGGTCGCGCATGTCCGCCCGCCCTGCGGGACCGGGGGCGACCACATGGGCCACACTGCGCCCGCACGGGGCGTATTCATCCACGCGGCTTGGCCCGAACAGGCCCAATGTCGGAATGCCCGCCGCAGCGGATAGGTGCATAAGGCCCGAATCGTTTCCCACGAACAGCATGCATCGTTGCAACACCGCCGCCACCTGCGAAATGCTCAGCCCCCCACCGGTATCGCGCGCGTCACCCAGGGCGGAAATGACACCATGCGCCATCTGGCGTTCCGTATCCCCGGGGCCATACAGGATGACGGGTCGCGCCGGGCCATGACGGGCGACGAAATCATGCCAGAACGCGACGAATCGCGCGGCGGGCCAGACCTTGCCGGCCCAGTTCGCCGTGGGGGCAAGGGCCACCCATGGCCCCTGCCCGTCCGGCAGCAGCGCCTGCGCTGCGTCACGTTCGGCCGCACTGGTCCATACCACCGGCATGGGCGGCGGTGACAGGCGCAGCACCTGGGCAATGTGGCCGACACGCGGCCCCGGCCGCCGGCCGCCGCGCATGCCCCGCCGGATGGAAACCCGCAACAGGTACGGGATGACCGATCCGCGCAGATCCACACACATATCCCACCGCGTTCCCACGCACTGCCGCCACAGATCCACCCAATGCATGTCATAGGAGCGTTTGGCCATGATGATGGTGCGGTCACGACGCGGCATATGCGCGAACAGGCCCGCCGCGACAGGGCCGCAGACAATGGTGAACCGTGCCTGCGGATACCGCCGGAGCAGGTGATCCAAAAGCCCGGTCGAAATCACGGCATCACCCAGCCGGGTGGAGGTAATGAACAGGATGCGCATGCATGCGTGCATATTCATCTTCGAGCGCGATGCCAAATCTCCGTTATCCCCTTGCCTGACACCACATGTATCCCCACAGTACGCACCATGGTTAAGTTTGCGTATCTGCCGGACCGTGCGGTGCTGGCTGTCTCTGGCAAGGACCGGGTTTCGTTCCTGCAGGGACTTGTCTCCAATGACATGACGACCGTCACACCAGACCGGGCCGCATGGACTGCCTTCCTTTCGGCACAGGGGAAATGGCTGGCGGATTTTTTCGTCTTTGCCGACCCGCATGGCGAACGCCTGCTGCTGGATTGCGATGCGACGCAGGCAGCGACACTGCGGACGCGTCTGTCACGCTATCGGTTACGCACCGATGTGGACATCAGTGAAACCGGCTACGCCGTTCATGCGCAATGGGATGGGACCGCCCCCGCCGATGAACGTTTCCCCGGCAGCGCGGACCCACGCCTGCCCGATATCGGCTGGCGCATGCTGCTTGGTCATGTCGCACCGGACGTCACGGCGGATGCGCTGGATTATGACCGTCACCGCCTTTCCCTTGGCCTGCCTGATGGCGTGCGCGACTGTGAATCCGGCAAAACGCTTCTGCTCGAAGCCAATTTCGATCAGCTCAACGGCATTTCCTGGACCAAGGGATGCTATATGGGGCAGGAACTGACCGCGCGCACGCGCTATCGCGGTCTGGTACGACGCCACCTCCTGCCGGTGGAGGGGGCACATGATCTGCCGGAACCTGCGACCCCCATCATGCATGACGGGCACGAAGTTGGTGAAATCCGGTCGTCCCGCGATCAGGTCGGCATGGCGATGATCCGCAGTTCCCACATCCATACACCGGGCCTGACGGCGGCGGGCCATCCCGTGAGCATCCGTGCGCCACACTGGTTCCGGTTGCCGCAAAAAGGGGGCGAAGGGTAGACAGGCCCCCATGTTGCAGGCATGTGCTTGGTAAGTGCCCTCTTTCCCGGATTGACTGATCCCATGGCCTATATTCCCCCCGACACCGCCACACGCACCCGCATGATCGAACAGGTCCGCTTCAACGATGCAGGACTGATCACCGCCGTGGCGCAACAGCATGATACGGGGGAGGTGCTGATGCTGGCATGGATGAACGCCGACGCCCTTGAGGAGACGCTGCGCACTGGCCGCGTATGCTATTTTTCCCGCAGCCGTGGGACATTGTGGCGCAAGGGGGAAACATCGGGACAGGTGCAGACCCTGATGGATGCACGGCTCGACTGCGACCGTGACGCGGTCCTTGTGCTGGTGGATCAGAAGGGCGTGGCGTGCCATACGGGACGTCGTAGCTGTTTTTTCAACGCCATGCGCCCACAGGGTCTGGTGGAGATTTCACAGCCCCTGATCGGGGCGGATGAGCTGTATAAACACAAACACGACTGACCTGATACATCCGTCCGATCACCACGTGGGGGCCGTGGGGGTTCCCCACATCCCCATATTACTGCTGGAAAGAGATCATATGCCCGCCGACCTTCCCCCGGAACAGGATCCCCGCGCCAAGCTGATCTGGATCATCCTGACGATCTGCCTGACTGTCGCGCTTGGTGGGTATATGGTCATCTCGCAGATGCGGGCGCTTGTGAATGCACAAGTCGAACTGCCCCCGCAGCCCGATGACAGCGACAGGACAACGCAGCCTGCCGTACCGGTCCCGCCAGAAAACAGCCCCCAACCATCCAAGACCCCAAATAACGCGCAATAAGGGACTGTCCGAAAAGACATATCCCATAACATACTGAAATTATAAAGGTTTTCGGCGAGGCTTTCCCTAAAAAGCTTCAGAAGACGCCGCCTTTTTCGATCAAAAGGCGGCACCCAAAAACTTTATCTTGTTTTTTATCAATGATTTGTTTTCAAATAATTTCTAATGGGCTGTCTTTTTAACAGTCCATTACGAAGAAATGGCAAAGGCTTCCGGGACTCCCTTCTTTCAAAAAGGAACGCCTTTCAAATATTCCGTGACAAAATCCTTACCCAACACTTTTATTCGTCCAGTAGATTTCAGGGGATTCCTGGGGCTGCCTTTTCCGACCGCCTCCAACCAGAGTGATATGGAACGGCCCTGTCGTGCGGGGCGCGGATCCTTTGCACACGTGGTTCTACTTATGTCCCGGCGGGTGGGCATCCAGCAGGGCAAGGATTTCCCCTGCGGCGGCAGCGGTCGGATCGCCCTGCGGCCCGTGTAACGCTGCAACCACCTTCCTGAACCCGGCCTTTTGCATGCGCGCACTGTGCCCATCCGTCAGCAGGCGCATGATGGTATCAGCCAGCAGATCCGCCCGACAACGTTCCTGCAACAGTTCGGGCACCAGTCGATGCCCCGCCAGCAGATTGACCATCGCCACATAAGGCACCCGGATCAGGCGGCGTGCAATGGCGGCGGTTACGGGATTGACTCGGTATGTCACCGCCATGGGCACCCCTGCCAATGCAAGTTCAAGCGTCGATGTCCCTGATTTGGTCAATGCCGCACCGGCCGCGGCAAAGGCATCATGCTTGTCCTGCAGGTCCGTCACGATAATGGGACGCACCGGCCAGTCCGCCACACCTTTGCGGATGGTATCGGCAATAACAGGGGCCACCGGCACAACCGGCACAATCCCGCGACAGCGCGACTGCAACAGGTGCAGCACCTTGCCAAATACCGGCAACAGGCGCGGGGCCTCCGAACGGCGGCTGCCGGGCATCAGAACCAGCACCGGCGCGTCCGCCGCAATCCCGTGACGCGCACGAAAGGCGGCACCATCCCCCTGATCCGCCCCGGATTGCACCACCGGATGCCCGACGAACCGTCCCTCCACCCCATGACGGGCGAAAAAAGCGGGCTCGAACGGCAAAAGACACAGCATGCGTTCCCACAGGCCAGGGAATTCGCGCACACGATGCTCCCGCCATGCCCAGACCTGCGGTGCGACATAATGCACCCGGGGCACGGATAACGCGGCAACCCGCCGCAACAGGCGCAGCGTGAAACCGGGACTGTCGATGGTGATGATCAGATCAGGACGGATCGTATGGATATGCGCCACCGCCTGATCCAGCCGCCGTGACAGGAAACGCAGGCGCGGCAGAACCTCCACCAGTCCCATGACCGCAAGGTCACGCATGGGGAACTCACTACGCAGGCCCGCTGCCTCCATCCTTGCACCACCGACCCCGACAAATCGCAGGCCCGGATCACATCGCGTCAGTTCACCCATCAGGCGCGCGCCCAGAACGTCCCCACTTGCCTCCCCCGCCAGTATCCAGATCGTCCGCCCTGTCGCGGGCATGGTGGAGGGAAGCGGTGAGGTCATCAGTGCCAGAGTCCCCGACGATGGTTGCAACATGGTGTCATATCCGCGCCTGTCATGACCGTCCGTGGAAGGTTCGCCCTTAATCCTAGAGCATTTCCACCGAAAACCGGCTCGGTGAAGATGCTCCAGTTTATTGTTTTTACGAACATCTTCACCTGTTTGAATGCACGCATTCATACAGGATCTGCTCCAGCAGAGCTGTTTAAAAAGTCGGGATCAATAACATACTGAAATTATAAAGGTTTTTGATGAATCTTTTTCCAGAAAGCTTCAGAAGACGCCGCCTTTTTTCGATCAAAAGGCAGCACCCAGAAACTTTTCTTGTTTTTTATCAATGAGTTGTTTTCAAACACGCTCTTACTGCTTCAGGAAGCTTTCTATCCCGACCTTTACCTCCGGCGGCAGGGGCACGTATTGCAGTTTACGCGCCGTCTCGTCCCCCCGGTCGAATGCCCAGACAAAGAAGTCCCGCACCGCGCGCCCCTGCGCGGGATCGGTGGGATCAGTGGGGATCAGGACATAGGTCGCAGCCATGATCGGCCACGCCCCTGCCCCCGCCGCATCAAGGACATCGACACGCCGTGTGGCGTCATCCGCCCATTTCGCGGAACGGGCGGCAGCCTCGAAACTTGCATGGTCGGCCACCACATCCTCCCCATGGCGGTTACGCATCTGCGCCATGACCATGTGGTTGCCCGCGGCATAGGCATATTCAAGATAGCCGATACTGCCCTGTGTATTGCGCACTGCGGCGGCAATCCCGTCATTGCCGCGCGCGCCCTCCCCAACCGGCCATTGGATGGAGGTGCCTGCCCCTTCCTGCGCCTGCCATTGGGGCCATGACTGCGAAAGATAGGTCGTGAACACAAAGGTCGTGCCAGACCCGTCTGCCCGCCGCACCGGCGCCACAGGGATATCGGGCAGGGCAAGGCCCGGATTGACGGCGGCGATACGCGCATCATTCCACGACGTGATTTCCCCGTCATAAACCTGCGCCAGCAATGCACCCGTCAGGTGCAACTGATTATCCCCCACACCGGGCAGGTTGATGACAGGGACAATCGCCCCCATGACGGTAGGAAACTGCGCAAGGCGCGCATCGTGCAGCGCGGTGGCGGACATCGGTGCATCCGACGCCCCGAAATCAACCGTACGGGCACGGGCCTGATTCTGTCCCGCCCCGGAGCCGATCGTCTGGTAATTCAGGGTGATGCCCACATCCTTCGCCGCATCCTCGCCCCACGCGCCATAAATGGGCGCGCCAAAACTGGACCCCGCCCCCGTAATCGCCGTGGCGCCAGCGGTGCCGGCATATCCCGCCACCAGGACAACAAGCCCCGTCCCGATCCATCCCCCTATGGCGCGCAATGACCTCTCCCCCCTGATCAACATGCGAATGCCGGATGCATGGGCGCGACAGGACCGCTGCCCCGTCGCGCCATCAGGCATTCAACCACGCAGTTCGGCATTGCAGGTTTTCTGCGCGGCGGCAATCACGCGTGCGCACACCGCCTCGATATCCGCATCAGTCAGGTTGCGGTCGATGGGCTGGATCGTGATCTCCACCCCCATGGACTTGTACCCGGCCGGGATCTTGTCACCTTCGTACACATCGAACAGGCTGACGGCGGAAATCAGGTTGCGTTCCGCCCCCCTGACAGCGCGCAGCAGTTTTTCCGCAGGGACATCGCCCGCCACGATAAAGGCGAAATCACGATGCAGCGGCTGGAACGGCGACAGGTTGGGCGGTGCGCGGCGGCGGCGCTTGGGTTCGGGCACATCCTCAATGAACGTCTCGAACCCCACCACCGGCAGGTCGATCCCGCGTTCAGACAGCAGTGCGGGATGCAATTGCCCGAAATACCCCAGCACCAGCTTCGGCCCCTGACGCACCGTGCCGGAACGGCCCGGATGATAATGCGCGGGCGCGTCGGGGGTAATGCTCAGCCCCTCCATCGCAGCCCCCGCGATGCGCAGGACCTCAAGGATATCCGCCTTGGCCGCCCACAGGTCCACGGGCATTGCCGCATGACCGGGGATGCGCGCCGAATGGCCACTGCGAATGCCCGCCACGACCTGACGCTGTCCTGCCTCGGCAAAGCCAGCCCCGATTTCAAACAGGCCAAGGTCGGGATATCCACGTGCCGCATTATGCTGCACCGCGTTCAGCAGGTTGACCAGAGGCGTCGGACGCATCTGATCCAGATCGGCGGCAATGGGGTTGAGCAGATGCAGGCTTTCGGGTGTTTCGCCAAACGCTGCCGCCTGGGCATGCGCGACAAAGGAAAAACCGACCGTCTCCAGCAGGCCACGCGCGGCCAGGTGCCGCCGCGCCGAGGCCACGCGCACCTGCGCCGCCGTCAGGGCGGGCACCGGTACGGCGGATACAGGCGGCAGGGAGACCGCCGGGACCGCATCCATGCCCTGCAACCGCAGGACTTCCTCAATCAAATCCACTTCTGAATCCACCGCCATAGCACCCTGCGCCGCGCGGGCAGCCTGTTCAGGTGGCAGGTCCCGCGCCTGGTCCAGCACCATCGGCGTTGCGATGTCATTGCGCCATGACGGCACGCTGACGACCACATGTTGCGCATCGCGCTCGCGAACCTCAAAGCCCAGCCCCTCCAGCGAGGCCACCGCCTGGTCCGGCGCAACCGTCAGTCCGCCAAGCGTCGCGATACGGGCAAAGCGCAGGTGCGCGTCGCGCTGCCATGCGGGCGGCGCACCGGCTGAGACAACCTCGCTGGCCTCCCCCCCGCACAGATCAAGGATCATGCGTGTCGCCGCCTCCAGCGCGGCGGGGGGCAGGGCCTGATCCACACCACGTTCAAAGCGCTGACGCGCATCGGAATGCAGGTTATGCCGCCTGCCGCTCAGGGCGATATGCACGGGATCAAACAGCGCGCATTCAACAAAGACGTCGGTCGTCGCCGCGTCCACGCCCGTTGCTTCCCCCCCCATGATGCCAGCCAGCGATTGCACGCCGTTGGCGTCGGCGATCACGCAGTCCTCCACCGTCATCACATGTTCCGCACCGTCAAGGGTACGCAGTGTTTCGCCCTGTCCACGACACAGGGTCAGCACCTTGCCCCCCACCTTTGCCACATCAAAGACATGCAGCGGGCGGCCAAGGTCGAACGCGAAATAGTTGGTGATGTCCACCAGCGCGGAAATCGGGCGCAGCCCCACGGATTCCAGCCGCCGCTGCAACCATTCGGGGCTTGGCCCATTGCGCACGCCACGGATCGTACGGCCCAGAACCCACGGGCAGGCCTGTGTAAATGTATTGGCCCATGACAGCGGGGACGCGAACACCCCTTCCACCGTTTCGGCAAGCCAGGGCCTGAGCGTGCCCATCCCCGCCGCGGCAAGGTCGCGCGCAATGCCACGGATGGCCAGTGCGTCGCCCCGGTTCGGCGTGATGGCGATTTCGATGACCGGATCATCCATATCCGCAAACAGGGCATAGGACTGCCCCACCACCGTATCATCGGGCAGTTCGGCAATGCCGTCGGTTTCCTGCCCCAGCCCCAGTTCACGCAGCGAACACAGCATCCCGCCGCTGGCCTCGCCCCGGATCTTGCCGGCTTTGATGGTAATGTCGCTGCCTGGAATCCATGTGCCCGGCGGGGCAAAGATGACCGACAGGCCCGTGCGTGCGTTGGGCGCGCCACAGACGACCTGCACGCGCGCAAACCCCTCGCCCGCGTCCACCTGACATACCCGCAGGCGATCGGCATTGGGGTGCTGTTCCGCGCTGAGGATACGCGCCGTGCGGAATGGGGCGAGGACCGCGCCACGATCCTCGATCCCCTCGACCTCCAGCCCGATGGTATTCAGCCGTGCGCAGATGTCCTCGACGCTTGCCGTCGTGTCCAGATGTTCACGCAACCATGACAGTGAAAACTTCATTGATCACAGACCTTCATGCAGCAGGGCGGGTGACAGGGGGCTGGTCCCGTAATGACGCAGCCAGCGTACGTCACTGTCGTAAAAGGAACGCAGGTCGGGAATGCCATGGCGCAGCATGGTCAGACGTTCGATCCCCATGCCAAAGGCAAATCCCTGCCATTCACGCGGGTCGAGGCCACAATTCGCCAGCACGCGCGGATGCACCATGCCCGACCCCAGCACCTCCAGCCAGTCATCGCCACCACCGATCTGTCCCGTCTTGCGCGACCAGCCGATATCAACCTCCATCGACGGTTCGGTAAAGGGGAAATAAGAGGCACGGAACCGCACCGGCAGGTCAGGCTGCGCAAAGAAGGCGCGCAGGAAATCCGACAGGCAGCCCTTGAGATGGCCCAGCGTGATGTCGCGGTCGATCACCAGTCCCTCGCACTGATGAAACATCGGTGAATGGGTCGCGTCATGATCGGCGCGATAGGTGCGCCCCGGCGCGATGATGCGAATGGGCGGTTCATGCGCCAGCATGGTGCGGATCTGCACGCCCGATGTCTGGGTGCGCAACACACGCTCCGCCGTTTCCGTCCCCTCCCGCGGGAGGTAGAACGTGTCCTGGTCCGTGCGCGCGGGATGGTGCGATGGGGTATTGAGGGCGGCGAAATTATGCCAGTCGGTCTCGATATCCGGGCCTTCGGCAACCTTGAATCCCATCGCCCCGAAAATCGCGGTCATTTCCTCGATCGTGCGGCTGATCGGGTGCAGCGTGCCTTCGGCCTGCACGGCGGCAGGCAGGGTGACATCGACCCGTTCGGCAGCCAGACGGGCATTGAGGGCCTCGGCCTCCAATGCTTCGCCACGGGCCGCGATCTCACGCGAGAGTTCGTCGCGCAGGCGGTTCAGCGCACTGCCACGCAGCTTGCGCTCCTCCGGCGACATCCGGCCCAGTTCCTTCAGCAGGCCGGTCAGGCGTCCTGACTTGCCCATTGTCGCGACGCGCACCTCGTCCCATGCCCGCAGGTCAGGTGCCGCGGCCAGCGCCGCAAGGGTGTCTTGCTTCAGGGTTTCGAGATCGTCACTCATGCTACCTCGCACAGGCTCACCGGACAGGCAGGCCGAGGCGCATTCGACAGATGGCGGCCATGCCGGGTATCGGATTAGGTATCGGATTACGTGGGGTGGGACCATCGCCGCGCCGCTGTCGCGCATCAGGACACACCGGGGTACTCAAAACAAAACGGGCCGCCCGGCAGGACGACCCGTTTCGCGGACCTGTCACCACATTATGGGGTGGACAACAGGTTCAGGCCAGAGCGGCCTGCGCCTTCTTGACGATTTCGGCAAAGGTCGCGGCATCGTCGAACGCAATGGCGGCCAGCACCTTGCGATCAATTTCGATCCCTGCCTTGTCCAGACCGTTGATGAAACGGCTATAGGTCAGGCCATGTTCACGCACGGCGGCATTGATGCGCTGAATCCACAGGGCGCGGAATTCACGCTTCTTGTTGCGACGGTCGCGATAGGCATAGCGAAGGGCCTTTTCAAGCCGTTCGAGCGCAATGCGATAATTGGTGGAAGACCGGCCCCGGTACCCCTTGGAGAGTTCCAGAACCTTCTTGTGACGGGCGTGTGAGGTAACGCCCCGCTTGACGCGTGCCATGTATCAGATGCTCCTTATGCCAGCCCGTAGGGCGCCCACTGCTTCACAGTGCGGCCATCCATTTCCGTCAGGGTCTGCGAACCGCGGTTGGTACGCTTCATCTTCTGCGAACGGTTGATAAGGCCGTGACGCTTGTTGCCGGGGCCAGCCAGCACCTTGCCGGTCGCGGTGATCTTGAACCGCTTCTTGACCGACGACTTGGTCTTCATCTTGGGCATTTTCATCTCCATCGGTTTTTCGCATCCCATGGCCCACCGGACCGGTCGGAACGCGAACGTGACATTGCGGCCGGGCATGCCCTTGATCAGGCCCGGACGCGCGAACATCGCTGCCTATAAACAACGCCGCGACACCAATCAAGCCCTGATCGCCCCTGATTGCCCCTGATCGCCTCTGATCACCATGGCGCGTTGTCTCCCCCCGGACGGCAGCCTATAACGCAACGGCAACATGGGGACCGGTCCCCAGACGGGAGAGAACGATCATGACAGCACAACGCGTGGCGATAGTGACCGGCGGCAGCCGTGGAATTGGGGCCAGCATTGCCGAAGCCCTGGCGAAGGACGGGTTCGACATTGCAATTTCCTATGCCCGCAATGCAACGGCGGCGGATGCGACTGTGGCGCGCATCACGGCACTTGGCCGCACGGCACGGGCCTATCGCGCGGGTGAGGGCACGGACGCGGCACGGGAACTGATCGAACAGGTTGTGCAGGATTTCGGGCGGCTGGACACGCTGGTGTGCAATGCCGGCATCTATCCCTATGCCAAGGTGCAGGAAATGACGGTGACGCAGGTGGATGCGACGCTGGACCTGAACGTACGCGCCGTCATGCTGGAGACGATGGCCGCCGTGACGCATATGAAGCGTGGCGGGCGCATCATCCTGATCGGTTCCACCTTTGGCGAACGCGCGCCCTTCCCCGGCATCTCGCTCTACAGCGCGACGAAGGCCGCGCTGGGTGGTTTCGTGCGTGGCGCGGCGCGTGACCTGGGGCCGGAAGGCATTACCATCAACGTGATCCAGCCCGGCCCGATTGATACGGACATGAACCCTGCCGATGGCGCGGGTGCGGATATGCTGCGCGGTTTCCTGTGCGTGCCGGAATATGGCAAACCGGCTGACATCGCCTCCATGGCGTCCTTCCTGGCCCGCCCCGAAAGCGACAACATCACCGGCGCGGCCCTGACCGTGGATGGGGGGCTGGCTGCCTGACGCCGCGTTTGCGCAGGGAAACAGGCTGTTTCCCTGCGGCACCCTTTGCGGAGCCTGCCCGACTGTCGCCCGCTTCCTGCACCCGCCTTGATTTTTTGAATCAAGACTGCATGCAAAAGCTTTTTTTGCGAAAATGATACCGCAACCGCATCCCGCTTCCGGCTTTGCCGGGACTTCGGCCTGCACTTTACGCATGCGCCTTAACGGATGTGGCCCGGATGCTGCGCAATACTTCGTAATATACACATCCATCGTCCCCTCATGCCCCAAATCCCGCCAAAGCGGATCACCCTGCCCTTTTCCTGCCGGAAACTGGCGGCAGGTACATCACTTTCGCGGGTTGTCACATTTTCCATTTCTGATTAGGCGTCGTGAATACTTTGCCGTGGAAAATGGTCATGACCATACTCAATACTACATCCCTGCCCCATCTGCCGCCGGAAATCATGGTTCCGTCCTATGACCGCGGCAAGGTTACGCCGGGCATTGCCCATCTGAGTGTCGGTAATTTCCACCGCGCGCACGAAGCGGTCTACCTTGAACGCATTCTGGCGCGCCCGGGGCAGTCGGACTGGGGCATCGTGGGGATCGGCCTGATGGACAGCCCCGGCGAGGCGGACAAGGCCGATGCCATGAAGGCGCAGGACTGCCTGTATTCCCTGACGGAATGCGCGCCCGACGCACCCGATACCGTGCGGGTCATCGGCTCCATCATCGAATATGTCCACGCCCCGGCCGATCGTGCGGCAGCCATCGAACGCCTGGCTGACCCCGCGATACGCATCGTCAGCATGACAATTACCGAAGGCGGCTATTACGTCGATGAAAACGGGCATTTTCCGCTCGACCTGCCTGTCATTGCCGAAGACCTGAAGCGCGATGTGCCCCATACCGCCTTTGGCGTCCTGACCGAGGCGCTGCGCCTGCGCCGTGACCGCGGGATTGGCCCATTCACCGTCCTGTCTTGCGACAACCTGCCGCAAAATGGCCACGTGGCGCGCAACGCCACCCTGACATGGGCCAGGGCACGCGATGCGGCGCTGGCGGAATGGATGGCAGACAACGTCACCTTCCCCTGCACGATGGTGGATCGCATCACCCCGGCGGTGCGCCCCGATGACGTGCGCCGCCTTGATGCCGCCAGTGGCCTTGATGACCGCATCCCCGTCTTTTGCGAGGATTTCATACAATGGGTGATCGAGGACAAATTCTGCGCAGGCCGGCCGGAATTCGATGCCGTGGGCGTGCAGTTCACGGACAATGTCCATCCGTATGAGGAAGTAAAGCTGCGGATGCTCAATGCCTCGCACTCGCTGCTGGGACTGTCGGGCGTGCTGTCGGGATACCGCATTGTCAGCGACATCATGGCTGACATGAACGAAGTCTCCCTGGTGGAGCGTTACCTCGGCCTTGACGCAGAACCGCTGCTGACGGCACCGCCGGGCATGGAACTGCATGAATATGGCGCACTGCTGCTGCGGCGTTTCCGCAATCATGCCATCAGCGACCAACTGCTGCGCATCGCATCGGACAGCACGTCAAAGCTACAGATGTTCATCCGCGAAACGGCGATGGGCCTGCTGGCGACGCACCGCACCCCGATCCGCGTGGCCTTCGTGATCTCGTGCTATCTGGAATATCTGCGCGGCCATGATGACAATGGCGCGACCTATCCGATCATGGAACCACATCTCAGCGCGCCGGACCGTGCCCTTGCCACTGGCGCGGACCTTGATGCGGCCCTGAACATGTCGGTATTCGCGGGCTGGGGACTGACGGAGTCACCGGACTTCGTCACATGCTATCGCACGGTCCGGCAGGCCATCCGTGCGCACGGCACGCGCAGGACACTGGCGGAGGTCGTTCTTACGGCGCAATAACCCTTCTTTTTCCACGATATACGACCCGTCCTGTGCGCCCTCCGCCATGCCTGCATCGCGGAGGGCTTTGACACGTCATCGTTAGAAATAACTTCTTGACCTGCGCCTGATTTATAAGCTGTCTCCTGAACTAAGGCCCGCGCCCGCCGTTTTTCGCTCTGCTTCAGGAAGATCATGAATACTCCCCCCACCCGTCCTGGTCCCCTCCTCCTCCTCGCCATTGCCCTATGTGCGATATCCGGCCTTTACCTGCTGGGTGGTGGCATATGGCTGGCCGTTCTGGGGGGATCTATTTATTATGTCCTTGCCGGGGTGGCATTGCTGGGCACGGCATGGCTGCTGTTCATGCGGGCACAGGCCGCGCTGGGCCTGTATGCCCTCCTGCTTGCGGGTACGATGATATGGGCCGTGCGGGAAGCCGGTTTCGATTTCTGGGCGCTGGCCCCGCGCGGCGACATTCTGGTGCCGATTGGCATCCTGCTGCTTCTGCCGGGGGTGACGCGGCACCTCAGGGCGCCAGTCGGGGCGCCACGCCTTGTGCTTGGGGCGGTGATTGCCGCGGCGGTCGCGGTTGTCGGCATTGCCCTGACGCAGGACCCGCAGGACATCGCCGGCAGCCTGCCGGCCGTGGCGCAGAATGCCCCGACGCCCGGCGATGCCGGCCAGATGCCCGACGAAGACTGGCAGGCTTATGGCCGCACGGAGTTCGGGGACCGTTTTTCTCCCCTCAAGCAGATCACGCCTGCGAATGTCGGCAAGCTGAAAGTCGCGTGGACATTCCGTACGGGTGACATGCGTGGTCCGGGCGATCCGGGGGAGACGACGGACGAAGTCACGCCGATCAAGATCCGCGATACGATTTACCTGTGTTCACCGCACCAGATCCTGTTCGCGCTGGATGCCGCCACAGGCAAGCAGCGGTGGAAGTTCGATCCGCAGATCGTCCATAACCCAACGTTCCAGCACCTGACCTGCCGTGGCGTTTCCTATCACGAAGCCCCGGCGGATGCGGCGCCTGCCGAATGTGCGCAGCGCATCTTCCTGCCAACGAATGATGGCCGCCTGTTCGCCCTTGATGCGCATAGCGGGGCGCGTTGTCACGGGTTCGGCACGGATGGGGAAATCGACCTGAAGGACGGCATGACGGTCAAGACGGCGGGTTTTTACGAACCCACCTCCCCCCCGGTCGTGACGGACAACATGGTCATCGTATCGGGTGCGGTGACGGACAATTATTCCACGCATGAACCCTCTGGCGTCACGCGCGGCTTTGACGTCAATACGGGTGAACTGAAATGGGCGTTCGACCCCGGCAACCCTGACCCCAACGAAATGCCGTCCGAACACCACCATTTCGTGCCCAATTCACCGAATTCATGGATCACGTCGTCCTATGACGCGCATCTGGACCTGATCTATATCCCCATGGGTGTCCAGACCCCCGATATCTGGGGTGGAAACCGCAATGCGGATTCCGAACGCTATGCCAGCTCGATCGTCGCGCTGAACGCATCGACGGGAAAACTGGTATGGAGTTACCAGACCGTCCATCATGACCTGTGGGACATGGACATCCCGGCACAGCCCAGCCTGGTGGATATCCGCATGCCCGACGGGCAGGTTGTCCCGACCCTGTATGCCCCGGCGAAAACCGGCAATATCTTTGTGCTGGACCGCCGTGACGGCAAACTGGTGGTGCCCGCCCCCGAACGCGCCGTCCCGCAGGGCGCGGCGCCAGGGGATCACCTGTCGGCCACGCAGCCTTTCTCCCAACTGACATTCCGGCCGAAAAAGAACCTGACGGATGCGGACATGTGGGGCGGCACGATGTTCGACCAACTGATCTGCCGCGTCATGTTCCACCAGCTCCGCTATGATGGGCCGTTCACGCCGCCTTCGCTGCAGGGAACACTGGTCTTCCCCGGCAACCTCGGGATGTTTGAATGGGGCGGACTGGCGGTCGATCCGGTCCGGCAGATCGCGATCGCCAATCCTATCGCCATCCCGTTCGTGTCCACCCTGATCCCGCGCGGCCCCAACAACCCCGCAACCCCTGATAAATCCCAGCCATCCGGCAGCGAAAGCGGCGTGCAGCCACAGTTCGGCGCACCTTATGGCGTCGACCTGCATGCGTTCCTGTCACCGCTGGGCCTGCCGTGCAAACAGCCTGCATGGGGATATATGTCCGGCATCGACCTGCGTACGAACAAGATCGTGTGGAAGCATCGCAACGGCACGATCCGTGACAGCGCACCACTGCCGATCCCCTTCAGGATGGGCGTACCCAGCCTGGGCGGCCCGTTGACCACCGCAGGGGGGGTCGCATTCCTGACCTCCACGCTCGATTACTATATCCGGGCATATGACGTCACGACCGGACAGCAGTTGTGGCAGGACCGCCTGCCCGCCGGTGGGCAGTCCACGCCGATGACCTATGCCGTCAATGGACGCCAGTTCATCGTGACGGCCGATGGGGGCCACGGCTCCTTCGGGACCAAGATGGGCGATTACGTGGTCGCCTACAGCCTGCCTGAATAACGGCGGCACATACGCAACCGGGACGACGCGGCATGTCGTCCCGGCTTGACCCGGCGGTGACTGTCTGTATATACTCAGATATAGACATGGTTCACCGGGGAAACAACGTTCCCCGCCACCCTGCCCCATCCGCCATCAGGCCCCTGTAAACGCCACTTATTCAGGCTTTTACAGATAATCTTTCGTGGGGTATAAAGATCCAAATAAGTCTTATAAGTGTTTTCACCTTACGTTAGGTGGAAGCCCTTGATTAGGAAACATCAAGACTGACTGTCCGCCGCGAGGAAGGAGCGCCCCTGCGCGTCCTGTTGCTCCGGTGCCGGAAAGCAGCATGCACATGCATGTTGGTTTCTTTGTTTCTGAAGACGTAGCGCCGAAACTCGGGGCGGATGATACGGGGTGATAAAATGACTTTCACAACCGCGAGAACATCGTGATTAAACGCATTGCAGCAGCGATTGTGGGAATCGGTGTCGCCGGTGGCGTCGGATTCCTTGCGTACGCGTGGTATCCGGAGATTGCTCCGGTTGCGCCGCCGTCTCCCTCCTCCTTCAGCAAGGCACAGATCGAACATGGTCGTGTGCTGGCCGCCGGTGGTTACTGTGCGGAGTGTCATACCCGCACCGACGGCAAGCGCGGTATCGAACTGGCGGGCGATTACAAGATGGACACGCCCTTTGGCGCCATCTTTTCCTCCAACATCACGCCCGACCCGGAAACCGGCATCGGTCACTGGTCGCAGGCCGCGTTCAAGCGTGCGATGCGCAAGGGCATTTCACGTGACGGGACACAGCTTTTCCCGGCGTTCCCGTTCGATCATTTCACGCATATGACGGATCAGGACATTGATGACGTCTATGCGTTCCTCATGACGCGCGAACCGGTCCATTCGGTCAAGCGCGACAACACGGTGGCCTTCCCCTTCAATATCCGCCTGGAACAGGCTGGATGGAAGCTCCTGTTCCTGCATGAAGGGCCGCTGAAGAATAACGATGCCAAGGATGCGCAGTGGAATCGTGGTGCCTATCTTGCCGAAGGGCTGAGCCACTGCTCTGCGTGTCATACACCGCGCAATGCGATGGGCGCGGAAAAGAGCAGCGCCCCCTATGACGGCGCGCCGGTGGATAACTGGATTGCCCCGCCGCTCAACGAACATAACCCCACCCCTGTCGTGTGGACCGAGGACGAGTTCTTCAAGTATCTGCGTTACGGTTCCGCCCCGCTGCATGGCAGTGCGGCTGGTCCGATGTCGCCTGTCGTCCATGGTGGCCTGAGCGAGATGCCGGAATCCGACGTCCACGCCATCGCGCACTATCTTGCGGATATCGACAAGGCCGCCACCCGCGTCAACGAAGACCCCAAGGCCATTGCCTGGGCCATGAAGGCGTCCATGCGTGACCTCGTCGGCCCGCAGACAGACCCCAACGCACGCCTGTATGCCGGGGCCTGCGCCGCGTGCCATGCCAACGCCGGCCCGCAGCCGGTTGACGGACGCCCCGACCTGGCGCTGAACAATGCGCTGTGGCTGGATGAACCGACCAACCTGTATCAGGTGATCCTGCACGGAATTGGAACGCAGGAAGGCATCTCCACCGTGTCGATGCCCAGCTTCTACCATTCCTTCTCCGACGCGGACCTCGCACGTCTGGCCGCCTACCTGCGCGCCACGCGGACGACCCTGAAACCCTGGACCGACCTTGAGAAGAAAGCCGCAGACGTCCGCAAGACGCTGGCTGCCTCTCCTGTCGCCTCTTCTCATTGAGATGAAAGACGGAGCTAGAACATGACGACCTTTCACCTCAATGGACGCGAAGTCACCGTTGACGTCCCCGAAGATACCCCGCTTCTGTGGGTTATCCGTGACGAAGTTGGCCTGACCGGGACAAAGTTCGGCTGTGGCATCGGCATGTGCGGCGCATGCACCGTGCATATCGGCGGTCGCGCCACCCGGTCGTGCATCACCCCCATCAGCGCCGCCGAAGGCGCTGACATCACCACGATCGAAGGGCTTGACCCCGAGGGCAAGCATCCCGTGCAGGAAGCATGGCGTGAACTGCAGGTGCCGCAGTGCGGGTACTGCCAGTCGGGACAGATCATGCAGGCCGTCAGCCTGCTCAAGGATTATCCCTCCCCCACGGATGAGGAAATCGACGCGGTCATGGCCGGAAGCCTGTGCCGTTGCATGACCTACATTCGCATACGCGACGCCATCAAGAAGGCCGCGGCAGCCGCACGCGGAGATTCGTCAAATGGGTAGACTGAACCGTTTTCTTACTGGAAAAGGCTCCGGCTCAGGACAGGGACTGTCCCGGCGCGGCTTCCTTGTCACCTCGCTTGGCGCGGGCGTCATGTTTGGATTTGCCCGGCAGGCATCGGCCAACCAGGTTTTCCCGCTTGATAAATCCGGTCCCGGCGATGGTGCGTTCGAACCCACCATCTGGTGTGCGATCGCACCGGATGGGGAGATCACGGTCAATATCATCCGTGCGGAAATGGGCCAGCATATCGGCTCCGCCCTTGCCCGCATCATCGCGGACGAGATGGAGGCCGACTGGGACAAGGTACGGATCAATTATGTCGATACCGACCCCAAATGGGGCCTGATGGTCACAGGTGGCAGTTGGTCCGTCTGGATGACGTGGGATATTTTCCGTCAGGCAGGCGCGGCAACGCGCACGGCCCTGGTGGAGGAAGCCGCGCGCCTGCTGGGCACGACGCCCGACAAGTGCAGCGTCAGCAAAAGCATCGTGTCCGCCGCCAATGGCAAGCAGATCAGCTTTGGCGACATTGTCACGCAGGGTCATCCCAGCCACTCCTTCACGCCCGAGGAAATGGCCAAGCTGCCCCTGAAACCTGCGAGCGAGCGTCGCCTGATCGGTAATTCGGAACTCAAGAAGGCACTCGACATTCCTGCCAAGACCACGGGCGAGGCCATTTATGGCATCGACGCCAAGGTCGAGGGCATGGTCTATGCCCGCCCGAAGATGCCGCCGACGCGCTATGGCTCCAAGGCGCGTTCCGTTGATGACAGCGAGGCCCGCAAGGTCAAGGGTTATATCCGTTACCTGAAGATCGACGACCCGTCGGGCGTGGTGCAGGGGTGGATCGTGGTGCTTGCCAGCAGCTACAGCGCCGCCATCCGTGCGACCGACGCGCTGAAGGTGGACTGGATCCCGGGGGAGACCGCCCATGTCAACGAACGCGACATCCAGGATCGTGGCCGTGAACTGATCAACCACAAGGAAGGTGGTGTTTACGTCTTCAATGACGATGGCGTGGATCAGGCGTTCAGTTCGGCCCATACGGTCATGGACAAGGAATATACCTGCGCATCCGTCCTGCATTACCAGCTGGAGCCGATGAACGCCCTCGCCTTTGTCAAGGACGGCGTTTACGAGATCCATGCAGGCAACCAGTGGCAGTCATTGATCCTGCCGACACTGGCAAAGGCGCTGGAAGTCCCGGAAAGCAAGATCGTGCTGCGCAGCTATCTGCTGGGTGGCGGGTTCGGGCGTCGCCTGAACGGGGATTACATGATCCCGGCCGCCCTCGCTTCCAAGGCACTTGGCGGCAAACCGGTCAAGCTGATCCTGACACGTTCGGACGACATGGTGTTCGACTCCTTCCGCTCACCATCCGTGCAGCGGGTCCGCATGGCGTTCGATGCCTCCAACAAGATCACCGCGATGGATTATCAGGCGGCGGCCGGCTGGCCCACCGGGGTCATGGCGGAAGCTTTCATGGCCAAGGGCGTACATGACGCCCCATATGACCAGTTTGCCATTGCTGGTGCCGATCACTGGTACGAAGTGGGGGCATTTCGCGTGCGGGCGTTACGCAACGACCTGGCGGAAAAAACCTTCCGTCCCGGCTGGCTGCGCTCGGTCAGTCCCGGCTGGACCAGTTGGGGGGTGGAATGCTTCCTGGACGAAGTCGCCCATGCGCAGAAAAAGGACCCCGTGCAGTTCCGTCTGGATATGCTGACGGCCACCGGACGCAACAAGGGCGAAGCCCCCGATGCCGTTGGCGGGGCGTTGCGCCAGGCTGCGGTTCTGCGCCGCCTGGCGGAAAAGGTGGGCTGGGGCCAGCAGACGCTGCCCAAGGACACCGCGCTGGGTATCTGCACGACCGCAGGACAGGAACGCGGCATGCCGACATGGATCGCCTGCTGTGCGCAGGTGCATGTTGACCGCTCTACCGGTGTTGTCCGCTGTGAAAAGCTGACGATCGTGGTGGATGCCGGTACGGTGGTCGATCCTGACGGCGCACGTGCCCAGACAGAGGGTGCGGCCCTGTGGGGCCTGAGCATGGTACTGTTCGAGAACACGGAAATCGTGAACGGACAGCCGGTGGACCGGAACCTGAACACCTATACCCCCCTGCGTATGGCCGATACGCCGGAGATGGATATCGAGTTCCTGCCCAGCACCGAAAAGCCGATGGGCCTTGGTGAACCCGGAACCACGGTTGTCGGCCCGGCCATTGGCAATGCGATCTTCAACGCCGTCGGTGTCCGGCTGCGCCATATGCCGGTGCGCCCGGCGGATGTCCTGCGTGGGCTTCAGGGAAGCTGAGCCTGCCCCGGACAGGGCATGAAAAAGGGGGCTGGCGCATGATGTGCCAGCCCCCTTTTCTTTTGCCGTTTGGAAACGGCGTCTTTGCCTAACGTCCGGGATGTTGCCTGATCTCAAAAACTGTTTGAAACATTGGTCCGGGAAGCGGCTTGAAATCATAAGGAAGTTTTTGGATGCTGCCTTTTTTCAGAAAGGCAGCATCTTCGGAAGCCCTTTTGAAAAAGCTTCACCAAAAACCTTTATAATTTCAGGATGCTATTGAGCCTGACTTTTTCAAACAGCCCCTGATAAATTTTCAAAGCTTTCCCCAAAGCTTTGAAAGACATCGCATCTTCAAAAAAAAACAAGGCGACGACTGAAAACTTTTCCCATTCTTTTTCAATGGGTGTTTTCAATCCGCACCGAGGGAAAAGGCAACGTCTTTCGCAACTCTTCCCCTGGCGGAAGTCCTATCAGAAACGCACCGTCAGCCAACAGGCGGCGCGTCACATCCGCACGGCCTGTCGGCCAAGCGCCGGGTCATCCGTAAAGAACCCGTCCAGCCCAAGATCAAGATAGCGCCGGATTTCCGCGATGGCCCCGTCGGGATTGCGGGCATTATCCCCCATCGCATTACGCAGTTGCAGCGGCAGGAAACAGTTTTCGGGCCGGAAGGTATACGAATGCACCAGCAACCCGGCCCTGTGCGCATCCTCGATCAAGGATGACGGCGCAAGCCATGCCCCGGAGGCATCGCGCGGAATGATGTCTACATTCGACGGACCAATAACATCCGCATACTGCCGCACGTTACGCAGGCCCTCTGGCGTCATCAGGTCGCCAAATGTCGTGCCCTGCCCAGCCGCCGCAAGGTCCGGCACCCGTTGCGTGCGCTCCCCCATCAGGAACATCAGACGTGCCTGCGGGTTGATCGCCTTTACCTTGCCAGACAATGTCTTGAGGTTCGTGGTCTCAAACGACTGCACCTCCAACGGGCAATAACGCGTATATTCATGCGCCCCGATCACCTGCAGGAACGTTTCTTCCGGTGTATGCCCCAATTTGTGGAAATAGGTGGAGTTCTTGATCTCCGGGATCAGGCCGATCACACGTCCACGTGCGGCAGCCTCTGCCGCGACGAAATCAATGACTTCCTCGAACGTGGGGATATCGAAATGTCCATCATAACGCGTGTTATGGGCACGCACCATCGGCAGACGTTCCCGCGCGCGCAGGGTTTTAAGCTCCTTCAGCGTGAAATCCGTCGTGAACCATCCGGTTTCCGACACGCCATCAATCACGACCGTCCGCTTGCGCGATGCGAATTCAGGATGGCTTGCGACATCCGACGTTCCCGCGATATTGCTTTCATGTCGCGCCACCAGCACACCATCGCTGGTGGGGACAAGGTCGGGTTCGATATAATCAGCACCATCCGCAATGGCCCTGGCATAGGATGCCAGCGTATGTTCCGGCCGCAATGCGGATGCCCCACGATGCGCCATGACCAGGGGCACCGGTGCCAGTGATGGCGCGGCACGTCCGGGCCGCACCGGCAACATTATCGCGCCCCCCGCCAGAACGATTGCCTGCCTGCGTGTCAGCATGGCCTTATCCATGAATTTTTCCAGTCTGATTGTCTTGGCGCCATGACCCGGTTGGGGCTGTCGGAAAAGATGATCCATGGGGCAACTGGGAAATATAAAAGCTTTCCGGGCGTCGACTTTTCAAAAAATCCCATGTTTTTCAAATATTTTCAAAAACATGCACCGACACTTTTGTTCCCCAGTCATGGAGAGATTCCCATGGGGGCATTCGCCCCCTGCCCCATCACGGATCAGAGCGGAGAATGGGCCGCAGCATCATGCTCGATCGTACAAGCCTGCGGATTGGGTTTGGGGGCTTCGTGGCGCAGGCTCTCCAGCTCGGTCCGTGCGGCATCCAGATCCGCCCGGAAGGCAGGGTTGCCGTGCATGGCGGCAATATCGCCCGCCCCGGTCATATATCCCTCCAGCACGTCACTGGCCCAATGCACGCCACAGACGATACGGCTTTCACCGAATACGCGCCCACGTTGCAGGATTTCGGTCGAACGGTCCGGCAGAAGTTCCGCCAGCACCAGCGCCGTACTCCAGCCAAGAAGGGTGTGCCCGGAAGGATAAGCCCCCGATGTCGCCAGGTGGGACCGATCGTCCTCTGTGCAGATCGACTGCGTATTGCCCACGAAAGGACGTGCGCGATGCCATGATGCCTTGGCGTTGCGCATATCGGGAATTTCGCTGACATCCATCCGATGGATCAGCGCGGCAAGGCGCGGTGCCTTGCTGGCGTCGATCGTAAAGCCTGCCGCACAGGAAAAGCTGCGCAGCAGCGCCTCGATACGCAGGTCCGCATCGGATGTCGCCAGTGCCCAGCGCGCGCCGCCCTTCAGCCCACGCGTGGATTCAAAGGCATGGTCATCCGCGGCCTGACGCGCCGAGCCAGCCTGCGGCGGCGGGGGAAGGTACTGTGTGGCATCAGGCTGCGTCGCAGGTGTCAGATACCCTGCCTCCGGCGCGTGTGCTGACGGTGCCGTACGGGCCACGCAATTTCCTGAAACCATGAACAGTGACGAACACAGGACTGACAATAGATAATGTTTCCGCATGACATCCCACAATAATAAAACACAATAACGCGCCAGATACGGCCCCCGCCGCCGGGTCACCGGTATGTTTCCGACGGTGACATGTCCGTCACCTTTTTCAATACAAATCTGGAACGACCATATCATCGGGCACGGGCTGGCGGATATAATCCGGGCCGAAGACACGTTCAGGCAGCGTGACTTCGGGCTTTTCCACGTCCTGATAGGGAACCTGCGACAGCAGGTGACTGATGCAGTTCAGGCGCGCTTTTTTCTTGTTATCAGCCGGGACGATCCACCATGGCGCATCCGCGATGTTTGAACGTTCCAGCATGATTTCCTTGGCCAGCGTATAAGCTTCCCACCGCCTGCGGCTTTCAAGGTCCATGGGGCTTAGCTTCCACTGCTTCAGCGGATCTTCCATCCGGGCACGGAAACGCAGTTCCTGTTCGTCATCGGAAATCGAAAACCAGTATTTGACGATCTGTATTCCACTGCGCACCAGCATCCGCTCGAACTCCGGCACCGAACGGAAGAATTCCTCATATTCCGCATCCGTGCAGAAATTCATCACCCGTTCAACACCTGCGCGGTTGTACCAGCTTCGGTCAAACAGCACGATTTCACCTGCGGCAGGCAGGTGGCTGACATATCGTTGGAAATACCATTGCGTGCGTTCACGGTCATTGGGCGCAGGCAGGGCGGCGACACGGCAGATGCGCGGGTTCAGGCGTTGGGTAATGCGTTTGATCACGCCCCCCTTTCCCGCCGCATCGCGTCCTTCGCAAATCACGACCAGCCGATGCCCGGTCTCCTTGACCCAGTCCTGCAATTTCACCAGTTCGCCCTGCAGGCGCAGCAGTTCACGGAAATAGACCTGACGAAAATCCAGCGGGTCACAATTCTTTCCCGACCCCAGACGTGCGTCATCAAGCTCAAGCTCGATCTCTTCATCAAGGTCGTCAAGGATCTCCTCGCGCAGGCGGATCTTGTCACGCGATTCGCGATCGCAACTATGCTTCATGAGGAAACTGGCCATCCTGTCAAATGGGGTCGTGGTGATCGATACCACGCATTAGCCGTCAGAATTCGTCGTGGATATAGGCATCCTCGTCATCAATCGGCGCAAGCGCATCATGCGGGGCATCATGCAGGGCCCTGTCCCTGTTTCCCGCGCTTTCATGCCGACGGTCCTTCCACACCAGAACCAGCGCGGGACGCCATTCCTCGATGATGTCCTGCTTCTTTTCGCGCGACGTGTCCTGCATGACCCACTCTTTGTCAGACCAATGGATCAGCGGACCATAGTCCTGATTTTCCTTATGGAATGTGAACGTTTCTTGAAATGTCATTTTGGTCTCAAAACATAAATATCGCCATGTGCGGGAAACTTCACCTCCCCCGCACGGTTGCAATGGGGTTCGCCTACACACCGCCATCAGCCCGATCGCTGTGGGGGCGGAGCCTGCACTTTCTTGTTGCAATTGCGATGCGTTTGCAATATGGATAATGAACTCACGGCGTATCAGACAGTTCCCCAACCGTCGATTTCCCAGCCCTAACGCCGTGAAAACTCTGCGGCATCGTCCACCTTCCTTGGGGCGATGCCGCACCTTTTTTTCAGTGCAGGGACAAAGCCACCATGCCCGACACCACAGGATGCACACCCGACTGGCACCTGGAGCACTCACGCCCCGCCCTGTTCCTTGATTATTTCAATCCGCGCACATTCTTTTCCTCCCAGGTCAACAGGCTGGCCACGCGGTTCCGCGATATTCAGGCCTTGTGTGACGAAGGTGAAAATCCGCCGGACCTGACGCGGCTTCGCAATGAACTTGCCTTTCACCTCATCAAGATGTCCCGCTGGTGGGGTTTTGATTTTTGTCCACGTGGCGTCACGAATGTGCGTAATCCGCTTTTCATGACCTATGTAAAGACACATATCGAAAATTCGATCGAGGACGAAAGCCTGTTCGACCTTCTGACGGTGCAACGTCATATGCATGCGGGCGATGCGGGCCATATCCTTGTTCTGGGACATGAAGGCGGTGCCGACCCGACACTGAGTGTACTATTCGGTATAGACGGGCAACGCGGATTCCGCTTTGCCATTGGGTCGACCGGCCTTGCCCCCCTGTGGAATGGGCAGACTTATCCCGATTTCGCCAGCGCATGGCTGGCGGCACGCGCCGTGCATGCACTGATTGCAGACAGCCACGCCAACGTGCAGGAATATGAAATCGCGCATCAGGAACATATCTGGGCGCGTGCATGGCACAGGCGGCATTTTCACCGTCATATCACCCGTCCCGCCATGGACATGTATGTTCAGGCCAAGGAACAGCTTGGTGCCTGCCAATCGGAATTCGGCAGGCAGGAATTTGAAACGATCGTAAACAAGGCCGCGTTCCACATCACCTGGAGCGCATTTCACCGGAACATGACAATCGCGGATATGATCGCGGAAAGCAACATGGGCGAAACAGAACTGCGTCAGGCCAACATCATCAAACGACGTGCCCGGACCTATATCACCACATGTGTCGATCCGATCCAGCGCCCGGAAATGGATATCCTGCTCGATCGTGTCATTTCATACCTGCCGCGGCGATGCGCCTGACAGGCACCACCGCGACAGCACACGGGTACTACCACCCGCCGCCCCAACCACCCCAGCCCCATCCCCCATAAGGATAGGCATAATAACCGGGATAGCCGTAACCATATCCGGGATAACCATAATAGGGATACGGACCACCCCAACCATAGCCATATCCCCCGCGATCCCAGCCACCGCCACGATCCCATCCGCCACGGTCGCCACCCCAGCCGCCATCTGGGCCGCCTGGACCTCCACCACGAGGGCCTCCTCCGCCCCAGCCGCCGCCCGGTCCACCACGACCGCCGCCACCGGGTCCTCCCCCCCCATGACCGCCACCGGGTCCACCACCGCCACCCGGGCCGCCACCATGCTGCGCATGCGCCTCTGTCAGGGTCAGGACCGGCGCCACAGCCAGCGACATGGCCATCAGCGCCACCGTCCAGTATTTTGTCTGCTTCACCTTATTTCTCCTCCACCGGCGGCCCATGCCATGCGCTGCCACGATGTTCGCGCATGATCCGGGGGCTTCACAAGACATAGTGCTGCATGGGACCTACGTGAATGATGAGGAGCATATTCTAACATTTCGTGACATTTGCCGCCTTCCCCCACGGAAACACCCATGGGACTGCGCAATCATGGCACCCGCTTTGCCCGGCCCCGAGATCTGGGGCGGATACTGCGGTGAAGCAAAAAACAAGCCTCAGAGGTCAGAAGGCAAGACATCATTCCGGCCCTGACGGTCAGACCCCACCGCCCTGAAACCGCCCCAAACCCGAGGGCCTTTCCTTACCTCATACATATTCCCACCATGAACCAAACGGTACAATACATTCCGCCAGTGATGGGCCAGAAGCCGACGACGGCAATGCCTGACCTGCTGGGGATACGTTAGCCACCATCGCAACATTTACTGTACCATACGGCATAGCGCGCAACAGGAGGATATCCGCGATGGATATGTCTGCAATTTCGGCTGCCACCTTAAACAGTCAGTACTTATTCAAAATATCTTTTTTTGCCAGAGACAATGCGAAGACGAATGTATCATATCTCACTTTGTTCTTTTTACATTCCTCCTCACAATCTGGAAATACTATGCTAATTCTATCTACTCCATCGTCCACAGACAAAAGACATATATATGCTCCGTCAATATATATCTCACAAACCAGCTTGTGATATTCAGAATCACTAAATATTTTTGTTTCTATTATTGACCCATGAAAATTAAAATTCATGGTTATAGAAATCCTCTAAATATACCGTCAGCATCGAAGCGTGCCCCTCGAGCCGTCACATTTTTTCCCTCCAGATCTGTTCCCGTTATTCATTACGTATTAAATTCGGTTTCGAAACAATAAAACCATTCACGCATTCCCTGTTCCCACCAGAGGCTACGTCCTTCAAAGGCTTCATGAAAAAACCTTTATAATACCCGCATGTTCCTGACACTGCCCTTTCAACTAACCAGCCCCCATCACCGTCAGATGGGACATACTCCACTGGCACATTGCAGATGCGCCCAGTCAACAACTTCCTTTACATCATCATCATGTATCGCAGCGGCAATTGCCGCGAACTTCCCGGCGGAGATTTCCTCCTCCGGCAGGTATTCATAACCAAGAGCGGAATCCGGACGGCTGGGTAATATGGCACAGCAGCGGACATGCGGTTGGTGGGTCGCGACCAATGCACGGAATTCCGCCAGATCATACCGGTTGGTATATACCTTAAGCGTATAAGACACCTGATTGCCCTGTTCCGCCCCGATCCAGTATTTTTCCAGCAGCTCCAACCAGCGATACTGTGCCTCTGGCGTGGCTTCCGGCGCCGTGACAATCCGTTCCCCCATGCCCAGGCGCTGAATCAGCGGCACGGTGGGAAAGCCCACGATGCTCATGCCCGGAAAACTGCGCAATGAACGCACCGGATATCCCCGTTTTTCATACGCCGGAAGCAGCGGGTCGGCCCCCTCCTCCCACGTGCCATCTTCGCGCTGCACGCCCTTGAACTGCACCCAGCGCAGGTACTGCCGCCGTGCCGGTAGGTGTGCCCCTTCCGTCAGGCCAAACAGCTTGGACGTCGTGCCGGCGGGCTTGATGGTTGTCACCGTAACCGGACGCACAGTTCCGGTTTCGCGGGCATAGAGATTGGCTTCTTCCTTGGCTATGGTTGAAAGTTCCTGCACTGCGCACCAGAACGGGGCGGCGCGCTCCTCGTCCAGCAGGTCGTTAAAATCCAGACCGAAGCGCACCCATGCCCATTCGTGCAGGCCGGTTGGCCCGATCCCGATACGGTTGGTCCGTCGCACTTCCTCCCCATACAGGGCGTCCATGCGATTGGCACGCAGCAGGAACCTTACACCCAACCTGACGGAATCACGCACACGCGCATCCCACACCTGCGTAACCGCATGCGGTATGCGCCCGGGCGTCACGTCCCCCGGTGGTATCGGACAGGCCAGCAACGGCGCAAAATCACCGATCACGCAATACCCACCCGTTACATGCAGCGTAATTTCGCCACACGGGTTGGTCGTCACCGGGAAATGCGCATGTGCCGCACGCCCGGCAAGATCCGCCAGAAGGGCGGCCGCCTCTGTCGCCTGATACCGTCCCGAGCGGAAATCCCGCCCGTCCGCATGTATTTTCTTCTGCCGGGCACTCCCGGTCCGGTTGTCCTCCAGCCGGTCGCCATTGATGAAACCAGGCTCCCCATTGATCCATGCGCATCGCGTGGCCTCGGCAAAGACCCTGCGGGCATGCCCGGCCAATGAACCGGTCATGGCCGGGTCGTTCACAAAACCCCAGAATTCGCGGTCCACCATTACGGAATGGTTGGCCGTCCACAGGCCGCCTTCTTCCTTGGCACGGATAAAGCGCAGCACATCGGCATCGCGCCAGGACTTGGTGGCCATACGTGCGGCACGGCGGGCGCCACCGACCTGCACCTCCACCGACAGGTAATGATCCACCCGCAACGCCTGTTCCCACAGGGGCATAGCCTTGTCCCGCCCCGCCTCGATCACGTGACGGCGAATGTTCAGCAACCCGCGCAAAAGGGAAATCGGGCCAGATGCAGGGCGCCCCTGCATGCCCGCAATCGGGCTGCCGGCGCACCGGATGGCACTGAGGTCCAGGACAAGCCGATGGTCATGCTGTCCCCTGAATGCCATGGCCTCGATCTTCTCGATCGCCTTGCCCCAGCCTTCGCGACTATCCTCGATGACATGGACACTTATCGCGGCACCGTTTCGCATCTGTGGCGCAGGCACTTCGGGCAGGATGGACGAGGCGCGGAACGCACGGACCTGTGCCTCCTTCCCTGCGTCAAAGGTTTCCAGCGTTGTCCCCCATGGCACGACCTGCATATCCAACCCGAACCGCAATAACCCGGCACGATCACGGGGATAATCCGGATGCGTCGGCGCAAGGACGAACGACAGGTCAGGCGCCCGCGTCCAGTCCACCACACAGAGTTCATCATCATAGGCCCGCCCCACGCCGGAGCCATTGAGTAACAAGTAGAATTTGGCGAAGGAACAGATGGCAGTGGCGCAATTGGTGAACATTTCCATGTTCCGGCCCGGTTGTGTTGCATCACCATGTTGCAGATGCCGACCGGATGTCAGTAATGCACCGGTGGCGATGGCGTTACGCAACTGCGCACGTTCCCGCGCGTCCACGCCGGGCAGTAACGCCGTATTGCCCCGCGCCACACGCGCGGCCACATGGCCGAAATCCTCGTGATCGGTGGGGCGGAACACGGTCCGCCGCCCCACAGCCGCCCCCATCCCACGATCCAGCGAACGGGCAGGCAGCGGGGATAGGCCGAATGCCCCTTCGAAGGGATCGCGTATCTGCGCATGCGCGCCGCCAAACAGCGAAAAACCTCCGTCCATGCACTGGCTCCCTCGTGCAGGCGAACGAGGGCCATGCGAGGACACCGGTTCGCGCATTTAGTGGAAAGAAGGCAATCATGACACCAGATATGGTGTCATGCACGGAGAAATTTTATCCAGAGCGTGTGAATACCCCCACGAAGGGCAGGACTTTCGCCGCGCGACTCATGAAACAGTTTTTTTGTAACATCCGATGATCGCAGAGTCGGAAAACATAAGCCTCCTGCCATGCTGCGCAAACACAGGCGATGGCACAGGGCATGCGGGGAACAC
>ERZ746981.177-NODE-177-length-46692-cov-13.273882_pt1 | contig 46692 bp, 29 predicted proteins | sample MGYA00374948_ERZ746981 | MGnify/ENA primary metagenome ERZ746981 (study PRJEB28757, sample SAMN06711160) | food metagenome | host: microorganism | place: China:Harbin | collected 2017-01-30 | study: EMG produced TPA metagenomics assembly of the Analysis of...
TTATTAGTTCTATTAAAGAAGGAGTTTGATAGCTAAAGCCCGGGAGTAACTCATAAGGTCTCTCTTAACTCCGACAAGTTATGTAGAAAGAGGTAAAGTAAAAATAAAATACAAATAAAGTAAAGTAATCATACATAATACAAAAAAGCAGATCCTCAGAAACCGAATTATGATCGCACATAATTATTTTCTGGTGATTTCCTAACATACACAGTCAGCACATTTTATCCAGGATTGTCTCTATTAGATATTATTCCAACTCATCGTTATTTAAGAATAAGCTTAGATCTTAAAACAGGTAAATTTAATGACATATAATAATATGTTGCCTAGTAGGTAATATTCTCATATATCCAACATATATCAACTAATATGATTCCGGTGGTTCACATGTATGCTTGTAGGTATTAGATAATTTAAATCAATACCGGGACAAGCGTCTGTTAACAGGAGGATAATATATATAATTTTATGGTTTGCTATCGGCGGCTTTTACAAGGTATTACCAAAGTTAATGCCGATTTTATGAGTTACACTTAATACATTATTTTGACACCACTGACATGAACTTAATACTGTGACATATTTAGTAAATATAAACGAAATAATTGGGTGGCTAGGTAGTTCTTTTCTATTAATTTGATATACTTTGAAATACCATACATGAAAGCTTTTCGAATAATTGTACACTACAGTATGCCTTCCAAACAGAACACCCCTAGGAAATCCAAAGGGATTTATTAGTAAAAGATGCTATCAATATTGTTCCAAATTCGTTCTTAATGATATCAAAAATATTTAGCGCTAAGACCTGAGATTTGCCCACTAAAAGCTTAAATAGTTTAAATATGCTTTCCAAAAACCTAATCCTTGGTGGGAACTGAACTACATTTATAAGTAAGCAGTTGCCATTGGAATGCTCTTCTCCAATTTATTGATTTATTGTTCCCAAAGTACAAACAACTTGACCTCACTCCAGGTCATGTACACAGTGACTGCTATTTAAATTTTGAGTGGTAATACTAAAATAATGAATATCACATCGAACTATACTTAGGAGAAGATTGGCGGATGAAGTTAGCTAAATATTGCCGAGTTGAATTTTTGACAGATCTCAAGATTTTATCGGGAAGGGGCACACCAATTAGTCATTGTTTCCAATTTTTTTTAGTGTACTGAAAAATTTCGCAAAGGTGAAAAAAGTTCCACTACTTTCAGAGTGAGAAGAATACAAAAATAAAAAGTTCGAAGAAATATCTACAAATTGATAAATTTAATCATCCCTTTTAGTTTCAACTTATTGAATGAACGAATTCTTTAAAGCCATAAAATTTGAACAAATTTAGATTACTAAATATGGCAGAAAAAGTGACTAACAAGGAAGACCCAAAACCTTCTGAAGGTCATGGCTTTTCTTTCCCTAAACAGGAAGAAAATATCATCAACTTTTGGAACGAAATCGATGCTTTCCACAGATCGCTGGAGCTTACGAAAGGAATGAAACCATACGCTTTCTATGATGGCCCACCTTTTGCAACAGGTACTCCTCACTATGGTCATATCTTGCAATCCTCTATTAAAGATATTGTTCCAAGATATGAGACAATGAATGGCCATTATGTTGAAAGAAGGTTCGGATGGGATACTCACGGTGTTCCAGTCGAACATATTATTGACAAGAAACTTGGCATTACTTGCAAGCAGGATGTCATGGATATGGGTATTGATAAATACAATGCCGAGTGTAGAAGTATTGTTATGAGATATTCTGGAGAATGGAGAAAGACCATTGGACGTCTTGGTCGTTGGATCGACTTTGATAACGATTACAAGACGTTATATCCAACATTTATGGAATCCGAGTGGTGGGCATTCAAGAAATTGTACGAGAAGGGACAAGTTTATCGTGGCGTTAGAGTGATGCCATACTCCACTGGTGTCACTACCGCATTATCTAACTTTGAGGCTCAGTTGAACTATAAAATGGTTAACGACCCTGCTATTACCATCGGCTTTCCCTTATTGGATGACCCAGACACTGTTCTTGTTGCGTGGACCACTACTCCCTGGACCTTGCCTTCGAATTTGGCACTTGCAGTTAATCCTGAATTCGTTTACACGAAGATTTATGATGAGGATGCTAAAAAGACGTACATTTTATTGGAAAAACTTGTTGGTGCCCTATACAAGAAACCAAAGAAAGCACATTACAAGGTTACTGGAACAATCAAGGGTTCTGAATTAGTTGGATTGAAGTACAAACCATTATTCAACTATTTCTACGACCAGTTTAAGGATAGAGCTTTTCATGTTATTGGTGCTGATTACGTTTCTGACGAATCCGGTACCGGTATTGTTCACGAGGCTCCTGCATTTGGTGAAGAGGATTTCAACGCATGTACCAAGAGTAACATTATTTCTGGCGAGGTTCATCCCCCAAACCCGGTTGATGATGACGGTAAGTTTACTGCTGATGTCTCTGATTTCGAGGGTGTTTACGTTAAGGATGCTGACAAATTGATCATTAAACGGTTGACGAATGATGGCAGAATTTTGAGAGCTACTCAGATTAACCATAGTTATCCATTCTGCTGGAGATCTGACACTCCATTGTTGTACCGTACAGTTCCTGCCTGGTTTGTTCGTGTTCAGAACATTGTTCCTCAGATGCTCGATAACATTGCAAAGACCCAGTGGGTGCCAAGTACCATCAAGGAGAAGCGTTTCGGTAACTGGATTGCCAATGCACGTGATTGGAATGTTTCTCGTAACCGTTATTGGGGTACGCCTATTCCATTATGGGTGTCTGACGATTTCAAGGAAATTGTCTGTGTTGGATCCATTGGCGAGCTTGAAGAGTTATCCGGCGTGAAAAACATTTCGGATATTCACAGAGACAAGATTGATAACATTACCATCCCATCAAAGCAGGGCAAGGGACAGTTGCACAGAATTGAAGAGGTGTTTGACTGTTGGTTCGAATCAGGTTCTATGCCATATGCCTCGAAGCACTATCCCTTTGAAAACAAGGAGAACTTCCGCGACTCATTCCCAGCTGACTTTATTTCCGAAGGTTTGGACCAGACCAGAGGCTGGTTCTACACTTTGACTGTTTTGGGTACTCATCTATTTGGTACTGCTCCTTACAAGAACGTTATTGTTGATGGTATTGTTCTCGCTGCTGATGGTAAGAAGATGTCCAAGAGATTAAAAAATTATCCAGATCCAAACATTATTTTGAACAAGTATGGTGCGGATGCCCTTAGATTGTACTTGATCAACTCTCCCGTTTTGCGTGCAGAGACACTTAAATTCAAGGAGTCTGGTGTTAAGGAAGTTGTTTCTAAGGTTCTTCTTCCATGGTGGAACTCATACAAATTCCTTGAAGGGCAGATTGCACTATTCAAGAAGACAAATGGCATTGACTTCATGTTTGACCCAGAATTGCGTTCTAAGAACGTTATGGACAAGTGGATTCTTGCATCCATTCAGTCTTTGATTAAGTTCATTCACCAGGAGATGACTGGCTACAGATTGTACACTGTTGTGCCGAAATTGTTGGATTTAATCGACCAGTTGACCAACTGGTACATCAGATTCAACAGACAGAGATTAAAGGGTGAAAATGGTGTTGATGATGCTCGTCATGCATTAAACACTTTGACAGAAGCATTATTCACCCTCGTGAGGGCAATGGCACCATTCACTCCATTTTTGTCAGATAACATTTACCGTAGATTAAAGGTTCTATTTAAGCCAGAAACCTTGAAGAACTATCAGCTTGGTGATGATGACCGCTCAGTCCACTTCCTTTACTATCCTCAAGTTGATGAATCATTGTTTGACGATGATATTGAGAGGGCAGTTGGTCGGATGCAAACCATCATTGAATTAGGAAGAACCATCAGAGAAAAGAAGATGATTTCTTTGAAAACTCCTTTGAAGACAATGGTTGTTCTTCACAGCGACCCACAATTCTTGTCTGACATTGAATCATTGAAGAAGTACATCATCAGTGAATTGAACGTGCGTGAATTGATCATTACTTCTGATGAGGATAAATATGGCGTTGAGTACCGTGCTGTTGCTGACTGGCCTGTTCTTGGAAAGAAGTTGAAGAGAGATGTCAAGAAGGTTAAAAATGCACTTCCAGGCTTGACCTCACAGTCTGTCAAGGACTACTTGAAGGAAGGTAAAATTAATGTTGCTGGCATTGATCTTGTTGAGGGCGATTTGCATGTTTTACGTGGATTACCAGAAACTGCCGTTTCTGGAGGCCATGAAGCTCGCTCTCAGGGAGACATACTTGTTATTCTAGACACAAACTTGTATCCTGAGTTACAGGCTGAAGGTATTGCCAGAGAGCTTGTTAACAGAATCCAGAAGTTGAGAAAGAAGGCTGGATTGAAACAAACTGATGATGTGTTGATTCAATACAACCTTAAGAAAGACACTCTTGATTTGGAGGATGCTATTGAAAAGCACTCAGATATGCTCTTGAAGTGTTCAGGACATCCATTACGGAAATATGATGAAGTTGCGGATGCTTCCAAGATCATTGCTGAGGAGGATGCTCAGATCAATGATACGACCATTGCTTTACGTCTATTGAAATTATGAGGTGACAAGTGAAAAATTTTTCAATAATAAAGAGGATACATTTCTCCTCGTCCCCTTAGAAAGGTGTATATGATATTTGGCACTCCAGATTAGTTTTTTGTCTTTTATAGTTTTACAAAGTTTTGTTTAAGAATACTTGAGTAGGCGTACATTCTTGTAGGTTGTGACACAGATGACATAAGTAATGTAGGGATGTATACGAGCCTCAGATTTCGAAGTGCGCGGGAAAAAAAAAGAGCAGACGGGTGAGAGGTTTTCTAATTTTTTTTTTTTCGTCCTTTAATGTAATAAAAAAAAAGTATCTTTGAAGAGCATTGAGGCTTTTCGAGAACATCTGCTCAACTTCTGTACGTATAAATATCCGAAGCTTGCACAAAGTTGAAAAGGGTGAGCGTTGACTGTTTACAGTAAGACTAATTGAATTGTGGGAAGCTTTGCCACGTGAATATATTGTTTTGGAGCGTATACTAGGAATCTTTAGTAGGAAAGAGACGTCCATATACTAGAAATATAACACAGGTTCAAAGAGTTCAGTTAGACCAGATATAAAATTTTCAAAGAAGGGTGTCAACTGGAAAGCAAATAATTTGGTATGGCATTCGGATCAACCTTTGGTCGAAATACGACCTCAACAACATCAACTTCATTAGGCTCACTACAAGATCTTCAGAATGATGTCGAAGTTCCCGCTGTTGGAGATGATTCCATTTCAGACTTGGCTTTCTCACCAGTTGCCGAGTTTCTTGCTACTGCAAACTGGGATGGTAAAGTGCGAATTTACGAAATAAATGTCATGAACAACATGACGGGAGTAGTTACACCGACTACTGTCAATGGAAGAGCAATGTATACAAGTGGTGGTCCAGTTTTAAGTTGTCGGTTCAGTACAGATGGCACAAAGGTAGTTTCCGGAGGTGCAGATAAACAGGTTAAATTATTTGATTTGGCATCTCAACAAGCACAAACTATTGGACAGCATGCTGATACGGTGAAGGCAGTGAGATATGTTCAATGTGGCCCTCAAAACACACAGTGCGTTGTGAGTGGATCATGGGATAGGACAGTTAAATATTGGGATATGAGGCAACCAAACCCGATCTGCACGCTAAACATGCCAGAGAGAGTTTATACAATGGACAGTTCACAGAAGTTGTTGGTTGTGGGTACAGCACAAAGACATGTGGAGATCATCAATTTGGACTCCCCGGATAAGATATTTAGATCAACAATGTCCCCATTAAAGCTGCAGACACGTTCTATTGGCTGCTATCCCAAGGGAGATGGCTTTGCTATTGGCTCTATTGAAGGACGATGCGGTATTCAGTACATTGATAAGACACGGCAGAATCAATATGGGTTTTCGTTCAAATGCCAGCGGCAGCAGAAAACATCGCCAAAGCAGTCTATAATATACTCAGTTAACAGTATTGTTTTCCATCCAGTTTATGGAACTTTTGCTACGGCAGGCTCAGATGGATCATTCTGCTTCTGGGATAAAGATTCCAGACATAGGCTGCGGAGTTTCCCATCTTTAAATGCGACAATCCCTGTGGCGAACTTCAACCGCAACGGTGGCTTATTTGCGTACGCATTAAGCTATGATTGGTCCAAGGGATATCAATATCACACACAGAATTACACTAATAAGATCAGGATACACGCGTGTAAGGATGAGGATGTGAAACCTCGCGGAAAGAAGAAATGAGAACTAGGGAGTATATAATTTTAGTATGCACACTGTCTTAATTAGTAGCTAATGTTCGATTACATGCAGTAATTATAAAAGACTAGGTAAATTGTACATGAGAAAAAAAGAAAAAGAGGACAACAACAAAAGAGAAGATGAAGCAAAAAGGTGATATGAAATAGGTGCCTGACCTTTAAATTAGAAAGGAAAACAAAAACAGTAAATGAAATAATACAGCTGTTATGCGAAATAGCCGGATCTACGGCCCACTGAGAATTGCACACCCTCGTATTTTAACCAGCAAATAAAAAACAATTCACAGCTGGCAGTATTCCAAGTATTTCTTCTACGTACTGTAGAAGAGAGATAAAGAGATGGAAGGAGGCCAAGAAAGACAAAAAAAAGTACTCAGCAAGAAAATAGAAAGTCTGTAAAAAGAATAAAAGCAGAAACGCACTGATGATGGGCAACATAGAAAAGAAGCGCTGTAAGTATACTATAAATGAATAATGGACTAATGAAGGCATGATATGGTGACCGAGACTATAACTCGTGAGAGCTAATGGAGTCCCCCCAGTTAAATACCTCCTTCAAACCGGAATTCCCGGATGTGGGATCCTCGTCGGCACCCAGAAGCGTATTGAAGTCAAAGATGTCGTTCGAACCCGCATCAAAATCTATATTAAAATCATCGTTTTCCGTGGCAGCAGGCGAGGCTTTTGGCTCCGGTTTGTGCTTTTTGCTCTGGTGGGTAAAGTTTAGAGACTCCTGTCCCTCCTGTATGGTAGCAGGACCACCTTTACGCTTATTTGAGGCGTTCAAGCTTCCCCCAGAGGTAAGAGGAGTGGCTGGAACGGATCTGGAGAGCTTTCTGGAACGGCCTTTACCGGGCTGCGAGCTTATGGCAGAAACTCCCGAATTATTTGCGCCAGTATCTCCTTGAGAAAACTGCCCAGACACTGGGGAAAAGTCAGTCATCATCCTCGATGTATCACGCGGCGATATTCCGGAGGCCGGGGCACTCATCGGGCCCGCGACGTTCATTGAACCCACACGATGTAGACCGTGAAGATTCTGCGGCCTGTGCGATTTCTGGGATCCATTTTTCAAATTGGAAGAGAGAGCTTTCAAGTTTGAAGATAAAGAGGCAGCAGCAGCCGCGGCAGCAGCACCATTACTGCTGACGTTCCCACTTGTGGAGCTGGGATTTGTATTACTGGTACTGCGTATGCTTGCATTACTGCTATTTCTGCTGCTGGCAGTACTGCCGGTGTGTGCCGCCCTGTTTGACGATCTGGCCTGCTTCTTCAAGTTTCCGGCCTTCGATCGTCCTTCGTTTCCATTATTTCTTGCCTTTCCTCTCCCCTTAACCTTACTTTTTGGTCGGGACTTCTCAGGACCCCTCCTGTCTCCGGAAGAAGTGCCTGAAGCTTTACTTTTGGCAAGCCGCCGAGCATTCGCCAGCATCTGCTGCTGCATCCGTTGCTGCATCTGCTGTTGCGTTATATTGAAGTTGCCCTGGGGGCGGGGTGGCTGTGCAAATGCCACTCCAGGCTGGAATGGGGTCCCAGCAGGCTGAATTCCGGATTGAATGGGTTGAACAGACTGGACGGGTTGGACAGATTGGACAGATTGAACGTGTTGAACAGGCTGAACAGGCTGAATTCCTCCCTGAACTCCAACCGGTGGTCTCTGCATCTCATTTGCTGCCTCTGGCGTCAAAACCTGCCCATTGGGCGGCATCATGCGTGGGCCACCATTCTGGGGCATCCCCACGTTTTCTCTCCGCATATGGGGCACATTCTGCCGCTGAGGGCCGTGAGCGGCATTCCTGTTTTGCAGAATGCCAATATTCCAGGCAGCAGTGGTGACAGGCATGAATCCAGGCCGGCCTTGGGACGGATGACCAGTCTGGTTCCAATGTAGGCCGCGGTCAAGATACTGGTAGTATCTCTGTGCGTTCGTAGAGCCTCCCCTTTCCGTTCGGGCATTGAACACATCCCAGAAAATCATCCACCACTCGTATAAAAAGCCCTGGGGGGTGTCCATGGTCATCTTCGCGCGGGGTAGCTTGTCAGAACTCTTATTTGAACCGTCATTCTCCTTTTTCACGGGATTGCTGGCCCCGGCATCACTTGCCCCGGCACTAGGCACGACTGGAATTCCTGCCTCCTGGAAAAGCTTCATGGCCGACTTGTTAAACCCACTCTTCAGCAAGTAGTCGTATATGTACGCGTTGAGCAACTCCTTCGAGTTCACGGCGCACGAATCCGTCACCATTGGTGATTTTCTAGCCGACTGATGTGCATTCTGGGCCTGAAACTGCTCCATGGGGATTCCCGTGTTCATTTCTCTAAACATTCCCTGCTGGCCTTTTTGTTGTTGCTGTTGTTGTTGCTGTCGTTCTTGTTGCTGCTGCTGTTGTTGCTGCTGCTGCTGTTGTTGTTGTTGTTGTTGTTGTTGTTGTTGTTGTTGTTGTTGTTGTTGTTGTTGTTGTTGTTGTTGTTGTTGTTGCTGCTGCTGCTGCTTGTGTGGTTGATGCTGATGCTGATGCTGTACGGGTATTTGTTGACGCTGATTTTGATGACGCTGCTGTTGCAGTTGAATATTCTGTTGAAGGCCCTGCTGCATGTTCAGACCCTGCATACTGCTCATTGCTTGCATACTTCGGACACCTTGGGGAATAGTGCCGCTTTGTGCAACCTGTGGTCCTTGAGCACCTTGAGGAACACGTGGCACCCGGGGCACCTGTTGCATTCCGGGAGGCAAAGCTTGAGGGGGGATGTTGGCCTGCATCGGATATTGCGATCTTATATCTGTATTGTTTTCCTGTACACTATGTACCTTAATGTTTATTCCACTGATTAATCCTGACTTCCCAATGGTGCCATGTTTCATAACAACCGGGTACTCTGAAAAAAACACTATTGCTGTCCCTGTATTGTCTGGCAGCTATTACAAAAGGCAGTTCGTCGATACTGTTCGTGTCCTGACTTTGTTTATTACGTTGAGATTAATTCGCCGGTTTAGGGTCAACTTCTCGATTAAGTTTTAGACCCAAATTATTTATTTCTACCTACCTTTTTTTTTTTTTTTTTTGTGCTCCCTTAGCCGAAAAAAGCGTCACGATTAAAATGGAAATTGGGGAGGGGCCAAAAAGAAAAAAAAAAATTCAATATAAATTTCTTTACTACCATAAATGAGCAGTAAAAAAAGAAGAATGTGGTTTGGCTGTTCTCGCCTTTCCTCCCCGTCCACTTGATATTTCTTTGTGGGCGTTTCGCGTGTGAAATACCGCAGTATCCCAATAATCAATCTATTTCTTTAAAAAACTATAAAAATTACCATTCACCACATTTCAGATTCCCGAACTAGACTAGTCTCAAATTATACGAGCCACAATGCTTTGGCTGCCTTCAAAGAAGCATCAAACCAACCATCATCGTTACCGCCATCAGGAATATGGGTGATACCTCCTCATATATTGCGGTACCTCCCCATATATTGACGTTAGCCTCAGTATAATAATGACCACCGCAAGAATTTTCTTCTATTTTCCAAAAAAAATGTAACTCGTGAAAATTACGGGCTATTATGATGAGGCTGCATGCTGATGGCGATTCTTAAATAACAAAAATGAAATGATCTGCATTAGCATTTAGTTTTCCCGCGTTGCGGGCAAGCAGGCTTTTCTATTCCCGGCCTATGACTACATAAATCTTTCATTGCTGATTATTGTAAAATTTAGGCAGTACCGTATGCTCACACAGGGACAACTAAATCATCATGTTCTTTTTCAGAATGGTAAATTTGCTTTGACATTTCTCCCATGTCTAGTTAATAAAGCTAAAATCTGTACGCGAACTTCTAGAACATCGACTTTTTTTTTTTCTTGCCCACTTCACAGACGGCTTTTGGGGAATAATTGGGCGAATACAGGTGAATATATCCGAAATTGAAAAAGGTTGCAGATTAATATTGGCAGTAAAAGCTGGGCGAAACTTATCAGTTATGCTGAACACATTACAAGCATGCTTTTTCCCCCGTATTTTCGCTTGAATTTTCTAATTTAACCTTTTTGCATGCTGTTAAATTCGCTCAAGCTTATCAATTACTTTAATTGCAAAGATGCTTTTGAGCAGATTCACAGATTCATATTAAAATAAAGGCTCAAACTATAGAACAAAGAACAAATAATAAAGAATAGAGAATAAATAAAGATAGAACAATGAAAAGAAAAAAAATATTTTTTTAATTTTTTTTAATTTTTTTTAATTTTTTTTTATTTTTTTTTGGCTTTTCTCCTTTTTGTTGTTCCCCAGTGAACCTTAGAAAGCTTAAAATAAGCAAACACTGGTCGTACCATTTAGTACTTTTTATCCATGAATAAATACGTTCCCTCTTGCAATTGTTTCCAAACTGCAATCCCTTGAGGCCCTTAATCCCGTTCATCAGAGTTTCGGGACCAATTATTGGAACCAGGGTTATCTTGCCATTACACCCAAGTCATGCGTTAGCGTCAACCGTTTGGAACCGAATTCTCAGATTCCTGACACACTTGGTCATAAAATTCTAGCAACTGTTGTCTTTTATACTTCCTGATAGAACCTTCATGTCGATCAAGCTCGTTCTTATATATATTTTCGAATCGGAACTTGTAATATGCATCGACGGTATCACAATTGTTAGCTCTTGTTGTCTCTTGTTCAATATTAGGATTTGTCCTAACTTTGAGACAACTACGGAGAACCTTTTGACCTTTTGGCCCTTCTTCTGGGACAACTTCTTTAGGCTTACCTGACCAATGAAAGCCATGAATCAGTTGTCTTAACCGCTTGAAGTGCTTCTTTTTATGCTCTTTTGTCCTCTTCTCTCCAACCTTGAGGATCACTCGGAGCTTGTTGAAGCAGCTTCTCAGTTTGCAAGAGCCAGAAGTGGCAGATGCATTGTCTACTTTTATTTCTTCCTCTGCATCATCTTGTGCATCTGCGGGCTTAGCGCTAGGGATTGGCACTGGCTCAAATGGTTCAGGATTGCTGTTACTTCTTTCAGCATTACTTTGGAACTCTTTCCATTCTTCCTTACCATTGAAGCTCAATGTCCTCTTCTCGTGTGAGAAGTGGATTCCCTTAGGTGCATCGACTGCCGGGGCAATTTCGGGTCCAGAATTCTTGTGAAAGAATCTCAGCCATGAGAATCTCTTGTGTGCTTTAGTGTGCTCACCATCACCACTTTGATGAGGAGCAGCTTCAGCTTTATCCACAGGGAATTCTGGAACAGGCCTGTTGTACACCAGCATAGCTGGTATATCTTCCGGATCGGAGTTGCTTCCGATTCGAGTACAAAGTTCCTGGACGTGATCCTCGTTTGTATAAATGGATCTAGCAAGTTCCCAGGACTCATCAGAACAAATACTCATAAGATCTCGCACATCTGGCGGCTCAATGCAGTCCTCTTTGTTTGGAAGACTGGTAGCAATCTTCTTTTTCTTCTTCTTACGAGGGAGTTCGGACTCTGTAGGGGAGATGAACATATACGGTAAGTATGGGGTGTAGGTATATTGATAACCTAACTGATGAATGTCCCGCAAAAGAGTGTACTTCTCGCCACAAGAAGTGCCAAGCTCTATGTCAGGACATCCCTCCTCACCAATCGATGTAAATCTTTGTTCTCTCTCCTCCAAGATTCTACAGCATTCAATCTCCGCTTCCATCATTATTGTGCTGTCGTTACTCTCTGATTCCTCATCTTGTTCTGGTTGTACTTTGTCCACCCCTATTCGAATACCAGCCCCGGTTGTATCGTCGGTGTTGTTGTTTGCCAATTCTTCATAAGCGCCAAGTTCACCATCTTGTTGCATATCAGATTGTGCATACGTTTGATCAACGCCAGTTATTGTTGTCGGAGGTGTTTCTCCCATTGTCGAGTATTCATCCGTCTGGTTGCTGTTAGTACTATCTTCTTCCGCACTCTTGTCTTCATTTGAGGATGTCATCCTATTTTCAGCTTCATTACCATCGGAGACTTCGGCTGCACCAATTCTTCTCTCTTCCATTAGCAGTACCTCATCCTCCTCATCATCCATCTCATATTCCCTTGACCATTGATCTCCTTTACGGTAACCTGCAAAGGGATCCTTCTCAAGAATTTCACTTCTTCCTTCTTGAGGGATAGAGCTCTCGTTAAACGCTTTAAAATCGCTGTTCATTGAAAGCTTTGATGTCTGAATCGTCCCAGCTGTTTGCTTAGGCATAATTCAGAAGTTGTCAGGGGTGAACGGGAACAGTTCATGAATAGTCAACTGTACCATAAACTTGTTATCATTTCTAATTCAGGGCGCTTGTTTTATACATTGAGTCCTACTTTTTTTTTTTTTTTTTTTTTGGGGATGCCATCTCCATCGGAGATCTAACATCTGGCGCCAAATTAACTTACTTTGGCCATTTTAAATACAAAAAGGGTATTTCTTTGAACAATATATTTGGAGATGTACTTTGAATATTAACTTACACAACACAATTAGAATTCTTTGTAGAAATTTTTTTCCCCCTCGCTAAAGTCCTTCCTACAACTTTTTTGCTCCATTTCCGCATTTGGAAATCCATGGGTTCGGCTTTGACACAAATGTACACCTGCCAAATGTAATTTAACTAAAACGAGACCAGGGAATGGTAAATCATTCATTAACATTATATAAAAGAGGGAGTAAAATAATACCAAAACACCTTTAATGACATCTAATTATTGTTGCTTTTTTTCATTACTCACCTTTCTCTTATACTGATTATGGAAAAGATTTCCCAAAACTACCAACACTAAAACAGTAACGAGCGCACCAGATGATAATGGTGTTGAAGGGTAAGTATCCCAGGAGAGTTCATGAATAATAAAAAGTGCAAGAATAATTATATCTGGTAGACCTGTCCGGAATAGAAGATAAGGGAGTGAGAAGAAATACCAACTCAAAAATTGATAGTGCAAACTCCTGGAACATAGAACACCTATTAGATTCGAGATAGCCATAACGTCAAACACGAACGCAGTCGACCGACCTGAGAAAATAATATTGTTGCGACTAATAGTATCTTGAAATGGTTTCAGTATTCCATCCTTTAACATCTTTGACTTAGACTTACCTCCAGTCACCGTCTTTGGATCCAACCATTTGTAGAAAAGAAAAGCTAAGAGAAGTCCGACGTGACATGCAAGTAATATATTTTGGAATTGCCTACTGGAAAATACCTCCTCACTTAAAAACTTCCAATTCACCGTCCACTTATATAGGAATTGGCGGCTGAAGTTAAATGCCCCAGATATGAATTGCTTTCTAACATCTGGGTCACTATTAAGGAGGAATGTTGCATTCATCCCTATGAAAATAAATAGACCAAACAAGCAAACAAACAACACCTTCAATAGATTCTCATTGCAAAGATAGTATGAAATAACCAAGAACCCAGGAATGTAAAGCAAGGCATTCATTTTGACCGAAATTGCCAATGCAAGGAAATCAGACGACAATAAGCACATTACAAATGACATTTTTGAAGCTGCATTAGGATTCCGGGTCTTCAACCTAGTGGCGACAATTAGTGAGAGAATAGCACATGTACTGAAGAATGTCGTAAAGCAATCATTAAATAATCTCAACACATATATCGAATGAAGTCGTTTGGATAAAAGTAGGAGATATATAATGTATGGCTTAACTTTGGTATTGGTCATTAAGTAACATATGAAAGTTATAAGTGTAGTCAAAAGATAGAGAAACCTGAAAATTTCCTGCCCAACCCGAATGTGCTCCATACCTCCAGTAAACGTTTTCAGCCACGAATAAATCCAAACATAGCCTCCAGGATACACTATTGGGCCAGTATCACCACTAATCTTTTCATAATGAAGCTCACCTTTTTCAATAAGGCTAATCTGTTGCATATACGTTGAAAAATCAATTTCAGTATATGGAACATTCAATATAATGGCCTCCAAACCAATCGATTCGGCAATCAATAAGGGAAACATTATTCTTCCACTAAAATCTGGATTTACAATAAGTGATTTGACAACATAGCATGCATCCTTAGCCAATGATAGTGGGGTGAGTTTTGGGAGCTCTTTCTTGGCTTTCACATCAACATCAGTAACTTGGGAAGACTTATTCTCTGCATTATCCTCCATTTTAAACCACTCCTGTCTGCTGTGGGATACGGATAACTTACTTTGAAAAGAGAGCAAAACAAAATTGATGTTGGTGTTCTTGACTACCCCAAATAAATAAAAATAAGGCCTTTTTTTTCAACTGTATACATTTTTATTTTTTCGCGTTCCCGCCTTGCAGAGAAGCAAGGCGGTGCTAGGATAAGAAATGGTTGAATTTACATTAAGCGAGAAGCTCCAATTACAAAGAGTTATATTATCCAAACGTTCTAAAAATGAATTTGTGGGTACTAAAAGCAAACGGGAAAAACAAACCAAAATTGGGGTGAAGAAACAATGGGGGAAAAAGAAAAATTACAGGGGAATGACGAACAGTGTCCACAGAGTGTAAACATATTGGTACACCAATTTACCTCTCATTATGTGTATAAGCACGCATCAAGTTGGAAGGTGACGATATACCGATGTCAGCATTACTCCTGATTCCATCCAATGAACTTCTTGCTGAAGATTGCCCCTCCTGAACCATCTCATCCTTGATATTCTGAAGCCAACTCTTCTTTTTGTTGTGAGTAAAAATACTCTTGAAAGGTTGACTGACATTCTGAAGGAATGTGTTATTTTTAGCCGGTGGACTTTCCACGTTGGATTGTTTAGAAACAACATTTGGTATGGTTGGATCGTAATCAGATGGCAAGTTGGCATACATTCCTTTTCTGACTTGCTCCCTGATGATGTCGACATCGTTTGGCTTTAAAAGTTGCCTGCAAACATCATACGCAATTCTAGGAATGACAGACGAGAATGTTCCAATGGCAAAAAGAACCCAAAACGAAAGGGTACCATAGCATTCGGCACCAGCCATATAGAAAATGGTTGAACCTGATAGCGAAGATGTCCAAACACCGGTCCAAAACAAAAGAACTGCAAAGGAGAGAAACCAGAAAAGAAGAGTGAGCCAATCCCAGCGATATTGACGTAATAGAATGTAAGTATTACATGAAAAGACAGCTATGTGTGCCGAAAAGACACCAAGCCAAAACCGGTGATCGACTGGCATACCGTTTTGATTAGCAAATACACCTTTCCAATGTAAGAACCAAGTGAAGAAGAAGCAAATGAATGACTCGTACATACCATCAAGCATGTAAAGTGTAAGGAAACGGGGAATTGACCAGTCGCTGTTGAGAATTCCTCTTCGATAAAGTTCAGGGACCGCTAACGAAACCTTAGCTGGGACATCCTGATCAAGACATCCCATGGTGATAACAGGAATAGAGGTGAAGAACAAATTGAAAAGCATCAAGTACGAAAACTCGTAAAGATACGTTCCGTCGAAATTGCAGAAAATTCCGTACCAGAAAAGAGGGAACACAAAGACCACGTTTTTATAGAAAAAGCAGGGAATCATCTGAGCCAAACGACGATACGACCACCGACCATGAACCATCAATAACCTCACAAGGTATCTGAACTGTCCTATAGCATAATCAGAGGCCATAGCTGCCTGCCTACCTTCCTGTCCAGCAATTCCAACTCCAACATTGGCCATTTGAATCATGGAGACATCGTTAGCTCCATCACCAATTGCCAAGGTCATAACCTGCAATCCATGTTTGACCATTCCCACAATCTCTGCCTTTTGAGCAGGAGAAACACGACAGCAAAGAACGGATTGGCACTGCTTACATAATAGGAGAAACTTTCTCTTAATATGCTTATTTTCGGGAGACATAATTATGGCAAGAGCATCACCATCAACGACCACTGCAATAGACTTCTCAGGCATTGAATGATCATTTCTCGCCTTGACAAGTTCTTCTTCGGTACCATCCAGATTAAATTTCGATCTTAGCATGTCGTCTATAATATTCTCAATGTCTTCAGCATTATTGAGACCCTTACTCTTTTCTAATTTGCCATCCATGTTTTCCGTCTGGGCATTAATGCTCTGCTTTGATTTCTTGCCGCCAATAACAATCAGCTCCATCTCATTTGTAAGTAATCTACATGAGAAACCAATACTTATTGCCGTTTCAACCTTATCACCAGTCAAAACCCACAATTTAACACCAGCGCGATGTATAAGGTCGATCGACTCGCCAACCCCATCCTGTAACCTGTCCTCGATGGCAGTTCCTCCAAGAAGATTAAGGTGCTCTTCTAATTTTGCAGCAACATCCTCCATACGCTTTTCACGAGTCTCATCCACGCACTGTGAAGCCTTGTCATAAGCGGTCTTCCAATCCGAAAACTGCTTTTGCGTAAGCTCTCTTTTTGCAACACACAAAGTACGAAGACCCCCTTCTGCAAACTCACCTAAATGAATAGCCGTTCTTCCTACAACTGTAGATGTATCCTTACTGCTGTTATCTAACCTCTTGTATATCACGTTATCGGCACCTTTACAGTAAACCACAATGTTTCCCTGTGGTGTTTGAACAACAACACTCATCCTCTTACGTGCTGAATTGAAGGGTATTGTCTGCAGTAATTGGTATTTATCAAGTGTGCTTTTACCTCCTTTTCCCGTAACACTGCTTCTCAGCCTTAAGTACCTTCCGCCATCTCTTGTTCCACCCAGAAATTCTATACCTGCATCCCTTGCAGCCGAAACCAATGCAGCTTCATCTGGTGACTCTGCATGATACTCAATCTTGCCATCAGGTAATCTTTTCGTAATGACATCGTGACAAAGAGCAAGTGAAATTAAAAATTCTCTGTTATACCCCTTTTGATCTCTTTGTTGCTCCAGGAGCATACTGTCAAATGGTACAGAGATGCTTCCAGCCACAGATAGACGCTTCTCATTCAGTTGAGGGTACATATTAGAATCCTTTTCAAGATCCGGCTTGATAGAATTAGTTGGAGGTCGAGACTGGTCTTTTGAAACGTCTTTTTTCTTTTCATCTTCCTCAGTTTCGGATTTGGCTACTGCTCCGATATATTTCTTTCCATGAACGGTACAACCTCTAAACTCCATAACATTCTGCGTCAAAGTTCCAGTCTTATCGCTGAAAACATATTCAATCTGCCCAAGATCATCAGATATCGTCCAGGTCTTTGGAGTGCAAGGCATATCTTTTTCCTCGTAGTACATTTGAACGTCAGAGTAGATAAAGAACGCCTGGAAAGCCTTGATGATTTCGATCGTAATGTATAAGGAGATCGGAACAAGCGTTTGATAAAGAATCAAGTTGACAAAGAAGTCAACAGCACCATTGGCAGCAGGCGACCATCCAGCATACGGCTTATACTCAAAGAAAGTTCTAGAGTTACCTTTCTTCCGGTAGAACAAGCCATTGATCAAACCAGCAGCAAAACACATCACAAACAACAAAAAGAAGTTCATGAAAACAATCTTATTTAATGCCTTTGCCATCTTGGTTCTCTTCGTTGGGGTCACACCACTATTAAGCATGATTTTCGTATCCTCACCAGTGGCCACAACACAGCAAAGGACCCAGGACACATTTCTCAATATACACCCTCTCAAGAGGACATTATCAATATCTATGGCTTCACTCTCAAACGTTCCAGTCGTGTCCTCCGTGTTCAGATAGGACTGATACCGAATGACACCTCTGAACTTGTACAAGTTACGGGAAGGAGGCTCGGTGTCTATTTCGAAAGCTGCCCGCTCAAAGTCAGCGGAATGAACCAAACCACTGCCACACTTCAGCGAAGATTTCCGCCTTAAACTTGTCTCACCATCCAAGTTCTTGGTTTCAACATAGCAAATTCCATCTCTGTCACTAGACGAGAGAACCACACAATCGCAAGGAATTTCCTCGTTTTCACGGACTCTTATGATATCTCCCACATTAAGCTGCTCCCAATAAGTAGTTCTGAACCGACAGGCATTTTTAGTTGGTATTATATTTGGATTTGACACTGTCTCAGGGACAAACGGAGTCAGTCTACCTGTGCATCTAACAGTAGATAGTGAAGCTCTCACGGGTGCCAGAGAGCCAACTCCAGAAACATCACTAACATTGGAAACCAAGGAAGGCGCAAGCGATCCCAAAGAAGGGGCGTAGCTATCCACAGTATTGATATTCGACAATCCGGGAAGGCTGGATGATCCATCCACACTTGGTCGAGCCGGAATACTATTACTTGGTTTTTCCGTATGCCCTTTAGGTTTTGGAGAAGCACTATTCTTTGCAGAAGAACCAACTTTCCGGTTTTTCTTCACCTTTTCGGCAACGGCATCTCCGGCTGCCCAAAGTTTCCTGGACCACCAATCGGACAACCTGGAAGACAGCGTTTTCTTCTTAATGATAATGTTTGGATTTGTAAGACCACAAAGACGGTGGACCTTGGAAGTATTCATCTGATGATCAGCTCTTGCCCGACGGAAATCTTCAAACGCATCCTTAATACTAGTAAGTGCGACAATAACGATCAAAGGAACAGCCTGCATTGCAGGAGACTGCACACCGAAGATTTGGAATGCTCCCAATATAATAATGAAAAGGAAATAGCAGTTGGCGATGTTCATGAATTGCAATGTAATGTTTTTGGCCAAAAAGTTCCACGCCGTGTACTTGGTGGTCCGCACTTTGTTGTGGGGATAGCACATCACCGGCTCACCTTTGGCATCTTTATATTCCGCCGGAAGTTCCTGGTTAAAGAAAATGTGCCTTGGTTGTTTCGGGGGCTCTGGCTTTTTAAACAACTCTTTGATCCTGCTGGGGCTGATTAATTTCATATTCGGTGTATTTTATGCGAGCAGATGCTGCTAATTAGATATAAACAAATTGGTAGTAAATATTATTATATTTCACAAGTCGAAAAAGCGGAAGGAAGGTCTAATGAAGCACGAAAGCAGGTGCCATATGCAAATTTATGAAACGCTCAGATGACTGGTGAATTGATCCTTTGCCTATGTATAACAACCTTAATTTGGCTTAAGAGAGGGTAATTATGGTTGAAAATCTGGAGCAAGCTATCTAGCTAAAAATAAAATATTGGTCACGATAACCCCGGCAACTCGGCTTAGTCTTGGGCCGAAGCAAAGTCAGGAAGAACGTGCGATTGACTTTGATAATATTATCAGGAAAAGAATCGTTGGCTATTCTATCTTGCTAACGTATGGAAGAACATGAAAAGAAGAGGTAAATAAGTAAGTAATCAGAAAAAAATGCGAGTTGATAAAAAAAATTGTTGAGACTAAATAAACATAAATGAGATGGGTGTATGTACGTGTTGCTGCGCACGGCCAGATCTATTCAGCGATATTTACGTTTGCCTATCTGCATGCATCCCATATAAATAAATAAAAAATAAAAATAAATCAGTTAGGGTCCTTCAGAAGGCTTGAAAAATAATGTGCCGAACATTCTCTATCTTTTTGTTTTCTTCTGCCGAATACGCGGCGGAGCACTTCCTTTAATTCCGAGCAGGGATTCAAGCCAAAATAATTACTGCTACATATTTTCCACATGTTTGTTTGACTGCACATGTGCAAGGATGTAACAGCAAGGCCAAAAAAAAAGTGGGCGCAAAAGCATGAAAACTCTCCGGTGTATAGATGTAAATAAGGAGACTTCATTTTGGATTGTTAATTGTAGAAGGAAAATTTTTCTATTGCTAAAGCATTTTCCCCAAAATTTTCGTCGTCTCGCTGAAAAAATACCACCTTTTTTGTACTGCTGAAAAATTCGAGTCAGGTAACTGGAAAAAACGAGAACAAAAAAAAAGCGAATCTTACTACCAAGTAATACGTTACGTTCTTCAATTATACATTTAGTATTATAGCATAATCCAAGTGTTAATACACAACATAACCAAAAAAAAACATAATAATGTCCGCTACTGAAGCCAAACCAGAGGCTACTCCTGCCGCAGAGCAGCAAATTCCAGCTGGAGCCAATGTTTCAATTATCCCAAAGCACCAAAAGCAAGCTAAAGAGCGTCTTTTGAAGCTTGGATTGAAGCAGGTCAAGTCCATTTCAAGAGTTACCTTCAAGAAGAAGGGTAACTTCATCTTGGCCATTGAGAACCCAGAGGTTTACAAGACTCAGGGTGGTTCATATGTTGTTTTCGGTGAGGCTAAGGTTGAAGACCTCAACAAGAGATATGCCGAGACTCTGGCTGCACAGAAAGCTGCTCAGAAGGCTGCTGATGACGGAAAGGAGACTACCGAAGATATCAGCACCTCCGGCTCTGTTGCCGATGCTATCACTGAGGACCTCAAGAAAGCTTCTTTGGAAGACAAGAAAGAGGATGATAAGGAAGAGGAGGAAGTTGCAGATGCCGATGTTGACACCACTGGATTGGAGGAGGCTGATATCAAGGTTGTCATGGACCAGGCCAATGTCTCTAAAGCCAAGGCTGTTAGTGCTTTGAGGAAAGAGAAGGGTGATGTTGTCAACACAATCATGTCTTTGGCTGATATCTAAGCACATGCTTTTTCGTTATATACACCTACATTTCCTTCATTTTGTCGTGCTGCAATCTAGCAATGACATTTTTTAGTTAATGATGCTTCCACTAAAACTTACAATTTCTTGTATACGTAGAAAAATGATTCATTGTAATGTACCTGGAGTGTCGAATGGTCAGCTTTGACAGTTTTTATATAGGAAATCGTCATGCACTTCTGTCACAAACAATTCACTTCGAAGAAGCATCGCTTGTGTTATTAGATTTGCTGGAGTGATCATCTTTTGCAGGGTCAACTCCAACATCATCCTTCAAATCCTGAATCTTTGGAAGTAGTAACGGGCTTTGACCTTCTTTCTGATCACCGTTAACCCAACCACACTTGGGACAAATATATCTTACCTCATTTGGAGCCTGTCCAGGAGGTGCTAATCCATTATGTTGCAAACAATTATGGCAAATTAAAGCATATCGCTTATCTGCGCCCATTTCATCTTCTCCCATCATCAGATTAAAAAGATTATCATACAGTTTACCATCTTTGCCCTTTCGTTGCCCGAGATTCTTCATATCACGTTGTTCATTAGCCAATCTTTGAATGTACTCCTCTTTTTTTAAGTTTGCCTTCTTGATTTCCTTTTCAAGCTCTTTGATGTCCTCACCATTGGAGAATCTTACAAGCAACTCCTTGGTCCTTTCAAAATTTGTTTTTTCCTTTAGAACGGCTAGTTTTTCCTCATGCCTCTGCTTCAATTTGTCAATGGTCGACTTTTTCCAATTCATCAAGTAATTCGATAGATACATTGCACCTTTGTAAAGTAGGAATACCACAAATGGATACGCAATTAGTACCAGAATCGCTTTCTGGTCGTGTAGCATGCCTCTAAGGTAAAAATATGCGATGACAAGAATGTACAATGAAACTGTATACATCGGAATAACCCTCCGATAACTCGAAACATTCAGCTGCATGCTTTTTAGCTGCCTCTCATTTTTGGAGATATCCTTTGAGATTTCTCTGAGTTGCTTTTCGAAAGTGTCGGGGTCAAATGATTTGCTTTTAAAAAACATTGTAACTTCAGCCTCGACCCAATACCGGACACTTATTATCTAACAGCTAACAACCAAACAGAAATGACAGACACCGACCACGTATTCTCTTGAATGCGATGAAAGTCAATTTATGCTAATTCTAATTTCCTTAAGGACCAGGTTATCTTGGTCGTGCTGTAAAATACTTGAATCTAGCTGGCTGGAGGTTTCCAACAATTTCTTGTTTCCTGAGAGGTGATAGATAAACCCAAAAAGAATCAACGTTCCAAAAGAAAAGAAAAGAAAAAAAAAAAAAAAAATTACCAGTAGGAGCTTGCTGTCAAGATTAGAAGGCAGAGATATAGATATATCGTTTTTTTTTATTAATAGGTTCACTCTCTTTCAATACATTACAGCTCCAATTCACATTTATACCAGTACTTAGAACAATCTTTAACGAAAGGTTAACTTTTGACTCTTCATATGTCTACCCGAAAGTTTGCTGACGGGTCCCAGCGCCCGTATGTGAACCGACAGGAATTTGATCGTATGTATCCCATTAGTTATGAGCCAGATATTGGAATCATTGATAACTCCACAGGAAGGCCAATCTCGCTTTCTCTTCCTATAATATCCCGGACTGCATCTGGGAGAAGCGGAATTGGAATAGGAACAACTGCCACAAGAAGTATAATGCGTCCTTTGGTGAGCAATCCATCTCTCAGATATAAGAAAAACATATACTCAGACTTAGAATTCAAAGAATATTTCGATTCTGCAAACATGAAACAGCTTTTGAGTTCCTTGCTGCACTCATTTCTATCGAACTACAGCCGGCTTTTGTTTTCCCAGCCGTTTGAGATATCCAAAATTCTTCTACAGGTGGGATCCTTTACTCAGGGATCATTAAAAAAGCATTATTTTTCTCCTCAGGACAAGACTGTGAGTTCTGGTTCCACCTCAGATGCCAACGTTGCAATTGAATCAGATTCAGAATCAGAGGATGCTTCAACGTACTTTAAAGAGGTGGATGAGACTAATGATTTGACAGATACCTCGAAAGCTAGTGTTTCTAATTTAAGAGAGTCGCAAATAGAACGGTCTCCTAGAGTTGAAAAGCGTGGTCTTGGTACCACCAACGGGAAAACGCATTTGAAAAAACGGTCAAAAGCTACAAGAGGGTGTCTTATAGAACCGGAATCGCTCAATATCGTGGATATTGTGTCTGGTTTGATAGCAAAAGAGGGCCCACGAGGTATTTTCAAGGCTGTCAACACGTCATTTTTAATGAGTACTTTCCAGTATACGATTCAATCTTGGATCAGCGGCTTTGTTTCGGGATTGCTAAACATCCCAGATCCTTTGTTTGTCGATATAAGCCATTCTCCCAATGCAAATCTCAGTTTAGGACTCAGTGTTCTCAGCCATGTTGTCACCAGCATGTTTCTTTCGCAAATCGCCCTTATAAGAATGAGATTTATAGTGACAACTTCCACAAAAGGTATGCGTTCTTTCAGGGAAATTGTTGGTAAGCTTCCTAGATTCTCTCTGTTCAAGATTCCACGTGATCTTATCATTCCAAACTTTATCACAAGTCTAGTTCGTGCATTATCGCAGCACTATCCGGAATACTTGGTTTCATCAATTCTACACATAAGTAAGTACAATAGCCCATATTTATACAGCACCATCAATTTGTTGCTCAAGATTTTGGGACTATTTATCAAGCTTCCTTTCGAAACTTTATACAGCAGAGCTCAGGTTAACTGTTTGCTTCATAGCGAGCATATTCCAAGCGTTATGCGCATTTCTGAGGATGATATGTGCGTCAAATTTGGTGGTTATCAGGGCTATTTGTCTACGTTATATTATATTATGTCTGGCACGAAGGCAATTGACTATGGCAAAGAGAACAACCTTGAAAGCAGCATAAGTATAGAGGTGGACAATTCTGAAGAGCTTAACAAGGGTCCGTTGGCCATTTTCAGAGGCTGGAGACTTGGACTAGTTCAGATTCTCTCCAGATTCACACTAAATTTGTTGGCAAATGAAGCAGATGAAACAAGTCTCTCGGAAGAGCAGTTATGAAATCTTTATTTTCTTTTTTTCCGTTCTTCTTATCTTCCATGTACATAATTGCATTTAATGAAATATTAATATTTTTAATGAGCAAATATCACTGTAATCACCTCTATTCACACCACAAAGTATACACCAATTTCGTATTATACACCAAATCTTCCATTCACATACAGACAGATCTACTGAGTCTTATCTGCATACTCCTTGATTATTTCACTAAATTTTAGGAGGATTGCTTTACTGTCCAGGTCATCGTATTCTCCTTTCTGCCAATACACAGATAACTCATCCAAAGCCTTAATAAGAAACGGAGTGATATTCTTGTTGAGGAACTTGCGCAAGTCGGATCCATCAATTATCTCTTCAATTGGCTTCTTGATGACAATTTCACTTTTCTTTTCTTCTTCCTTCTTTAATTGCGGCACTGGTTCCGGTGTTGTTTTAACCTTCTTTGTCACCGGTTCGGATTGGACAGGCTCTTCATTACTTCTTTTCAAAGTCTGATTTTCTTCCTCTTGGGAAGCATCAGTTTGTTTAGCTATTTCCGCACTACTCCCAACAACATCATGGGTCTCAGTTTGACCATCCAACCTTGCAGCATCCATTTCATCAACAAAGCTGAGTAGGAATTATTTGAAATAAATCTTATTTAAATGTGGTGTAAATCATACGGAGTTGAGAAAATGCATTATCTGATCTGGACTGGCATCCCTTCTATTTCTACTTTTTTTTTTTTTTTTTTTCGTGGTATAATTTAATCTCTGTTCCCATTTTCCTCCACTCTTCTTTCCTCATGAAAGGATTATCAGTTCAATCCATAATCTAATTTACACACTTAATGTATATATTACACAGTCAACAAGTACCTAATCTGATTCTTCAAGGAGTTTCTCCCTTAGCTTGATCCTCATATCTCGCCATAAATATCCGATTTCCTTGTGCTTAGCAAAACGATCCATAATTTCAGACACTACAGTATCGGGCAACTCAGGGCTCGTCTTAACAATTTGATACTTTGCTGGATCCAAAACAAAGTTCACCTCCCGCTGAAAATTATCAGGATCGACATTTTTGAAGATAAAACTTATAGAATTATTCTCTCCGCCTGTCTCTATTCTCATCCCTAGCATTTGTTCAAATTGAAATGTTTTATCTGTTATTTTTGATTTTTGGTCTGATAGCATAGCTTTTTCATCATTGAGCTTTTGCACCTTAGCCTCAATTTCACCATCCAACCTCTTGATATCACTATGAAACTTCTCAGACTGTTTCGTAAGTCTTTCTTGCTGGGCCTTCATCTCTCGCACTTTTATCGACGTTTTCTCTTTGTCTTCTATCTCTCTTCTTAATATTAAACTGATCTGATTTTTCTCTTCATCATACTTCTTTATTTTTATGTTGAGTTCATTCTTTTGGCTTTCGAGCTCTGCCAGTGCTTTTTCGTAGTTTGCACGCTTTCTAATGACGAGTTGTTCTATATTCTTTAAATGTTCTTGGAGGCTTTGCCGCAACTCATCCATCAATGGTCTGATGGAGTCTAAATTGCTGAGTGACTGCTCCAATGCTTGTTGCTCTTGAAAACTGCTCATTTGTATATGGACGCACTTTCTCAGTGATTAAAGAATCTAGAAGAGGAGAAAAGGAATAGTTACTTCAGACTTTCAGCATGGAGTAGTAGACCTTGGCAAGGTTCCACATATATGTCCTTACAACAGCGATTGAGGAGAGCCTTTGAATATACACTTTGATTCAATACATACATACTCTTTACGCATGCACAAAACATTATGCTTTACCTTCGCGTCTGGGACGTTTTTGTTTACACATTTTATTTTTTCTTTTTTTTTTCATTCTTCAAAAAATGCCACATCCGGCCTTGTCGCTGGAATCCCTTGTAACCAATTCAGGGTGAGTATACCGGCGCTAACAAGGAATGAATCATCTAATGTTGGAAAATATCTACATCGTATATAGTGGCTGATATTTTATTATCTTCCTAAATTCTTATATGCTTTAATTTCATGTTTTCTTTCAAAAGCACAAATCCGACATTTTTTTTATCTATCCAAGTAATAAACATGATCAACATCCTAACCTGGATTCCATCACACCCTGGAAAAGTAGGTGAAATTCTTGATCGGGTATATCCATTACTTCTTGTGATCAGATGGATCCTAATGTTACTTGTTGTGATCTATATTGTTGACATAATTTTTCTTTCTCCCAGGAGAATTAAGAACATACCAAATCTTTATTCTGCTATTCCAGTTTGGGGTAATCTCTCCTTGATATCTCCATCAGCAAAAACATGGCAGGACTCTCCTTGTCTGAAGTTTCTCAAAATAACAAAAAGCTTAGGAGATGTTTACCAGGTTAGGTTTGGAATTAGAGATGTGATTATTGTCAACTCCTATTCCTCGATTATGAAGTTATGGTGCTGTAAAAGTGTGCGGGGAAATAACTCAAGACCAATTGGTGACACATTTCACAAACTTCTTTCAAAAGAAAATATATACACTATAGGAACTACACCGTTTGGCCCAGATTATTTGAAGATGAGGAAATTTGTCACTTCTCATCTTCTTAGCCTTTATCATGGAAAAAGTTACAACGGCCGTGTGATTGGTCGGGAATCGGATAAGCTCATTGCCAGAATTATCAAGAAAAGTGGGAAAAAGAAGGTGGCCAGCAATGGGAAGCTTACCAGGTCATTAATTGTGAATGATCTTCTTCTTCAATGCCAGTATTTCCATTTGGCAGTTGCTTTAATGCTCACTTATGGGTACTCAATAAATTACTCAGATGAGGAGGCTCGGAAGAATGCAAAAGAGATCATATATGTGGAGAATCAAATCACAAAAGTGAGGTCTCATGTGCAAAACTTCCAGGATTTTCTACCGCAGCCTTTCCGGGGACTTGTGGAGAGACTTTCTGGGAAAGAGAAGAAGGCCAGTGCATTATACGAGAGAAGAAAGAAATATCTAGACAGATACTTCACATATTCCAAGAATAATGTGACTTATCCCACTGTTTCAGTGAAAAAAAGTCTCATGTACAGGTACTTCATGGATGGTGGGGAAAACATCAACAGGGGACAAATGGCCAGTATCTGTCTAACACTGATTAGTGCTGGGCTCGACAACACACCTTTAAACTTCCTCTATGAAATACATCAGCTATCAAACTCTCCACACATTTGCGAAAAGGCATATCATGAGTTGTTGAAGTGCTACGCAAACGACCCAGCAGGGGCATACAGGGACTGTTACAGAGAGCTGAAATGCAAATATGTAGTGGCTCTGGTTAAAGAGACATTGAGACTTTTCACGGTGTTGCCAATGGCATTACCAAGAGAGACAACTGCATCGATAGTTTATGGAAATGCTGTTATCCCTGCCAAGACAATTCTCTTTATGAACTGTTGGGCTGGAAATCACGATGAAGAGGTATTCTACAAACCAATGGAATTCATCCCAGAGCGTTTTCTCAACAGCAAGACGAAGCACTTGGCGTTTGGAATCGGTGCCAGGATGTGCCTAGGAAATCATCTTGCATTCCAGGAGTTGTACACCTTGACATGCAAGTTCATCCTTTTATTTGAGTTTCAAAGCCCGCACACAACTTTGTTGAATCCCTTAGAATTGAATCTGTATCCAGGCTCAATTGCGATTGAGCCCGAACCACTTACTGTTGAGTTGAAGCTTAGATCAGAGGAATTACTTTCTGAGATCATCGGGGATAGACCAGAGACAGTGGATAAACCAGGTGATGACAAAAAATTCGAGCCTTTTGTTGGGGAAAATGAAACTTCGAGGGCACATAACTGATTGGAGTTATGCGGAATAAATGCTCGGTTCGCTCGTTTGCTCCCAACCAACTGAGCTCTTTTTTAGTTTTTATTTTATTCTATTTTTTTTTCTCGTCCTTTTCAACATTACTAAATGCAGCCATTCCATTTTAACACCGATAACGACACATTCAAAGTAGAGGTACCATTCCCCAAAAAACACCAGGAAAAACCGTATTTTTCTTAAACTTACCGAACTGCTACTTGTCTGCTAAAAAAAGTGTGTGGAATACCAGAAGCAGCAGCCACCGGTATCACATTAAAACAATTCCGAGCGTCTGAACTTTCTACATATAAAGTACGGTTAGTTTCCTCAATTTAACTCTACTCAAAAACTCTCTTCGGAAACATTCTTTTTTGACATGGATCATTCAATGATGGATCACAGCTCTATGGATCACGATATGCCCGGAATGGGCGATGGATCAGACGATATGTGTGAAATGTCGATGGTGCTCAACTCTGGATACAAGAATCTATGCATACTTTCCTCAGGATGGAGAATAACCACAAAAATTCAGATGTTATCTAGTATGGCCATTATTGTATTCATTACCATAGGATATGAATTGTTCAAGAAATGGGCAGCAGCATTTGAATACCGTTACAATTCAATGACCGAAAGCGGTGCCAGTTCCGCAAGGCAGTTAAAGACATTTAAGGTGAAGAGCTCAATCATATATGGTCTCACTGTTTTTTACTCGTTTATGATAATGCTTTTATTTATGACTTTTAACGTTTGGGTAATGATTTCTGTCACTTTTGGTGCAATAGTTGGCCACTTCCTATTTTCCGACAACCGTACCTCCGGACAGTCGTTGGCATGCCATTAATTAAATTATATTTCTATTTCTTTGCTACACTTGATAATGAATCTTTCCGAAACTAATAGTATATGCGTATGCTACAAGTATGTGTGTAAGGTAAACGTCATGAAAAATTCATAAAACATAAATACAGAAAGAAAAATTGCACACTCAGAACCTAATCGTCCATTGTTTGTTGATTGCAACTGCAGGATTTCTGATGGATAAAACCGACGAGTTATCATTCTTTTCAATATCCGAGGACCAGATCTTCCCCTCTTGTTCTACTTGAGCAGCTTCCATGCGCTCATCATCGGCACCTGCAATAAGAATCTTTTCGATTTTCACCTCCGACAAAGAACTGGTAAAAGGCTTTGAAGAACTTCCACCTATCACTTTAGAAGAAAGCGTGTCACCATTTTCAACAGTAAAGTTTAGAAGTATGAAGTCTTCGCTATCCAGATAGTCAAAGCTCTTACCATCATCGATGTAAAGCTCACCATTTGCTGACTTACCACTTGAATCTATTGTCACATATAAAGTGTAAGGGTCATAGGTCATGAGTTTGGAGCTTCTTCTATATCTCTGCTTTGTAGGTAGGATTGATCCCTCCCTCAAGAAAGCAGGGATCTCATTTATCTCAGCAGAGACATTGTAATGATAACCTTCTCCGGACAACACTTGGTCCAGGTTGAAGAAATTGTAGTATTTCTTATCATCCGGAAGATATAGCTTAATGCTATGCTGATTCTGCTCCATAACAGGCCTCACAAGAAGATCCGAAAGGAAGAACTGATCATCAATGCTGTATGACTTTTTATTGCCAGGATATTCATAAAACATTGGTTTCAAAACAGGGGAACCTGAAACGGAAGTCCGATAAAACAACGTGTACAGAATAGGCAAAAGTTTGTATCTAAGTTTGAGTGCATCGGATATATAGCTTTTATATGGCTCCTCAGCCAAATATGGCTCTCTTCTTCTAGAGTCAATGTGTGAATGTGCCCTGAAGAATGGGTACCATATACCAGCTTGATACCATCTGGTTAATAGCTCTTCATCTGGGTTTTTGAAAAAGCCACCGACATCAGAGCCAGCAAATGGGAAACCAGCAATGTTTAGTGCCAAAATCATTCGAATCGATTCACGGAGATATTCCCAACTGGCTGTATTATCACCAGTCCACATTGTGGAAGTTCGCTGGGAGCCAGAAAAGAAAGAACGAGTAAGAATGAAAGGTCTTTGGTGTGGATTTCTGGTAATAAGTGCCCCATACGTGGCCTCATGAAAAGTCATACCATAAAGATTATGAACAGAACGATGTTCCCAATTACCATAATGAATAAGATCTTTTGGAGCACTTGTTTCGGGACCATCAAAAACAGATGGCTCATTCATGTCATTCCAAAGATAAATGTTCGTGCTATATTTCAAGAGATCTGTACCATTTGCAAACTGCTTGTTCCAGTAGTCATTTGATGCAGGATTGAGAGTATCTATCCAGACAGACTCACCAGGCCAACACTGACCTTTGTATATTTCCTTCAGATCGGACTTCATTATGCCTATTTTGTCCTTTATTACGCCATCACTAACCTTGTAACCGGTCTTGAGATGTGGATCAATGATGACAACCAAGTTTCTTCCTGTTTTATTCAAGGTAGCGGCCATTTCGTCCGAATTTGGAAAAGCGTGAGGATCCCAGGTGAAGTATTTCTTTTTTTCCGTATACTCGATATCCAACCAGATGGCATCGCATGGCATTTGATTCTGATCTAGATGTGAAGACACATCTAGAACGTCTTTTTGGTCATTATAGTTCCATCTGGATTGATGATAGCCAAGGGAAAAGATATTAGGTAATGCGGAATAACCTGTTAGCAATCCGTATTCTTTCAAAACCTCTGCCGGGGTCGGCTTCACAAATAAAACTACATCCAATACACCATTTTCAGACATCCAGTGAGTCTGAACCTTGTCTACACTTGATTCGTAACTTTTCAACGAATCGACAAGTTTCTCAGTATCGTTTCCCTGCTTTTCAGCAAGATGCTTTTTGATGTCAATGTAAGTATCAGCGCTATTGACCCAAAAGACACCGATAGCCGTATCTGGCTTCACAGACATCATGAAAGGAATTGAACCATACATGGCATATTTTTGCTCAACGGGATATTCAAAAATATCGACATTGTAGAGACGATATGGCTCGCCATCAGTTGTATCCTTTAATGAAAGAGAGTCTGCATGTTCAGGAATACCATAGACATCTGTATAGTTTTGATACGTAAAGTCTAATGCCACAGACTCCGGACCTAAAGGTAGTGTATCCCCCTTTGAATCCTTGAAGTCATCATGATATGCATTATATTTCGACTCTTCTGGTGCAATATCGTTTGAATTCTCATCTTCTTCGCTTTCCTTTGTCCTATAGTGTTCTATATTGAGAAAGTTTCGATCATTGACCACTAGCTGAAGGTTGTCATCATAGTACATGTAAATCTGAAATGGGTAGAGCATGACATCAGTCTTATAATGACCCCCATACTGTAAAGTAAGCTTATCGCTGCCCAAAATGTGCTTGAATGAGCTTGATCTGATTGATGTGCTATTGACAAAAGACCATTTTGAAGCTTCATCGTATCTCTTTTTGGTAACAGGAGAAGTCACATTTGTACCGATCCTCTCTTCTCTATTTGCCTCGTCAATTCTTAGTCGTAGATCATTGTTGTTTATGAGGGTTAAATTGAAGTTTAGATCGACAAAAGTTCCATCGTTCAACTGCTTGAGTAAGACACCTCTAACAATTCCATCGGCATCATTTATATCAAGACATGAGATATCAATTGAATAATGTGAGTTGTACTTATCGCCCAACCCTTCAACTTCTGAAGCAAAGTGTCTGTTTCGGTTGCAAAAGCCGGACTGCCCGCATTTTTTAAAAAGATAATCCTTAACTGCATAGCACTGCTCAAATGCCAGTAGTAAGAGAATGAACAGATGTACACTCCAAAAGTACATCTTGATTTTTACCTCTATATTTGATAATCAAGGTACAAATGCAATGTGGAATGAATTGAACTCCAATTAAGTCAAAAACGTGCGAATATGATGCTATTTAAATTACAATGCTGCAACGAAATCGGGAAAATACGGAAGTATTTTGAAAGTCTTCCTTTCCCCACTGAGGGTGGGGTTTAAAATGGGGAAAGGATCCATTATGTGGGTGGTGACTTGCCGATCGACTATGATAGTCGATTTTTTTTTGCGACCGACGCGAAACTAAGAAAAAAAATTATGGATGTAAACAAGAAATTCAACCCCAGTCGAGCATTAAGGGTTTGCATGGATGCTTACATTTGAATCTTTATTATCAGCTCTAATAATAACAGAAGTACCCGCAAATATTCATCCACTTTACGGTATTGCTCGTCACATTCCTACTCAGTTAAAATATGCCGGGTGAGATTATTACACTTCAAGCAGGTAAGTTCAGGTGATAAAAATACACTGGTGTTCGATAGTTTTATGTGCAGAATCAAATGTGCCGTTTGATCCAGATTCATTATTAATACACATTACATACATCTTCAAAATATTTGCCGTATATATCATGGGTATACTTTGTCATCATAAATTTGGACAGCCTTTGTGTGTTCGTCTAGGATTAAAATTCAAGATTAAATACTAACACGTGATAAATTTACAAGGACAATGCGGTAATCAGGTGGGTGAGCAGTTTTGGTCGCAATTGTGCCAAGAACACAGAATACAGGTTGATGGAATGCCAATTTCACAGGATGAGGGGGAATATCGGAATGATAGACCTGGCGTCTTTTTTTCACAAGGAAGTACAGGTAGATATACGCCGCGTGCAATATTAATTGATTTAGAACCAAGAGTTATTAACAGCATTAGGAATAAGACCAATGATTCACTTTTCGATCCGAAAAACTGCTATGTGTCTTCAGAGGGTGGCGGTGCTGCAAATAGATGGGCCGAAGGATATATGAACGCCGTACATAACAAAGAGGAGGTTCTGGATATGATAAATAGACAGCTTGATGGCTGTGACAATTGTGAAGGATTTCAGCTATTACACTCCGTTGCCGGTGGAACTGGATCTGGTTTTGGTTCCTTTTTGTTGGAAGAATTGAGCGATAACTTTCCGAAGAAATTGGTGCAAACTTATTCCGTATTTGGAGCATCCGAAGTGGTGGTGCAACCATACAACACCGTTCTAACGTTGAAAAGATTGATCGAACAAACAGATGCAAACATAATTGTGGATAACCAATCTTTGATGTCAATTGCTTCAAAGAGCTTACAGCTTTTAAGTCCCTCATTCAAAGATGCAAATAAACTCATATCTACAGTCATGTCTGCGGCAACCAACACGCTTCGTTTCCCGGGATATTCATACAACAATCTCACAAGTATTCTTTCCACACTCGTACCGACACCTGACTTACATTTTCTTGTGCCAAGTTATACACCTTTCTTACCTGATGACTTGAGCAGAGCCGTTGCCAAGAAAATACGCAGCAGTACAGCTTATGACGTAATATTAGAGGTTTTGGATAAGAAGCTAAGAATGTGCTCGAACAGCACAAATGCGGGTACAAACATTTCTGTGTTTGATATCATACTGGGGCAGAGAAATACGATAGCAAGCCAGGCAGAATCTATACAACGTGCTTTAATGAAAGCAAAGGATCGGATTAACTTTGCCCCATGGAGCTCATCAGCAATTCATGTGGCATTTGGCTCAAAACCTGGCGTTGATGCAGGGAAGTCATCCGTTCAGGAGGATTCTATGAGTGGTCTAATGCTTGCAAATTCAACTTCGGTGGTTCCTTTATTGGTGAAAATTGCCAACCAGTACGACCAACTTATGAGAAGAAGTGCATTTTTAAACAAATACGTGAACAGTGACTACGATACAGAGATTGGTGATATAATGGCAGAATTTTCTGATAGTCGAGAAGTACTTCAAGAACAAATGGACGAATACTCAAGAAGTGAAACAATTGAATACATCCAAGAGTCGGGCGATGAGGACATCGAGGAGAATGCAAAGGATGACAGTACAGCCAATAATAAAATTCCTTCAGAAAGTGAGAAACAAGCGCCAATCACTAATGATCCAGATACCAGCAACGTAAGCAATCATAGTAATACGGAAGATGCCAACGAGAATGTTGCTGATGAAACCGGTCAGGGAGAAAAGGAAGATGTGGATATGCAATGAATACTTATGTAGATAATACAGACGCACCGCATCTTTTAAGCTTTAAACTTTACCTCCGATTTATTGCAAAATGTATAATAGATAACCGAAAAATGATTTGACCCCGATAAATTTACAAAATAGACCATATATAAGAAAACAGCACTCGACCTGCACTAGTAAAAATCTACATTTGCCTAAAATCCAACAATGCTCTCCGATCTGGTTGTAAATTGACTTGAATCAACACTGTCTGTCTCCCAGAAATTCTGTCTTCTCATGGGAATAACGCCGACACTCTCGTCATTGGGCTGTTCGTTAACCTCTCTTTCTTCTGTATCACATTCTTTATCAGTACATCCATCTGCTTCCCGGGTTTGAAAATCATAAAATAGATTTGATTCCACAATTATGCCTTTCAAATATATGGGAATGCATTTCTGGAGTGAAGGATTATTCATGAATTGGCTGTCCGAGTGCCTATTGCGCTGCCTTTTATATTCGTGCTTTATCGCCTTGACTTTAGGAGGGCTCCTTAATGAATCTTTAAGATAAGTAGCCAAATCATTTAACGCGGTCTTAATCTCCTTAAGATGAGATCCTGAATATCCCCTAATGACATAATCTCCGTATAACTTTTCTATCTTTGTACACTTTCGCCATTTTCTGTCAGTAGAAAGACTCTCCAAGTCCCATTTTCTTAATAAATCACGTGCCTCAAATGGACGCAGATTCCCACTTCCATGATTAGTAATTATAGGATTAGTTGTACCAGACAATTCACCCAAAAGAATCCTTACCTGCTCTTGTCTCCAGGATTCAATCCGTTGGTTTGTGGCATTTCTTCTTTGTGCTAGTTCTACCCGATCAGATGTTGCATTACTGAAATTATCGGCAAAGGGAAAAGTCCCCTCAGTCAAATTGCTGGTTGTAGTCGAAAGATCGCAAGGAGTAGAATCAATATTATTACCACTTAAAACTTCGTGTCGAAACTGATTATCTCCAGAAGGGAAAAGCAACCAATTACTCGATTCGTCAGAAAGTCGATTTACAGTAGAGCGTGACTCTACATGCCAAGATGATGATAATATAGAAGGAACGTGATTCATTTGGCTGGATGAATCCATTAAATTATCACGAATGCTTTCGGGTCCAGCTGATGAAGGAGTGCTATTTATACTATCTGAATCCTGGTTCGGCTTTTGAGCCAAATCCAGCACTGGTATCTGAAATGAGGACATTGGAATAACCTGAGCTAGACAATAATTGTAAGGCCAAATTGAAAACGTGAAAAATGCCTGTCCTGCTGAAAAGTGCAAAATGCATATAAGCGGAAGAGAGTGTACTACACCTAAGATTTATGAATGCTAGATAATTAAAGATCTGAAGTAACAATCGCCCCTTCTATTTATATTGCTTCCCTATTTTACTTTTTTTTTTAATTTTTTTTTATCGCACGCACTTTGATAAGGATCATTGGCCCAACAATACGCGATAAATAGATGGTACACGAAATAGAAGAGCGGGGTGCAGAAATAGGAGTAGTTTCATTTAGCTTGTAATGTTTTATTCCACAGGTTCATACACATACGTATAAAAATAGTACCGGCATCATAATTAAAGAAGCACTAAAATTCGTAAAACAATATCACGATTTGTGTTAAAAATACCAGTGTTTACATTTAGAGAGATGCTCGTATTAAAAATATAAGTGTTAATTGTATTAGTTAGAGAAGAAATAGCATTAGGTAGCATTATTATTTGCATTAAAGTCCCGAAAAATAATAATGCTGGATTAGATGATAAAGATGGACCGCAAGGAAAAGAGAAAAACAAAATCAGGCACGAATCAAAGAGTGGGACAACGCTCAATGATAGATAGTGTATAACGAATAAAAAAGGTGAAACAAAATAAAAAACAGAGCTCTCTGAAAGAAAGAAGATAAGCCTGTCATCACGAAGGTAAAGTATGAAGCTTGTTTTATATTAAGAAATTGCCAATCGGATCACAAACAAACTAGATGGTCGCAAAGCTAAATATCACTGATGAATGTGGTTTCATTGTAACCATAGCCCTTCTCATTAATGATTTGATCTCCTTCAACGTCAACTTTCAACTCCATCGAATTGCTGTATTGATAGATGTAAGGCCTCGTTCCGGCTATTCCGGAAACTATATTTTTAACGAGCTGTGGGATCTCACTCATAACATCAACTCTCTCAGACATTCTCTGCAAATCAGCAGTCACGACAGCAGTAGTCTTCTTACCTTCAGAATTCACTCCTTCCATAGTATACTTCATTTTACGAGGAACCATCCATCCACAATCCTCATCTTTGTAAGTGTCAAGATGCTCTGTCTTGTTATTCAAGGTGCAAAGAACAGGTTTTCCATCTTTGTCGACAACCATTGCCGTGCTAACAGTTGTGGTATTATACGAAGGAGGGGTAGTGTATTCCATAATCACCACCGAGTGTGAGTTAGACTGATAGTTCAAGAAGTCCCAAGCTGCTGCTGCATGGTGTGGCTTCATACCTTGCATGGCCATGACATACATTCCAAGTCCATTCTTGATCTCAAACTTCTCTTCACTTATCTTAAGCTTCTCATTGGTAGAGTCCCAGTCCAAGAACTCTCCATTGCCATCAGTTTCATCCTCCTTTGGCTGCCTATATTTTCTGCAAATGATCTCTCCGGTTGCCCGGCAGCGTGGCCAGAAAAGATGCCGCATTGAACCCCACGGGTTCTCCGGATCTGTTCCATAGTATGTTGTTCCATCTTTTCCAAATATAACGCCTTCACCAACATGAACCAACTTCAAATTTATCACCTCTGATTTAGGTGTCACACTAGAGTTGATCGTATAAGTGTCTCCATTCTCCTTGTCGAGGACAATCGACAAATTATCGGCATAAAAGTCTGTACCGTCAACAATTTTAGCATTTTCCAACTTCGTTGAAGTCCACACGTATTTCTCTGGTTCATCCTTCTTGAAAACTTTAAATGTAAACTGGGCATTTGTATGGATTCCCATTAAGTTGGAATGTATAATCTGTGCAAATCCAGAATGGACATTATCCTCAAAGTAGAAAACCATCGTTTCGATATTCGTATGATCTGGATCTCTAAATTTCAAGTCATCTCTTGTCACGTCTCTGTAACATTTTTCTCCTTCTTTCAGTTCAGAACCAACTGGACGAATTGAATCTGGGCCATATTCCGGCTCGGCTGTTCCTGCCACCACAGAAAGTCCTGATTGAACAAGTTTCCACATATCTAGTTCTTCTTTTCTATTCTTGCCAATTTGTCTACTCTATTTGAATTGTTTGCACTCGTCCTCTTTAGAGTTCTAAACCTTTGAAGTATTTGCTGAGAATGTCTACTAAGAATAATGCCTTGACAAAAAAGAGGAGAAAACAAGTATTGGGACAAGGATCATCCACACAAAAAAAAATTCAAGGGAAAGGAGAAGTATAAATACGACTAAAGAACCCGTTACGGAGAAGATGCCAGACTACCCGAAATGGTCAACAATTAGAAATGAATTGAAAAAAAAAAAAAAAAAAAAAAAAAAAAACCAAGTAAAAAAAAAAAAAAAAAAACACACCGAGTCAAAGAAGAAAAAAAAAACCCTTCTCCTTGCTTCTTAATGCTGTGTACACCCACCCCCTACACTATTGTGTTGCAGGACGGACAGATCTTGTCTTGCTGATTAATAGCGGCAGTTCATGGGTAGTAAATGAATTTCGCGAATCCCCTCTTCCCTTAAATTAGACTTTTTTTTTATCCGCCTGCGGGTGCTTCATTATTCAGGCGTCATTTTCTTAGGTGGCATCCGGTAAACGAACATGGAAACCGATGACATAAGGGTTATCGGTTATAATAAAAAAGGGCGGCTTTTTCATTTCTCACTTCCAATTTAATATATTTTGTGAGTATGTTCCACGTTTTCCGTTTTTTTTTTTTAACAAAAGTTTTTGTAAATCAACGTGCCAGAATATGCTACTACTACATACGGCAAGTGAGGAGACAAAACACAAAAAAATTAGGGACTATCAGATTATTTAGACTTTCTGTATAGCTATCCGGATAACTAGAAATATATATGTAAAAGGATATGATGATCTATGTAAAGGAATGAGGAAAAATAGAAAGAAAATTAGCGAAGCGCCAAATTGCACGTGAAAGAGGATAAACCATATAGAAACAGTAGCCGTTAGAGGTATATATTAAAGGAAATATTATGCCGCTGATAATTGTCCACCTAGTAAAATCGAATGTATGGATGAGAAATAGAAATAGAAAAAAGAGAGAAAGATAGCATCATAATCGATGTACCATTCATTCAATCATAAAATTACTTTATAATGCCACCATTTCTTTCACTATGAAAAATTGCCAATGTACATTCATTCCATTCATTCCATTCATTCCTCAGCTTCTTCCTCCGTGCTTTCATGATAGCTGGAGTTATTCTGATCATCATCATCCTCGTCATCGCTTTCATCACCATCATCACTGTAATCATCATCATTTTCATCATCGTCATAAACTAGAGACGCATCAAAGTATAGAGATGGGTCCAAAGCACTAATATCACAGCTTTTGGCTTCTCCATCAAGCACAATCTCACTCACAAGCAAACCTGTAGCTGGAGCATTATTAATACCCCAACAGGAATGTCCTGAAGCTAATATCAGATTTTCAACGTTGGTTTCACCAATCAATGGACCCGACGAGGATGGAATATCAAGGACAGGAAGATAGCAAGCTTGCCTTTTTATAAGCTTTCCATGTGCCAAGTTCGGAGATATTTTCGAGACATAACTAAATAGCTTGTCACATTTCGCAGTCACAACTTCAACATCATCAGTAGTCTCAGGTATTAAGACACTCGAGTCACCTTCTCCGCAAACGTACACTTCATCTTTTCTTGAATAGATTTCGGGGCTCACAAAGCTTTGCTTATCAGTACGAAGCTCTGTGAATATGGCATGCGGTGTTATCTTGCTCATATCCTCAGGTTTAATCAAGATTGAGTGTGCTCGGAGTCCCGATATAGGGCAATCTGGCAGTATCTTTGAAGTCCATGGTCCAATGGCCACAATCACTTTATCACCGCGGAGCTCAACCCTCTCCTTTGATGTCTTATCATATTGTGCTTTGGCACTTGAAGGCTTGTAAATCAAGCCCTCACACTTTCCAGAGTCCTCATCAAGAATTATGTCCTCAGCTTTTCCTATAATAAGTTCGACACATCCTGTTTCAAGGCACTTCTTTAACATGAAAGTGGTAAACTGATATGGATGAACCTGTGCGGTGGTACTTTCATCTCCTAGTAAATTCCAGTCGCTTATTAAACTAGGATCTATCCACTTCAAATTGCTTGGTAATGGCATTTTCTTTTGAGCCTTCTTCCGTTTCACCTCCTTAGCAGAACTGGTCCTACTTGTCTTTTTCTCGGATTTACCCGAACCATCTTCATCTACAGGGGAAGGTGATTTTTCATTTTCTTCACGCAGCTTTTTGACATGCGAAATCTTTTTCTTTGATATATCTCCCTCAACACTGACTGTAGTTAACCTTCTGTATCCCCAGTTTTTTGCCCCATCATATTTTTTGGCCAACTCCTGGTGCAATTTAAAGCTTACAGGCACAATTTGCTGAGGGAAAGCCCATAGAGCTAATAACCCCCCAGCTTTTCCAGATGCTCCACCGGCCACACGTTTACTCTCCACTATAGTAATGTAATGCTTCTTGGGATCAAACTTGGGATGATGTGTAATGTAGTACGCTATACAGACACCAATAATTCCGGCTCCAACTATAATAATATGCTTCTTTCCCTTTGATTTATTAGACGGAAATGACAAGTAGGACAGGAAATCTGGATCCTTAGGAGGCTCCTGTCGTTCTGTGCTCATTTTAAAAAAAATTCAATGTTCCTTTTCCAAGAAATGCTGCTTATTTGCTTATTTTAGGGCAACGCTTTAGTGTCGCAGCCAGCTGACGCCTAATGATATGCAATGACTCGTGAAGCTCGTATACCTTAAAAATTGACGCAACACGGGGAAAAATTATAAAAAAACACCGTCAATTGCTTCAATGGGTATTAATATTGATAAAACACTATCTTGGTTCAATTGGCGAAGTGCAAAGCAAAAAGTGAACCGATGCTTTTGAAGTTAAAAGTGAACTGGACCTTGAAATTCAGGACGGGATATGATCCTTGGTGATTTCTTGTGAGCGGAGAAAAAGTACAAACAAATGTGAGTATAAACGAGTATGTATTGGGAAAAAAAAATCAACCCGATAATCCAGAATGTGAATATGGCCCAACGGAAAATAATCGCTTCACAGTTTAGGTGAACATTCACACAAGTTCTAAATCTCAGCTCGCAGTAAAAGTACTTGAATACGCTATAAACAGTGATAGTAAAAAAGATATGAGACTGTTGATCAGGGTTAAATACTTGGGGAGAGAGGAAGTGGTATGATCTTTGTCGGCCTTACAACTAATTGTATGCTCTTTTTTCACTTTTTTTTTTTTTTTTTTTTTTTCTATTGAGAATGCGCGGTTGCGATATGTCTCCTTTCTATAATAAGCGAAACCTGCGGAAAGCACTTTTTCAGTTCATTCATTTACAACTTCTATTGTAATGGATTAAGCATCCTACTGTACTATACGGCTTTTCTTCCTTCATTTTCTATTCTGCTTCCTGTGCAAATTACTTTTCTTTGTTTTGCTTTCGCTCGGGCCGTTTTTTTCATTACCGTTTGGTTACATTATTCACATTTCTAGTAATCTTTCATTTTGGTTCGTGCTTTATCCGGTAAAGCCTCTGCAAATCAACAACACAGGCTACACATTTGCCCAAGAATCACTTGCCGACCACTTTGGAAATCTAATAAGACCAGACACACCATTTTTTACCTTGATCAGATCATTTAAAAATACTTTCTGGAAATTCAACGGCTTTTTGGCATTCTGCAGATTTGTATAATCGATGTGCAAAATAAGAAGAATAGCTTCTAGTACCAAAGCCATAAGCACACAAAAAATTATCGTTGAGTTTATGTATGCACCTTGTTTTTCTTCCTCAACCCTTTGCCACACTTCCCGACTTGTACTTTCATGTGAAATCAAATAAATCCGGTAAACATTTTAGAATACACTTACATCATAATACTTGTCAACGTTACTTTTTGTGTACTTGTTATAAGATGATCACAAATTAAAAAGAAATATCAACTATGGTTACATGCTGACTGTAATTGCTTTAGCCAACCCTATCTTAGGTTTCGCCTCTACTTTAACTGTATTCCCCAAAATCGTCTTCGAATGAATAAAAGCCTCTCGTAACATTTAAGATTCTGCAAATTGGACTCAATCGTATTATTTATTACCGAATGTGGATCGACACAAAAAAAAATCAGGAGAGAAATTTCATGAAACAATAATCAAAACGAACCGGCTGAAGCGAAATTTCATCTAAATGTAGAACCTTTACATCCAGACTTATGGATTTTGCAAACGGTGTTGGCTTTTTGAATTAGATGAGATACACATTGTTTTTATTATTCAGAGAATTTCAGATTTCTGATACTCATACAACTTTCTTGTTGTGTCTTACTGAACATGCTGCTTTAACAAATTCAATTTAACCTATTTAGCCATTTTGCTGACATTCAAACGAAAATATGAAAATATTTTTAAGATCTGATTGATACACCCAATGAGATGCTGAGATTAATAAATAAATAAATGACACATCATCATATTCACGGAGACCAATTATGGGTGGGGAAAAATGAGAGAAATCGTACATATTATTTGACCATGCAGACGCGTCGATTATTCTGAAAAGAAATATATTTTCTTTTCTTGGGCCTTTTTTTTTTTTTTGAAGTGGATGCGGCAACTCGAGATAAAGATCTCGTGATGAGTTATCTTCTAGTTCATTCAGTTGACATTTCAGGACGACCCAGATCGGATAAATACCCAATTTGAACATAGGAGATGAATGCTCAGCGTCAGGTGGTCGAAAATGAGGTTTTCCACTTGCTCAGGTTGGCGGCCCGGTCTTTCTATCCACATCAATGTGTGTTAATATTAGAGGCACTTATGTTCCACTCTGTTCTTTACGAGGAGGACCTCTTAAAGCTCACGTGTATGCACAAAAAGGTTTTCCGATCGTTCTGTAATCGGTTGTTGGATGATAGGCTGATAACGTCTTATACGCAGAAGGAAGAAACAAGTGGACCGGCCGGTCAATACCGATGGCTTTCTAGAACATACTACTATATACATTATTTGGAAGCCATCGATTCCATCAAGTGGAAGGTCCATTGCTTGGTGAAGTTTGTGAAGGATGAGATTGGACAGTTCAATGATCCACAAGGTTACGTTTGTCCAACATGCCATGCCAAGTACTCATTGCTTGATGTTCCATCCCTTTTAAGTGAGGATAAAATGAGATTCGAGTGTTCTGTGTGTGGCGATACTCTTGTGGAAGATGATACCGATTTAGAGGCACAGAAGGGACAAGAAAAGCTAGAGCGTTTGATGGCTCAGCTAGAACCAATCATTGAATCTTTGAAGAAGATAGATACCATGAAAGTTGATGATAACAACTTTGAGACTGCCCTCATCAAAGCTGTCCCACCATCATCGAATTCCATTGCCGCATACACAGTTACAAACAGAACTGGCCGTCGGAAGAAGGCTGGTAACGATGGAACATCTGCCGCTGCAAGGAGGTCACAGGCCACGATTCATGTTTCGATTACCGCTGATGATGAGGACATAAAGAGGGAGAGAATGCAGAGAGAGAAGAGGAACGAGAAGCTCAGGCAGAACGCACTGCCTTCTTGGCATAGAGAAAGTGCTGTTGGAGGGGGTAGTCTGGGTGTTTTACATGATGAACCGGTTCCCACTGAACAGCAGCAGGATTCAGATAATGTTCAAGTTAAAATAGAAGGTGAATCTGGAGACTCTACCCAAGTTAAACAGGAATCGGGCGTTACAAAGCCCAAAGTCGAGCCAGGATTCGAACATGCGGAAAGTCCAGTCAAGCAAGAGGATGAAAATACAAATAAAGAAGAATTGTCACAACCATCGCCATCCGTATCCCAGGAGAACTCTAAAATTCTTAACAGTTCTGATGAGGAGGATAACACGAGTGGAAACAACACTGCGGTTGAGATCAAGGGGGAGGAGCCACCAAGTACTGGATTATCGATGGAATCAGATGTGCTTGCAAAAGTTAAAGATGAAACAAAGGAAAAGAGCGACAAGCAACCTTCCTCAGGCAGTGCTACTACCGAGGAATTAAATGCATTGACAGCATACTATGCACAGCTTAGACAGAGACAAGCCGAAGAGGAGGAAGAGGAAGAAGATGAAGAGGAGGAAGAGGAAGATGGTGATGGTGAGAACGATGAAGATGATGTAGATGAGTTTGAAGCATTTGAAGAAGCTGATGAAGAAGACGGTAAGAATGATGAAAATTCACCTGATGAAGAGAAAAATAAAAACTCACCTGAGAAGCAACATACTGATGATATTTCAGATGAAGATAATGAGAAAACTGGTGAACAAATGAATCCTGATAACCAATCAGAGGAGAAACACGATGCAACGAAGGACTCGGATCAGGATATGGACGATGAAGATATTGATGATGCGATATTTGAGGAAATGGAGGAAATGAGTGATGCTGAATGAAGTTAATAGAAATAAATTAATTGTGAGGGGTTGCAAACAAAAATGCAAACTAATGCGCAAATTATGTACAACTAGGTATGCGAAGTATATAGATGACCAGAATTAAAAACAGGTCAGACGACACAATAACCGATAATTATGCTTTTTAATCTTAAAAGTTATTATCTATTTGATCAGCTAGTTATGATGTGAGCAAATATCGAACTCATCGGAAAAATGTTTTTGATTTCTATTGTTATCTTTTCCGTTTAGACGAGCAAATTATCGTTTTTCGAGAAAATAAAATTGCACTTACCTTTCATTACAGAGGACAACAATATTTCAATCGACACATTGAATGTTTCCAGAAAAACTTTCAATCACAACCTGTGTACAGTAAAATCTAATGAATACAACTGGTCAGTTTTATGGACAAGAAGACAGAGAGAATAAAAAAAAAGAGACAAGACTAGAGTCCTAAATGCAATTATATAAGGAGACACACCCTCTTGGGTTGCAGTTTCAAAAGTTATGAAAATTCGTTTGTAGATCCACTAGCTCTGGCCTCAACAAGCTGAAATTGTGAAAACCATTAAGTAAAGATGAGAACCAGAAATCCTGATTTCTTGTTTATTTTTTCTACCCTGCTAACAACAGCAACCAGCTTGGTGATTTATGACTCTCCATTGGCTGAGGCATGTACATCATTTACCCGGACCCTAGACTGGGGCTGCTCAGATAATGCGGGCCATATGAATGTGAATATATGGTCTTGCCAATGTGCAAGTATTGAATGGTTAGGAACAGTGACAAACTGTATCAAGAAGTATGGAAACAGTACACATGAAATTACCCATGGATACGAGCATATCATGAAAAGATGTAAGGCAAAGGCAAATCTCACGTACACGCTCTCTGATATGTTGGCTTTCAAAAAGAATGCTACAGATTACATTGAGCCATATTCAGAAGAGGATACCACCAATGTTTTGCAACACCCGGTCTCGATTCCAACTACAAATTTCATATACTACTACAGAAGTTATTTTGACTTTGCTGAGGCTATTAGATTATCTCAAAGACTAGGATGGGGATCTGTGGGATATTGGCTTGGTGTATTTGGAATTGCTGCAATATGGCATTGGTTGGAAATATTCTACAAACTGCCACCTTCTTACCAGAAATTCATCACCAGATACTTACTCTTACCTCATGATAAACTCCTAAGTATGAATACCTGGGAATGGATAGTTTGCTTTTTCTTCTGTATCGAGGTTTTGCTATCATGCATTATCAATTATGATACACCTTTAGGAGCGTATCTTGCAACACAATATTATAAGATGATCGATCTTGTGTCTTTCAGAACAGACTTGATTGGATTTTCTGTTATGCCAGTTGTATACTTGATGGGCACAAGAAACAACCCATTTGTATTATTTGGAGGTTATAAGAGATCGCAAATGATCAAATATCATAAAATTGTGGCTTGGGTACTCTTTATTATGGCTATCATACATTCATGCATTTGGACCAGATATCCAATAGTTGAAGGTGGCGGATATTCAACTTGGGTCCAGGACAGTTATTTCCAATGGGGAATAGTTGGTTCAGTCTGCTTGGGAGTATTGCTATTACAAGCTTTCAAATTATTCAGAGATATTATGTATCAGGTGTTTCTTGTGCTACATCAGCTGTTAGCCATACTATTTATTGTAGCAATGTGGCTCCACTGCAATACTCTTGGATGGATGGGCTGGGTTTACTCTTTAGTTGCTATTATGACGCTTGACAGGGTTTGCCGAGTGATGAGAATCCTTCAGAATGGACTTGTCAATGAGGCTCAAGTGGAGTGCTACAATAAAACAATTCTAAAGCTCACATTTCACAAACCCAAATTCTTTATCTTCTTTACAGGCTGCCATGTATATTTGCACTTTCTCAATCCATGGTACACGTGCTACCAGTCGCATCCTTTCTCCGTAGTGAAGTCAATAAACTACGATGGAAAGCTAGAAATTTACATTCGCGTGAAGAAGGGAATGACAAAACGGATTGCTTGTACAAATGGAACGACAAAGGTTCTTATAGATGGTCCATACGGTACAATTAGCAGACATCAAAGTGATGAGAGTGATTCAAAGTTTGACAAGATAATTGGAATAGGAGGAGGAGCAGGAATAACGTCAATTCTAGCAATCATGAACCAGATCCCAGAAGGAACAAAAAGCAGGTACTACGTTTTGTGGTTGACTAACTGCCAATCTGATATTGAATGCCTTGCTGGTCCATTGGCAGGGCTTGCTAAAAAAAAGAATGCTTTCATCGAAGTCTACGATACATCCAAAGAAGATGATGAATCTCAAGTTACCAACGAAAAAAGTGCATTTTCGAGCGATAGCAACTCCGGACACGGCATTAGTGAGAAAGAATGCTCTCTGATAAATTTCCATAGACAAGGCCGCCCAGATCTTAGCAAACATATCCAATCAATAACCAAGGAAAGCTCAAAGGTGAAAATATATACATGTGGGTCGTCAAAATTTGTGAGAAGTGTTGATGTTATTGCTGAAGGGCTAATGGACACGGGTAAGTTTGTGGAGTATCATAATGAGAATGGTGAATGGTGAAGATAGAATACAAAGCCGTGATTAAAGTTCCGTTTCTATTATTTTAATAATTATTTATTTATTTTGTTGCAATTCTCCGATCATGTATGGGACGTGGGCTACAATAAAAAGTATGCACGCAAGCGACATTAACTAATTAGTATATAGGTATAAATAAGAGATCCGAAATTCCGAAGTTTATTGTCATCACACAGATGAAAGCCATTATATACTTAATTCCAGTCAATTGGATATGTTAGTATTCCATGACCTTGAGCTGGGGAAGAAAGCGGAACTTGCATCTTAGTGAAAAATTGAGGGTAATGCGAGATCCGGATAGCGCTATTTTTTTTTACGACTTCGGCAAAGAAAAAATAAAAACGGAGATGCTACATTGTTCATGCAGCCGGAAAATTTTTGATCAATGCTGTTGGAACGGACTCAATAGATTTTCAATGAGGACCCACGTCACAGGGAGTCACGAAGTGAAAAAAAAAATAAAAAAATAAAATTAAAAATAAAAAA